>Ga0209437_100134_pt1 | contig 178305 bp, 156 predicted proteins | sample AraplaL_Cvi_mTSA_FD_184266 | JGI IMG/M metagenome (GOLD analysis project Ga0209437, IMG submission 184266) | Arabidopsis root microbial communities from the University of North Carolina, USA - plate scrape CL_Cvi_mTSA (SPAdes) (version 2) | ecosystem: Host-associated > Plants > Roots >...
ACCAAAACGAGGAAAGACAGCTTGCTTCATATAAATGATTAACGGACGAGGAGCCGTGTGAAGGGAAACTTTCACGCACGGTTCTGAAGACCAGCCGTAGAGGCGACTCTACGGCTGAGTTTAATCCTGCAAAGCAGATACAGCGTATAGCCCGGACCAGGGGTGGCGGCAGAAATTTAAAAGATCAGATCAAAGATTAGCCACATTACAGGTTTACAGCGTTGGCAGAACTTTTGAATTCACATCACTCATTCAAGGGAATTTTAAAACTATGGACCATATTTATTAATTGGTCATCCCACGGATCTGGTCTTTTGTCAATCTCAGGAAACGTGCGGCGTTATTGAAGAATATATCCCTTTTCTGTTTTTCGGAGAGGAATGGTGCATTTTCAATATTTTGTATGCTTTTCTCCATAGCACCCGGCCATATCATCTGATCAGAACCATACATGATCCTTTTTTCAAATCCGGCATCCACCAACCTTTTCAGGTATTGATAAAACTCTTTTTTGGGAATAATATAATCTATCACGCCTAAGTCTACATAAAGCTGCGGGTAGGTGTATAACATAGCGATCATATCATCAATCATCGGCCAGCCCGCATGCATAGCATATACTCTTAATTTGGGGTGTCTGATCAATGCTTCTTCCAGAACAAGGGGACTATGCATCTTCGCACGGTAATTTGACGCCCCTTGATAAGGCGCACCCGGAGGGCCCGGGCCTATGTGTATTCCCAGTGGTATATCCAGTTCCTCGGCCATCTTCAGGTAGGGTTCAAAGACCGTATCAGACGGAAGGATCCCGTCGTACTGAATGGCGACTTCCGAAAACACTTTGAACTCTCCGGATTGAAACATACGGTGCAGCGAATCCACATCCAGCTTTGCCGATTTAACCTGACTAAAGTCCCAATAAACACCCTGGATAATATGCTTCGGTTCGGCCGTTTTCCATTTACGTACTTTGGCAACACTACCGCTAAGCACCCCGTATATATTTCTTTTCCGCAGTACCCTGATCGTAGCCTGCTCCAGTTCATCGTCGGTTTTCGGGGATGTAATAAAGTGAGTGCTCCATTCAGCTGATTTTTGTTCTTTGAAAAACACATCTGCAAAATTATGCTGCGGATCGTTTCCTGCCCAGTAGTCAAATGGTGCACCGATCTTTAGTGGAGGCTTACCAAAAACATCGATATCAAATGCATGCAAGTGCATATCAATGATGGGAAGGACTTTTTTCCGCTCCTGTCCTTTGAGGTTATTAGCGAAAAATAGTAAACAGATAATTACACCAAAAGATATATTAGGTCGACGGTAGATGATAGCCATGATTTTTAGTTATAAAACCAAAACTACAAATGACCGTCGCCAAAAACATTCACCTATGTTAAAATCGGCAACGGTACTCATTGCCCAATATCTACAATTCCTAATGGCTTTATCTCTTGTCGCCTGTTCAAATAGAACTTATTCAAATTTATCCGCTATTTTTAATTGATAAAAACGAGTATTAGAAAATGGATTGTCAATCCGAGATTTACAGAATTCGAACTTTTACGCTCTCAAAAAAAGATCGTTTTTCGCTGTCAAATAATAAGATTTATAACCTTCATTTTTACATTCCCCTTCCCATAATTGCTGTATATATGAACTTTTATCGTAAATGTCATTCATTCCAATAAACCAGCTGTCCCAAATTTCACTATCAAATCTTCCTTTCTTATTCCAAAAATATTCTTCTGAACAAATATTAAAGAAGTCCATAATTACTCCTTCGAATGCAAGTTGTTTTTCCGGCTCTAATTCCAAAATGTCCGCCTCAGTCATTTTTGTAATTACCAAAATTTGGTTGTTAATCTTGTCGAAACGTTCATTAAACTCCTTAAATAAATCTTTCATCATTCTGTCATGTTCGATGGACTTAGTATGTTTATAATATTTGTTAGATAATACAAAAGCTACTGTACTTGCAATGATTGTCGCGACTGCACCCTCTAAACCCACTAATAAATTATTGTCTATTTGATTCATTATCATCAGTTCCTCTTAAAATTTTTCAAATTCATTTAAGTTTCTTTTGGTTATCATACACCTTTAAGTGATGAAAACTTTTCTTCCGAAAATACTAATAATCAAAAAAATCAACATCCTACAGAAAATCTTTTATCATGATTGTAAAACAACAATAAATTGCCCCTTGAAATATTTTATCAAATAAATTTTGTTCTATTGGGAATATTATCTAATATTGCATCATAGTTCTTTGAAACGCTTTTATTTTAGGTAACACATCCAAATCGTAAAGTGTATATGTAAATATGCACAGCCCTCACGGGTCCTTTGGTAGATCATGCCAATCGCATCAACCCGCGTCGTTGCTGCTTCGCCAGCGCTTTTTGCTGGCTGCTGCTGCTGCTTCGCTCTCACCGCTATGCTGCTGTTTAAATTATAACTAAACGGGCTATTCAGCATTGAAGTGAAACACCTTAAAATGCTGCTGCTACTGCTGCTGCTGTTATTAAGCCATTAACCGAATAAGCTATTAAGCTATAAAGTTGCTGTACTTAAACTGCTGCCGCTATTAACCGATTAACTATACAGTTATGAAGCTAAGAACCTATCAGACTGCACCCCCGCGAATACAATCGATCTAAGCCGTTATCATTCTCATGATATCGTCTCAACCAATCACGCTACAATTTTTATTTGAAGCAAGATAAGTAGGAGGAAAAATAACGAACAACGAGTGTGGATATAGTTACTGCAATGATTGGAAGAAGCAGGCAATTTTGCCTTAACTAATCCCATAATCATGGAAAATAGAGATAAAAGTTTCGTTGAGTTTGCAAACGGTTTGCAGACCATGGTTTCAAAGTACCGTTGTTCGTTTACAGAGGACGAGCGAGTTCTTGTTCAAGCGTGTATCACCAAGCTGGAGGCGGCGGAAGCCGAGCAGAGCGAGCGCAAGCGAAAGCAGACTTTTTCGGAAGTTCTTATCGCCCTGGCCCGCATCTTTACCTTCATCGATCACCTCAAAGACTTGTTCTAATCTGCCTCCTACTTTATGTTATTTTTTGATTATGGATTTGGGAAACACTATTAAGCGGATAAGGACAAACAAAGAGATCAAACAAAAGGATCTCGCGGAAGCCTGTCAGATGACCCAGGCCTACCTGTCCAAAATTGAAAGCAACCAAAAAGAGCCGACGATCAGCGCACTGCGCACTATCGCCGCAAAGTTGGAAGTACCCTTACCGGTTCTATTCTTCCAGTCACTGACCGAGGAAGACGTTGACCCGAAAAAACGAGAAGCCTTTCAGTTCATTCTGCCTTCTATTCAACGTATGATTGACTCATTTTTTTAACAATGTTGGATGTACCGAAACTATTTCGCTTATTGGATGTCAGCAGTAAAGAGCTGAATTATATTATTGCCCACCTGGACGATTATTATTATTGCTTGAGCTATCCCAAGATCAGTAAGAAAACCGGACAGCCACTTATTGATCGCAACGGGAAACCCAGAACACGGGATATCTATCCCACGCTAAGAAAATTGAAGGAAGTTCAAAAACGGATCTACCACATTTTATTAAAAACAGTAAAACTGCCAGATTATGCATTCGGTGGGGTTAAAAAGCGCGACAACATCCTGAATGCCAAGATGCATCAGGGCAGTGAATACTTTTTCGTCACTGATCTGCGGAATTTTTATCCTGGAATCACCCACCACCAAGTGTTCGACCTGTTTCTGAAAAAAGGATTTGCGCCGGCGGTCGCCCGGATACTTACGCAACTTACCACTTATAAAGGCATGCTGCCACAGGGTACGACCACCGCGCCTTACCTTGCTAATCTTGTGTTTACCAGCGCCGGATTAAAGCTTCAGGAGTTGGCCAGCGAGAAAGGTTTTACCTTCACGACCTTCGTGGACGATATCACTATATCTTCCAAAAGCGATTTTCACCCGCTGGTGAACACGATAGTCCAACTAATCAATGACAATGGCTTCAAAATCAGCCACGATAAGACATTTTATCAAAAGGGTCGGCCGAAAGTTACCAATGTTATTGTCGGCCGGAACGGGCTTTTCCTTGATAAGGCTTATAAAATGAAGATCGACGCCTTCGAGGACAAAACCACACCGCAAGCAATCGGTACCATTAATTATTATGAACGCGTAAAAAAAATCAGCAAAACCCGTAAAGCGGTTGTCAAGCAAATGATTACAACGAACGCCTAATTTTGCAGGCCATGGAACCGACAGAACAATCTACCCCGCAATATTCCCCTTTAGCGATATTGAATCTATTCAATAACGCCATCGCTGTAGGTCAAGCAAAACGGCTCATCCAATTAAAGGGAGTTTTCGTGCCGCGCAGCGGAGCGGCTTATAATGGATATTACTATGACAGTCTGCGCGACGAATCATCTGATGCGCTGCTGACAATTATCGTTCCCGCGCTCATCAGGAGTAACTTACAGGCGAATAAAGCCATTACAATCAATGGTTTTATCACTCGCCGTGTGGTCAATAATGCCAGCCGGATCGATGTACAGTTCACAGTTACCGACCTGATTGAACAAACTCAAAGCAAATACACTGAGGATGATGCCCGGCGCATAACTATCCTGCAAAAAAAAGCTGATGCAGGTTTCAGGGACTTGAGCGGCTTTATCAAAGAGAGGATCGGCCGGGAAGAACATTTCCGTATAGGTGTTATCATCGGCCGTTCAGCCATCATCGATCAGGATATTAAACATCAACTCCGGGAATCAGTCAGTTTCTACGATCTTTTTTTTCACAAAATTAGTCTGACCAGTGAACAGGAAATTATCCAGGCGATGAGCACACTCGACCAGCAGGGCGTCGATGTAATTGTAATTTCCCGTGGCGGTGGCGAAAATCTGGATATTTTCAACCAGACTACCATTGCTGAAACCGCTATCGACTTAAAAGCCATGTTTGTCACCGCAATTGGCCACAAACAGGACATTACGCTGTTGCAACAGGTTGCGGACAAAGCCTTTATTACGCCTTCTGAATTCGGTCAGTTTCTGAACGACACTTATAACCATACACTGGAAGACATTCAGCATTCCAAAGCTAAATTGGTCGAAGCAGTAACCAAACAACTCAGCGCCAATTACAATCAGCAGATCAATAACCTGAACAAACAAATGCAGGAAGGCGAAAGGTTAAAACTGGAAGAACTTAACTTCTTGAAACAACAGATCAAGGCTACTGAAAACCGTAACAAAATATCTGTAGCGATTGGCCTAATAATTGGACTATTATTGGGGCTTTTGATTTATAGCTTACTAAAACATTAACAGCCTGTTTGGGCTCTTGGTATACTCCGTTGCAGTAAAAATCAAATGTTTTAGGTTCAGCCATGATTTCCCTTTCAAACGGATAAAAAAACCTTACAGCATCCTTCTTAGTAAAGTAATCGAACGATAACGCCCATCTCAACTGATAGACAATTATACCTGTCAATAAAAGCATCTAAATGTAAAAATAGACAAAATTATCTATTTTTAAATCGATTCAAATCTCTGCAAGCATGATTATTCATAGCTTTGAAAGCTCAGAATGGACTTGTCTAATTCTTAAAAAAAATTAAATTGTCTTTTTCAAGTGTAAATACCGACCCTGATTACATGAAATACAAACTTCCAATTTTAAAACAATGTCAAAAATAATTCTCATTACCGGAGCTTCCAGAGGGTTTGGAAAGCTATGGGCCAAAGCAGTTCTTGAACGCGGCGATAAGGTTGCAGTTACGGCCAGAAATACTGACGACCTGAAGGATCTGACCACGTTATACGGTAACGCGGTTTTTCCTCTTCAGCTCGATGTCGATAACAGGGATGCCGTATTTAACGCGGTGAAGCGCGTACATGATCATTTCGGCCGGATCGACATTGTTGTCAATAATGCAGGCTTTGGCTTATTCGGCGCTATTGAGGAAACGACGGAACAGCAGGCACGTCAACAAATGGAAACCAATTTTTTCGGTGTACTTTGGGTTACGCAGGCCGTCTTACCCATCATGCGTTCGCAAAAGAGCGGTCACATCGTCCAGGTTTCAAGTTTCCTTGGACTGATCAGCCTTCCTGTTCTCGGTATATACAATGCCTCTAAATTCGCGGTGAACGGCTTCAGTGAATCCCTGGCATTAGAGGTTAAGGATTTTGGCATCAAGATTAGCCTGATTGAGCCTAACGGTTTCTCTACAGACTGGGCAGGTGCCTCTGCTTATAAGACCGAGGATCATGAAGCTTATGTGCCGGTCAAAAACGCTTTTTTTGAAGGCACCGCCCCAGACGAATGGGGAAACCCCGATACTACTGTTCCTGCGTTCCTGGAACTGATTGACAGCGAAAACCCTCCATTACATTTTCTGATGGGCAAAATGGCATATCCTGCCGTTAAAGATGTGTACTCGAAGCGTCTCGCTGAATTTGAGGCATGGAAACATGTTGCGGTAGCCGCTCACGGTTAAATTCTTAAATGAAGGTTTTCATTCAAATACAAACATCGATTTGCTGCTATGCAAAAGAAACAATTTCAGGAGCGTTAAATAAATAGCTTTTGCTTAAAGACTTAAAAAGACGCTTCCTGCCTATATAAACCACTAAAAATTAAAAAAATGCAAGATCAAAAAACTACAGAAACGGGACAGGCACAGACCAAAATGGTAATTGACCAGGTGATCAATTATTGGGAAAATAGTGCTAACGCAATAACAACTATTTACAAAAAGAACGATGATGAATTCTATTTTCAGGCCGTTGCTCCTGGCAGGAACCGTGCTATATACCTTTTGGCGCATATGATCGCGATCAATGACACGATGCTGCCCCTCTTCGGACTGGGAGAGAAATTATATCCTCATCTGGCACCTTTTGCCCATTCGCCGGAACACACGGTTCCATACGTATTGGATATAACAGAGCTTAAAGTGCAATGGCAAGCACTTACACTTACCCTGGCCGATAATTTCAGAAAAATGTCGGCGCACACCTGGCTTGACCGTCACAATAGTATCAATGAAGAAAATTTCCGTCTCGACCCAACCAGGAATAAACTAAGTGTGCTTATCCACAGGACAGGCCACCAGGAACACCATAAAGGGCAACTGGCTTTGCTCAATGAAAAAACCGTAGCGGCATAATTTCCTGATGGATGCTGCAATTGTAGCATTCCATATTGAACAGAAAAGCCTGTAATTATTTTACAGGCTTTTCTGTTCAATGCCCCCTAACCGGTTAAATTTAAATGACTGGATTACAAAACATTTTCATCAGGCGATGGGGCTTTGATAAACAGATACAATGGGTAAAGCTTTTCGAACTCCCCTGTAATAAAGGCCTTGATTTTATCATCCCTCAAATGTGCATCTGAAGGGGGAATGTTTAACCCAATAATAAAATAGGCATCCAGATGATATTGGTCTTGGGAAACCAGTTGATAAAGTTCGCGGGGACTGTTAATATCGCGAATGAAGCAGTCGGGTAGATTGGCGATCTGAATAAAGTAACCCGGATCCAGCGCTTTTACCAGTTTATAAAAGCGCTCCCTTTGCCAGGTATCTTTTAGTTTTTGTGCCAGGGCTTCCCTGTCCGGCCGGCTACCGTTATCCTTGCCTACCGCGCACCAGATGCCGACATAATCATGGCGGATAATGATTTGCAACCGTATATGATCATTGGGCGTATCTTCCGTACCAAAATAACGATGACAGGCCTCCACCTCTGCCGGGCTTTTACCGTAATAAAGCCATAAGGCATCGAGGTACCCGCTATTAAATGGTCCGTGAAAATGCAATGAAATGATATTTGCCCGCCGTTTGTGCGGATAGATCTCCCATCCCCTGTTTTGAATCTCCGGGTAGATCAAATCATGAAGTTCATACAACTTATCCTTTACCGATTTCCTTTCCGCTTTCGCAATTTCATTCTTATTGGTCGGACGGTCCCCTGCGAATGCGTCAAAATCCTCCTGCCTGAAGAACTGCTGGTAATCTGCCTGATAACTTCCTTTAAAGGTTTTTCGGGCTGCCTCGCGTCCTTTAGTGAAATCTTTTTCAGGATTAAAAATCTGTGTCTCGTAATCATCAATGAATTCCTGTGTGATTCTTAGCGCAGCGTCAAAATAGCCTTCGAACCATTCAATCAGCTTCAGGCAATCCGCTTCCTTCTCTACCGTCCAGAATAATTCGATATTGTTGCCCCAGCCACCATTCGTAAAATTACCCGATCCTACATAAGCCTTGTAGGCCTTTGCTTTACGGATAATATAAACTTTAGGGTGATAAAAGAAATCCTCATTGGAATAAACCTTGGCATTCAGTTCTGCCCTTTGCTGTCTGTACATTAACTCCCGCAGTACGTCAGGGGGCGTCGGCAGATCAATACCCACCAGGATATGCATTTTAGCTTGTAAACCGTTTATATGGCCAAGGCCGGCCTGGCTCATCAAGGCGGCTGCGATCCAGATCTCGTCAGCCTGTAAAAAATCGGCTGGTAAATGATTGTTTAAAGAATCAGTGTACATACTCAGGAGGTTTAGGCATTCAAAAACAAAAGGTTAAAAGAAATAATGCAAAGACGCTATCACGCTTAATTTAAAAAAACAAACTTTTAAATATTACCGGGAGGTTTTATCCGGCCAAACCCGGTAAAACCGGTTATCGGACAGCCCCTGGCGGACTTTAAGCAGGTGCCGGTCTGTTTCAATTCCTTTATGGTCCAGTGGCCCGTTACCGGGGCCTTCCCTTAATACCGGGTTATTAAACAGGTTAACAACGGGCACAATGCCAGCTTCCACATGTTGCTTGATCTGATCACGGGCCACATCGGTGGCATTAATCAATTTTAGCAGCTGCCATAATTTGTTCTTTGGATAACTAAATATACCCAGCGGCAATAATTGTATATGGCGGTACCCTGGGGTATCCGGATGATTCAGCGCCTTTTCAGCAATGTTAAGATCATGGATCTTCTTCAAAATCCCCATGGCTTCTGTATGTACCGACTCCATCGCATTGAAGATCTCTGTTACCTGCTTGAGTGTCTTGTCATGTACCGTATCACCTTTGACCAGTGCTTCGTAAAACGGTCTCAGGCTATTCATGTCATTGGCCTCAATGAGATCTGAAATCTTTTCGAATGTTGCCTGGGCTTCGACTTTTTGATCCATGAACAAATGCAATTCAGCCTTGATCGAGAGGGCGACTGAAAGATTTTCTACAAAAGATTCTTCTTCAAAATAATCAGCCGCTTCCTCCAGTAATTTTATATAACGCGTTATGCGTTCTATATCATCTTCCGAGAGATTGAATTCAGGCCGCTTCGATTCCCAATTATAGTACATGATGTAATTACACAGCGCGATATAGTTGTACTTTGTCCGGACAATATTGATACAGACGATATAATAGGTCGACATATTCTCCTGGCTCAGCGCTAATTGTTGCAATTGCGATGCCCGTCCATCAAAAAATTGTATCAATTTTTCATGGGCTTCCTGTTGCGCTTTTGTCTGGACGCCTGTTGTTCTGAAATCATAAAGTAACTGGCTGATCCGCATGTTCACATCGAAGCCATTAACGGCAAGAATGTGGGAATTAGCGATCATTTCCATGCTTAGATCGCATAAAGGATCTTTTTTGACACCTTCTACTTCATCAAAGAAACGCTTAAGGCTTTCGTCATGGTCTCCGAGATCCTCCGAAAACTGCTTATAGGCAGCTTCAATACGAAACAGCAGGTTCAGGTAATTATTTTCCTTCATGCCAGCTATAACCGCTGCTATTTGCTCCTGGCCAATGATGCCCAGCGCATATTTTGCCATTTCATAGTAGTAGGCCAACATGGACTGCAGATCAGCATTCAGTTGAACCTTTCGTTTGACAGCATTTTTAAAGTTATCTAACGCTTTATACATTTGGGAGCGGTGGTAGTAGGCCATACCCGTAATGAAATAAAAGGAAGCACTTACTTCCGGCAGTGGATGACATTGTTGTTCCGTGTCGACGATCTGTAAAAACTTCCGTTTATTAAGAAGCAAAAAACCATATTTTTCAATGAAACGGATCTTTTCCTCTTTGCTGTAGACCTGCTGGTTTTCATCGATTACAATACTTGAGCTCAGGGTATCCCTTTGCAAATTGACCTGTAATACTTCATTTAATTTTCGAAGTAGGACCCCTTTATGAAAGATATCGCCATGAAGTTTCCTGAGCACGTGCGTGGTTAAAGGATCAGCAAACCGCACTGTAAAGTTATCAGGGAAATTACCATCGGGATATTTAGCGTTAAGGTCATTAAAAATAGTGGCGGCATCAGAGAAATAAAAAACATCCTGATCCATCTGGTAAAGTATGTAGTAGGCAGGCATCCCATTATTCATCAAATAATTAGTTCACCAACCAGGTCTATACCCTTATCCCGCTGATTTTCATCGCGAAGCTCAAATAGATCTATTGGAAAAAGAAGTGCAAGCTTTTGCCTGGATAGCGTTTCAAGGTCCTCATTTGACGAAGTTTTAGGTAATTTCATGTTTTCAAAGTTCGGCTGATCCATGCATAGTCATTTTTAAGAATTTGTTGTCAAACAAGGCTGTAGATAGCTCACAGGCCAGCACACTGTAAGGATAATGGTCTTTACCGACATTGATCCCGATGACCAGCTTCCCCTTGGTATTGGCAATCCGTTCATCATCCAGTATATCATAGATGATCGGGTTCCTGTCTTCAAAATATTTGTCCTCATAACAATAACCGGCAACTGCAAACTGGCGTTCCTCCTCTGCAGTGCCCATTAAGATCCAGTTGTGAATTTTAGGCGCAGTTCCCAGCAATACCTTCTTTCTAAGCTCAGCTACCTGCTCCTCAAAAATCTCCTGCCCTTCCAGGGTAATATTTAAAAGTATATAAGAATTGGCAAGCCATGATTGCGGTTGGTTGCTTTCCATCCGGGTGATCATATCCCGCCACCATTGAGTCATTGGTAGCCCGGGTTTAACAACAACTTCCCCATTGGCGGAACCAATAATGTAATTATCGAGTTCTTTACCCTTAAAGCTGACATCAAATGCGCCGTATTTCTCCTCACCTCTTTCATAATTAAAACCCTTGTCAAAATACCAGGCGAGCAAATCCAGCTCCGTGCCCATATAATTTAAGTTAGCTTCAATTTCGCGGCGGCGTTGGAGATAATGGACTTTTTCCGCAGCACTTGGCAACAAGTCAAAGACGATCTGTAAATCGGTGAGGCTCATTGAAGGTGCTAACTCTTCGATACTTTTGGTCGTTACGCCAGCCTGGATCAGCAATTTCAAGTTACTGCTCATGCTATGTAAATGCGAAAGCGTTACCCCTAAAGGAATGAAGTATTTAATTTTGGAGGCATCCACGATGTTATTCGGGCCTTTCCTCACTTTCAACGACAGTACCGATGGGTTCTCTTGCAGGTATTCAATAAACCGGAGTGCCTGTTCGGAAGGCTCTTCAATGAGTTCCGATAAAGTTTTGTTGAGCCGGTCAGGGGCACCTCTTTTTGCTTTAGGGCTTACCTGCCCGGATTTAGCTTCCACGACGATGGCGAAATTGTCGATGATAACCAGGAGGTCATTTTCATATAATTTACCATCCTTACCATTCCATTGGCTGCCTGCGTGCAATGTGGCCATCGGGAACGATTGTTTGAATAGATCATAAACTGCATCTTCCAGGAATTTAGCACGGACCTCATTGTATTTGTGCGCTAGTTTAGGGTCCTCCAGGCAAAACTTTTCTAAGATACCGATACTCAGATCGGTCATTGTTGTCCAGAGCGTGGTAAAAACCTCCATTTCTGATACCCGGATGAAAGGTTTTTCGTGGATAGGATTATTTAACAAGAAATGCTCCTCGTTATAATCTGCCAAATCGCCGAAGCCCAAGCTGATCCTTTTCATGATTTCAGCTATTTGTTCAACCGATAATCTTCCACCTGACAATAAACTAATACCTTCAAAATCGAAACTTAAGGCCTCGGGAAGGAATAGATCCGCATGTGTGGTTAAAATATATTGTAATTCCTCGAGATCGTGGTGCGCCTTATCCCATAAGGAGAGCCGCTTTCCGGGCGGGGTGTGGGCAACGGGAAAGAGGGATTCATACAGGTCCATCATCTCATCACAAGTTTTACCGGTCCGCACATGAGCAATGACTTGCCGATGCGCATTAATCTTTTCTTCAACCACGCCCGTCATCTTATAGAGTACCTCGAGCAGAACTTCCGGATCGAATCCATGCACCTGTGAAAATTTAAGGCCAACGCCTTTTGCTAAAGCGATAGTTACCTCTTTCATCTTATGTTCAAAGGACCAGTTGCGTACAGCGATGGTATGCATCATCATTTGGACCCTGATCTGATGCGCGGCGAAATCGTCGCGGGATTTGATGTGATCCGGGATATCCAAATGGCGATTTTTGATCAATTCGCCGATTTCCTTAAAATCTGACCGAAATTTCTCCACCTCGTATGCGAAAGGATGAAGCCCGTAATGCCTTGGTAGAGTTAAAGCAAAGGCCTGTAAAAGCTCCTGGTGATGGGGTGGGAATTGCAATTCGCCGGTTGTCGCTTCTTCGTCATAACCAGCCTTTGAGGTCATGAAATAATTAAAAGTAAAAGCAAGAATATACAACTGATCGTACCGCTTAAACCAGTCCTTTAGGGTTTGAAATTTTAAAGGAAAATCTTTACTTGCCAGACTACCTGAAATCCGTAGGTTTTCTAACCGCTCCTCAAAGGGAATTTTGGCGAATTCTGAGGTATCTACCTCGTAAAAATCCATTTTAACAGGATCAGGAGCAATGCTGCGGTTCGCATAATTACCTATTTCTTTCTGAATTGAAGTTTCAGTTGTTTTTTTTGTTCGGGGTAACTTTTTCTTCGTTTTACGTTTTCTACTAACAGGCATCCGCTTGCAATAAGGTGGATCATAAAATTATTAATTTTTTAACTATTCATTAGGGGCAAGCAGCAATTTTTCTATTTCAGGTTTAAATTCCAGCAACCTGGAAGCTTTAATGACAAATCCAAGATTTAAGGGGATGGCGGTGCTGGCGTAGCCAACTTTCCGGGTAGGAATTTTCTGTATCACTATTTCACCTTCCGCGTCAAACATCGGGCCTGCATAAAGTATACCCATTAGTGCCATATGGTTTCCCTGCCTCGGCCTGTCATCATGTTTTAGCCTGATAGTACCACCCGGTTTATAATAAATAACCGGCGATCCACTCGATCCGGGAAAACAGGCCGCGTCAATCAGGAACTCTTTTTTATTTTGGTAATCTATATTAGGGTGGGTCGCGGTTGTTCCCCGCCTGATCAGCGGCAGATTATGTACATCGTCCCAAAGCCCGTTCGGATAACCAACCATAACGATATCATCTACAGCATCCAGTACATCCAGATTTTCAGAACTTAAAATTGATGTTTCATCCATATAGATTAGCAGCAAATCTACGCCCATTTCATAGGCTTCACGGATTATTCCTGCAATGGGCATGATACATAGGTCAATCTCCAGGTCCGGATGTCCTATCCAACCATGTTCGAATTCATGAAATACAACCTGATGGTGGTTCTTATAATCCGGTTCGCCATCTTTCTGCGTATGAAAAAACAATGTTCCTTTCACGGTTCCCTCAACCACATGTTTATTGGTTACCAGACAGGGCATTACCCCCCCATTTATTTCATACTCAAATAGAAAGGCAGTACCGGTTACAGAATTATCACTTTCGTCAACGGCAATGATATGAATGGTGTTAAAAAGCAGTTTTTCAGAAAATCCGAGATTCATAGAGCATGAAGGGATAAAGGCCACCCCCTTATGGTTTATAAGTAATAGCGTTTAGGTTCAGACCGAATATAAATTGATCTTTTGATACAGGTTAAAAAAGGCTTTCCCTGGTATATTGCGGAAAAATTTCTTTAAAAATTTTTTCTTCATAAACCACCACAATAATCTCTATGGTGTCTTTACTATAAATCGTTTGCAGGCGATGCGCATAGAAAACATTCCCATCCTCGAGGTCTTCAAACTTCCTGATCACCTTTTTATCCTCAAAATAGTCTTTGATTTTAAAATTAACCGGATCACCTGTTTGCGGAATATGTAACGGGTCTTCAATAATAATATTTCGGGATCCTTTATATTCAGGATAGAAGAATTGGAAATCAAACTCGAAGCGAAGGATCGTTTTCATGGTAAATGGTTTGCTACTTAAATTTCGACATTACCAATTAGAAAAACAAACTAATATCGTTAAACAAGTAGTTTTTTGATTTGAATCAATAATGAAGTAGGATTACCAAGCAGACTAACTGCGTCGCTGCTATTCCCTAATTTAACTGATTGCAGAAATTGGGTATTTAAGTTCACGAGTTATTGACCATTGAATCAGACTTTTCTAAAGTAAAAATCTGATTTACAGCGAAACATTGGCATTAAATTGGAACCGTGTGGTTCATTCCCGGTAGAGGAAAAATGAACTAAACTAACTTAATCCTTCGATAAAACTGCATCGTTTCTTATATTGGCGACCTTAAACTGGCGAACCCGCTGGTTTATTGTGATAAGGTTTAGGTTACGCCTCCTGGCAGCAAGTGCTGGGAGGCGTTTAATTTTTATAATAGAGCTACTATAAAGTCTGAATGCTATCAAAAACTTTAACAACCGCTTAATAATACCTTTTTAACTTCGCCGCATGAAAAAACTTCTTCGTATTGCAATACCAATTTGCCTGACGTTATTTTTAGTTTCATGGGGGAAAATTGGCCACTATACAGTTGGCCGAATTGCTGAGAATCATCTTACTGAGAAATCGAAAGAAGCTATTCATGAGCTGATTGGGGATACTTCGTTAGCAGAAGTAAGTACGTGGGCTGATGAGATCCGTCAAAAAGAGGCTTACAAATACACTTTCTATTATCATTTTATTAACCTGCCATTGGGTTACTCGCAAACCAAGTTTAACAAAGCGGTCACCGAACAAACAAAGAATAATGTTTATTCGGCGCTTAGAAAATTTAGTTTCGATCTGATACAGTCTAACACAAGTAAAGCAGATCGCGTATTTGCTTTAAAGATGATTGTGCATTTGGTAGGCGATCTTCACCAACCTATGCATGTGAGCAGAGAGGAAGATCAGGGAGGTAATACGATAAAAGTTTCCTTTTTAGGAAAACCAGGTAACTTACACGGGCTCTGGGACAGCAACCTTATTGAGCATAGCGGAATGAATGATCGTAAATTGGCAGAAAAGATAGATCATGCTACCCCAGAACAGATCAATAAGTGGCAACAGGACGATATCCTTCAGTGGCTATTTGAAAGTTACCAGGTTAGCTCACAATTATATATCGATGCTGCAAGTAATCCTAATTTTGATGAAGCTTATTATAAAGCACATGTACCTGTAATTGAAGACCGTCTTGAAAAAGGTGGCATCCGTCTTGCCGGTTTGTTAAATGAGATCTTCAGTGGCGGCCCCTATAAATGGTTCCTCCTCCTCAAATTAAGCAATTAGCAACACCAACAGTCGCAGGTACAAACGCCATTATTGATTCGAAAGAAGTGAACAAGCACTTTGATGAAACAATAACTACCACCGGAACGATTGTCAGTACGCGTTTAATCGAAAGCAATCAAATGACCCTTTTAAATGTTGGAGCTAATCATCCGAACCAAGATTTCACGATAGTTATCCGGAAAGATGACCGGTCCAAATTTAACCAGCCAGAAATCGATTTAAAAGGAAAGACTGTAACTGTTACCGGGAAAGTAACGAATTACAAAGGATTAGCGGAAATCATTGTAACTAATCCGAAACAGCTGATCGTACAATAATAGCTTAACATTTTGTTAGAAACCAACGCTTAGAAATAACAGGCATGTCCAGAAGGTTATTATCACCACCAGATTTATCATCTGGTGGTGATAATTAACTAAACTAAGCTTGGTAAGAAAACCGTTGGTAAAATAAAAATAGTACCAAGGGAAGGCCTACTAAGCCTTTTAATTGGTTTTTTTCTAATTAAATTTAACACCGCTTCCTGAACTTCATCAACAATTGTCCAATCTTTTGCCAGGTAAATATCCGTTGTTTTGTGGCCATTATCAACATGGTTTAAAGCTAATGCAATATCATCTTTGGACATTCGGCAAATATTTCTTGCCAGGTTCCCAAAGGTATGCCTTGCCCAGTAAAAGGTTACATTAAGAATACCTGTGATCTCTTTAAGCTCACGCATTCCAACACTTAGAGCCTTGTTTAGATTCCCAATTGAGGAGTAACGCCCGCTTAAAACACTCTGATATTTTTGCAGGAGAGGTTTTGCCTCCCTTGGAATATTTATGCTGATAAAGGCGTTATCTTTTCGTCGATCTGCTGTTTTTGATCTATTGTACTCAATTCGACCGCTCTTGATAACATAATCAGCTTTGTAGAGATCAACAGCATTTATTCCACATAGGTAAAACGACAACATAAACAATTCCTTAGCCATCTCACACCTTGAACCGGGCCTAACCTTGGCATTTTGAATTGCTTTAATTTGATCTGCCTGTATATTTCTCTTCGCTGTTTCCGGTGCATCTACAATAGTAAACTCATCAAAAGGATTAAATTTAATCGGAACAACTCCAATAGAGGGTTTGTTATAATGTTCTACAGCTGCTGAAAATAACCCGCTGAAATCACGTAGATAAACGTGTATTGAAGCATTGCCAAGAGGTTTTCCTTTAATCTTATATTCTCTGCCAAGACGATCAATTCTGAGCATGAGCCTTTCATTTCTTAGAAATGTCTCAAAGCGTTTAAGAAAATCAACTGTGATTAATTCGATAGCAAGCGGTTTTCCATTTCCGATGTAATCACGGATATGATTATAAACCGTATTAAAATTTGCAGCGCCTTTGTCCTTCTTTTGGGTTTTGAGAATTTCGATGTGCCTTTTGCAAAATTGGAGAAAATCAATTTTAAGTTGCCTCCCTAAAAAAAACTCTTTAATGTTTGCCGCGGTCATACTGGCGATCATTTCTTCATTGTCAGAGATGAGCCGGCGGTATACGTCCTGGGTTTTGTTGACGCAGGTAAGAATAAATTGGTCTTTGATGACCCGGTCTTTGGTGAGCTGTTTGTCAGTGACGTAATGCTCGGTGTCTAAAAATGTCCGCTCATTCTTGTGAGCAATACAAATTTTCACATTGTAGGTTCCATCCGCTTTTTTGTGATGTTTTAAAATTTTTGCACTTACAGTGGCCATTGGGTTAGAATTGCCACGATTAGGACTGTTACGTATTTGTTACGGCTAATCGTGAAGTTTGACAAAAATTCCTGTTTAACTTGAAATTTCTTGGATGATATAGCCCTCAGATCTGAGGTGGCCATTGCGCGTACCAGAAAGGCAAAAACCGCGTTTAAACCAAATATAAGGCTTTTTTGAGCAAAAAAAAAGCCTCACGGACATGTGAGGCTTTTAGCTCCTGAGGCTGGGCTCGAACCAGCGACCCTCTGATTAACAGTCAGATGCTCTAACCGGCTGAGCTACTCAGGAGTATTTTCCGATTGGAGTGGTGCAAAAGTATGATTTCTGAGGTAATTTCACAATATTTGCGCAAAAAAAATTTAAAAATATTTTACATGAGCTTGTTAGTTATTGGTACTGTGGCATTTGACGCTATTGAAACCCCCTTCGGAAAGACAGATAAAATCGTCGGTGGGTCGGCAACCTTTGCCAGTTTAGGCGCATCTTACTTTTACGACCGTATAAAAATTGTTGCCGTTGTTGGCGACGATTTCCCACAGACCGAGATCGAGGACCTTCAAAAACATAATGTAAACACCGAAGGCCTGCAGATAAAACAAGGCGAAAAATCCTTTTTCTGGAGCGGAAGATATCATAACGATATGAACAGCCGGGACACTTTGGCTACTGAGCTCAATGTTTTAGAAGCTTTTGATCCCATTATCCCCGATTCATACCAGGATTGCGAATACCTGATGCTGGGCAATTTATCACCACAGGTGCAGCAAACCGTTATAAAAAGGCTTACCAAACGTCCAAAATTGATTGTGATGGACACCATGAACTTTTGGATGGATATCGCTCTTGATGAATTATTGGCTACCATTAAGCTGGTAGATGTTATTACTATCAATGATGCCGAAGCCCGTCAACTATCAGGTGAGTTTTCCCTGGTGAAAGCAGCCCGCAAAATATTAACCATGGGCCCCAAATATGTGATCATTAAAAAAGGCGAGCACGGCGCCCTGCTTTTCCATGAGGATAAAATATTCAGTGCCCCTGCATTGCCATTGGCAGAAGTATTTGACCCTACCGGAGCTGGCGACACCTTCGCGGGCGGCTTTATTGGCTACCTGGCTAAAGTAGGTACAGTAAATTTCGATTATATGAAAAACGCTATCATATATGGATCGGCGCTGGCATCTTTCTGTGTTGAAAAATTCGGTTCAGAGCGGTTACGCAACCTTTCTCCCGAAGAAATTACTGCCCGTGTACAGGAATTTGTTGGCTTAGCCAAATTTGAAATATAAAAAGCCTTTTTCAGATATGCAGATGTGCAAATGTTAAATAGTGTACTTAACGCTAAGCATTTGCTCATCTGAAATCTGCATATCCGCACATTTGCACATCAGGAAACCTCACCCTTTAGGTGATCGGAGGGCTTAACCTCCCTACCTTTTCAAATTTTTCAAATACACTTTCGGTATGCGGGGCATCGGGTAGTTCATCGGTCAGATCCTGCCCGGCCCAGTGTTCATAGTGTTTGCCATTTTTCCATAGTCGGCTTTCACTAACGTCATAAATCAGTCCTTTATAGGCTATCCATATCTGGGGCTTATCCTGCCCGTTACGCAAGGCCAGTTGCGATTTGGTATACTCCGGAAGCGGGTTCAAGATAATTGATTTTTAGTCTTAAAATATTCAAAAAAACCGATGTTCATCAAAAGCAGGATGAGTAAATAAAAATGATCTTCGACCGGGATGGTACCTATTCGTTTACCCATATTCTCGCTGTTGTTATATAGCACTACCGGTATGGATGTCAATATACCATTTACAATATAAAAAGGAACAAGCGCCACCAGGTAAGCCAAATAAAACCGGTTAATCCATCTTACTTTAAATATATATTGCAGCAGAGGCATCAACACCAACAGTACGCCAAAAGTTACGATAGTATACAAACGTCCATGATAGAAAATGAGCCCTAATACACTCAATATGACGATCAAACCATTTACTATATGGATGAGCTTGTTATCCATTTCCCATTTGACATAATAATTTAAACAGGCATATATAAAAATACAGGCAAATGGTACGGTTATAAAAAACAGCATTTCCTCCAACGGCAATCCCCAGAGGGTTAGCCCTATAATATAATGTGAGTTAAAAGACCATACCCCTTTTACCGTAAAAAGCACGTCCCAAAACAAAAAGAAAAGCGCGGTTATAGCCATTCCAGGCCAGATGAATTTCCAGCTTTTGTAAAAATGCACCTTCTTATCAAACGATAATACAACCGGAAAAAACACGGTCAATACATTGATCAATAAGTAGGTATATTTCACTTTAAGGCGGCTAAGAGCTTGTTTAACTCGTCAATTTGAGCAGGGGTACATCGCCGGGAATTTACCAGAAACTTAATGATCTCTACAGTAAGTTCCCTATCAGCTGTACCATAGTTTTTTTTATCCAGCTGGGTTATGATCTCTTTACTATCAATAGCTATATTTTTATTATAGCCCAAAAAACCGGGCACGCTATCTTCCACAGAAAAACGCATAAACCTGATCTCGATGTTATGCGGATCGGACTCTATCGCTTTTTCAAATGTTTTTTCGCAATTTTTGATGTACTTTATTTTGGAATACGGGTTCCAGGCATGTTTGGCCTTCAGCGCCTGCACACCGGCAATAAACCCATCAATAATACCTGTACGGTTTTTTATACTGCTCAGGCTTTTATAAAGGGAATCGGTGGTTTTACTATCATTAATGGCCTCCCTTAATTGCCTGCGTATATTTTTCAGATTAGGCTCATCGGCCTTTACGCTTTGTATCATCAACAAAAACGAAAACATTCCGGCTATAAAAAAAATACTTCTCCTCATTCTCTTAAATCACATTCAATTTTTGTTGTAAAACAGCTTTAACGTACAAACCCATCTTCCGGATATCAGAAATACGTATTCTTTTTTGCAGGATAACATTTGCCGGCGTATAACTTATTTTTTTAAACAGTTTCAGATAATAGGTATAAGCTATATAAACCCCTAAACGAGTACCTGCGGGCAATTGTTTTACCCCCTCAAGGGCATTTTCAAAGTCGATTTTAATCTCGGCTTCGATGCGGCCCTTATCCTGCTCGGTAAAATTGTTAAAATCGATGCCGGGGAAATAGGTACGGCCGCGCTCCTTGTAATCGGCCTGTATATCGCGCAAAAAATTTACCTTTTGAAAAGCAGCGCCCAGGCTGCGGGCTTGGGATAACAGCGATTGATATTGTGCCTTGTTGTTATCCGTAAAAACACGCAGGCACATGAGCCCTACCGTTTCGGCCGAACCATAAATATAAGTTTCATAGCAGGCCGGATCATAGGCTTTTTTATCCAGATCCATTTCCATGGAGTGTAAAAAAGCGTCAATAAGTTCGGTTTCGATGCCGTACCTGTTAACCACCTGCTGAAATGAATGTATAACCGGATTTAAACTGATCTTTTCATCGATAGCTTTAAACGTTTCCTTCTTGAAATTGCTGAGCAGCGTTAGTTTATCATGCTCATGAAAGGTATCCACTATTTCATCAGCATACCTTACAAAACCATAGATAGCATAAATGGGGTACCGAAATTTTTGATCAAATGCTTTTATCCCCAAGCTGAATGATGTGCTATACTTATTGGTTATCAATTTACTGCATTCAAAACTGGTCTCGTCGTACAGATTCATCATTTACACTTGGGGCTGATTCCCAAAAGTACAAATTCAAACCGTTATTGTTTTTTTATGACCACAAAACAATTTGTTTAACTTGGGCTTCCATAGCTATATGAACAGCGGTAGGCACATTATTATTATTGGATCAGGTTTTGCGGGCTTATCCGCGGCCTGTGTACTGGCCAAAGAAGGCTTTAAAGTTACCATACTGGAAAAGAACGGCCAGCCCGGCGGCCGGGCACGGATTTGGGAAAAAGACGGTTTTAAATTTGATATGGGGCCCAGCTGGTATTGGATGCCCGATGTGTTTGAGAACTTTTTCGCTTTGTTTGGTAAAAAACCGGCCGACTATTATCAATTGGAACGTTTAGATCCAGGATACCGCATCTATTACGGCCCCAATGATGTAATGGATGTGCCAGCCGGCATGGCCGAACTGGAAGCTCTTTTTGAGCAAACAGAACAGGGCAGTACCACAGGCCTGCGGGAGTTTTTAAAACAGGCCGCCTACAAATACAAAGTTGGTATGGGCGAGTATGTATTTCGCCCTTCCCATTCCATTACCGAGTTTATTGACTTTAATCTCATCAAAAAAAGCATGAGCATGCAATTGTTAAGCAGCATGAGCAAGCATGTGCGCCAATATTTTAAAAACCCCAAGCTGATAAAGCTCCTGGAGTTCCCCGTTTTGTTTTTAGGTGCCACCCCACAAAACACCCCTGCCATGTACAGCATGATGAACTATGCCGATCTGGCCCTGGGCACCTGGTACCCGCAGGGCGGCATGAACCAGATTGTGAAAGCTATGGTTTGCCTGGCCGAAGAATTAGGTGTTGACATAAAATTGAATACCGAAGTCACCAACATCGAAATAAAAGACAACATGGTCAATAACATCAAGACCAATCAGGGCACGTTTCAGGCCGATTTTGTGATAGCCGGGGCTGATTATGAACATGTTGATCAGCACCTGTTACCCAAATCGCATCATAACTATACCGAAAAATATTGGAACAGCCGAACCATGTCTCCCTCGAGTTTATTGTTTTACATCGGTACCAACAAAAAGGTTGAGGGTATACAGCACCACAATCTATTTTTTGATGAGGATTTTGAACTGCATGCCAAAGAAATATACACTTCGCCGCAATGGCCTACCAGCCCGCTGTTTTATGTTTCCTGCACCTCCAAAACCGACCCTGGCGTAGCCCCCGAAGGCGGCGAAAACTTATTTTTTCTGATGCCCATTGCACCGGGTTTACATGATGACGAAAGTATCCGGGAAAAATATTTCAACCTGATGCTCAACCGCTTCAAACATATTACCGGGCAGGATATCTGCGATTCCATCGTAGTAAAACGCAGTTACGCACTGAATGATTTTAAAGCCGACTACCATTCTTTTAAAGGCAATGCCTACGGCCTGGCCAATACACTGGCGCAAACCGCTTTTTTTAAGCCAGCCATGCGGGCTAAACATGTTAAAAATATGTTGTATACAGGGCAGTTAACGGTGCCGGGGCCCGGTGTTCCGCCAGCTATTATTTCCGGGCAAATGGCGGCTCAGGAAGCTGTGAAGAGAATCAAGAAATAAGAATCAGGAATCAAGACAATTTCAAAAATGCCAAACAGTATATAATAATTGCCCATGTCATCCAACACTGTTACAACTTTCCTGAATCTTAATTCTTGGCTCTTATCTATTGACTCTTAATCAATTATCATACATCAGCGAATAGATCTCCTGCATATAAATTGCTTCGGCCATGGCAGCGTGGAAATCTTCCCACTCATCGGTAGTAAAAGTTAATTGTACATCGTTAACAGGAGTACGCATCACCAGCCTTTCCTGCCCATCGGGAAAGGAGTGGCTGTGTTCGGCAAAATCAAGATCAACCGTAAAATCCCTGAATTGTATAAACTGCTCCGGCGAAAAGCTTAGGATCAGGTTGTTATTCCATATAAATACGCAACGGCACTCCGAGCATCGGCTCACTATTGTTGCCCCAACCTGGCTTATGATCTTTGAATCGCACATATGATATTAATTAAGTTGTGCCTGCCCGGCCCGCAAAGCTATCGCACCGCAGCATTTGCTCAAGAGCAGGACTTTATATTTTAAACTGTTTTTACAGGCATGTCCTTAGTCAATAGGAACAAAGTAATGTCTTATTTAGAATAAATCCAAATAAAAATAAAAAAAGCTTATTTACAGCAACTTAAAACTGATGGTTATTTTATGGCGACAATTTTAGTTTTGGTTACGATCTCTTCTTTTTCAAATGCACTGTACCTGATCACAACGTAACCCTTCTTTCCCGGCACTTTTTCAATGGGTTTAACATCGGCTTCCCACTGGTTGCAGTGTGTAGAGAAAGAAGGCACAACTGCCTGCCAATGTTTGTTGGCGAGTGTGTACACATAATAAGGGCTCCAGCAACTGGTGAACCACTCGGGCAGGATGCCTATTTCATCAGTACCATTATCGTTCAGATCACCCAGGTTGGTGATGGTTCCGCCAATGGCATTGGGTATTACTAAAGGGGTTATTTGGGGATTGGATGACACTATCTTAATAGTGCATTTACCAACACAATCCTCCCCGCTATCGGCTATTTTGGGCCTCACCACCCAAACGTATTCAGGTTTGCCATCGCCGTTAAAGTCGCCTTTTAGGGCATCCTTGGGTATATTATTTGTTTTTTGCTGTGCAAATACGGGGGTTACAAAAACTAAACTTAGTAAGAGCAATGTTTTAAGCGGTAGCATAGCAGAATAAAATGTGGTGAATAATTTATTGCAATATTGTTGTTAAGGTGTTAAACCATTCTTTATCATGGGTGTATATACCGTTGAAATTGATAATAACATAGATATACTGTGTTTCAAACGACGATACGCTGTAACCAATTCTTAAGGGTTGCCAAAACAAACCGGCTCCCCTGACTGATACCATGGGGAACAGATCATCAAAGCCCAGGTAAACCTGGCTGATGGCACCCAGCGGAATGGTCAGGTCTTCATCCGTATCGCTCTCAATAATAATTTCGGTATCGCTTAGGGCGATGTAACCCTCATGGTGGTGCAGCGGCGGTGTAAATGAGGCCATTCCCGTCATAATTTTCCTGGTTTGGGATACCTCGGCCAGTTCATGATCATAGCTCCACTTAACGGTGCCCTGCAATAAGAATTTCTCGGCCATAACGATTTTATTTTTTGAATTTTGACTATTTAGCGTAGACTGATATGGTAAAATTTTTCTGTCAGTCCCTCTCTAAAAACTTTTTAAACCTTTTATTTTAACATTTTTTTATTCAAAAACGGGCCATTTCTTGCCAAAAACCACTCAAAAAAATTGATTTTAACACTTTTTAACAAATTTCAATGCGGTTTTGATGCGGTTTTAAAACTTTAAAAAGTATTAAATAATTGGCTTTCAAATAACTACGAATAAAACAGTCAATTTTTGACCTGTTTTCCTTTACCCAAACGGCCCGACTATCTGTATGAAAGCCGGGCCGTTTGGGTATTATAAATATACGATTTTTTGGAGTAAAGAGCAAGGGGTTTTAGACTATGGGATTTTTGCACTTTTGAGCAAAGACTCACCTATTCACAGGACATTTCCCCTGCGCGTCATTGCGAGGCACGAAGCAATCTCTACACTATACAGGGCGACTCTGTAAGTAGGGGATTATTAATTTTTTGATTGTTTTTTGATTGTTTTTTTATCGGTATTAATGAGCTCCCTCTGGTCGGTTGTCCACCTCGTTCCTCCTCGCAATGACGCGTTTTTTTTTATGTGTACGCTCCCCAAAACAAAAAAGCCTTTCAAGCTAAACTTGAAAGGCTTTTTATCATCTGCACATCTGAAATATGCACATCCGCATATCTTTAAGACATCAATTTGATAAAATCATCAAAAAGGTATCTTGAATCGTGCGGACCAGGTGATGATTCCGGGTGATATTGTACCGAGAATGCTTTTTTATCTTTTACACGGATACCTTCTATCGATTGGTCGTTCAGGTTCACGTGGGTGATCTCAACCTTGTCAGAGGCGCGTACAGCCTCAGGCACTACGCCAAAACCATGGTTTTGTGAGGTTACCTCGCAATGGTTGATAATAATATTTTTTACCGGGTGGTTTAAACCGCGGTGACCGTTAAACATTTTTTTGGTTGGAATATCGTTAGCTAAAGCCAGTAGCTGGTGACCAAGACAAATGCCAAACATCGGTTTTTCAGAAGCTAAAACTTTTTTTACCGTTTCAATAGCGTAAGGCATAGCAGCCGGGTCGCCAGGGCCATTGGAGATGAAATAACCTGTTGGGGCAAAATCCTTTTCCATTTCTTCAAAGGTGGTTTTTGCCGGGAAAACCTTGGCGTAAACATCACGATCGTCAAAATTGCGCAGGATGTTTTTCTTCACACCCAGGTCGAGCACGGCAACACGGTATCTTCCTTCTTCATCGCCAAAAGTATAGGCTTCTGTGGTTGATACTTTTGATGAAAGTTCCAGTCCATCCATTGATGGTACTTCGGCCAGTTTGGCCTTTAGCTCATCAATATCCAGGATCTCCGAAGAGATAATGGCATTCATGGCGCCTTTATCGCGGATATGGCGTACCAGTTGGCGGGTATCCACATCAGATATACCTACCAGATTTTGCGACTGGAAGTAATCCTGTATCGATTCATCGGCCTGTTTACGGCTGTAAGCGATGTTATAGTTTTTACAAACCAAACCCGCTATCTGGATATTTCCGGATTCTACCTCTTCATCTCTGATACCATAGTTACCAATATGCGCATTGGTAGCCACCATGATCTGGCCAAAGTAGGATGGATCTGTAAAAACTTCCTGGTAACCGGTCATCCCGGTATTAAAGCATATTTCGCCGGTAGTAGTACCTATCTTCCCTGCGGCTTTACCGTAAAAAACGGTTCCATCATCCAATAATAGTACAGCCGGTAATTTGGTGAAGTATGTCATTTATCAAAAAAATTGAAAGGATTAATAAATCGGATCGCCTGGTTCAAAGCCCCGTGAAAACTGATAGAAATATTGAAGTAAGGAACTTCTTGATTCACGGCGCAAAAATACAGTTTTATTTCGGATTTCGAATGTGGGATTTTGGATTTTTTTTTGATTTCGGATTTCGGAGGTGGGATTTTGGATTTTTCTAAGTCCTAATCCCGGATTTGAGATTTCATACCTCAATATTTATTCAAAACTTAAATCCGAAATGCGAATTTAAGTCCCCTCAGGATTCTCTGCGAGAGACCCTGAAGGGACGAAAAACCATATTAATCCTTTAATCTGTTTAGATCAAGGCTCAGACAAAATCCGAAATCGAAATTCCGAATTCCGAAATTAATAGTAACCTTTGCATACCGGAAACATAAATCCGATATCGAACATCCGAAATCCGAAATAAAACATGTCAATACATAAAGAAGTTAAAAGGATCACTACACATACTGTGCAGGAAATGAAGACCCGTGGCGAAAAAATAGCCATGCTTACTGCTTATGATTACTCCATGGCAACCATTGTTGATGATGCCGGTATGGACATCATCCTGGTAGGCGATTCGGCCTCGAACGTTATGGCTGGTCATGAAACTACACTACCTATAACGCTCGATCAGATGATCTATCATGCATCATCGGTGGTACGCGCTGCCAAACGCGCGCTGGTGATCGTCGATCTGCCATTTGGTTCGTACCAGGGTAACTCTAAAGAAGCTCTCAACTCGGCCATCCGGATCATGAAAGAATCGGGCGCACACGGCGTAAAAATGGAAGGTGGTATTGAAATAGCCGAATCGGTAACCCGTATATTGACCGCCGGTATACCGGTTATGGGGCACTTAGGGTTAACGCCACAATCTATTTATAAATTTGGCACCTACACCGTACGTGCCAAACAAGAGGCCGAAGCGCAGAAGCTGAGAGAAGATGCTCTGGTATTACAGGAACTGGGTTGCTTTGCCATCGTAGTTGAAAAAATACCGGCACAACTGGCTAAAGAAGTTACCGAGAGCGTTCAGATACCTATCATTGGCATAGGCGCCGGGCAGCATTGCGACGGACAAGTACTGGTGATACATGATATGCTGGGTATTAACAAAGGTTTTAAACCCCGTTTTTTACGCCAGTACGCCAATTTATACGAGCAGATGAACGGCGCCATCAAAAACTATGTTGGCGACATTAAATCAAAAAGTTTCCCGAACGAACAGGAACAATATTAATTAGTTCATAGTTGATGGTTCATTGTTCATAGCCAATTTTGAAGCTCCCATGAACCATCAACTATGAACCATGAACTAAACACAACATGCGTCCCGAATTTAATTATACCAGTTATGATATTACCGATAAGGATATCCTTTATGAGGACAATCACCTTATTGCCGTAAACAAACGCGCCGGTGATATTGTACAGGTTGATGAAACCGGTGATGAACCGCTGGATGAAAAGGTTAAAAAATATATCGCCAAAAAATACAACAAACCCAACGGCGCGTTTTTAGGCGTGGTGCACCGGCTGGATCGCCCTGTAAGCGGCGTTATCCTGTTTGCCAAAACCAGCAAGGCATTGGACCGCATTAACAAAATGTTCAAAGCCCGCGATATGCACAAAACCTACTACGCTGTGGTGCGTAAGCGCCCCCAACCCGAGGCGGGCACCCTGGTACACTGGCTGGTAAAAAACTCGCAAAAAAACGTAACCAAAGCGCATGATAAAGAAGTTCAGGGCAGTTTACGCTCCGAATTACACTACAAACTGGTTGGTGAACTTAATGGCTACTACCTTATTGAGGTTGATCCGATAACCGGTAGACCGCACCAGATCAGGGTACAGCTATCAACCCTGGGCACTCCCATTGTTGGCGATAATAAATATGGCTACCCACGCGGCAGTCTGCGTAAAAGCATTTGCCTGCATGCCCGCAAGCTCACCTTCGTTCATCCAGTTAAAAACGAACCGGTAACCATCATAGCTCCCGTTCCGCACGATGGTTTCTGGGAAAAGTTTGAGGGGATGATGATTGGGGAGTAAGAGAGAAGCAAGAGATTAGAGTCAGGAATCAATATAAAAATGGTGTTGTGATAACACCGACCAAGGGCTGAACAAAATACAGGTCATGCTGAACTTGTTTCAGCACCCCATCAGCAGGTTTAAAACCATCCCTGTCTGCAACTTTGCAGGTGAGATGCCGAAATAAATTCGGCGTGACCTATTAAGAACAGGTTGCATACCTACGGCATGCTAAATACTTATGCCTTTGTTTCCTACAAAGTTCTTACTCCTACAGAGTACCATAAATCAATGATATTCTCTCTTCCCAAAAAAGAATGGAACACTCTCCAAACTTTTGACTTTTAATCGGCTACCTTCTGTCTCTTGATTCCTGACTCTTATCTCTTGGCTCTCTCCTAAAGGCCCAGCACGGTGTTCCATATTTTTTCGTCAACCAAAACACCTTCGCTCAGATTTTTGGCGCGGGTTTTCAGTGTGTTTTCGCCGGGATAAGAGATGGTTGTTCCGGCATGTTCGGGCCGGCTGGTTTTGGTATAACTGATAATCTCCTCAATAAGGGTATCGGTTTGCGCATCATCTTTGGGTTTTATGCAGATAAAAACCTGCGAAATACCAGCCTCTGTTTTCTCTTTGCTGATTCTGGCGGTGGAGTTACCGCCACTTAAAACTGTAGCCAGCAGATCGAGCACCAGTGAAAGTCCGGAACCTTTCCAAAAGCCCATGGGCAGCACCCGCTCCGATTGCAGGATAGCCGCGGCATCGGTACTTAAGTGTCCTTCACTATCATAGCCACCGGGCAGCGGCAGTTCCTCACCGCTTGCTTCGTACTGTTTTAATTTACCCACTGCATATTGCGAGATGGCCATATCCAGCACCACATGCCCGTTTTTGCGGGGTACAGCTATCACCAGGGGATTGTTACCCAAACGCGGATCGAGACCACCCCAGGGCGGTAAGTTGGCAATGGTATTGGTAAAGCAAATGCCGATATAGCCGGCTTCGGCAGCTTGCCAGCCATAGGTACCACCACGCATCCAATGGTTGGTATTTTTGATGGCCACACAGCCAATGCCATTTTCGTTAGCCAGTTGCATGGCACGGTTCATACATATACCGGCACTCAACATTCCCGGACCATAATTACCGCTCCATTGTTCAATAGCACCCAAGCTGGCTTCTTTTACAGGTTCGGCATCGGGCTTAACCCAGCCCCCTTTTACAAATTGCACAAAAACCGGAAAACGGTTAAGTCCGTGTGTATACACCCCATCCCTGCTGTTTTCGGCAAAAATGGTAGCGCATTTTTCGGCTTTATCTTCTTTAAAATCAAGATTGAGCAATATTCGTTTAAATTCGGCTTTCAGTTTTTCAAAGGGTATACGCATGGTGGATAAGTAAAAAGTCAAAACGGCGAAGCATTCTTGAACTCCTTAATCTAAAAATACTTCGTGAAAAACTCAAAAGTAAAAATAAAATATCCGGCTCCTATTTTATTTAAGGGGCAAATGGCTAAACCATCTTATTAAAATAATTTTGGTTTAAAAGAGTTATTATTACATACTGGTTGCCAACTAATAACCGGGAATATTTATTTTTGCCTGTGTATTTTCTATGAGAAATAAAATCCCTTTAGTTTTTGTTTTAGGTTTAGTTATCATTAACCTGCTCTGTAACTCCTGTAAAAAGGATTCAGACAGTAACATACCGCACCTGCTTACAACCGGCACCTGGCTGCTGGCTACCATACAGGTTAGCAACTATGTGGGCGATACGCAAATAGGTTCTGCAATCAATCTGAACGTTGGTTGCGACTCGACCCAGACATTCACTTTCAATACCAACAATACCTGTACCTTTGTGAATTTTTCATGCCTGGCGCAAAAAACAACCGGCAACTGGTCGCTTACTGCAAACCGGCTTTTCATCAATTCAGATATGACTTGTAAGGATACCACAGGCAATGTTAACAAGGAAGTAAAATCAAGACAGCCTTTTACCAATGCGCAGATAGCAACGCTTGGGGTTTATTCGCTGGTACTACAAACCGGCGATGTACAGCCAAATTATTCACCAACCTCAAAACGGAGAATTATGCGGTACGGATTTATCAAGCAAAAAAGAGTATCACAATAAGTAAACCTTTATATTTGGATTATGATACATGTAATTTGTTATAATAAAATTACCAGCAACATAAAACAAATCCCTATAAATAAACATTTACAGGTAACATCATCACCTTTGAAAAGCCCCAAATTTTAATGAAGAAACGAATTGCCATTTTTGCTTCAGGTTCCGGGTCAAATGCCCAAAAGTTAATGGAGCATTTTAAACGCAATGCCGATGCCGAAGTAGTGCTGATACTCACCAATAACCCTCAGGCTTATGTATTACAGCGGGCCGACAATTTTGAAGTGCCATCGCACATATTTACCAGGCATGAATTTTTTGACACCGACGATGTGATCAGGCTGCTTAAAAACCTGCAGGTTGACCTTATTGTACTGGCAGGCTTTTTATGGCTGGTACCCGCGTCATTACTAAAAGCTTTCCCTAACAAGATCATAAACCTTCACCCATCCCTGCTACCCAAGTATGGCGGTAAAGGCATGTATGGGGATAACGTGCATAAAGCTATTCTGGAGGCCGGTGAAGAGGAAGGCGGCATCACTATACATTTTGTAAATGAACAATTTGATGAAGGCGAGATCATTCACCAATCTAAATTCAGGATTGAACCGGGCGATAACCTCGAGATGATCAAATTTAAAGGTCAGCAGCTGGAGCACCACCATTTTCCAAAAGTGGTAGAGGCTTTGCTGAAGAAGATGAAAAGTTAACCGCTGATTTTTTTTGATGTCGTTGATTTCGTTGATTTTCTGAACCATGATCTTCCTGTTTCAGGATTTCCTGATTCTTTGTTAAATCATTATTTAAAATTCGACATTCAGTGTTCGATATTATTTTTCATCTCTAAAAACTCGTGCTTAATGATACGCCATAGGTACGCGGGTTGCCTAAGTGCGATGCACCAAAGTCATAGGCATAGTCCATATATTTTTTATTGGCGATATTACTTTCCCAGAAAAACAGGCTGAAGTTTTTGGTATCGACACCCAGCCTGGCATTAAACTTACTATAGGCTTTTTGTTTAATCTGGTTAGCGAGGTCAAAATACTGATCGCCAAGGTAGCGCCATTCGCCGCGGGCCACCAGCTTTACTTTTTGAGGGCCGCCCAGGTCATAGCTATATTGTGCAGCCAGCATGGATGTAATATCAGGCGTGTAGATCTGGTGGTTGCCTTTCAAATCCACAATCTGCCCGTTACTACCTATGGACAGGCTGGTATAGCGGGCATGGGTATATCCAAAATTATAATCCAAGGCCAGGCCTTTTACCGGCGTGGCGCTCAGCTCCAGCTCGGCGCCTTTGCTGCTTAGCTTGCCTGCATTTTTGGTAATGGTAATAGCATCGGGCAATACCAGTGTAGGTACCTGAGCGTTGGTTACCCGGGTATAAAACGCGGTAATATTCACGCGCAGTTTATTATCTAAAAAATTATTCTTTGATCCTATTTCATAGTTATTGCTGTACTCGGGCTTAAAGGTATACAGCGGCGGTTGCGACGGGTCGGATCCCAGCTCGGTGATACCACCAGCCCTAAAACCACGACTGTAACTGGCATATAGGTTGTTATTAGCCGAACGATGATAAGCCACACTCAGCTTTGGCGAAAAGGCGTTAAAGTTGGCTTTCGATGAGGTATCCGACCGGGTCACTATCGCCGCTTGTCCGTCGGGCTGAAATTCGCCCAGTATGCTTTCTTTTTTATGCTCATGATCATAACGCAGCCCGGCAGTGATATCAAACTCCGGACTTATAGTATACGTGGCCTGGCCGTAAACGGCTACGCCCAGGTTACGATCGGTATTGGTGTTGATGCTGGTAAAATCGGTCATGGGTGAACCTACGGCTGCTGCGTCGGCACCAAAATGGGTACCCTGGCGGTTAGGTGCATAATGATAAAAACCATAGGCGCCGGCTGTCCATTTCAATGCCGAAGTTAAGGAAGCGGGTGAAGTAAACCTGAATTCCTGTATCCCGGTTTTCACCTTGTTCCAGTCGCCACCATAATTATTAATGATCGAGATGCCGTCAATAGGCGAAAAATCCCCATCGATAGGCGTGGTATAATACCGGTTATTAACCTGATATGACGACTGGGAAGTAAAGTTAAAATCTCGCCCCGCATAGCTAACAGCCAGTGAGGATTGAAAAGTATTATCGATCATTCTGGTAGTAGCATCCTGATCAACCTTAAACGGATTGGCCAGGGCATCGGCCGGTGAACCCGCCAGCGGGAAAGCGCCGTTATTGCGGTTGTTATAATTTTTAACATTTAAGGTGAGGGCCAGTTTGGAGGTAGCCAGGAATTTGAGGTAATAATTCCCTAAAAAGAAATGCTGCTTATCAAAATGGGTGTTGTTAAACGTATTGGTATAAAAACCGTTGAAACCAGAGTAAACACCCGCAACGCCTAAAAATAACCGGTCTTTAATAAGCGGTGCACGCAAGCCCAGGGTATAGCGTTGCTGCCCGTAATTGCCAAAATCGAGCCCGGCAAAACCGCTTAGGGTGTTGGAGGGGTGTTTGGTGATGATATTGATAACCCCACCTGTAGCATTGCGGCCATAAAGCGTTCCTTGCGGGCCGCGTAAAACTTCTATCCGTTCCACATCCAGCAATTGGGGGATATAAGTATCGAGGCCGTACTGGTTCACGCCATCTACATAGGTAGCTACCGCAGGGTCATATGAAGTAGTCACAATGCCCCTGATGCCGCTCACGGTGCGGTTATCACCGGGCCCGGCTGAGTTAAGGTTGGGGGCAATGGCTGTCAGATCTTTAAGATCCCACAGGCGGTAATCGCGTATCTGTTTTGCCGTTAAGGTAGAAATACTGATAGGCACCCGCTGTGCGTCTTCCTCATATTTTTGGGCGGTTACGGTAACCTCATCCAGTTGGTTGGCTGCATCTTTTAAGGAGATATCAACAGTTTGCCTGCCACCAGTAACCTTTACTTCCTGATTTTTGGCAGCATAACCTACTGCGCTGATGTGCAGGGTATAGGTGCCGGCATCCAGGTTACTGAATACAAACTTTCCGTTTTTATCGGCATTAGTATGATAATTGGTATTGAGCAGGTAAACCGAAGCACCGGCGATAGCCTGCCTTTTATCACCAGTCACAGTACCCGATAAATTAGCGCGGGTTTGACTTTTTACAGTAACAGCAAACAGGAACAGTACTAATAAAGTAAATATTGTTTTCATCGTAAAGGCAGCAATTGGCAGGTGTCAGAAACACACATTGATATATTTTCCAATTATAATAAAACGCTTTGCATGTTGGAGGCGAGGAAGAGAAATATTACTAAAATGTGTTTAAAGATGAGGAATGATCTTGCTTTTCGTAGGCCAGAGGCCTGGGAATAGTGGTCACCCGGCTGGAGCCGGGCAACGGCTAAAAAGTGGGTTTACATGGTTTACACTTTTCAAGGTTAACATTGATTTATATAGTTGATAATAAATTAGTTATACAAATTCCATCATCAAAAACCGGGTTTACATGTAAACCCAGCCAGGACTCTCTGCGAGAAACCAGGCCGGGATTATAGAGGATGTTAACTTCCCCTCTTGAGAGGGGCCCGTAGAATGGTGTTGTAGCAGGGGGGTGTTCATAAAGCGGAAGAACCCACCCCTCCACCCCTCTCAAGAGGGGAATCGCACTGCCATCCGCTTTTTTTCCAATGCCTATCGGCAACAGCCAGGCGAAGGCAGGATTTGTTTTAATCAGCATATGTCCTCTTAAATTACCAATTTAATCGAAAATATATTCATAGTTTGGCAATTTAAACCCAAACAATAATCACTATGAGAACTACAGAAGAAATGTATGCGTTAGCGGCAAAATATAGGGGAAATATCATTAATGAAATGACGTGGATGGAAAAATTTGTTGATTCATATATCACTAATTATTTTACAAGCGATGAAACTAAAGTTGTAGATATGCACCTATTATTTTTAGGTGATAATAGAATAAGCTTCGATGCTAAAAGGCAAATATTCATTCATTTAGCAATGAAATATGATTTGCTTTGGTATAATGAATACAAATCATTCAGAGTACACCCCGAGCCAAAGAAATTTTATAGCATGAATAATGATTTAGATTATCTAACGCAACAAAGAAACATTTTGGCACACAGAATAGTGGATACCACTGAAGATGGCAGATTAGATAATGAAAAAATAAGTTTCCTTAGCTTTAAGAATGAAGCAAAAACAATTCCCTTTAGTGAAGAAACATATATCGAAATGATGTTTACTATTAGGGATTTAACAAAGTATCTTGTCAAGCGTGTTAATTAAAAAGAAATAGAACCTCTCTTTCCAAACTACATGCACACGCTCAAGAGAATTTTAATCGACAACATTCTCTTCCCAACCCCTATGGCTGTCGCTCTGCGACGGCCAAGTTTGCTTTATTTGACCTGGACTTAAAACTCCCGGCTCAGTACTTCTGGCTTAACAATTACTCATTCTTCATATACTTATCTATCCCCTCGGCAGGCTTCCAATTACTCCTTGGTTCAAAGTAGTGCCATAGCAGGGCCGATATTTTTTTAATAAGCACGCTGGCTTCATTGTCGGGTACCCAGCGCTGGTCGGTATTATGATTGGTCATGATCGAAAATACATAATCGCCATGCGGGGCGTTCACCAGTACAGTTTCTGATTTGGCGGCATCAACGGCGCCTTGTTTGGATATGGTTTGTATATAGGGAGGTATCTGCGACAGTGCTTTCTCGTCCCAATAAATACGTGCCATGTTTCGGCTCATGCGCTCGCTGGCGGCAGCGCTCACCGCTTTACCCTGTCTGATCATGGTGAACAGGCGGCACATTTCAAACGGCGTACTTACCCCCCAGCCGTAAATGCTGCGGATAGCTTCGCGGCCTGGTACGCGCGAATTCACCCGCATAACCTTAAACCCGTTTTGCTGTAGCCAGTTATTGATATATTCGCCGCCCACCAGCTTTTGCAGCCAGGTGCTGGCCGTATTATCGCTCATGGTGATCATGAGCAGGGCTACTTTGCTCAATTGTATGGTGTCTTTATCTTTAAAGGAGCCCAGGATATCTTCGCCTCTGTATAACAATGAATCGCGGTAAACCAGTTTCTGGTTGTATTGCAGTTCGCCTTTTTCAATTTTATCCATCAAACCACATTGAATACTCACCTTGATCATGCTGGCCGTTGGGAACAAGGTATCGGCATTAATAGCTGCCGTTTTTCCTGTTTTAAGGTTTTGCACATAAATGCCTACCTGACCGTGAAAGCCCTTCACCGCATCGTTAAGTTGTTGTGTAAGCTTACGATCGGTTTGCGCAAAGACGGTTGAAGTGACAGCAAGTAAAAGTATAAGTAGTTTAAGCTTCATGAGGGATGGTGTAATAAAAACTAATTTAAATAAATTTTGTAAATTTGATCATGCAAATTCAGGTTGATATAGGCTTTGAGAATTTGATTAAGATCGTAAAGCAGCTCCCTAAAGATCAGTTACTAAGATTTAAAAAGGAGCTGGAAAAAGAGTCTGCAGAAGATACTCCACAAAAAGATCTAAGGTCATTTCTATTGGATGCCCCGGTTTTTACCGACGAGCAAGTTGCAACTATTGAACAAACCCGCAAAGAGATTGATAAATGGCGGACAAAGTAATGTTCACCAACTCAAATATTCGTATCTTTATCTATGGATATTCAAAAAGTTATCAATATCGATAAGGATATTTTAGGTGGACAGCCGGTTTTTACAGGAACGCGCGTTCCTGTTGAATCTCTTTTTGACCACCTGGAGGCAGGCGTTTCTTTAGATGACTTTTTAGGTGATTTTCCTTCTGTAACCAAAGAACAAGCTGTTGCTTTATTGGATCTTGCTAATAAGATCATCACTTCAAAAGACATTGTCAAACTCTATGAAGCTGTTGCTTGATGAAAATCTGCAAAAGAAACTCAAACTTGATTTTACTGAACATGAAATTTATACCGTAACAGACAAAGGATGGAACGGGGTAAAAAATGGCGCCTTGTTGAAACTTTTGGTGCAGGAAAATTTTGATGCGTTGTTAACCTTTGATAAAAATTTACAGCATCAACAAAATTTCAAACATTACACGATCAGAGTATTTGTGCTTTCTGCACCAATTAATACTTACCAGGAGTTAACAAAACTTACTCCCCTCGTAAAAAAACATATCAAAAGCAGCAACCCAGGACCGGTCATAGTTGTATCTTAAAAAAGATACAAACGTTTATATCTTTGTATTACCTATGATATACCTCCGCTGGCTTTTATTCCCTTTCTCGTTATTGTATGGCCTGGTGGTGCTTATCCGCAACTGGTGCTACAATGTGGGTATATTGAAAAGTAGGGAATTTGATCTGCCGGTGATAGCGGTGGGTAACCTGGATGTAGGCGGCGCAGGCAAAAGCCCGATGACAGAATACCTGATCCGTTTGCTGAAAGGCAACCACAAACTGGCTACTTTGAGCAGGGGCTATGGCCGTAAAACAACAGGTTTCCTGGTAGCTAACACCCAGGCGCAAGCTTCGGATATAGGCGATGAACCGGCACAATTCAAAAACAAATTCCCCAACGTTACCATAGCCGTGGCCGAAAAACGGGTGGAAGGGATTGAGCAGCTACAGGCATCGCACGATCTCATTATTCTGGATGATGCCTACCAGCACCGGGCCGTGAAACCCGGGTTCAGCATTTTGCTGTTTGATTATAATCGCATCCGCGAGCCTCGTTTACTATTGCCCGCGGGTAACCTGCGTGAACCTTTCGCCGGGCGCAAACGTGCCGATATTATCGTGATCAGTAAATGCCCGGCCGTTTTGAGCGAGGAGAAACAAGCAGCCGCTATAAAGAGAGTAAATCCATTGACACACCAAAACGTTTTTTTCACATCGATAAGCTATTTGCCTCTTCAGGATATGGACGGCAAAGCTACCGATACGGTGATAGATGCTAACACAACCATATTCCTGCTTACGGGGATAGCCAATGCCTATCCTTTACTGGAACATTTAAAAAAACAAACTCAGCACATTATCCATCATAAATATCCCGATCATCACCAGTTTAGCTTAAAAAATATCAGTAAACTTGCCGATGATTTTTTGGCCTGCACTGCACAAAAAAAACTGATCATCACAACAGAAAAGGACGCGCAGCGTTTAGGGGAACAGGATCTGCAGCAGGTGGTGAAAAAACTTAATATTTTGGTATTGCCCATAGGCATTGAGTTTTTAAATAACCAACAAAAACAGTTTGATAAATTAGTAACAGATTATGTTAGAAAATATTCAAAGCACAGCCCAATACATTAAAAACCGCATTGGCGATTTTGAACCCGAAATAGGCATTATTTTAGGTACCGGTCTTGGCGGCCTGGTAAAAGAAATAGAGGTTGAAAAACAACTGATGTACTCCAACATTCCCGATTTTCCGATCTCGACTCTGGAGTTTCACTCGGGTAAATTGATTTTTGGGACGCTGGCCGGTAAAAAGGTAGTGGCCATGCAGGGTCGTTTACATTATTACGAAGGTTACAGCATGCAACAGATCACTTTCCCGGTAAGGGTGATGAAATACCTGGGTATTAAATCGCTGTATGTTTCAAATGCCAGTGGCTCGCTTAATCCGGAGTTTAAAAAAGGCGAACTGATGATCATAGCCGATCATATTAATCTGCAGCCACATAACCCTTTGGTTGGGCGTAATGACAATGAGCTGGGTCCCCGTTTTCCGGATATGAGCCAGCCCTATCAGCGTACGTTGATAGATAAAGCATTAACAATAGCCAAAGCCAACAATATTATTTGCCATAAAGGAGTTTATGTAGCTGTTACCGGGCCAAACCTGGAAACCAAAGCAGAATACAACTATTTACGCATTATTGGCGGCGACGCCGTTGGCATGAGCACCGTGCCCGAAGTTATAGTGGCCAACCATATGGGTTTGCCCGTATTCGCAATATCGGTATTAACCGATGAAGGTTTTACTGATGTGCTTGAACCGGTAGTTGTTGAAGATATTATAAAAATTGCCGAAGAGGCCGAGCCCAAACTAACAATGATACTTAAGGAACTTATAGCCGGTAGTTGAAGATAAGAACGAGAATATTAGAATCAAGAGATAAGAGTCAAGAAAAGAGTTTTTAAAGTGAATAAAAGAAAATATTTCAACAGGGCATTACAGCATCATCGTTTACATGAGGAGGCTTTTGTCTTGATTCCTGATGCTAATATCTTGACTCTAACACCACGTAGGCCGCTCAAATATATTTTATTGTTCCTGCTGTGCCTATCGGTACATAGCGCTTTTGCACAATACAACCAAACCGGCCGGCAACGCCCCTTACCTACCCGGGACACCATCAAACAAACCAGGGCGGTGAGCGATGACGAGTTATTGGATAGTCTGCGTAAAAAGGAAGAGAATAAGCACGACTCTGTTATTTACACTTCAAAATTTATTCGTGTAACCAACGAAAAGATGCTTAACGATAGTACCCAGACATTTGCTATCGATACAGGTATCAGTCGTTTTGAGTATTACAGCCCGCTGCTTGATCCCCGGAACCCACGCATACACCTGGGTTATACCGGGCTTGCGCAAAGGAGCCTCTTGTTTGAACCCTCTAAAACCATTGGGTTTGATGTAGGCCTGCACGCTCTTGATATTTATACCATTCAACCGCAGGATATCAATTATTACAATACCAGGGTAGCCTACTCCAACCTATCGCTTTTTAACGGATTTGGCAGTTCGGCCGAACAGATATTTAAGGTAATCCATACCCAAAATATTAAACCCAACTGGAATGTGGGCTTTAATTTAAATTTTAACGGATCCAAAGGTTATTATAGCAGCAGTAGTGTATTGGGGCAAAACGTAAGCGGTTTAAACGCGGCTATATTTACCTGGTACGAGTCGAAAAGCAAGCGTTATAATTTGTTGGCAAACGCCACGTTTAACAACCTGAAAGCCCCCGAAACCGGATCCATATTAAATGATTCAGTTTTTACAAGCGCTCCGGGCTCCGTATTCTTTAAAGCGAACGCCCCCGTCCGTTTACCCAACAGCTACGAGAACTGGAACGACAAAGGCTTATATATTAAACAGTTTTACTACCTGGGCCGTATTGACAGTTTGAATAAGGGTAAAGAGAATTCCAAGGTTTTACCTACACAGCGTGTGGCACATACGCTCAACATTAAAAGTGGCAGGTATAACTATATCGAAAGCGGCGTTGATACTTATAACGTATTTCCAGATTATTACTACAGCAATAATCGCTCGCGCGATTCGACGGTATATACACACATTCAGAATGAGTTTTCGTATAGCTTTTACCTGCGCAGCAAATCGGTTAAGTTTGTTAAGAACGAATTAAAACTTGACCTGGGACTGGTACACGATTTTTGGCATTACGCCCAATTTGTGAGCGATACCGCCCTGAACCAGTATGGAGCCAAATACCTTCACCAGGATAAGGTACAAAACACTACTTTTCAGGATATTACCCTTAAGGCCAAATTGGGTTACCGTTTTAGCGATCGTATAGGTTTGGATGCCGATTTCAGGCAGATAGTGCAGGGCCGCGATTTTGGTAATTATTTGTACGATGCCAAACTTAACCTGGCCGGAGGAGGCAGGGTAGGTAAAGTTATTTTAGAAGCCTATACCCAAAATAGTTCGCCACCACTGGTGTATACCAACTGGATATCCAATCATTATATTTTCCACAATGATTTCAGCAATCAAAAAACAACCAGTTTATCCTTCAATTACATTAATGCCCCCTTACAGTTTGATGTAAAGGTGGAGTATTTTTTACTATCTAATTACCTGTACTTTACCGCGCAGGATGGTGGTAACGACGCGCACCCGACACAACTCAGCAGCGATATTAACTTATTGAAGATAAGCGTTGGCAAAAGTTTACAATGGCGCAATCTGCATTTTGATAATTTTGTGGTTTATCAAAAAACCGACTATCAATCAACCCTGCGCACACCGGAGATATATACATACAGTAACCTGTATCTCACCAAAACATTTTTCAACGTACTGCAATCGGCGTTTGGGGTAAGCGTGCGTTATAATTCAGAATATGTGGCGCCATCGTACGCGGTTGGTTTAGGCCAGTTTTATAACGGACCAAATGTTACCTTCTCATCGTATCCGGTAGCATCTGTATATTTCAAGGCCACCTTGCAACGTACCAATTTATTCCTGATGTATGATTATGCCAACCAGGGCCTGTCAAGCAAGGGATATTACACCGTGAACAGATACCCACAACAGGACCGCCTCCTCAAATTCGGTGTAAGCTGGACGTTTTATAATTAAGTGTGAGATGCCAGTGTTAGTGCGGGAGCGTTGTTTTTAAAAACAGAAGAGATCCTTGTTTTTCAATTGAACAACGAGATCTTTTTCACACCCATGCCCCGCTCTCACACCCCACACTCACTCCAATAATCAAGTTTTCTGTTTCTTCTTTTTGGCTGCCGGGAACAATACGTTGTTTAAGATCAGTCGATAACCTGGCGAATTGGGGTGCAGTTTCAAGTCGGTTGGTGGGTCACCTACCGCGTGCTGGTAATCCTCAGGGTCATGACCGCCGTAGAATGTCCATTGCCCTTTACCGTATTCGCCGTGGATGTAGCGGGCTTCGTTAGCGGTTTTCATTTCGCCCATAATGGTTACACCGGGCTTCAGCATGCTTTTGTTAAAAGCGGTGGTTAATCCCATAAAACCCTTGATCACCTTATCATGATCCTGCGTAAGCATACTGGGTACCACATCCCACTTGGCCGAAAAATCAAACAGCGTAAAAAAATCACGCGTCCGATCAATCTGGCGGGTACTGGTTACATCAATATTGCTAAACTGGTGCGATATAGGGTTCATATCCAGTGCAAAGTTCTGAAAAGCGAAGGTTTGCGTAAAATCAAGTTTCGACTGCGCGTCCGGGTCTGCCGGATCGCCATCAAACATACTTTCGCAGATATCGGTATTGGCCGCGGCCAGGGCAATATCAAAAGTATCGGTACCCGAGCACATCGCAAACAAGAAGCCCCCGCCCGCACAAAAATCACGGATATTTTTGGCAACAGCCAGTTTCATTTTGGATACCTTTTTAAACCCCAGTTTGTGGGCCAGCTCTTCCTGCCCTTTCATATCATCAATATACCATTGGGCAAACCGGTAAGCACCATAAAATTTGCTGTACTGCCCTGTAAAATCCTCATGGTGCAGGTGCAGCCAGTCGTACTTAGGCAAATCACCCCGAATTACTTCTTCGTCGTAAACCACGTCATAGGGTATTTCTGCATATTTCAGCACCAGGGTAACGGCATCATCCCAGGGCATTTTGCTCTTTGGCGAGTACACCGCCATTTTGGGTGCTTTTTCTAATTTGATCACATCCATGTTCACCGAGGGATCGCTTACTTCGGTCAGTATTTCGCTTACTTTGGCATCAGCCAGTACCTGGTAACTTACACCACGTACCTTACACTCCTCTTCAATCTTCTGATCGTACTTCATCATAAAGCTGCCGCCGCGATAGTTCAGCAACCAATCCACCTCTTCGCCATTCTTCAGCGTCCAGAAAGCAATGCCGTATGATTTGAGGTGATCCTTCTGTTCATCATCCATCGGGAGCAGGATTGAAGCAGCCCGAGTAAGAAAAGGCAAAAGGCAAAAGGCAAAAGCAAAAAGGTATTTAAAATACTTCATTTTCAAATTTAACGAATAAACACAGAATGTATTACGGTTGGTAAAAAATGAAATGAGAACACCTTTCTCCTTTTGCCTTTCACCTCTCTAAAATCCTTTTCCCTTTCAGCTCAAAATTATTACCTTTGCCAACTGTTTTCCAAAAAACAAATAAAATGAGCAAAGCAATTATCAAAACCGAAAAGGGCGATATGACTGTTGAGTTTTTCGACAAAGATGCCCCAAATACTGTTGCTAACTTTCAAAAATTAGCGAAATCAAAATTTTATGACAACGTGACCTTTCACCGCGTTATCCCGAACTTTGTGATTCAAGGCGGTGACCCAACCGGTACAGGTGCTGGTGGCCCGGGTTACAAAATTGATTGCGAATTAACCGGTGACAACCAATATCATGACCGTGGCGTGCTTTCAATGGCTCACGCTGGCCGTAACACCGGTGGTTCACAGTTTTTCATTTGCCACAGCCGCGATAATACTGCTCACCTGGATCGTAACCATACCGTTTTTGGTAAAGTTGTTGAAAACGTTGAAGTGGTTGATGCTATCCGTCAGGGCGATAAAATTTTAACTATCGAAGTAATAGAAGACTAATTAATAAAGAGTTGGGAGTTTTGAGTGATGAGTTTAACACCTCACTCAAAACCCAATACTCAAAACTCACAACTGATAAAACAAATGAATTTACAAGGAATTGTAGCCGTATCGGGCAAACCGGGTTTATGGAAAGCCCTGGCACAAAACAAAAATGGTTATGTGCTGGAAAGCCTTGATGCGCAAAAAACCAAACTGGTAGCCAATCTGTCAACCGCTAAGTTAGCGGCGCTAAGCGAGATCACCATTTTTGGAGTTGATGATGATATTAAACTGACTGATGTTTTTGAGCAGATGAAAGGCGCTGCCAACATCCCGGACGCTAAAGCCGACGGTAAAAAATTACGGGAGTTCTTTTTTGAAGTAGCTCCTGATCATGACGAAGAGAAAGTTTATGCCTCCGACATGAAAAAAGTGATATCATGGTTTCAACTGTTAAAAGATCTGCCACTTTTTAACGAGCCAGACCCCACCGTTGCACCGGCAGAAGCTGCTGCTCCGGCTGTTGAAGCTCCTGTTGCCGTTGAAGAAGTTGCTGAAGAAGCACCAGCTGCGGCTCCAAAAGCGAAAGCTAAAAAAGCTCCGGCCAAAAAAGCATAAGCTATACGCTTTAAAACAACAAAGCCCTGGTAGTTACTACCGGGGCTTTGTTTTATGTTGTAAATAGCATTGTCATGCTGAACGATGTGAAGCATCTATTCTGCTCTTAGCAAATTCAACAATAGATCCTTCGCTACGCTCAGGATGACAGAATAGTTAATGATTAAGCGGCATCCACTGCATCATACACAATAACCTTTTCCCACAGGTGGCTGCAATTCTTAATAAACTCCAGGTGTATGGGATGCGTTTGGTAAGTGGCCTGTCCGGCAAGGTCGCTGAAGAACATCAGCTCAGATACTGCCCAGCTGTTATCTACTACGTCGCGTTTTTCGGTGCTGGCCACAACGCCCACTTTGAGTTTTTTGATGGTTTCAATTTTGGCGAGGGTTTTTACTCCAGCTACGAGCTTGTCACGGTCCTCAATTGAACCGGGATTCTTAAGCCAGAAAAATACATGGTGAACTATGGGAAATTCTTCTTTTTGATACTCTGATAATGTCATTGCTGATGTTGCTACGGTACCGGCCGCCAAAGCAGCCGTAGTGGTTATAAATTTGCGTCTGTTTGTTTTCATGGGAAGCTAAATAATGGTCTTAAATTAGTAAGAATTATTTAAAAACATTGTAACCAAAAGGATACCATATCCCCCTCAGGTTAGGTGGCACCATATTAGGCAAAACATGCCCCGCCTCTAAGGTTGATATATCCACATTTTCAATTACTTTCTTTATAGGAGCTAAAGGGGTGTTTTTAAATACCTCCTTACTTAACAAAAAGAGCGCATCTTCATAATTATACGCGGTTATACCACATCCCCATGCTAATCCATAAGGAAGTTCGCTATAATGTTTGAACTCAAACTCGAACCAATATCTTATCAGCATGATCTCTGAAGAATAATATTAATTACTTGTGTGCTCTGTAAGTCGGGGATTGCCACGTCGTTCCTCCTCGCAATGACGCATGTGGATAGAGAATTCAGTACCTTACAAACACTCCGGTTGCTTACATTTTTCATCGGCAAACTCGGGTTCAAAGGTGCTGTGGTTGATATCAAGATGTTCCAGGCGGTGGCGCAGGTCGTGTTTAATATTATCAAACTCGGCCATGGCTTCCGGTTTGATCACCAGGTGGGCGGTCAGCGCGTTTTCGGTAGTGCTCAGCGCCCATACGTGCATGTGGTGCACATCAACCACGCCTTTACCTTTCATCAGCTCGGCTTTGATTTTTTCCAGGTCCATTTCGGCAGGCACGCCATCCATTTCCAGGCGCAGGCTATCTTTAAGCAGGCTCCAGGTGCCACGTAATATCACAATGCCTATAATTACGCTCACTACGCTATCAATCCAATAGATCTTGGTGAAATAGATGATCAAACCAGATATCACTACCCCAAATGAAACTACGGCATCAACCGCCATATGCAGGTAGGCGCCTTTTACGTTCAGATCTTTATCCTTATCCTTTACAAAAAGCCATGCAGTAAAGCCATTAATGGCAATACCAATAAAAGCCACCCAGGCCATTGTACCGCCCGATACTACTTCGGGGTTCAGGAAACGTACCACGGCTTCATACAAAATAAAACCAACCGCCACAAACAGGATCAGCGCGTTAAAAAACGATACGATGATGGTAGACCGTTTATAGCCATATGTGTATTTACTATTGGCACTTACTTTAGTGAGCTTAAAGGCCAGAAGCGCCAGGGCTAATGAGGCCACATCGCTCAGGTTATGACCGGCATCGGTTAATAACGATAACGAATGCGTTGTTAAGCCAGCTATTACCTCAACTACTATAAAAATGGAATTCAAAAGGATGCCCACGATAAACGCGGTATTCAAATGATCCAGTTTGGGAGCATGGTCATGATGATGATGACCTGCATGTGAATGATCGTGACCTGCTGACATACAACAAAGATAGGATTTTTGATGTGCAGATATGCAAATATCAGCTATGCAGATTTTTGTCTTAATCAGAAGTTCACAATTGGAAAAAAATGTGCATGGTTTGTCTGAACCGTGATTTATCAGATTAAAGGATTACCACGATTTTTTTAATAATCCCTTAATCCTAAAATCCTATGAATCATGGTTCAGACAAAATCATTCGTGATGATAAGGTTCGCCTTTAATAATGGTATAAGCGCGGTAAAGCTGCTCTACAAAAAACAAACGTACCATCTGATGAGAAAAAGTCATGCGCGACAGCGATATTTTATCATTGGCCCGCTGATAAACGGATTGATCAAAACCATAAGGGCCGCCGATAACAAATATCATATTGGCCGATGAGCTGATCTCTTTTTTATTGATATATGCAGCAAACTGGGTTGATGAATATTCACTGCCCTTTTCATCCAGTAAAATGAGATAGTCGAGCGGGGTTACCTTTTTGAGTATCAGCTCGGCTTCTTTGGCCTTCTGTTGTTCGGCACTGAGGGCTTTGGTGTTTTTCAGTTCGTTAATTTCAACCAATTCCAGTTTGGTGTAATGCTTCAGGCGCTTTACATACTTGTCGATACCTTCTTTTAAATAAGCATCTTCGGTTTTACCAACTGTTAAAAAAGTGATCTTCATATATTGAACAAATAAACGTTTATTTAAAATATATGTGTTTATTTAGCCACAATTTTTTTAACACCAATTATGCAACAGGATATTATTAACGATTATGAGCAACGTGCTGCCGCGGCCGGTCAGGAAGCCGGTAAATATAAAAAACTGGCCAATACCTACTCCCTGTTGCGGCTCAGTATCTTCGCGCTTATTGTAGTGGCTATCTGTATTGCTGTACAGTTTGATAATTTTAGTATTGTAGCCGTTGCGTTTGTGGTACTTGTTTTCGCTTTTGCCTGGCTGGTGTCGCGCCAAAGCAAGTATGAGCGCCAGAAACAATATTTTGAGGACCTGCAAAAGGTGAATCTTAACGAGATCGATAACATATTAACCCATGCCAGTATTTATAACGATGGCACCCGGTTTGGCAACGAGAAACACTATTACACGGCTGATCTGGACATTTTTGGCAATGCCTCCCTTTATCAACTGGTAAACCGTACGGCTACATCAACCGGCAATAATAAGCTGGCACAATGGTTTGATAAGCCATCACCCAAAGAGGTTATCCTGCAACGCCAGACTGCCGTACAGGAGATCGCCGCGAAAAACAACTGGAAACTGGATATCCAAACCCGGTTGTTATTTGCCCTGAAACAGGATGCGAACCAGCTACCCAATCTTTTCAAATACCTGCACATGCCACTAAATATGCCGGGCGAAAAATGGCTCGACCGTTATACCAGGATAGCGCCGTACCTGTTCACCGGGCTTTTAGTGTTGGCCTGGTTTTTCCCCATAGTAAGGCTAGTGGCGGTTTTGGTGGGCGTCATCAATATGGGCCTGGTTTTTTCCAAAGCCATGTACATCACCAAGGCCGATCTGATAGCAGGTAAAATAGGCGGTACCCTGGCTAATTATGCCGATGTTTTTGAACGCATTGAAGATGAAAAATGGCAAGCCGCGTATAACACTCACCTGGCTGAGCAACTTAAAACCGGACAAACATCCAACAAAATAAAAGAATTAGCTTCGTTGATCAATAAGCTCAACTATCACCTGAATATGATTATAGCCTTTGTACTTAATCTATTCTTTTTGTGGGATATACGCCAGGTTATAGCCATTGAAAACTGGAAACGTCAGAATAATGAAAGTCTGGAAGCTGCCTTTGACGCAATTGCCGAATTTGAGTCGCTACTGAGTTTAGCCGGATTGGCCATCAACTACCCGGAATGGAATTTCCCACTGATTGATGACCGTGATGCATATACACTATCTGCACAGGACCTGGCTCACCCACTTATTAATGTAAGCAAACGCATCGCCAATGATTATGAATTGAATGATGCCTTTAAGGTAGATATCATTACCGGATCAAACATGGCTGGCAAAAGCACTTTTTTGCGCACCATTGGCATTAATACTATACTGGCGCTTTGCGGTGCACCGGTGTGTGCCAAAAGCATGCAGGTATCGGTTATTACCATCATCAGCTATATGCGCATTAAAGATTCGCTGAATGAAAGCACCTCTACATTTAAGGCCGAACTCGATCGACTGCAAATGCTACTGGCCGCGGTGCAAAATGAACCAAAAATATTTTTCCTGATAGATGAAATGCTGAGGGGCACCAACTCAGTTGATAAATACCTGGGCTCAAAAGCGGTCATTGAACAGTTAATAGCTAAAAAAGCGGTAGGTATGGTAGCCACACACGATCTGCAGATTGCCCAGCTGGAAACCAAATACCCCGATTATGTACGCAATTTTTATTTTGATATCCAGGTTAAAGACGGCGAAATGCTGTTTGATTACAAGATCAAACATGGCGAGTGTAAAACTTTTAATGCTTCGCTGCTGCTAAAGCAGATAGGTATCAATGTAGAAGCAGAGGAATAGATGCAGGGAAATAGACGCAAGACTATTAGAGTCAAGAATCAAGATTGCATATCAATAATAAAAAAAGCTCCCGGTTATGTATGATCGGGAGCTTTTTTTATTGTCTTATCTTGATTCTTGACTCTAACAGTCTTGCATCCTACTTGTCTTATCTTAATTCTTGACTCTAACAATCTTGCATCTTATTGTCTTGTCTTGATTCCTGACTCTAATAGTCTTGCATCTTATCTGCCACCTGGGCCACCCTGGCCACCGCTTTGATCACCTTGTTTCTGGTCGTCGTTATTAACGCCTTTTTTCTGTTGATTAGGATTGCTGAAGGTAGTTTTACCAAAGCTGTAGCTAAACGTTAAACCAAATGAGCGGAATGGAAATGCTGTTGAGCTTGTTTGGGTAAATGTAGGGCTGCTGATGTTTTGGTCGAAATGTTTATCGCGGGCAAATGGCTGTACAGTATTGAAGCCAACAGCGAGTTTTTTATTCATAAACTGCTTCTTAACACCAAACGCGTAGATGCCAAAGGCCGGGTTTGTACCCTGTATAGTTCTGCGTGACGAGTTATTAAACCCGAACAGCTCCACCAGGAAGTTATGTTCAAACTGGTAAGAAGCGCTAGCGAATGCGGTGTATTGAAAATAAGTACCCACTTTTGAAGCGCTACCAGCAAACTGATCAAATATAGTTGGGCTATAAGTATAACCGTTGATGCTTGCCCTTATAGTCAACGCTTTTACCGGGCTTACAGATCCAAAGAAACTAGCACCGAATGAATTATTGCGACCAACGTTACGGTAGGTGGTACGTGTACCTCTAACGGTATCACCGCTGATTATTTCGGTAGCTGGCAAGCCTTCGGCAATACCCTCTATCAGGTTGTTGGTTCTTTTATAATAAACCGAAAAGTTCAGTACCGACGATTTGATAAAGGTATTATACCCTAACTCGATAGTTTGCGATACCTCAGGCGCCAGGTTAGGGTTACCTACACTTTGGTTTTGTATGTTACTACGGTTAATGAACGGATTCAGGAACTGCAGACTTGGCCTTTGTATACGTTTGCTGTATGATAATTTAATGGTCTGATTACCAATTTGTTTTTGAACAGTTAAGCTTGGGATATAGGTAGTATAGCTTGAGCTAAACGGCTGCAAATTCTGGAACAGGTTGCTATTGGCATCCTGGAAGGGATTTTGCGGATCGCCTTTAATGCGGGTATTTTCAACACGGCCACCTGCTAATATAGACCAGCTTTTAGGCAGTGTAAAAGTTAACACGGTATAACCGGCGTATACATTCTGCGTATAATCATACAAATTGGAGTTCAGTGAGTCACGTACCGCGCCATTTCCCAGATCATCCGTATTGAATATATCATAGTTACTGTTAATACGGCGCTGAATAGTTTTACCGCCGGCTTCTATCTTCAACAACTTATTTACCGGCAGGGTATAATCGGCCTGGAAAGTATACTCATTATTTTTACCATTATTATCACCGATTTGGCTTGGGTTCAGCGCGGTGAATAAGTTGGTATAATCTGTAGTAATATTACTGTGGCTCCATTGCCCGGATACGGTCAGCTCTTCACCTTCTTTTTTAAACTTATGCGTATAATCTAAACTCCAGTCGAAACCACCAAAATGGTTATGTGACATGCTTTGGCTTGTATATTGTAGCAAATTGGCATTATTAACACCACTACCATCGATATTAAAACCACCATCATTAAGCCTGAAGGTAGAGTTAATGCTATTAAACGCGTTAAACTCATAACCTGCTGTAACAGAACCAATAGCCCCATGCCTTTTAATGCGGCTGGTTGACTTATTAAAGTTATGTGTTATCTCATTGCCATTATCATCTTTCAATACCTGATCAAAGTTAGTGAGTGAAGTTTGCGGCCAGGTTAAGTTACCACCCGCGTTGATGCCTAAACTAAAGCGGTTCTTATTATAGTTCAGGTTCATGTTACCGTTATTTTGGCGTGTACCAACACCACCACTTATGGAGCCACTTATACCCGAAACATTTTTTTGTTTGGTGATGATGTTGATGATACCACCAGAACCTTCGGCATCATACTTAGCCGACGGAGAGGTTACCACCTCAATACTTTTTATCTGATCGGCAGGGATGGTTTTTAACACATCTGATAAACTGGCCGATGTAGCGCCAGATGGTTTACCGTTGATCAATACACGTACGTTTTGGTCACCACGTACTGCTACGTTACCGTTGATATCTACCGAAACCATAGGTACTTTCTGCAACACATCTGTAGCATTACCACCCGCGGCGGTAAGGTCTTTTTCGGCATTGTAAACAATTTTATCGATCTTATTTTCGATAAGCGGAGCCTGGCCAACTACGTTAACCTGTGCTAACGCGTGAGCACCCGGAGACAAAAGCACATTGCCCACTTTATTATCCGGCTTTGACGCAGTAGTAACCACCGGATCAATAGTTTTTGCCGGGTAACCGATAAATGATATCACCAGTTTATAACTGCCGGGTTTAACATTATCCAGTTTAAAATTACCTTTCTCATCGGTAACTACACCAGTTATGGGCGATTTACCACCGCTGCGATATAAACCTACTGTAGTGTAATCCATTGGTTTTTTGGTAACCGAATCAATTACGGTACCCGATATACGGCCCGTAGTTGTTGGACCACTTCCCCCCACACCAAACTGGGCCTTTGCCGAAAGCGCAAAACAAAAAAGTGCTATAAGTATGTAAAAACGTTTCATTTATAAGGATTTTCGTAATTGGAGGCGAAAATAGATTAAATGTTACACCCCAAACTTTTATTTTTTTAGGAAAATAGCAATTGTCATGTATATGTTACACTAAGAAGATATTAATTCTGTGTAAACTTTAGTGAAGGAACTTTGTTGGACTGGTATTCCCCCTCCTAACGTCATTGCGAGGAGGAACGACGTGGCAATCCCCTATTTACAGAGCGGCCCTGCTAATTGGGGATTGCCACGCTACGCTCGCAATGACGCGTTTGTTATTAGAAAACCCGTTTTTGCCTAAGGCGAAAACGGGTTTTCTACAGCTTTTATCACTCCCCCTTTAGGGCCGGGGCTTAAACCACCATATTCACAATCCGGCCTTTTACTACGATCACTTTTTTAGGGGCTTTGCCGTCCAGGTATCGTTGTACATCGGCGTTGGCCAACACAAATTCTTCAATAGCTTTTGGTTCAAGGCTTAATGATATATTGAGGTTCATTTTTGTTTTACCGTTGATAGAGATCGGGTAAGCAAACTCGTCCTCAACCAAGTAAGCGCTGTTGAATTTTGGATACGGCGCATAGGATAAACTACCGGCAGGGTTACCTAACAAGGTCCACAATTCCTCACAAATGTGCGGCGCGTATGATGACAATACGATCACCATATCCTGCAAAATGGCGCGGTTGTTACATTTCAGATCGGTGAGCTCGTTTACCGCGATCATAAAGCTGGATACCGAGGTATTGAACGAGAAACGCTCCACATCTTCTTCTACCTTGCGGATGATCTTGTGTAACGATTTTAACTCTGCTTTTGAAGGCTCTGCGTCAGATACGCTAAACTCCCAGGCTTCATTGTGGAACAAACGCCAGAACTTACGCAGGAATTTAAACACGCCTTCGATACCATTGGTATTCCATGGTTTGCTTTGCTCCAATGGGCCCAGGAACATTTCGTACATGCGCAGGGTATCGGCGCCGTAACGGCTGATAATGTCATCCGGGTTAACTACGTTGAACTTGGACTTTGACATTTTTTCAACCTCAACACCACAAATGTATTTGCCGTTTTCCAATATAAAATCAGCTGTTTCAAACTCCGGTCTGAATTTTTTGAACTTTTCCAAATTCAGCACTTCGTTCTCTACAATATTCACATCCACATGTAATGGTGAAGTTTTGTAGTCTTTGATCAATCCATGAGACACGAAAGTGTTGGTTCCACGCCCCTCTTCATCAATTAAACGATATACAAAATTACTACGGCCCTGTATCATCCCTTGATTGATGAGCTTTTTAAAAGGCTCTTCCTCAATTACCAGGTCCAAATCTTTCATAAACTTATTCCAGAAACGGCTGTACAATAAGTGCCCGGTAGCATGCTCGCTGCCGCCGATATATAAGTCGACATCTTTCCAATAAGCTATGGCCTCTTTGGATGCAAATTCCTGATCATTGTGGGCATCCATATAGCGGTACCAGTACCAGCTGCTACCAGCCCAGCCGGGCATGGTGCTCAATTCATATTCGCCTTCTGGATGTTTCCAACCTTCTGCTCTACCTAATGGCGGCTCGCCGGTTTCGGTTGGTAAGTATTTATCCACTTCGGGCAATAACAATGGTAAATGCTGTTCTTCAATTAAATGAGGCAGTCCATCTTTAAAGTATACCGGCACAGGCTCACCCCAGTAACGCTGACGGCCAAATATGGCATCGCGCATTCTGAAGTTTACCTTGGCTTTACCGGCGCCAATGGCTTCCAGTTTGGCTATCACCGCGGCTGTCGCTTCTTTGTAAGCCAGGCCATTCATAAAGTCGGAATTGATATACTTACCTTCTTTGGTTGGGTCGGCTTCGTTTTCAATATTTTGTATGTCGATAATAGGTACTATCGGCAGGTTAAAATGCTTGGCAAATAGATAATCGCGCTGATCGCCCGATGGTACGGCCATTACGGCCCCGGTACCATATCCCGCCAAAACATAATCAGCTATCCATATCGGGATCCTTTCGTTATTCAACGGGTTCAATACGTAGCTACCGGTAAAGGCACCAGATACGGTTTTGGCATCAGCCATCCTGTCCAGCTCCGATTTCTTTTTAGTTTGAGCGATGTAGGCTTCAATATCAGCTTTTTGTTCAGGCGTAGTTAAAGCAGCCACCAATTCATGCTCCGGCGCGATCACCAAAAAGGTAACCCCAAAAATGGTATCCACACGGGTGGTGAAAACTTCTATGAATTCGTGAGTGGTGAGCGATGAGTGGTGAGTGGCTTTCTCAATCGGAAACTTCACACTTGCACCAGTGCTTTTGCCTATCCAGTTGCGCTGCATTTCTTTCAGTGGCTCGGGCCAGTCAATAGTGTCAAGGCCTTGCAATAGGCGTTCGGCATAGGCGGTGATGCGCATGCTCCACTGCATCATTTTCTTTTGTTCTACCGGGTAGCCACCGCGCTCGCTAAAGCCGTCTTTTACCTCATCATTAGCTAACACGGTACCCAAAGCGGCGCACCAGTTTACAGTGCTTTCGCGCAGATAGGTTAAACGGTATTTTAACAGTTCATTTTGCTGTTCGCGGTTGCCCAGGGCCTTCCACTCATCAGCAGTAAAACTTAAAACTTCTTCATCACTTACAGCATTAATACCTGCTGAACCTTTTTGCTCAAAATGTTCTACCAATTTGGCAATGGATTCGGCCTTATCGGCATCCTTATTATACCACGAGTTGAACAGCTGCATAAAGATCCACTGCGTCCATTTATAATAATCGGGCGAGCTGGTACGCACTTCCCGGCTCCAATCAAACGAAAAACCGATCTGATCTAACTGGCGGCGATAAGTAGCAATATTGGCTTCGGTAGTAATAGCAGGGTGCTGACCGGTTTGTATGGCATACTGCTCGGCCGGTAAGCCAAAGCTATCGTAACCCATGGGGTGCAGCACATTAAAACCTTTTAAACGTTTATAGCGTGCAAAAATATCAGAGGCAATATAACCCAGCGGATGGCCCACATGCAGCCCCGCACCCGATGGGTAAGGGAACATATCCAGCACATAATATTTAGGTTTGGCGCTTTTATCTTCAGCTTTAAAGGTTCCGTTCTGGGCCCAAAACTGTTGCCACTTTTGCTCTATATCTTTAAATTGATAGTCCATTTTATTGTTTACACGTATGAGGTTGCGAAATTAAGAAAATACCTATTAGTTTGGTAGTATATTGATGCTTTGTTTGTTATGTTCTGCGGATAATATTCTCCTGGCGATAGTTTTACATTTCATTATCCGCGCAAATTAATTTGCTTTCCCTTTATCTTAATTCATTGATAATAAGTTAAATTTGCACAGAATACCAAACCTTTATTATGAAACAATACTCCAAACTCACCTTTTTATCACTTGCCTGCATCGCTATTACTTACTCGGCTTGTATCAAATCGGCCAATATTAATAACAAAAGCAATCCCAGTACGGTAAGCACCAAAGTGGTAAGCAGCAACGTAGTGATGAACCTTAAACAGATACTATACGGTGAATATGGTTCCTTCAATATTGCTGATGGTGCCAATATGCCCCAAAATATGGATCAAAACCACAAGGGGCGCCTTAAAGTACAATCCACTCAAAGTCCGGATTGCGATTTTAAGATAGATACGGCATTTCAGTTCGGTTTGGATCTGAGCGACACCGCCAAATTCAACATCTGGAACAAGATCAAATATAACGTACAATGCACGGGCGGTACGCTTTCGGGCATCAGTGTGTATGATAGTTTATATGTTACCATTACCTCCAACGATTACATCGCACTAACCAAAAGCGGCGAAACACTCAACATGAAGCTGTTAACACCAGGCAATAAGAACTCGCAGCTATCCATGACCGGCTCTATGAATGTTTATGCCAACTTACAAGCCAAAACAAAAGCAGAAAAAACGAGTATTTCCAGCTATAATTATTCGTTTAACGCGCTCGTTATTGATCCTACAAAAGAGGGGGATATTATCAGCGGCTCGGCCAGCTTTGCCACCAAAGGCAGCGGTGCCGATGGTATGTGGGATTATAAGGGCACTATCCAGTTCATGGGCGGCCACCGGGTAAAAATAGTGATTAACGGTGTTACCTATACTTATGATCTGCAAACGGGGCTCCCGGTATAGCGATTCTTCACCAGGTTCAAAAAATGCAAAAAACCCGCCTAAAAAGCGGGTTTTTCTATGATATATATTTGAGTTTAATCGTATTAATTCTCTGCGTAAACGGGTTTGGCAATACCGTTATCATAAGCTTTCAAGTTCTTTTTCAATAACTTGCGGGCTACGTGGATGCGGGTTTTTACAGTACCGATCGGGATATCCAGGTGATCGGCAATTTCGTGGTATTTATGACCTTCAAAGTACATAGTGAAGGGTACATAATAATCTTCGGGTAAGCGGTCAAGTGCTCTTTTGATGTCGTCCATCACAAATTTCGCCTCGCCTTGATTTTTTGTCGAGCTGTATACCAGGTTTGGAGAAGAGATCTCGTCAGATTTGGTAACAAAAGTGCTCATTTTAACAAAACGGCGATAATTGTTGATGAATGTATTTTTCATGATGGTATACAACCATCCTTTTAAATTAGTACCCTCTTTAAACTTATTGTAATAAGTTATGGCCTTCAACATTGTATCCTGGACAAGGTCGTTAGCATCATCTGCGTCATGAGTAAAATGAAGGGCATAAGACCTTAATGAACTTGCCTGACGTAGTACTAGGGTGTTAAACTCAATCTTTGTCATTTTGTTAAAGTTTTGTATCAACACTTAGGCAACCATGATGCCACTTAAAAATTGTTTTTTTTGCCAAAACTTCAACGAAGGCGATTTTCAATAAAAAACACAACAGTGTAAAAGTTACACTATAAATGCAATCAATACACTGAAAAACAGAAGATTAAATGAAAGTTTTCAACTAAATGAAAAAGCAATGAAATTTATTTCTGTAACAAGAATGTTATACAGTTAACGTAAAACGAAAGCGAAGTTTTAGTTAGAATAAAATTATTTAACTAATAATATTCACCTCACGTTGTAGCATAACGCCAAATTTAGTGTACACACTGTCTATGATTTGCGACGAAAAACTGTACACTTCGGTTCCGGTGGCACCGCCATGGTTTACCAATACCAGCGCCTGATTTTTCCAGGTACCCGTATTTCCCACCACTTTTCCCTTCCAGCCGCATTGCTCAATGAGCCAGCCTGCCGCCAGTTTAACCAAACCATCACTGCCCGGGTAATTAACCACATCCGGGAATTTTGCCAACAGCGTGCTGAATTCATCCTGGGTGATCAACGGGTTTTTGAAGAAGCTACCGGCGTTACCTATAGTAGAGGGATCTGGCAATTTAGACACCCTGATGTGTGATACTACTTCCGAAACATCTTTAATAGTAGGCGCGGTAATGCCTCTGTTAGCCAACTCCTGTCCTATGGCACCATACTGCGTGTTGACATTAGGAATAAGCGATAGCTGGAATTTGACCGACACGATAATATATAAACCCTTGAGTTCATTTTTGAATACACTTTCCCGATAACCAAACTGGCAATCGGCCTTGGTAAATATTTTAAAAGTGCCCGTGGCTATTTCAAAAGCGCGGCAGCTTAAAAAGGCATCCTTTAGCTCCACACCATAGGCACCGATGTTTTGAATGGGCGATGCCCCTACCGAACCGGGAATCAGGCTCAGGTTTTCGATACCGGCATATCCGCGAGCCACGCAAAAGTTTACCAGGTCGTTCCACACCTCGCCACCGCCGGCTTCTACAAAAACATCATTGTGACTAATGCGGTGTTCTATCCCCCTTATATTCATACGGATCACCAGGCCCTCAAAATTGTTCACCAACAGCAGGTTACTACCACCGCCCAATACCAGGCGATCCATTTGCTGCCATTGCGGATCGGCAAACAGTTCAACCAGGTTATCTTCGTGGCTTATCTCCACAAAATAACGGGCATAAGCATCAATGCCAAAAGTGTTGAAGTTTTTAAGGGATACGTTTTCCTGTATTTGCAGCATATTTTTGATGTCAGCTATCGGATGTTCGATGTCGGATTTATTGGGGCGAATTTCGGAATTTTATTTTATTACTGAACTTCTGTTAGTAAACCACCGAATCAATGAACCAATGACCAAGATAAAAAACTTTTTAAACCTCCGTTTTTAACAAATTTTCACTCAAAAACGGATCAAAACAGGCCCAAAACAGCTTAAAAATTATTCAAAAACCTCCATTTTAACACTTTTTAACAAATTTTTGATGGGTTTTAAAAACTTTAAAAAGTTTTAAAAAATTGATTGTCAAATAACTAAATAAAAAACAGCCTATTTTTGATCTGTTTTATCCTTAACCAAACAGCCCGGTTCTCTGATTAAAGAGAACCGGGCTGTTGATTGATATAAATATACGAAAATCTGCTGACATTCAAAAAGGAAACTACACTAACCCTAACCGCTTTACAAAACTGTAACTATTAAGCGCTGTTTGATGTCTCCAATTATATTTAAGTAAACCTTCACTTGATAAACTATGCGTCTTATTACAGTCCTGGTTACCATCGTTATCCTTACACAAGCAGTAACCTTAAACGTTTCGGCTCAGTCAATATCTCAAAACTTTGACCGTTATTATAAAGCCCTTTATCATGATCGTGAAATGAACGGAAATATAGCCGTGGCCGAAAAAGGCAGGGTTATTTATCAACAAACTTTCGGCTTACGCGATGAGGCTAACCAAAAGCCCAATAACGAGCAAACACAATTTGAATTAGCCTCCATCTCGAAGTTATTTACCGCCACAGCTATATTGCAATTAAAAGAACAGGGCTTACTTGATCTCGATACACCATTCGCACATTACTTCCCGGAGTTTCCTTATCCTACCATTACCGTTCGTCATTTACTGGCGCATACCTCCGGCTTGCCCGACATCGAGAGTGTGATAGATCCCCTGCTTACAGCCAATCCCGACAAGCAATTCACCATTCATGACGATCTGCAAAATGTGTTGCTGTACAGTCGTAATCATGATTTAAAGTTTCAGCCAGGCGAACAATGGGGCTATTCGAGCCTGGGCTATCACCTGCTGGGCCTGCTGGTAGAAAAACTCAGTGCGCAAACCCTGGCAAACTATACCCGGGATCATATCTTTAAAGTGGCTGGTATGGCACACAGTTATGTACAAACATCGATGGCACAAAAAAGTGAAGCCAACCGGGCTAAAAATTACCAGTACAACAACCATTTTGAGATGAAACTTCAATGGGCAGACACCCTGAGCGATTGGCGCGAATGGACCTATAATCTTGCCCTCGAAACGGGCGGTGGCGGCATCATCAGCACTACCGAAGATATGCTTCGTTTTGATAAGGCACTAAATGCCGGTATATTAATAAAACAAAAAACCTTTGAAGAAGCCTGCACCCCTTACCGGCTGAACAATGGGCAACCGGCGCAGCCCTTTGATTTAACATACTGCGGATTGGGATGGTTTATTTTTAAGGATACCTCCTGTGGAAAGATCATCTGGGGCTCTGGCGCCAACCCTGGTACCATCAGTTTTTTTGCCAGTAATATCAACAAAAACCAATGTATAGTTGTGCTGCGTAATAGAAAGTGTAACTCTTTTAATGACCTGAAAGCATTGGATATGCTTTGCGGAAAAGCTGTTCCATATCATAGTTCTCTGGCATTTACTTACGCGCAAGACCTGTATAAAAACGGCCGGGTATATGCAGATGCCCGACTTGAAAAACTTTGTACCGATACTACAAACTATATTATAACCGAGAGTGACCTTAACCGTGCGTCATTAGAGTTTCGTCGTGCAGGCTTAAAAAGCCAGGCTTTGGCAATTGCCGAAACACACATCAAACTATTCCCTAAAAGCACCGGAGCTTTCAAAGATTATGCTTTAACGCTTGCCGAATATGGTCAAAAGGAAAAAGCCATCGCCGCTTATCAAAAGGCCCTTGAACTGAATCCCAATGATCATGAAAGCGGTGATGCTTTGAACAAATTAACAGGCAAAACCAAACCCTGAATGGCTTGAGGTACTCTTTAACTGATACAAATACTGCCGATAGCTTTTTGCAGCGCAGTGGCCTTTATACCTGGTATGGCTAATCCCTCCACACGGATAGAGGTAATATCGGTCAGGCCGATAAAGCCCAGGATGGTTTTCAGATAGGGCTCTACATGATCGGCCGGACGCATGGGGCCTTCAGAATAAACAGCACCAGACGTAAGGGCCAGATAAACTTTTTTCCCTTCTATCAGGGCTATCTGGTTTCCTTTATCATCGTATCTAAAAGTAAGTCCCACCCTAACTAAATGATCTATCCAGGCTTTCAGGTTTGAATGGATGCAAAAATTATACATCGGGGCCCCGATCACGATGATGTCCGCCTCTTTCACTTCCCTTATTACTTCATCAGAATGAATAATGGCTTCCAGATCTTGGGGTGTCCTGTTTTCGGGTGGTGTAAAAAAAGAGATAACATGGTTTTCTGCCAAATGCGGAAGTTCGCTTTCCAATAAGTTACGTTTTTTTACCACGCTACCGGGATAGGTTTGCATGATCTTTTCAACAATGGCATTTCCCAATTGAATGCTTACAGAAGCCTGGCCGCTCGCGCTTGATAGGATATGAAGTATCTGTTTCATTTTAATAATGGGTTTGATAGGGTTAATACAAAGTTTTTCATGTTGTTTAATGTTATTACCCCGATGACGATCGGGATTTGGGGAATAGGACAAGCGACGGATTTTTTTCACCACAGCGCATGGCATCGACTCACCCCGACATCGCTGCGCTTGTCAACCCCTCTCTCCGCTTCGCGCATAAGACCTCACCTAAGTCCTCTCCAAAGGAGAGGACTTAGCTTTAAAAGTTTCTTAGCTCCCTCTCCTTTGGAGAGGGGTTGGGGTGAGGTTTCTTTCCGCCGCAGGCGAAGATAGGGTGGTATAGCGAAGCGTAGACTGGATGAGTCGACTCTGCGTCATGTTATTACCCACGAAGGTCTGATCATGGGCTTTACCCCAAGGAGAACTACAGTCAAGTCAGGCAACAAAAAAACTACGTTTTTTTTCGTTTTATAGCCACTATAGCCATCAGCATGACAACAACCCCCACCCATTGCAGCAAACTTATCTTTTCGCCCAGGAAAAGCCAGGAACAGCACATGGCCACCGGGAATTCCGCGGTCATGAGCACCGAGCTTTTAAAGTGACCAGTTTTGGGTATGCCCGCGGCAAATAGCAGCGGCGGGATAATAGTACCAAAAAGAGCCAGGAACGCACCCCATTTCAATAGTTGCATATTAAAATGGTGAACGGCTGCTAATTGATGACCAGTAAGGATGATCAGCGAAACAGCCGAGCCAAGGATCATGACTGAGCTTTTGGTTAAAGAAGATCCCTCATATTTTAACCTGCTGTTGATCAAAATAAAACCAGCGTAAAATAAGGCGGATAACATACCATACAATATACCTATAGCCGGCAGATGGCCATTTTGTGAGCCCAGCATCCCGCTGGCCATAATGGTGGCTATCCAGATAACACCGATGATCAGCAATTGAATGGCCGTTGGCTTTTTATTAAAAAACGCCCACTCCAAAAATATACCTATCCAGGTAAATTGCATAAGTAATACAATAGCCACCGAAGCCGGGATATATTTTACAGAAAGATAGTACACATAGGAGGTTAGGCCAATGCAGCACCCGGTAAGCAATAAGTAAAGCCAGGTTGATGCCGGTATGGAGGCGCCTCCTGGTTTTTTATTGTACCTCTGGATTAACGTTAATGTACTTAACACGATAAAACCGATGGAAGCCTGCGTAACGCTGATCTCCTGGATGGTGTAGCCGGCCTGGTAAGCCAGTTTTACAAAAGTAGAAAGTATACCGTAGCTGCATGCCCCGGCAAATACCATAAACATATATTTGTTCATTGTTGCGGTTGAAATAAGAAAATAGAATGGCTAAAAAATGAGATAGCGCGAAACAACCGCCTGATGCAGGAATATGCTAAAGCTGTATGTTACAGCAATAACCGGTTGCGCCGCTTAAGCAACAACAACTGGTGGAGGAAGTACCGAATTGAATGGTAACATGATGATAATAATTACAGCTGCAATGTAGGTATAATAGTATTTGTAGTCAAGCGATGAATTCTTATATCTGTTAAAGAAACCCCTTCCTCCCCTTCCCGAGGGAAGGAATCGCACTTACCCCGGGCTTTTTTTGTTTATGGCTTTTGTCCCCCGAGACGAAGCTAAAGTTCCCTCCCCACGGGAGGGGTGCGGCTGGTCGGAGCGGTGGCAGGGAGGGGTTCATACGCCCTGCTTTTCGCGGCCGCTCGGCTCCTGCCGCGTGACAACTATTTGCAGGCCTCTGGCCTGCGATTAAATATCACTTTGTCTTCTACAGCGGCCGGAGGCCGGTTAATAATGGTCACTCGGCTGGAGCCGACAGGTGTTGGGAAGACATAAATTTATACCGAACGTTGTCATTTCGATGAGCAGAAGCTGAGGCCTGGGCGGGAGGGCGAAGAGAAATCTTGTACGATTTGCTTATCTCAGCGTATAAGATTTTTCGCTGCGCTCAAGAGATAGTTTCTCCTCGTACCTCGTCGAAATGACAACTTTTTCTTCTCCCCAGCACTTGAGGGCTGGAGCCGAGCGACTGCCGGGTCTTTACATAAAAACCCAAACACGTTTGTCATGCTGAGGAACGAAGCATCTGTTATTAAGCCTTCCAATCGCAGAATAGATCCTTCACTCCGTTCAGGATGACAAAACTGTTCAATTTAGCCCATGGTCGGTGTTATCACCGCACCATTAACAGAAACTTATAACCCCTTACCTATCCTCACCAAATAAAACCGCTCCAAAGTACCCAACCTGCTGGTTTTGATGATGAATGGCAAGATAATGTTTTCGCGGGGATAATTGTAAAATGCCTGTACTATCCGGAAATCGGTATGGTTCTTTTCCAGTTCGGCTTTTAAGCCGTCGTCTATCAATATAAGGGCTTTGTTGTGCGTGGCTGCCTGGGCCATACTCATAAAAGTTACCGGCTGGTGGGTGTAAAAATCAAAGGCATTGGGCACATCAAAAGCGGCGATGATTTCGTCGTTAGGATAATGCTGGTTGATGTATTCGGCAGCGTGCACATCGCCTTTAAATTTCAATAGTGTTGGATAAACCACGCCTACAAGGTAAGCGTTAACCCATAAACCTATTATCACCGTTAATAAAAACAAGGCCCGTTCCCGGTTGCCGCTGTTTTTATAAATATATAAGGTAATGCCAATAAGCAAGATACTGAGCGCTACAAATACGGGCCAGCGCTCGGGTGCGAAAACAAAGTTGAGCAGCGTTACCGCGATGATGAGCAATACCACAATAGTATACTGAGCGATGGTGAAGAACTTGTTTTTGTTCTGGATCACCTCCCTAACAAAACCAGCTGTGATGATAGCGAAAAAGGGAAACAGGATATTGGTATAAAAGGGCAGCTGAAACTTGGATATCGAAAATATCAGCAGCATCACCACCGAACCACTGATGCTGATATACTCGGGCAGCTTTACTCCTTTGATCATTTTGCCGATATGCCTGATAAGCGCGTAATAAAACACCAGCATCCACGGCGCGAAGGCCCACAATAATGTATGCAGAAAAAAGAACACGCTGCCATGACTGTTGCGGATAAAACTGTTGTTATTGAAACGACCGAACTGGCTATCCCATAAAAACCAATGAATACCCGATATGCCTGTTTTGCCAAACACCACTTTTTCGGGGTGCATATCAAACTGTATATATAAGGTATAAATTTCGGGCAGGGTAAACACGCAAACCAGTACAAAGGCCAGCAGCCATTTCCAGTGGAACAGGCTTTTAATATCTTTTTTAAACAGGTAATCGCCAATGATGGCGCTGCCAATGGGGATGAGCAGGTAAATGCCCTTGGTCATCACGGCGCAGGCGGTAAACAGGGCGCCGAGTAAAATATCGGCCCAGCCAAAGCGCTCTTTGAGTTGATAAAAGTGATATACGGACCCCATCAGCAAACCCATAATATAAGGCTCGGCCCGCACATCGGTGTTCGACATGAGTCCGTGCTGCGCGGTAAGCAATATCAGTACCGCAATAAGGGTAGTTTCCTGATCGTAAAACTTGCGGGCCAGTTTATAGGTATATAGCACCGACATCAGGAAAAACAACAGGGCGGGTAACTTATAGGCTATGGTATTGATGCCAAAGATCTTAAAGCTCAAAGCAGCCATCCAAAAAGGGAAGTGCGGTTTATCCAGCCAGTCCTTACCATGATAAATAATATCAGTAAAATTATTGCTTTGGGCCATACCACGGGCCAGTACGCTGTACAAACTGGGATCATCGGTAAAGTATTTGATGCCAATGCCGGCTATATTCACCAGTATGCCCAATGCCAATACTACGATGTATGGCTTTTTATACGCGGAAGATAAAGTGCTTACTGAACTGTTCACCAGGGGATATTTAGGGTACAAAATAACACATTATAAAACGAAAAGGAAAACCATAGTCGTCCCGATCGCAGATAGAGATCTTTTACGATGAGCTTATCCGCGTATAAGATCTCTATCTGCGTTCGAGATGACAATTGTTTTTACCCGCTCTACTTTATCGTTTTTTTAAAGGCAGGGACATGTGCGATTCCTTCCCTCAGAAAGGAACAATGTCATTATTTAAGGTTACTCCGTAGGAGTAAAAGCTTTGTAGAAAACAAAGAATAAGTATTTAGCATGCCGTAGGTATGCAACCGAAGTACAGTACCTACGGCACTGGTTTTGCTATCGAAATTTCCCTACAACGCTTTAACCCCGATGGGGTTTACAAAAAAGCCTAACTTAATCACAACCATCCGCCCGAGGGGAGGGAATTAAAATCCTGGAATAAAGCTTAAAGCCCTCTCCTTTGGAGAGGGTTGGGTGAGGTGTTACTCCTTCCAGGGCAGATACTTAGGCGATATTTCTTTCAATGTCGGGTTAACCGGGTTCAGAGTTTCGCCATTCAATATCTTTTCATATAATCCCAGGTAGCGCTGCGCCATTTTTTGAACGGTAAAATATTCCATGGCGTAATCATGGCAATGCTGGTTATTAAAAGAATCCACATCCTTAAGCGCTGTTGTTAACGCAATTTTGCTATCGTTCAGGAAACCAACCTCCGCCGGTACCAATTCCGGCAGCGAGCCATAAGGTGTGCCGAATACCGGGCAGCCAAAATACAGACTTTCGATAATGGCCAAACCAAAAGGCTCGTGCCATAAAACAGGAAACAGCAAAGCCTTGGAAGCATTCAACACTACCGACTTTTGGTCATTATCAACCATGCCCTTAAACCGTACATTTAAATTTGGCGTAAAGCGCAGCCCCATCTTCAAGTTTAAACGTGTGCCGCCCAGTACCACCAGCTTGTTGTGGCTTTGAGTGGCTATATCAATAGCTCCTTTTACGTTTTTAACGCGCCAGGCCGCTTTAGCCAAAAAGTGGACATGGGTGCGTTTTTGTTGCAGATCGGGCTTGGGGTAATCATCAGGATCGAGACCGTGGTGCACATACATGGATGACCCGTGGCGGGCAGCGTGATTAGCCGATACAAATACTGAATTTTGATCAAGTGTCTGGCCGTAGCCGGGATTGTTGTGTACATTAACCAGGTATGGCTTTTTTGTAAATCCGCTAACCTGAAAATGGAAGTGCACCACATCCACATCATCCGACACCTGTTGGTTCATATCCACAGCAGGGTCATAAACCAATACTTTCGCGAACGGACAGGCAGAACCAGCGCTTACCAAAAAAGTAACCTCATGGCCCAGGCGGTTAAGCTCTTTGCCCAGCCACCAGATCATCCTTTCGGTACCACCATATTTGGCAGCCGGTATCACAGTATTGTTAACGATTAATATTTTCATGCAGGCGATGAATGTAAGCGCCCGAATTTCGGAATTTTAATTTGGATTGGAAATTTCCGACATCAATCGCCGTGTGCGCTAAAACCTTGCAATAAATTGAATTTTATTTATAAATCTTGAGTTTTATAAGCAATGCATGTAAAAACCACTACGCAAACGTTTGATAAATCAATAAAATAGGTTATCAACTCTTTTTTTAAAGAAAATTCACCCAAAAAAACCACACAAATGATGTAAATCATCCAAATAAGGAAGATATTTCCTCATTTAATTTTACTAATTTTCACATTACCAATATAATCTACCAACTTTTTTAATTATTTTAGAAACTTCATTAAGTTCTTAACAATTCAACTAAAAGAAATGGATTCTGTTATCAAAGCCGAAAAAGCGGCAGTAAAAAGCTCAGGGATCAACCCTATCATTATTATAGGCGCGTTATTTTTCATCTTCGGGTTTGTAACCTGGTTAAACTCGGTATTGATACCCTACTTAAAAATTGCCTGCCAGCTTAATAACATCGAATCATTTTTAGTTGCGAGCGCTTTTTACATTGCCTATTTGTTAATGGCCAAACCATCGGCCTGGCTGCTTAAACTATTTGGCTTTAAAAATGGCATGGCTGTAGGTTTGCTCATTATGGCGGTTGGCGCACTCATATTTATCCCAGCGGCATTAACGCGCACTTATGCTATTTTCCTGATCGGCCTATTTGTACAGGGTTCGGGATTGGCCGTTTTACAATCTGCCTCAAATCCGTATATCACTATTGTCGGTCCGCCCGAAAGCGCTGCCAAACGTATCAGCATTATGGGTATCTGTAATAAATTTGCCGGTGTGCTGGCGCCAATTGCATTAGGTGCCGTAGTGTTAAAAAACATCGACGCTTTTACAGCTAACCTGGCCAAATTGGATGCCACTCAAAAAATAGCCGAATTGAATGAACTGGCTTCCAGGGTAATTTTGCCTTATGTACTTATTGTTATTGTATTGGCAGTATTGGCCGTGCTGATCTATTTTTCGGGCCTGCCAGAAATTGATACAGATCATGAAGACGAAACTGTAGCGGCTGCCAACTCGGGCAAAACCAGCGTATTCGAGTTTCCGCATTTGATATTGGGTGTAATTGCCCTGTTCCTGTATGTAGGTGCCGAAGTTATAGCCGGCGACTCTATCATCAGCTATGGTGTTGCGCATCATATACCACTATCTACCGCCAAATATTTTGCTTCTGGTACATTGGCTTGTATGGTTATAGGTTATATAGCGGGTATTTTATTTATCCCTCGTTACATTTCACAGCAAAAGGCGCTGGTATACTCGGCCGTGTTGGGAGTGATTTTAACCGCGGTTGCCTTAATTGTTCCTAAATATGCCTCTGTGGCTTGTATTGCTCTTTTGGGGCTGGCCAATTCATTAATGTGGCCTGCTATATGGCCATTGGCTTTGTCTGGCCTGGGCCGGTTCACCAAGATCGGTTCGTCATTACTGGTGATGGGTATTGCAGGCGCAGCGGTTTTCCCACCTATTTATGGCTTCCTGGTCGACAGCTTTAAAACAAGCCTCGGCCCCGAAGAAGCAGCGCAAACCTCGTATTGGATCCTGTTGCCTATTTACTTGTTCATACTTTATTTTGCCGCTATTGGGTATAAGAAAGGGAAACATGTGATAGCGGTGTAAGATTTTCTGAACCTTGATTTTGGGGATTTTAGGATTACCTTGATTTTTTTAAAAATAATCACGCCCATCTTTAAATCCTAAAAATCATGGTTCAGATACTATTTCCTAAACCACTTTCGGCTGGCCACCAGTAACCCAAACTCTTCCGAAGGGTTTTTCTGTGTGGATTTATGATGTATTTTATGCGCCCTGCGGATACCTGCCAGGTAACGGTTGTTACTCCTGAACGCTTTAAAGCGATTATGAATAAACCAATCGTGAAAAATAAAATAGATGATTCCGTATATGCTGATGCCAGCACCTATCCAGAAGTGATAGTCTAAAGCAAGGTGCCCCAGCCACATCAGCCATAAAGCAAAGGCCGCGAAACCGATGCTGAACAGATCGTTCAGCTCAAACCAGCCATGCCTTTCCTGGTGGTGCGTTTTATGAATAAACCACAGCGGCCCATGAAACAGGTATTTATGCATAGCCCAGGATAATAATTCCATCAGGGCGATGGTAAGCAACACGATACCAATGTTTAAAAATACCGTTGTAAAGTTGAAATGTTGCAAGGTTGAAATGTTACTTTTTCTTCTTTTCGGCCTCAAACTTCTTTAGATAATCAATTAGTGATTTCGTTTTACCCGAGAATTCAATACTTTTTGCATACAAATCATTATACACCGTACCATTGATCTTACCCGATCTGTATAAAATCACCAATTTATTTCTAAACTCGCCGGATGAACCTTTTGCATAGTTTAAAAATCTGATAAAATCAGGGTTGTTGTTATACTCAAACCCTTCTGCAATATTATCAGACATAGAACAAGCTGCTCTTCTTATCTGATCTTTCATTCCCCAATCAGATTTCAGAGGCTCAGTATCGCACAGTGAATAAACTTCAACTGCAATTGAAACAGCTAAATTCCAGATATCTAAATCTTCAAACTTTTGAAACTTACTCAAACAGCGTTACAACATTAAAACATTCCAACCTTACAACAAATAAACTACATATGTATCGGCCTGTTGTCGGTAGCTGCTAAGCAGGCTTCGCGCATAGCTTCGGTGTAAGTTGGATGGGCGTGGCTCATGCGCGAAATATCTTCGGCGCTGGCACGGTACTCCATAGCAACTACAGCCTCGGCTATCATATCTGCAGCCCGTGGACCAATCATGTGAACACCCAGTATCTCGTCGGTAGTGGCATCGGCCAGTACTTTCACAAAACCGTCCAGATCGCCACTGGCACGTGCACGGCCGCTGGCTTTGAATGGGAACGATCCTATTTTATATTTTACACCGGCTGCTTTCAGCTGTTCTTCTGTTTGACCAACGGCGGCAACTTCGGGCCAGGTATATACTACGCCCGGGATCAGGTTATAATCAATGTGTGGTTTCTGACCGGCAATGATCTCGGCAACTAAAGTACCTTCGTCTTCGGCTTTGTGGGCCAGCATGGCGCCTTTAATTACGTCGCCAATAGCGTATACACCTTTCACGCTGGTTTCCAGGTGATCGTTAACGGTAATTTTTCTGCCGCGTTCTTCTACAGTGATGCCTATCTTATCCAAACCTAAACCATCGGTATAAGCCACACGACCAACAGCCACCAGGCAGTAATCGCCTTTAAGCTCCTGTTTTTCCCCTTTAGGCGTATCAAAAGTTACAGTCACCTCTTTACCTTTTACGGTAGCGCCGGTAACTTTGTGGTTCAGGTAAAACTCCATGCCTAATTTGGTCAATACTTTTTGCAGTTCTTTACCCAAAGCTTTATCCATAGTTGGGATAATGCCATCCATAAACTCAATTACAGATACTTTAGCGCCTAAGCGGGCGTAAACAGAACCCAACTCCAAACCAATAACACCACCGCCAATCAGCACCAGGTGTTTAGGTATCTCGGTGAGGGTTAAAGCTTCGGTTGAGGTGATGATGCGTTTTTTATCGATCTTCAGGAATGGCAGCGCCGATGGTTTTGAACCGGTAGCTATGATCACATTTTTGCTGGTGATCTCGGTTTCTGTGCCATCGCTCTTTTTAACGATGATGGTATTTTTATCTTTAAAAGATCCAACACCGTGATGGGTATCGATCTTATTTTTCTTCATCAGGTAAGTGATACCGCTGGTATTGGCATCAACAACTTCCTGCTTGCGTTTGATCATCTGGCCGAAATCAATTTTCAGGTTATCCAGGTTGATACCATGCGTTTTAAAAGCATGGGCAGCATTATGGTAATGTTCAGACGAATCCAATAAAGCTTTTGACGGGATACAGCCTACATTAAGGCAAGTACCGCCAAGGGTATTATATTTTTCAACAATCGCGGTTTTTAAACCAAGCTGGGCACAACGTATAGCGGCTACATAGCCACCCGGGCCCGAACCGATAACGATAACATCATATTGCATAGTAGTCTATTTTGTGGTTGGCAAAGTTAATGGTTATTAGGCTATTATTTTATAGATTAATGGTCAAAATTCGCAATACTTATCTACCCACACTTTGATCAGCGCCACCCTGTCCTTTATAAATTTAGGGCCAAAAAACAGGTTCGACCAATCGTCGAAGTTCTCATACTGAAAGCCCAGGTAAAATATCCAGAAGCCTACGCCCAGGTATGGAATGGCATTGATCTCCTCAACTGATACCGGCCTCACTTCGCGGTAAGCTGCTATAAAAACCTGGTACATACGGTCGGCTTCTTCGTCGGTCAGCTTACCCGTAAATACATGCATAAAAAAATGCACAAAAAACGACATCAGATCGTTTGCCAGATGGCCCTGCCCCGCAAAGTCGAAATCAAAAAAGGTGATCTGGCCCTTGTCGTCAAAATGAAAATTCTTCGGCAAAAAATCATACTGGCAATAGCCATAGCTAAATTTTTCGGTATCAAACGTATCCAGCTTTTGAATTACCCGCGTGGCTATCTCCTTTAAATAAGCGTATTCATCCGGAAGATCGGCAAAAGCCGGTTCCAGAACGTTCAAAGGAACGGTTAGCGTGGTATCCTTGGTATAAGCTTTTCTGGCATAGTTTAGCTTCACCACCGCGGTGATGTTATGAACCGCGGCCATTTCGCGGCCAACGGTTTTTAGTTGTTCATCATCAAGATCCAATACGGGTTTACCTTGCGCGTAGGAAAGTACAATGCCATAACGGGTGCCTTCGGCGGCATCAAACTTTTGTATCTGCCCACCAAAAATATCAACCAGTGGGTACGATACTTTTGCCCCATACTCTTTCAGCATATTCAGCAATTCCACTTCGCCCTGTATCTCGCTTAGTGAACGGTGCTGGTCGCGATAAATTTTTAAAATATACCGGGCATCAGCGGCGGTTAAAACATAGGTATCGCTTACGCCACGCAGTAAATACTTGCAGCTTACCAGGTTTATACCATACGCCGCCGTTATATAATCTTTTAAGGCAAGGGCCGATAATGTGGAATACTGGGCGGGAAATGGTGTCATGGCAGAGGTTGATAATTATAAAAAAGAGATAGTAACCAGCTTTTATTTAAATTTATTGCAACAATGATGCAACAATAAATTGAATTAACGATTTACTTGCTAAATTAGGCGTTTAATTTGACTGATCTCATGAAAAAAGTTTACTCACTTTTTGCACTGTTATTGATGTGCAGCATTAACGCTTTTGCTCAAAGCGATTATGTGAAAGAACATTTTACCAAAAAAGACGTGTACATCACCATGCGCGACGGTAAAAAGCTTTTCACCTCCATTTACACACCCAAAGATGCTTCGGCCAAAAACAAGTATCCTATCCTGATGCAGCGTACCTGTTACAGCGTGGCGCCATACGGCGAGGATAAATACCCGGCACGTTTGGGCCCGTCGGAAATCACCATGAAAGAGGGCTATATTTTTGTATACCAGGATGTACGCGGTCGCTGGAAAAGCGAAGGCACCTGGACCAACATGACCCCGGTTATTGATAACAAAAAAAGCAAAACCGATGTTGACGAAGGTTCTGATACTTATGACACTATTGACTGGCTGGTTAAAAATGTAGCCGGCAATAATGGCAAAGTCGGTCAGTATGGTATCTCCTATCCGGGTTTTTACACCGCGGCAGGTATCCTGTCAAACCATCCGGCCCTCAAAGCTTCGTCACCACAAGCTCCTATATCTGATTTCTTTTTTGACGATTTTCATCATAACGGTGCTTTTATTGAAGGTTACTTTTTCACCTTCCCGGTTTTTGGTGTTCAAAAAACCGATACCACCAGCAAACCATGGTACACCATGCTTAAACCTAATAGCAAAGACGGCTACCAATATCTGCTGGATATGGGTCCGCTAAAAAATGCCGATAAATTTTACCACGATAATTTCTTCTGGCAGGAAACCATCAACCACCCAAATTATGACGAATTCTGGCAAAAACGTGGCTTGTTAAAACACTTTGGTAAAGTAAAACCTGCGGTAATGCTGGTAGGTGGCTGGTTTGATGCGGAGGATTTGACCGGTCCCCTGGCTATTTACAAAACCATCAACAAAACCGATCCCAATGCTTATAATACCATTGTGATGGGTCCGTTCGGGCATGGCCGCTGGTCGCGCGAAACCGGGCACACCATGCACAGCAACGTTTACTTTGGCGATAGCATAGCTACTTTTTATCAGAAAAATATCGAGGCCAAATTCTTTAACCATTTCCTGAAGGGTAATGGCGATAAAAACTCTGGTCTGCCAAATGCCTATATGTACAATACCGGCAAAAAAGAATGGGCCACTTTTGATAAATGGCCGGCTCCAAACGCGGTTCACCAAAAAATGTATTTAGGTGCCGATGGTAAACTGGCTGATGCGCAACCAGGCACAGCAGGCTCGGTATCATTTGTGAGCGATCCATTGAAACCGGTTCCTTATACCGAAGATAATACTACCACTATGGGCTTTACCCCGCACAACTATATGAGCGAGGATCAGCGTTTTGCCGGCAGGCGCACGGATGTGCTGGTTTACCAGACCGACGTATTGAATGACGATGTAACCCTTGGCGGCGAGATCATGGCGCATCTCAAAATAGCCACCACCGGTACCGATGCCGATTTCATCGTAAAACTGATTGACGTGTACCCTGCCGATGAGCCCAACAACCCGTACATGCCCAACAAGAATATCATCCTGAGCAATTACTGGCAAATGGTACGCTCGGAAGTGATGCCAGCACGTTTCCGCAATAGCTTCGAGAAACCAGAGGCTTTGGTAGCTAATCAAAAAACGGATGTTAACTTCCGCCTGCAGGATGTGTTGCATACCTTTAAAAAAGGTCACCGCATCATGATCCAGGTACAAAGCACCTGGTTCCCGATCATAGCACGTAACCCGCAAAAATTTGTGGAAAACCCTTACAAGGCCGACGAAAGCGATTACATCAAAGCCACCGAAACTGTTTATAACGACAGTTTTATTGATGTGCAAGTATTGAAATAAAACACTATCCCAGCCCTTCTCCTTACGGAGAGGGGCTTTTTTATTAAAACGCCCCCCTTTTAGGGTGAATTTAAAGTCAACTTATCTCTAAAAATATACTTAATCATAAGATATTTGTAGATTTAGGTTCATTTAAACATTGACTGATCCGTTACAATGAACAACTCATCATTTATTAAACTGAATTTTCAGTTTATAGTGGGGGCAATTTTATTATGTCTCCCGGCTATTACCAAAGCCCAGCTTTTACAGGAAAAAGAAAAGTATACGCATGCAGATACACTGCGCGGCAGTCTCTCACCTCTACGTTCCTGCTATGATATTAACTATTACCATCTGGATGTTAAGGTTAATATCGATCAAAGATTTATCAGCGGCAGCAATCAATTTAAATTTACGGCCACAGAAGATTTCGCCAAACTACAGTTCGATCTGTTTGCTAATCTGAATGTAGATAAAGTGGTGTATAAAGGTAAAACCCTGCCTTATACCCGCGAGGCTAACGCCGTTTTTGTTACCTTCCCGCAACCGATTGCCAAAGGCAGCAAGGATGAGTTCACCGTGTACTATTCGGGTAAACCAACTGTAGCGGTTAACGCTCCCTGGGATGGCGGCCTGGTATTTAAAAAAGATTCGCTGGGTAAACCCTGGGTAGCTACGGCTTGCGAGGGCATTGGCGCCAGTATCTGGTGGCCCAATAAAGATCACCTGAGCGATGAGGTTGACAGTATGATGATCAGCATCAGCGTGCCTAAAGGATTAAAAGATGTATCCAACGGAAGGCTGCGTAAAGTTACCCCGCTTAAAGATGGCTATACCCGGTTTGACTGGTTTGTGGCCAATCCTATTAACAATTACGATGTGACCGCCAATATTGGTGATTATACCCATTTCAGCGATACTTATGATGGCGAAAAAGGCAAACTCACTTTAGATTACTGGGTATTGCCCGCCAGCCTGGCCAAAGCCAAAAAACAATTTACCGAAAACGTGAAACCCATGCTCAAAGCTTTTGAACACTGGTTTGGCCCTTACCCTTTTTACGAGGATGGCTACAAACTGGTAGAAACGCCGCATTTAGGTATGGAGCACCAGAGCGCCACCGCTTATGGCAACCACTATTTGAATGGCTATCTGGGTTATGACATGTCAAGCACCGGCTGGGGACTTAAATGGGATTATATCATCGTTCATGAAAGCGGGCACGAGTGGTTTGGCAACAACATCACCGGTAAAGACCTGGCCGATATGTGGATCCACGAAAGCTTTACCTGTTACTCCGAATCGTTGTTTATTGAAAACAACTGGGGCAAAAAAGCCGGCCAGGAATATAATAAAGGCCTTCGGCCGGGCATCAGTAATGACAGCCCTATTGTAGGAGTTTACAATGTAAATAAAGAAGGCTCCGGCGATATGTATCCCAAAGGCGCGGTATTGCTTAATATGGTGCGCACTATCATCAACGATGATGAAAAATGGCGAGGGATATTGCGTGGCCTCAACAAAACTTTTTATCATCAAACAGTGACTTATGACCAGGTAGTAAACTACATCACCGAACAATCGGGTAAAAAACTATTGCCTGTGTTTGATCAGTACCTGCATTATAAAAACCTGCCTACACTGGAGTTTGCTATAAGGGATGGTAAACTGCTTAGTCGTTGGATAGCTGATGCCACTGGCTTTACCATGCCTGTATTGGTAAGGGTTAAAGGCGGCGAATATCAATTTATTACGCCTACCACCCGCTTTAGCCCGGTTGCTATTGAAGGTGCCTCTATTGATAATATTGAAGTTGATACATTTAACTACTATATCGGTATCCTGAAAGATTAGTATGAGCATGCATTACATCAAAATCATGGCCTTGCTGATATTTTTATCTGCAGTGCAAATGACTATGGCACAGGTCAGCGTGGTTAAGCTTAATAAAAGATCGATACCCGCGTCAATTAAATATAAAGGAGATATTGTTAACGCGGTACGCTTTACAGACAACGAAGGTGAGCATTTACTCATCACCACCGAAACAGGAATAACCGACCCCAGAGGTGACAGCGAAGACGGCAATGGACGCGATGCGGCACTTTATGCTTATCAATACACTGTAAAAAGCACTGGCAGCCTGCAGCTAAACTGGCAAATGGTTGATTTTGTGAAGGATTGCCAGGTCGACCTGGAAGCGATATATATTCCGGGGTCATTTGCGGTTACCGACCTGGACAGGAATGGTAAGGCCGAAGTATGGCTGATGTACAAAACATTATGCGCCGGTGATATCAGCCCCGGCGAAATGAAGATCATTATGCATGAGGGCGGTAACAAATATGCCATAAGAGGGCAAAACAAAGTTAAAGTGGGCCCTGGCGATTATGATGGCGGCAAATATACTTTTGATGAGGCTTTCAAAACAGGTCCCGAGCTATTCAGAAAATATGCCCAGGAGCTTTGGAGAAGGAATATCTGGGGCCCGCGAGTTGATTAATTTATACGCACAGTAATTCAACATGAAAACAAAATATTTATATAACATCGCGTCGGCTGTCTTGATGCTGACCGCGTTTACTCTACCTGTCCGTGCCCAACTTGGTGCAAACCGCGAAACTTTTACCCGTGCCGATAGCCTGCGCGGCAGTTTAACACCGCTACGCACTTGTTACGATATCAATTACTACCACTTGGATGTGAAGTTTGATATCGATCAAAAATATATCAGCGGCAGTAACCAGTTTAAGTTTACAGCCACCCAGGATTTTACCAAACTCCAATTCGATCTGTTTGCGAATCTCAAAATAGACAAGGTAGTTTATAAAGATCAGGAGCTGCCTTATACCCGCGAATTTAACGCCGTGTTTATCACTTTCCCGCAAACCATCACCAAAGGCACCGCCGATGAGTTTACCGTATTTTACTCCGGTAACCCTACCATTGCCAAACACGCTCCCTGGGATGGCGGCATCGTATATACCACCGACTCTTTAGGCAAACCATGGGTGGCTACTGCCTGCCAGGGTATTGGCGCCAGCATCTGGTGGCCTACTAAAGATCATCAGTATGACGAGGTGGACAGTGCCCTCATCAGCATCAGTGTACCTAATGGTTTAAAAGACGTATCAAACGGCCGTTTACGTAAGGTAACCAAATTAAAAGATGGCTATACCCGGTTTGACTGGTTTGTAGCCAATCCCATCAACAACTATGATATTGAAGCCAACATTGGCGATTATGTACACTACGATGGCGTTTATCAAGGAGAAAAAGGTAAACTGACCACGGACTACTGGCCGCTAAGCTATAACCTGAACAAGGCTAAAAAACAATGGAATGAAAATGCTACCAGAATGCTCAAATCATTTGAGTACTGGTTTGGCCCTTATCCGTTTTATGAGGATGGTTATAAACTGGTAGAAACCCCGCATCTGGGCATGGAACACCAAAGCGGTACCGCCTACGGCAATCATTATCAGAATGGTTACCTCGGTCGCGACCTTTCGGGTACGGGCTGGGGTTTAAAATGGGATTTTATTGTGGTTCACGAGAGCGGGCACGAGTGGTTTGGTAACAACATCACCTCCAAAGACGTAGCCGATATGTGGATCCATGAGAGTTTTACCAATTACTCCGAATCGTTATTTATAGAAACCTATTACGGAAAACAGGCCGGGCAGGAATATGTACATGGCACCCGTTTGGCTATACAAAATGACAGGCCCATTGTTGGCCCATACGGCGTAAACCGCGAGGGATCTGGCGATATGTATTATAAAGGCGGCAACCTGCTCAACATGATCCGCACTGTGATTAACGACGATGAAAAATGGCGCAATATCCTGCGCGGGCTCAACAAAACGTTCTACCATCAAACCGTTACTTACGACCAGGTGGTTGATTATATCACCACACAAAGCGGCATGAACCTGGCACCTATATTCGATCAGTACCTGCATTATAAAAACATTCCTATCCTGGAGTTTGTGAGCATCAAAGGCAGAATACTTTGCCGCTGGATAAATGTAAGCAGCAAGAAGTTCAACATGCCGGTAAAGGTTAAAGTAAAGGGGGGCGATTACAAATTCATTACCCCTACAACCAGCTTAACGCCACTAAAACTGGAGGGTGCTACCGAAGATAATATCGAAGTAGATACTTTTAATTATTACATAGGGGTAGCACGTAATTAAGTTGTATTAGGTTAAAAATATTGTTTGTCATCCTGCGCGATAGCGAAGGATCTGTTAGTGGAAATGCATGATCTATAATAGATCATGCGTTCCTCAGGATGACAAATAAGTTGTAAAAGCTTATTTATTTCAAAAACAGTGCAACCAATCGGCGCATGTTGCGTCTTATAAACAAATAATTAACGTTAACCATGAAATCACTAACCAAACTATTACTACTTGCAGCTTTAGCAACAGGCACTACCGGCTATACTTATGCTGCACCTGTTACTACTGTTAAAACCATACAACAAAGTACACAGGATCGTCATTTATCAGGATTCAGGGCTATTGACCTGGCTGGTTCTTTTGATGTTTATATTACCCAGGGCTCTACAGAGTCGGTAAAGGTGGAAGCACCGGCTAACGTTATCGATCGTATTGTTACCGAAGTAGAAGATGGCGTATTAAAAATACACAGTAAAAAAGATTCCAACTGGAATAACTGGAGCTTCGGCAATAAAAAAATGGTGATCTATGTAACCGCGAAGGACCTGAATGGCGTTTCGGTAACCGGATCGGGCGATATCTTTTTTAAAGATGGTATCAGCACCAACTCCTTAAAATTAAACATCACCGGATCGGGCGATATACAAGGCAAGGTGAATGTAAAAAAACTGGAAAGCAGGATATCAGGTTCTGGCGATATGAGCCTTTCCGGCCGTGCCGATGACTCGAGTGTAAGCGTAGTTGGCTCGGGTGATTTTAAAGCCCGCGACCTGGTAACCGTGAGCACCGCGGTACGTGTAGCAGGGTCTGGCGATGCTACTGTAAATGCCAGCAATAAAGTTGATGCTTCTGTAAGCGGCTCGGGCGATATTCGCTATACCGGCGGCGCCAAAAATATCAGCAGCTCCAAAGCAGGCAGCGGCGATATTTCAAGACTGTAACCTCACCCTGCCCTCTCCAATGGAGAGGATTCCTGATTAGCACGGAGTTTAAAAATTAAAAAAGAGCGATAGCATTAATGCTATCGCTCTTTTTTTGCCAATATTCAAGTAAAGAACCCTCACCTTTGGAGAGGGCAGGATGAGGCTTTAAAACCTCGTATAAAAAGCTATCTGAGCCACGTGGTTCAGCGTATAGGCTTCGGCCAGGTTAATGTATTGGTTTAAATAACCGGCCTCCACATCAAACATTTTGCTCACGCGGTAGCCCAGTGCAAGGTATGCCCGGTTTTGATCAAAGAAATGTTTGTTTACCCTGTTTTTGTTCTGAACATTAAAAAATATTTCGTTCTGCAAGGCCAGAAAGGGACCTTTGGCAAATACCGCCGAATCATTCTTAAACGGAATTACCCCCCTTACAAAATAGCGGAAACGCTGGGCAAAGTAATCATCGTTTTTGTTATTGGCAGTTTGCCCCAAAAAGCGTTGCTCCAAACGGAAACGGTGTGCTACGGCAATGTGTTTACCCAACTTGTGCGAGTAAGTGTACTGCTGCCATATCCGGTGTTCAGGCCTGAAGGTTTTGCTACCATCAGCGGTACGGCCGTTAGTAGCGATGTAGGCATAACCCAAAGCGGCTACCTTGTTATTGGCAAAGTAATAGTTGGCCGAAGGGCGCAACAGGGTGTGTTTTAAATAGCTCAGATCGTCATGCGAGCGAAATTGTCCGTCGAACGAATAGCCCCAGTGTTCAGACAGGCGTTGGCTGTGAAACCAGGCTGCCCAGCCCGAAAATTGATTCTCTTGTGCCAATAGCCTTGCAGGTGCTATAAACAGGCACACAAACAGAACCAGTAATTTGTGCTTTAATTGCATAGTATATGTGATTTGTGTTAAAATTAGTATCAAGTAGCTAGTATCAAGATTTTACTTCGGTCTTGATACTTGATACTAGCTACTTGATACCCAACTAAGGTTAATTTCTTTCTCTTTAATCCTTGAATCTGGCCAGAACCTTCCTGCCCAAATCAAACGTTACCCTAAAGGCTTCCTGATTACTCATCTGAAACCCTGGTACCTGGTGAAGGCTCAAAATAAACTGCCCTTTTATCCTGTTAGCTAAAAACGCGGTATAAATAATATCCAAACGGTTATAGGTTTTGAACTGATAAAACGAATCGCCGTACATGATGTGGCTGCCCTGGCCTTTATAAAATTCATCATACAAAGCAAACTGATGCCAGCCAAAATAAGCGTTGGCTATAAAGCCTGCTGGTTTTTGAAAACCATCAACCCCACGAACTCGCTCAAACGACATCATGCCGCCTGCTTCTACTGATAACGAATCTAAAAAGGTTTTATGACTGAAATCTAAACCTAAACGGATCTGGCCACCGCCATTGTCCTGGATATGATCATTGGGGATAGGCACACCGGGACCAGCATCATGCAACAATAAAAAGTAATGCGATACATAAAAAGGGCCAAAAAGTGATGGGCGGTATTTACCCGAAAAGCCAAATAGGAACTCCTCACGTTGGGTATCGGTTTGGTGGCTCACCCAGTCGATCCAGCCGGTTTCGGTAAAGTGCTCGTTATGATAGCGGGCCAATAAGCCTTCTACGTTGGGGCGATAATAACGCAGGGTATCGTTCAGCAAAGCACGGGGATAATCGTCAAGCAAGCCTTCGCGCGGGAAAGCACCGGCGTTAAACAACCAGCTTTTGCCGGTATAGCTATAGTAAGCCACAGGGTTAACCTTTGCAAAATAAGACTGTCCGCCAAAATCATGCAGAGCGTTGGCACCTACCACAAAATGATGTACGCTATCGATATTCAAGCCCAGATCAAGCTCGGTACGCACACCAGAGTAGGTGTGGGACCGCTCTGTAAAAGGTTTATACTCGCGGTTATCAAGAAAACCCATCCCGTTAAAATGGATGTCGAGGCTATTTTGTGCCCGGGCAGCGGTACTGCCTATGAAGATAATAATTGCAACTAAGTATAGTTTTTTAAACATGGGGTGATGATTTATTTAACAGTAAAAGTGATCATACCGCTGTTTCGTCCTCCGGCAAAGGGCTCGGTGCGTAACGAAAATAGCAGATCATAGCGCCCCTTTTTAAGGGGCGCCGTAAGTGTAAATTTATATGGTGTGGTTTGTCCTGGCTGCAAGGCAATATGATAAAAGCTGTCGCTGGCTTTCTGCGTATTGACCAGATCTGAATTTTCAAAAAAGCAGGCCTCCAAATAAACAGGCGGCTCGCCAGGTCCATTTCCAAAATTAATGGGAAAGCTATAGGTATTTTTAAACGACAGGTCAAAGGTGAGCCGCTGTCCCGGCGACGCGGTTACCTTATACGACGAAGGTTTGAAATCAATTTTCTGGTAGGTACGCACATTATTTACCCAACCGGCATACCAGTTGCCAACCGGCGTTTTAATGGTATCGGGAGTTACTCCTGGTATACGATCTTCCATCACCAGGTATGCCTTTTTATGTTGTATACTATCATCAATGGGCCATATATCATATTGGGTACGGCGGTAATAGCGCGCATCGTAATTGAGTCCCTTGACCGTATTGTTATAAAAATTATATTTCGACGGATTCTGAAAGCCTTCACAAAATATCACATAATTATCGCCAGCCTTATCGCGTACAGTTTTGGCCCAGTCCTTAAAACCGAAAAAGCTTCTGATAGCCCCAACTTCCATTATAAATGAAGGCCCCCATACAATCAGCAACCTAAGCGTTACGATCAAAGCCATATTGATGATGGCCAGGCGACTAAACCATGCGGGCCAACCACTTTGTGCGAAGTGAATGAGCACCAGCATACATAAAGGCACATATACAATAAGCGTCCAATGTAGCTGCACCTCGCCTTTAAACGAGGTGAGGAAAAAGAAAAGCAATATGCCTATGCTGTTCACCAGTAAGGTGCGCATAAACGTATCCTTGATACGTACAGTAAAGCTTTTATAAAACAAAAACCAACCGATTAGCGGCCCAGCCATTATCAGTTGCCCTAAAGGGTATTGGTAGGAATAGGACAGGTCATACGTTTCGGCCGAACGTTCAGAAAGATGGTATTTGATAGATGGATAATCATGATTTATCTGCCATAAAATATGCGGGGCATAAAACACGAGAGCCAATATCACAATGCCCCAAAATGATGGTCGTTTTAATAATTTCAGGTTTGACAGCAGCGTAAATCCTACAACCAAAACACCATGATACTTGCTGTAGAGCAAGCCTGCAACAACCAGTGCCAGTATGAGCGCGAGCGGCCAGCTATCCCTTTCGGCATATTGCTGGTAGAAAAAGAAAAACAGGGTAGTAAATAACAGCAGCGGTGCATCGGGTGTGGTGGTAAAACCATAAATATGGAAAACAAATACCCCGGGAATCACCAGTATAAAGGCTTTGGCACTTACCTGATACTTTTTCAGCATCAGCCATATCAGGTATAATGATATCGAACTGCTGAGTACCGTAAACAACCGCAGGCCAAATTCATTATGCATCAGACTGTACCCGGCTTTGATGAACAGGGCTACCATAGGCGGATGATCATAATAACCCCAATCCAAAAACCGCGAGTACATCCAGTAGTAGGCCTCGTCGGCATGTATCTCCAGGGTACTGGCTTGTAGTATATTCAATGCCGTCCAAAGCAATAAAAAATAAATAACGGGGCGGTTATAGTTTACCGGGGCCTGCGTGTTATTTAAATTACTTTCCTGCATTAATATCCTGAAAATTGAATTGGCAAAGGTATGATAAAAGATATAAGCCTTAAAATGTTAGTAATCATGATTAAGTAAAATACATGTATTCTTCATAATTAAACGTGAGTTCGATATAAGAAATGTAGCGCAATACCAATAAAAAAATGTCATTTCGAACGAGGTACGAGGAGAAATCTTTTGCGATACACTGATTTAAAAGGCATTGAGTAAAAGATTTCTCCTCACCCCATCACTTTGTCCGTCGCTGTTTGTCGAAATGACAGGGAGGTTTTCTTATATCGAACTCACGTTAATTCAAATGAGCGGGTAAGGCGAAAGAGAAATTTACAGGCAACAAAAAAAGGCCTTCTTAAACAAGAAGGCCTTTTTACTATAAACTCTTTTATAAACTATTATTGTGCAGATAAAGCCGCGGCACCGCTCACAATTTCGGTAAGCTCGGTGGTGATGGCTGCCTGGCGGGCTTGGTTGTAGGAAAGCTTAAGGGCTTTTAACAATTCGCCTGCGTTTTCGGTAGCCTTATCCATAGCGGTCATACGGGCACCATGTTCAGATGCGTTAGAGTCTAACACAGCACGGTATAACTGGATCTTGATATTTTTAGGTATCAGTTGCTCCACAATTTCTTCTTGCGAAGGTTCCAGGATATAATCAACATTAGCTGCTTTTACCTCGTCCTTTTTCTCAGGTTTTGGCACTGGCAACAGTTGCTCGGCAATTAAATACTGTACAGCGGCGTTACGGAAGTGGTTATACACCAGCTCAACACGGTCATACTTGCCATTAACAAAACCTGCCATAATGCTTTCGGTAATTTTGGAAGTATTTTCAAAGTTAAGCTCATTGTACAGATCGTTATTGTTACCAATTACGTTGTACTTACGACGCTCATAATACTCCTGGCTTTTTTTACCGATAGCCACTATCGAAACATTACCGGCCTGCAATTGCTTGCTGTATTTTTCGGCAATAAGATTGTTAGCTGTTTTTATCGCGTTGGTGTTAAAGGCACCGGCCAAGCCACGGTTTGAGGTTACTACAACCACCAATACACGCACGGGCTCGCGCTCCTGCAAATAAGGTGATGAGCCATCCTCTAAACTTGCAGATAAGTTAGCCAGTAATTCCTTTAGCTTATTGGCATAAGGGCGCAATTGTACAATAGCATTTGTAGCACGTTTCAACTTAGCCGCCGAAACCATTTTCATGGCCTTGGTGATCTGCTGGGTTGATGATACAGATGTTATCCTGTTTCTTACTTCTTTTAAATTAGCCATTCTTCTTTTTTAGTATCAAGTATCGAGTATCAAGATTTTTGTACCTGAACACGCTTACTAATGGTACCTATATTTTTTATCAAGCAGTTAGTATCAAATTTTCAAAAGTACTTGATACCTGATACTAACTACTTGATACTACTAATTAATAGTTACTTGCCAGTTCTTTGGCTACAGTTTCTAATACGCCGGTGATCTGATCGTCGAATTTACCTGCTTTAAGTGCAGCTAATGTTTCTGGGTGACGAGCTTCTAACTGGCTGGTAAACTCAGCTTCAAATTTCCTGATATCTTTTACAGGTACACTACGCATCAGGTTTTTAGTACCTAAATAGATGATAGCAACCTGTTTTTCAACAGATACAGGAGAGAACTGACCTTGTTTCAATACCTCTACGTTACGCACACCTTTGTCCAGTACCGTTTTGGTTGAAGCGTCCAAATCCGAACCGAATTTAGAGAATGCTTCTAATTCGCGGTATTGAGCCTGATCCAGTTTCAAGGTACCGGCTACTTTTTTCATGGATTTGATCTGCGCGTTACCACCCACACGTGATACCGAGATACCTACGTTAATAGCCGGACGAACACCCGCGTTAAACAGATTTGATTCCAGGAATATCTGACCATCTGTAATAGAAATTACGTTGGTTGGGATATAAGCAGATACGTCACCAGCTTGTGTTTCGATGATAGGTAAAGCGGTTAATGAACCACCACCTTTTACGATACCCCTGATAGACTCAGGAAGATCGTTCATTTGCTGCGCGATAGAATCGTTAGCGTTGATTTTAGCGGCACGCTCTAATAAACGGCTGTGCAGGTAAAATACGTCACCCGGGTAAGCCTCACGGCCCGGTGGACGACGTAATAACAACGATACCTCACGGTAAGCAACAGCCTGTTTTGATAAATCATCATAGATGATCAAAGCTGGTCTTCCGGTATCACGGAAGTACTCGCCGATAGCAGCACCAGCAAACGGAGCAAAGAACTGCATTGTTGCAGAATCTGAAGCGTTTGCAGCTACAATGATAGAGTATGGCATAGCACCATTTTCTTCCAGTGTACGTACAATGTTAGCTACTGTACTTGCTTTTTGACCGCAAGCTACATATATACAGATAACCGGCTGACCGGCATCATAAAATTCTTTTTGGTTGATGATGGTATCGATACAAACAGCGGTTTTACCAGTCTGGCGGTCACCGATTACCAGCTCACGTTGTCCGCGGCCGATAGGGATCATCGCGTCGATAGCTTTGATACCAGTTTGCAGAGGCTCAGTTACCGGCTGACGATAGATTACACCAGGTGCTTTACGCTCCAATGGCATCTCGTAAGTTTGACCAGTGATTGGGCCTTTACCGTCAATTGGGTTACCCAGGGTATCCACAACACGACCTAACATACCTTCACCTACGTTGATAGACGCGATACGGTTGGTACGTTTTACGGTATCACCTTCCTTAATATCGTCAGATTTACCTAACAATACCACACCCACGTTATCTTCTTCAAGGTTAAGCACGATACCTTGCAATCCTGTGCCAAATTCTACAAGCTCTCCTGATTGTACTTTTGTCAATCCATAAACGCGTGCAATACCGTCACCCACCTGGAGTACAGTACCCACTTCTTCTAATTCAGATTCTGACTTGAAGCCTGCCAATTGCTGACGCAAAATTGCCGATACTTCGTCTGGTCTTACCTCTACCATTGTTTAAAATTTATTTAGAGTTTTAGTGTTAATATTAAACTGCCTGTTCGGCAAATTCTTTCTTTAATTTTCTCAGGCTGGCTGCAATGCTGGTATCTACCTGCCTGTCGCCAACGGTTAGCACAAAGCCACCAATCAGTGATGGGTCAACTTTAGCTTCCAGTTCTACTGTGCCGCCAATTGTCTTTTGCAATTCGGCAACCAGCGTTTGTTTGTTAGCTGCAGAAAGCTCGGTGGCCGAAGCAACTTTTGCTTTGGTGATATGCCTCTTGATATTATACAGGTTAATGTATTCAAGCGCGGTAGTATATAAAACCTCACCACGGCCTTTATTAACCATCAGTTTAAAAAACGCGATAGTAGCCTTGTTCACCTTTCCCGCGAATACCTCGTCCAGTATCTTTATTTTTTTGATGTGGGCGATGATCGGGTTACTTAAAACAGCTTTAAGTTCGGGGCTTGCCTTAAGGGTATGTAAAAACAGATCCATATCGGCCTTGATCACATCAACAATATCTTGTTCCTGTGCAAGGTCAATCAATGATTTGGCGTACCTGGTTCCTACTGTTAATTCTGACATATCTTTTTTATTTGGGAATTGGGATTTTCGATTTCGGATTTCTGCCCGATGGATAAATTCAAATTCACTCTTTATATAAATTATAACAATTTCAAAAATCCGAAATAACAATTCCGAAATTCGAAATCACTATAATTTCACTTCTTTTAATAGTTGGCTTACCAGTTCGTCTTGTTTCTGGTGATCTTCAAATTGCTTGCGTAATACTTTCTCAGCAATTTGTAATGACAGTGTAGCTACCTGATTTTTAACATCAGCCATAGCTATTGATTTCTGATTGTTGATTTCCACACGGGCCAATTCAATCATACGTGCACCTTCTTTGTGGGCAAGCTCTTTAGCATCAGCTATCATTTGCTCCTTAACTTTGCGGGCGTCAGACAGGATCTGATCGCGCTCGGCACGGGCTTGTTTCAGTAACGACTCATTCTCGTTGGTTAAACGGGCCATTTCATCTTTAGCAGCTTCGGCTTTTGACAATGAATCTTCAATAAAACGTTCACGATCATTAAGGGCTCCTAAAATAGGTTTCCAGGCAAATTTTCCTAATATGAATAACAGGATCAAAAATGATAATGTCGTCCAGACAACCAAACCAAGATCGGGTGTAACTAATTCCATAATTCTGTATAGATATTTACTTTATATGTTTATTCTTTTTTCAGCAGATTAAAACAAGCCCGGAGCCAATCGCCCCGGGTTGTTCTTTTTCTTTTTCTCTAATAAATATTAGAGCAAAGCAACTACCACAGCAAACAAAGCAACACCTTCTACAAGGGCCGCAGCGATGATCATGTTAGTTTGAATTTTTGAGGCAGCTTCTGGCTGACGGGCGATACCTTCAACGGCTTTACCACCGATTTGACCGATACCAATACCTGCGCCGATAACAGCTAAACCTGCACCAACTGCACCAAGTTTTTCAAGGCCAGAAGCAGCGGCTGCTTGTGCAATTGTTCCAATCATTCCAATCATTGTTTGATAATTTAACGTGTATATATAATTATAATTAATTCAGATTAATGGTGATGCTCTTCAACAGCCATCCCGATAAACAGGGATGTAAGCATCGTGAAAATAAAGGCCTGCAAAAACGCTACAAGCAATTCAATACAATCCATAAACACCACGAACGGAACAGAAACTGTCGACATCCATGCGGTTTTAAAGATAAATATTAAAGATATTAAGCTTAATACAATGATGTGACCGGCTGTAATGTTGGCGAACAAACGGATCATCAACGCAAATGGCTTTGAAATAATACCGATGATCTCAACCGGAACCATGATAGGATATAACCACAATGGAATACCCGGCGCAAAAATGTGTTTCCAGTAATATTTGTTACCGCTAAAGTTAATAACGATCAGAACAATAAAAGACAATACCAATGTTACCGCAATATTACCAGTTAAGTTAAAACCTCCCGGGAAGAAAGGAACCAAACCTAATAAGTTATTGATCAAGATAAAGAAGAAGATGGTTAACAGTAAAGGCATGTATTTAGCATACTTCACACCTATATTAGGTATAGCCACATCGTCTCTTACAAAAAGTATCACCGGCTCCAGTAATGACTGCAAACCTTTTGGAGCCTTACCAGAACGTTTTTTATAAGCTGATGCCACAGCGAAAAATATGATCAATAATACGATCATCCCCATCCACATGCTGATCACATTACGGGTGATAGAAAAATCATACACCTTGGCTTCTTTGTTAATTTCGCCTGTTTCGTTAACAGCAACTACCTTTTTACCTTCCAGTTTATAGCTGTAATGTTCGCCTTTGTAAACCGGGGCTTCGTGACCTTCTGCATGATGAAAGCCTAATTTTTCAGAAGAAAAAATCTCCAGACCCTTATCTGTGTACAGAATAATTGGCAAAGCAACAAAATGCTCGCTCATAAACGGTACAGATACCGGCCAGGAGTGAGAGTCGCCGATATGTTCAAATACCAACTCTTTAGGATCAAATCGTTTTTCGCTTGCTTCAGCAGCCTTTTCTTGTGAAAAAGATAATGTTGGCTTAACACAGAAAAGCAAAAAAAGCGCGGAAATCAGTAATGGTTTAAATATTTTTGAGTTCAAAATCGAGCTATTATTCATCTAGATGAAGTTTTCTACCTTATTTTTTGGTTGCGCAAGTTACGTAACAAACCATAAATTTCAAAACCCATATTTAAGAAATATATATAAAAAAAATCGGCCACAAAAACGTACTTGTTTACCTTGTTTTTTAACAGAAAAATCAGAACGAAAAACATACAAGCCAACAGTTTAACCGTTGTAGCGGCCAAAAACGCCTGTGCATACATTTCTTTATTGATTTTGGCCACCATCAGGATAGCAATTACCGTTAAAAAGGTAAGCGCCGAAAAGAAAAAAAACATAAGCCAAAACTTTGGCGTGAGTAAGTTACCGTAGCCGAGGTGCGGCAATACCAATGGGGGCGCCGCTATGATAATAATAAACGATAAGTAGGATAATACAGTAGGTAGTACTTTCAACTTTTTACAGATCTGATAACAATATACAATGCAATAAATACCCCGATAAGCGATAGCACAGCTGTTACCCATTTTACCTGGTGCGCCATGGACTCATCAATTTTATAGCCTGCAAAAGCAAACAGACCAATAACGGCTATCATCTGAAAAGCCACACCGCTGAATTTGGCATAGCTGTTCATCTCTTTACCAATTCCGGATTCATCGTCCTGCTGTTCTTTTTTAGCCATGTGCAAATTTATAAAAAGCTGGTGGTCTGCACCAGAATTATCGGAATTAAAGAATTAACAGAATAATGAATCTGAGTTACGACATTCTGAGATCTAACACCTGAAATTATCGGTATCATCAAAAACTAACAACGGTTAAAATCGAACATCCTAAATCCGAAATCGTATAATGTTTAGTATTTTAGCGATGCTTTTAAAACCAACAACTTATTTTGAGGCAACTACCTATATCTTCCATGTACAAAAACAGTAATTTTTTACTGTTTGCCCTTATCATTATTATCGCGGGGTGCTCGCTCGAAAAGCAAAGCGGTCTTAACCGCTCTATGCAAAATCTCACCGCGCATTATAATATACTATTCAATGCCAATGAATTGCTACGGCGCAAGCAGGAAAGTTATGCAGCCTCCTTCCCTGATGCCTATACCGAATTATTGAATGTCTATCCCGATACTACCAGCCAGAGTGGTTCGCCGGATAAGGATATGGAATTGGCCATTACCAAAGCCAATACCATCATCAATATTAAAGAGCAAAGCCATTACATTGGCAATGCCTACCTGGTTTTGGGCAAAGCCCGCTTTTTGGAGGGCAGCTATTTTGACGCGGTGGAATATTTTAGCTACGTAGTACGTTCATTCGGAAATAATTTCCCATTGGCCCAGGAAGCCATGGTTTGGGAAGGGCGCTCGCTTTTATATCTCAATAATCTCCCCAAAGCCAAGCTCGTTATTGATTCGGCTGTACAAAACATCAACCCCAAAAAACCTGGCAAAAGTTTCACGGCCGATGTATATGCTACCCGCATGCAGTACAACATCAACACGCAAAATTATGCCGAAGCCGAGGAAGATGCCAAGCAGGCTATAGAATTTTGTTCGGTAAGCAGGCTAAAGCTGCGCTGGATCTTTATTTTGGCCCAACTGCAGGAGCTTAACCTAAAACCCGCCGAGGCTTACAATAGTTACACCCGTATTGTGCAAAGCAACGCATCGTTTGAGATGGCCTTCAACGCCAATTTAAATCGCATCAGGATACAGGATAACCGCGATGGTATTAAGATAAGCAAGATAGACCAGTTGCGTAAATTATTGAAGAACCACGACAACATTGACTTTTTTGACCAGATATATTACCACATCGGGCAGCAATACTATGCCACAGGCGATATTGATAATGCCGTCAAAAACTACAAGCTCTCTATACGCCATAGCACCAAAAACCAAAACCAACGGGGCGTATCTTATTTACGCATTGCCGATATCGACTTTAAAAACAAAGCTGATTACGAGGGTGCTAAATTATATTACGACAGCACGCTTAATGATCTGTCGCCCAGCTATCCCGGTTATCAGCTTATTGTTAAAAAGAGCAACAACCTGCAAATACTCACAGGTCTGCTGCAAACCATAGCCCGGGAAGATACCCTGCAGATGCTGGCTGGGCTCGATGAAAAAACGCGAATGACGCATATTGACGCGATGGTTGCCCGTAAAGCCGCCAAAGAAAAAGCAGCGGCGGCAGAAGCCGCGGCAGCAGCAGCCAGCGCCAATAACGGCGATCCATTTAGTAACAGTTTTACGTTAAGTAACCCAGACGCGCAGATGCTGCAAAATGGGCAGAACCGACAGAATGGGCAAAATGGGCAAAACATAGTGAGTTCATTCTATTTTTATAACACCAACGCGGTAAGCCAGGGCTATACTGCCTTTAAGCGCCAATGGGGCAACCGTAAACTGGAAGATAACTGGCGCCGTAGTAAACGCTCAAACGCGGGCATGCCTACCAACGCCGGTCCTACCACAGGCCCTAATACCACTACCGACAAACTCGCGGGCCTTACGGGTAAAGCTGCCGATTCGGTCAGAAACGTGGAGTACAAACAACAGCTCATTCACGATCTGCCATTAACGCCCGATCTGATCAGTCAGTCCAATATCCGGATCTACAATGCTTATCTCGACCTGGGCAACCTGTATCGCGATGTGCTGGAAGATAAAAAAGAGGCCATAGCAGCCTTTGAGAAAATGCTGGCCCGCTTTCCGAACAATCCGGATAAACCCGCTATATATTATAATCTGTACCGTTTATATACGGATATCGACGCGACCAAATCCGACATGTATAAAAACCTTATCCTGAAGGACTACCCGCAAACCGCATTTGCCAAAATAATTCTTGATCCGGAGTACAGCAAAAAACTAAACGATGCCAACGCCGGGTTTAATGTGTTTTATAACCAGGTATATGACCTTTATGAACAAAAACAATACGCGCAGGTGGTTAGCGCCGCGGAGGATCTGTTAAAAAGATATCCGGACAATCGCTTCTCGGCACAGTTATTTTACTTAAAGGCCATAGCTGCGGGTCACCAGGAAAAACTGCCTCCATTTTTAACTGATATGCAGGAAATAGTTGCAAAATACCCGGATGACATATTGATAACCCCGTTGGCCCAGCAACACCTGGCTTACATTCATGCCAACATCGACGAAGTGGCCGCACGACCTGTAGTACTTAATAACGAAGATCCGAATGAGATCCCGTTCACCCCGCCAGTGGCTTATCAAAAACAAACAGAGTATCGAAAAACCTATATTCCATCGCCACAGGCACCAGAATATCGCCACCCGGTTAACGCGCCTCTGAATGGGCTGACCTCAGTTACAACAAAAATCAACACGCAGCTAACTGCACCACAAGGCAAATTGAGTGATAATCATATCCAACAACCTGCCTATGTATTGCAGCAAGCCAACCAGGCCAACCCCGATAGTGTGACTACAACAATAGCCCCGCCTGTAATTGTAGCACAAAACATTGCCTCCATATTTTCAAAGCGAGATAGCACCCATTACTATTTTGCTATAAATGTAACCTCGGGTACAACTAATCTGGCCTCATCACGTTTTGGTATAGGACAATTTAACCGCATACGCTTTTTTGGCTATGGCTTTAAGCACGAGCTTATGACTGCCGGACCGGATGACCAGATCATTTATATCGGAAGGTTTTTTTCCCTGAGTGATGCCCGCAAATATGCCAAGAGCATTATCCCGGTATTACCCGATATTATGAAGGTACCTAAGGATAAATACAGTTTTTTTATCATTACCAAGGAAAATCTGGATAAATTAGCCGATCAAAAAGCGGTGGATAGTTATATTGACTATTACCAGAAAAATTATTGAAATGAGAACCACTAAGCCCAAGCTTACACAACAGGATATAAGAAGATATAACTGGTACATATGGCGTACCGTAATAGCCGGTTTTGTATTTGTTGGATTGATGATAGCACTAACTATTTTTGATGTATTTGGTCAGCTACCCTCTTTCCGCGATCTGGAAAACCCAAAGAGTAACCAGGCATCCGAAGTAATATCATCTGATAAAAAGGTACTGGGTACCTATTACATACAAAACCGGTCGAACGTTACCTATGCAGAGCTATCACCCAATGTAGTTAACGCGTTGGTTGCTACCGAAGACAAGCGTTTTTTTGATCACTCCGGTATTGATTTTGGTCGCAGCTTTACCATCTTTCTGCATTTATTGATCGGGCAGAAACAAGGCGGCAGCACTATTACTCAGCAATTGGCGCTAAACCTGTTCTCAGAGAGAGCGGCCAATCCATTTAAACGTATTGTCCAAAAAATGCAGGAATGGGTAACGGCCGTTAAGCTGGAACGTCATTATACCAAAGAAGAGATCCTGACCATGTACCTCAACACGGTTGATTTTGGTGCCTATAATACTTATGGTATTAAATCGGCTGCACGTACTTACTTTAATACCACCCCGGATAAACTTACACCAGACCAGGCAGCCTTATTAATAGGCATGGTTAACGGACCCGGTATCTACTCACCTATCCGTCACCCCGAAAACGCGCTGAGACGCCGTAACCTGGTGCTTAACCGCATGGTAGAAAAAGGCGATCTGAACCAGGCACAAGCTGATGAATACAAACAAAAACCGCTTGGACTCGATTTTCGCCCTAACAACCACTTTGATGGCCCAGCACCTTATTTCAGGTCGGTACTTAAAAAAGAGCTGCAAAAACTGTTTAAGGAGCAAAACATCAGCCGCTCAGATGGCAGTCCATACGATCTTGATCGTGATGGTTTAAAAATATATACCACCATTGATGCTACCATGCAGCAATATGCCGAGGAAGCACAGCAGCAATACATGCGTGATCTGCAGGTGCAGTTTAACGATCACTGGCGCGGGAAAAATCTGGCTAAAAGCATTCACAACTATAAATTGCTGATACAGCAGGGCATGCTTAAATCAGACCGATACAAGCAACTGAAAGCCCAGGGCATGAGCGACGAAGATATCACCACCAACTTTAACACTCCCGATAAACTCAACCTGTTTACCTGGCATGGCGATATTGATACGCTGATGAAACCTATCGATTCTATTGTGTATTGCAAAATGCTGCTCCGTAACGCGTTGATGAGTATGGACCCAACCACAGGCTATGTTAAAGCCTGGGTGGGTGGTACCAACTTTGAACACTTTAAATATGACCAGGTTAAAAACGGAACACGCCAGGTAGGTTCAACCGCCAAACCATTTACCTACGCGGTAGCTATTGATAATGGCTACTCCCCTTGTATGAAGATCAATAACGTGCCGGATACCATTAGGGGGTATGGCAGCGGTCCGTGGTGCCCACGTTCTTCTCCGTCCGAAACGATACCGGGCTTTATTACCCTGCGCCAGGCTTTGGCCCACTCGCAAAACTGGGTAACCGCGCACGTAATGGGCGAAGTTAAGCCCGAGCCTGTTGTAGAACTGATCAAAAAAATGGGAGTTACCAGTCCGGTACCGCCATATCCTTCTATTTGCCTGGGCACATTTGATGCCTCGGTATTTGAAATGACAGCGGCTTATTCGGTATTTGCCAACCACGGTTTGTGGACAGAGCCTACCTATATATTACGTATTGAAGATAAAAACGGCAACGTTTTATATACCCACACCCCAAAAGTAGTGCAGGCCATGAATCCGCAAACCGCCTATGTGATGACGTATATGCTTAAAGGCGTAATACAGGATGGTACAGGTTCACGCTTACAATATAAATATGGCCTGAGCAACCCGATAGGTGGTAAAACAGGCACAACTCAAAACAACTCCGATGGCTGGTTTATTGGCATCACCCCGCAACTGGTTACCGGCTTATGGACTGGCTGCGAAGACCGAGACATCGCATTCCAATCTACCCGGTTAGGTGAAGGCGCCAACAGCGCATTGCCTATATTTGCATTCTATATGAAAAAGGTATATGCCAACGCGGCACTGGGCATTAAAAAGAATGTCGACTTTGACGCGCCCAAAAACGGTGTAAGCATAGTGATGGATTGCAACCAATACAACCAGCAGCAACAAGGCACTACCGAAGTTGATAAGAAGCTGGGATTTTAGGTTGGTTCAGAAATAAAATCAAACAAAATTTATCATTCTGAACGATAGTGAAGAATCTGTAAGCGACATGCATGTAGTATAATAGATCCTTCGTACCTCAGGATGACAACAAAGGCATTGTGGGTACCGATTAAGAAAATGGAGAAATTTGATTACAAAGTTGCATTAAAAAATATACCTCACAAACCCGGTGTTTATCAATACTGGGATAGTGAGCAGGAACTGATATATATTGGCAAAGCCAAAGATCTGCGCAACCGCGTAGGATCCTACTTTAACCAGGATACACATGTAAATGCCAAAACCCGTGTTTTGGTATCCAAGATACGCAATATCACTTTTACCATTGTTGATACCGAGGTGGATGCGTGGCTGTTGGAAAACAGTATGATCAAAAAGCATCAGCCGCGCTACAATGTGATGCTGAAGGATGATAAAACCTATCCATGGATCATCATTAAGAATGAGAACTATCCCCGCATCTTCTGGACCCGGCGTATTGTTAAAGATGGTTCAAAATACCTGGGGCCTTATGCTTCGGTAAGTATGATGCACAACATCTTAGGGCTTATTAAGGAAACATATCCCCTGCGCACCTGTAACCTGCAGCTCACCCGCGAAAACATTGACAAGGGCAAGTTTAAAGTTTGCCTGGAATACCAGCTGGGCAATTGCAAAGGCCCATGCCAAAACTATCAGACCGAGGATGATTATGACAACAGCATTGAGGAGATCAAGGATATCCTGAACGGTAAAATAGGAGCTGTGTTACGTCGTCTTAAAAGCGAGATGGAAACCGCGGTTGCAGAATATAACTATGAGCTTGCCCATCGTTTAAAACGAAAGTTCGAACTACTGGAAAACTACCAGAGTAAATCAACGGTGGTAAATTCGTCGATTACGGATGTGGACGTGTTCAGCATCGCTTCAGAAGATAAGATCGCCTTCGTTAACTTCTTAAAAGTAATGAACGGCACCATCATCCAAACGCAAACTATTGAGTTAAAGAAACGCCTGGACGAAAGTGATGAGGAGCTGCTTACCCTGGCTATATCTGAGTTCAGAAGCCGTTATAACAGTGATTCCAAAGAGATCATCGTACCTTTTGGTATCGATCTGGAAGATCATCCCGGCATCAAATTCACTGTACCTAAACTAGGCGAAAAGAAAAAATTGCTCGATCTTTCGCAAAAGAATGTGCTCTTCTTTAAAAAGGAGAAGATAGATCAGTATGAAAAGCTAAATCCCGAGATCAGGACCGAACGTTTGCTTACACAGATGATGAAGGACCTGCGTATGAACCAGCTGCCCCGACATATTGAGTGTTTTGATAACTCCAACTTCCAGGGTAAATATCCGGTGTCGGCCATCGTTGTATTTAAAGATGGCAAACCATCCAAGAAAGATTATCGCCATTTCCACGTAAAAACGGTAGAGGGCCCGAATGACTTTGCCACCATGGAAGAAGCCGTACACCGCCGCTACCGCCGTATGCTGGATGAAGGAACGGAACTGCCTCAGCTCATCATTATTGACGGTGGCAAGGGCCAATTGTCATCGGCGATGCACAGCCTAAAGCTATTGGGCATTGATAAACAGGTAACCGTAATAGGCATAGCCAAACGACTGGAAGAATTATACTATCCAAACGATCAGTACCCAATGTACCTGGATAAAAAATCAGAAACATTAAAGGTGATCCAGCATCTGCGCGATGAGGCCCACCGGTTTGGTATTACCTTCCACCGTAAGATACGCGATAAAGGCACCCTGGCCACCGAACTGGAACTGATAGAAGGCATAGGCAAAACTACCGCCGAAAAGCTGCTGAAATATTTTAAATCGGTTAAGAAGATCCGCGAGGCTAATGAGGAAACGCTATTGGAAGTTGTTAATCTGAAACAGGCGAAAGCTATTTTAGGATACTTTGGGAAAGAGGAAGAAGCAAGTCAAAAGTAAAAAAAGCTGTCATGCTGAGCCTGTCGAAGCATGGTGGGTAAAGGTCTCTCCGCATGATCCTTCGACAAGCTCAGGATGACAGGCCGGCCCTTATTAAAACAAAAAGGTCAAAACTATTACAATTTTGACCTTTTTTGATTTTGACTTAAAAACTCTTTTAGTATGACCACAGGTTAAGCTCCCAGTCCATCAGAGATTTCTTTATCCTCTCTGATTCGTAAAGCTTATCAATGCCCTGGGCATAATCTTTTATACGTTCGTCCTTATCGTTACTTTCTTTAACAATATAGCTGGTAAAAATGCGCTTCATAAAAACATCGTCGAAGCTTAAACCCGTCGCGTCGCTGTTACGACTGGCTACTTCTTTGGTAGCAAAAATGGGTCTTGCTTCCGGAAAATATACCCAAAACGCGGGTTGATAATCCAGATCAAGAGTACCCGCTTTTGGTTTGATCAATGGGGCTATACCTATAATGCGCGGCTCAAATACAGAACGCTGCTTATCAAAAACCCAATCTTCCTTGATACGGAATTTAACAACACTATCAGGGTTAAACTCGCCAGCCTGTAATGATGATCCTATTTTATTACCGTCTTTATCAAATTTATCAACTACCGAACTATCCGCCATTTTTGATTTGGCTCCGCCCGCACTAAGCGGAACCGTAAAGGCATCGCCTCCCGGATCGTCTTTTGTTGGTGTTGGATCATAAGCAGTCAATTCACCCGCAGCGATGGCATTTAAAAGCACATCAATCAACCTGCTTTTTGGCGAAGCCAAATACTGGTTCATTTTTTCGCGAACATCAATTTCCCGCCAAACGCGTTTAGCAAAAACCACATCATTTTCGCGCAGGTTTGGCAAAGGCGTAACCCGGGCGTTCAGGATGTTGTTCTTTTTATAATAACCATCAAGCGGCCTTTCAAAAGGCTTATTGGGATCAAATGTTTTGCGCTTAGAAGTATCAGCAACCGGCTGACTTACTACGTTGTCCTGCTGGCTTGATTGCTGTGGTTGCAGCTGTGCTGGCTGTTGCTGTGCTGGTTGCTGCTGTGTGGTAGTAGCGGGCTTCCGGGTACGTTTTTTAGCGGGCCGTTTCTGAGCAAATACAGCCGAAACACACACTAAGCAAAGTACAAAACACAAAATTTTCTTTTTCATACGCCTTTAATTTGCGGATAATACAATTGGGTCAAGTCCTCTTGGTGTTCCATCAGGGCCAACTGCAACAATATCCTTAAATACAACAGTAGTACCCGGTGTAACGGTGTTCATTACAGAACGCATAGCGCCTGTTAATTCGCCCCCACTGCCTGACATAATAATGGCATCCTGGCGGGGTTTTACAACAAGCAGTGTAAAACGGGTTACATTAAATTTAGCATCAAAATCAAAGTTATCCAGTTTAGCAAACACCCTATCCTGCGCCCTTAAGTTTGCAGCACTGGTATTACCACCGCTTTTGCCGGCAAACTGAGGTTTAGGATCAGGTATACGCTTAACACGAAAATCAGACGTCCCTAAAACCATACCTTTATCGCCAAAAACAGTAACTTTTGCTGTACCTACACTACTCACTGTAGCTGTATAGTGTCCGCCGCTCCCACTGATCGATCCTCCGCTCATGCTTACTTTCATGCTTTCTTTGGGTACACCCGGCGCCGATACTGAAAGTGGGTTAGCTACACCAATATATAATACGTTCATTTTATCGGGCGATACTACCGCTGATGGTTTTGCCACCATGTAAGTAGCAGAAATAGGATAAACTTTTGGAGGTCCCTCTACCTGTTTCACCGATAAACTGCCAGTCCAGGTATGCAATCCTTCGCCACTTGCAGTGGTGGTATAAGTACCTACACCATTTGCAGTTGGAATTTGTGATCCACCAACAGTTATTACAGGATCTGATTTTTGGTCATATGCTGTTAGGTAGATCTCGGCCTTATATGGCTGGCCTGCCAAAACATAACTGCTTGGGGCAACAGCTACAGCCTTAAACTGATTTAAGGTCACTGACGCCTGATCAACTTTACCTAATAACTTTTTCACTACCTCGTTCTCCGCATTTTTATTATCAGCCTGTATTTTAGCCAGTGTTGTTAAAGCTGCCCCCAGGGGAATACCGTCACCAAAATACGCCTGCTGCCAGGACTTTTTACCCGGGTCGATCGCATTCAAAGAAAAGTTAACACCAGCCGCATCCTTACCTAATATTTGCAGCAAACGTGCCCTGGTGGCTTCAATTTTCCCTTTTAGTACATCAGCTTTTTTAGCGTTTATCATTACCTCAGGCGATATATCCAAACTTTCTCTTGCATCTACATCTCCGGTTTCTGAGTTGATCCCACCGCCTTTTTGTATTAATTCAGATTTTAACTCTTCAATATATCCATTCAGTTCATCAGCAGCTTTACTTGCATCTTTGGCCTGAGCTTCCAGGCGTGCCGCCTTTTCTGGCTGCTCTTTTAACTTGGTTGCCTCAAATGCCGAATAAGTACTTTGTAAGCTGGCGTTAACGTTTTTTGTTGACTGATCTAAACTACTTGTAATGTTTTTAAACGCGTCTAACAAGCTATCCGGCACATTAAGGGCTATTAAGCCTAAAAGTACCAGGTATAGTATGCCTATCATTCGCTGTCTTGGGGTTTCCTTACCTCCGGCCATCTATATAAATATTAGCTTGTAAAAAATCTATTAATTATATTAATTAACACGTGGCTGGTTCATTGCGGTAAGCATATTCCCATAAACCGAATTTAACGATGCCAGGTTTTTTGCTAAACGCCCCACTTCTTCCTTAAACTGTTTAGAATCATCTAACGACTCGTTAAAGTTGTTCATGGTTAAAGACAGGTTTTTATAAAAGTTGTTCATTGATTTTAAATGAGCGCTTGAATCCTGCAATTCCAGTTCATAAACAGCATTTAGTTCAGACAGGTTTCTGCCTAATTTAGTTACCTGCTCGTGATAAACCTTTGAATCGACATTTGAATTGGCTAATTCTGATAAATTGGCTGATGCCTTATCAAAAGCAGTACTCAATTTATCATAGCTTGCCGATGCGGTTTTTACTTTATCAGTAAAGGCAATAGTGGCTTCGCCAGCATCTGTTACTCTTGATATGGCGGCAACTTTATCGCCAAAAGTTCTCAAACCATCGCCCAGGCTGCGTACCAGGTCCGGGCCTATCTTAGCATCCTCCAGCATCTTATCCAGAGCTTGTGTGTTTGATGAGTTGCTTGCTACGGGCCTTGCGGTTGCCTTTGGCAATTCGCCGCTAAAATCCTCGCTCAATTCCGGATAAACACGTACCCAGTCAATATCCTTATCTTCTCTTTGGAAACCCAACAATAAGAACAGGAAAGCTTCCATACCTAATCCTACTGTTATAAAGGTAGATGCCATTGGCCAGTGCTGTATTTTAAACAGCAAACCGATGATCACTATCGTAGCTCCCCATGATATCACATTTCCTATTCCATAAGGTTTTTTCTTCCCTGCCATAATAATTCAGAAATAATTTGTGTAGATGTTTTATTAATTAGTTTATGTTTATCGTTTGTCTTTAATATCGCGGCCCAAATAATCAGTTACACAACGGAAACCAATGTATGATTTCGCGGTGTCCTGGTATTCATAGGTACGGGTAGCGTTTTGAAGAAAATATCCGATATCTTTCCATGATCCGCCGCGTACAACCTTGCGCTTAAGTACTTCCGGATCGGTTGATTTTGCTTCGTAATTAAATGTAGGTGCGAGGTCATGCACAAATGATGAGGCTGATTCGTCGAAGGTTGATGATGTCCACTCAGCTACGTTACCAGCCATGTTATACAGACCGTAATCATTAGGAAAATAAGAGCGTACATTTACCGTATAAGCACCGCCATCATCTGTATAATTACCACGGCCAGGTTTAAAATTGGCCAGTAAACAGCCCTTGGCATTTTTAATATACGGGCCACCCCATGGATAGTCGGTACCTATCCTGCCACCACGTGCAGCATATTCAAACTGCGCTTCGGTGGGTAAGCCATAAGGTAAGCGATGCGGTAAACGGCGCGAATCTTTGTAAGCATCATTATAACGGGTACGCCATACAGTATAAGCTCTCGCCTGCCTCCAGGTAACACCCACTACCGGGTAATTACGGAAAGCAGGATGTGAAAAATAACCCTCAACCATCGGCTCATTGGCAGCGTATGAAAAATCGCTCAGCCATACCAGGGTGTCCGGATAAACGGCTACCGTATCGCGCAGGATAAAGTCGGAGCGTCTTTTGCTTTTATCGTTTTTATAATTGGCTGCATCACGTAAAACCATAATAGAGTAGTTATATTTTAATATACGTACGTCTATTTCGTTACGATCAAAAACACGGTCATCGCCTTGGTAATACATACCCTGCAGCTTAGAAGCATTACCGGCCTGTCCTTTTTTGTTTCCCCAAACCGGGTTCTTTTTTACATAATCCCAGTTAATGAATTTTTTGCCGGTATTAGTATTGGCATTAGCAGCGCCTTTGGGCTGAATGTAATATTTATTATCGTTGGCGTAATTGGTAATAGCTATAGAATCACGAACCCAGTAAACAAACTGTTTATACTGGCTATTGGTGGTTTCTGTCTGATCCATGAAGAAAGGCGCGATGGTAACCTGTTTGGTTTGCGCTATCTGCGCAAAGGTTACATCCTGATCAGTTTGCCCCATCAGGAAAGTTCCGCCGGGTATATAAACCATACCGTAAGGCACCTCTGATCTGAATGAACGCTGCGGGATACCGGTAACTTCCCCTCTATCGCCCCCTTTGCTGCAACCGCTCAAAAACCCGCCCGCTAAAACAACTATTAAAAAGTAGATATGCTTCATTTTAAAACAAATTCAGTTATATAAACTATAACATTATAAGCCCCCCGAATATATCAAAAATTTGCACTAACAAACCCAAAAAACATTTTTTTAACCTAAAATAAAGTCAATAAATGCCCTTTGCGTTATTTTAACGACAAATTATTGCATTGTGAAGGAGCAAAAACCTAATCACACTCATGTGAATTAGTTGGCATTAATACGCTAACATTTCACAAAAAGTTGCAACAGGATCCAATAAATTTCTAAATTATTTATTTGTTTACCAGTTTAACATATTGCTCAATAGCCATTGTCATGGATGGGGCTGCTGGGGTTGGCGCCGGAATATCCAGGATCAGGCCTGCTTCGAGCACTGCCTTGTGTGTTGTTGCACCAAAGGCGGCTATACGGGTATTGTTTTGTTTAAAATCGGGAAAGTTTTTATATAACGACTGGATGCTTGACGGACTGAAAAACGCGATCACATCATAAAACACATCGGCCAGATCAGAAAGATCACTGCAAACGGTACGGAACAATACAGCTGGTGTAAAGTTATAACCGTTCTCGAGCAGGAAACGCTGGGTTTCTTCTGCCGCAACATCCGAACATGGATAAAGGAATTTTTCGGCCGAATGTTTCTTTAACACTTCTGCCAGGTCGGCAGCGGTTTGTTTACCAAAAAATATTTTACGCTTACGGTATTGAATATACTTTTGCAGGTAAAGCGCTATGGTTTCTGACAGACAGAAATATTTCATTTCGACCGGTACCTCAAAACGCATCTCTTCGCAAATACGAAAAAAATGATCGGCTGAGTTACGGCTGGTAAAAATAACCGCGGTAAAATCGCTTAGGTTTATTTTTTCCTTTCTGAAATCTTTTGCAGGAACGCCTTCAACATGAATGAATGATCTGAAGTCAATTTTCAGGTTTAGCTTTTTAGCCAGTTCTGCATACGGATTCTTATCGTTTTCGGGCTTTGATAAAGTAACTAATATACTTTTAACCTTTTTCTTTCTGTCTTCCAAATCAATTCGTTTAAACTACCTAAATTCTAATATTCAATGCCTTTATTAAAATTAAAATGGGGCAAATTTCGAGGGCACAAAGATACGTAAATAAATAAAATTTATGAAATCGAAAAGCAGAAATAATATTTACACTGCTTCTGAGATATTGCCAGATAAATATAACTACCGTTATGAGTAACGTTACGTCAAGCAAAGCCGGAACATAACGGTTAGCCAATAAGCTAAAACAAACCACCACCGGTAAAAATATGAACGCTAAATTGAAGTAGGTAAGATGCAGTATATTCAGGTATTCGGTCACCAGGCGGTTCATATCAAATACAAAGCCCAAAAACCTAAGCGCCAGGAACTTCAACGCAAATAAAACAATGATAATAACCGTAAGCGATACATATAAACGCGTACCACTTACTATGTAATACACATTTTTGTAGGCGGCGAGCTGGAATAAGAATAAGCCACAGGTTAAACAGAATAATAAAAAAAGCCCTAGAAAAGCCCATGAACTTACAAAACCTTCTTCTTTACCTGCCTGTGAGAGAACCCGTTTACTATAAAACGATTGCAACACATAAGTTACATCTTTATTCAGGCCGATGTTAAGCGCCGCTGTGTACAAAAGCAAGCCTACAATAATACTGATTATCCAGGGGTCACGTAGCGGCCGGCTATGCCCATCGCGCACCAGGCTTTTTGATTTTGAAGGCATATCTAAAAAGCCGTACCCCTTATATTTATAAGAACTGTGCGCCAGCAAACTATCGGTAAACTCCTTTGTAGTTGCCGAATCCGGCGCATGTATATAACGCATGGCTATGGAGTCGGACACAAAAACCTTGCGGGCCTGCATAGCTGCCGCTACAGAATCAAGTACCGAGGTACCGGCTTTACGTAGGTTTATTTTCCTCCTGGCACTATTACCCGCAATTACCGAGTCCTGCTGTGCAAAAACAGACGAGCAGCTCCATAATAAAAGCAGGAAACACCAGATAGCTAAACGCATTTAAAAAGCAAAATATAAACCCCGTTAAATTTGCTGCAAATTTATTGTAATAATTGATTGTTTTATAAACCCTTTATAATTATACTCCTATTAATAAAATAAACTTTATTAATAGGAGCACCAATAGCGGCACACCCGGCAACGCCATTTTTAAACCTAACATGCAGTGAAATTTGCAGCGGATCGGGATAAAGCTTGAATAAGAACAGGACGATGCCTATGATGACGATAACAAAATGCTAAGATCAATCAAAACACTTCGAACTGTTGTATTTGCCGACCTTTGTGGCGCGGAAATTTTATATCAATAAAAAAAGCCTGCAGTCACCTCTATATGGCCGCAGGCAATTATTATAGACTAGGGATTTAGCTATTTCTGTCAAATAAGCTTCCGAAGATCCTTAGAAAGATATTTTTCTTGGATAACTCTATATAACCATCCCCCGTTAATGTACTGGCCAGGGGTATGGTTTTATTCTTGATAGTTTTAAGCCCGTCTACCAGTTTAACTTTGGCTATATACTTATCATGTACAGGTATCCTTATAATTTCGGTTATCTTTCCTTCCAACGGGCCAAAAGTTGCCGCGGAGTACTCTGCAAGGTTGATCATCACTTTCTGATTAGGCAAAACTTCGCCAACTCGCTCTGGTTTTATGTATAACCGCACCTCGTAGTTTCCTAATGTGGGGTTAATGATAATGGTGTTTTTACGGGCGTTATCTTCAGTGCCCTTAAGTACGATGGCTTTACCCTCAACCGGAGTAGTGATCACAGAGGTAACCTTACCCGCCGAATTGGTTTGAACCAACAAGGTATCGTTGGCCTTAACCGTGGCCCCGTCTTTTATATCAGACTTGTATATTTCGGCCCCATCTTTTAACCAGCTAACCTTAAAGGGCTGGTTTTTGGAATCAATGATCACTGTTGACGGTAGCAACGACGGGAAGCTTATTATTATTGAGCATAAAATTATGATGCCAAAAACAAATAAAAACATCATGATACCCCATCTTATTAACCAGGGAGGAACATTACCAATAATCTCCTCAACCTCGTAACTGTGTTCTACAAAATCTAATCTATCTGGCATAATCCAAAAATTTAAGCAGCATCCAATTCTAATTGATTTTTAACAAGCTCATAATATTTACCTCTTTTTTGCACCAGTTCCAGGTGGTTACCCACTTCAATGATAGTTCCGTTTTCCATCACCACAATCTGGTCGGCATTTTTAACGGTGCTTAACCGGTGAGCAATTACCAATACCGTGCGTCCTTTAAAAAAGTCATTCAGGTTTTGCATTATAACGGTTTCGTTGTTGGCATCAAGCGCGCTGGTGGCCTCGTCAAAAAACAGGTACTTAGGCTGTTTATACACCGCTCTTGCAATAAATATCCGTTGCTTTTGCCCTCCGCTCATGCCGGTACCGGTATTGCCAATTTTAGTTGTAAGTCCTAAAGGCAGTTTCTTGATATAGTCCTGAATATTGGCAACGTTAATGGCATGTTGTAAAATTTCCTCATTAGGGGTATCCTCGTTGGCGGCGATGTTGCGCGATATGGTATCTGAGAAAATGTACCCTTCCTGCATTACGGTTCCGCAAATTTTTCTCCAGTCGCGTGCAGACAGGTCAAGTATATCCGATTCATTTATTGTGATCTGGCCTTCTGTTGGCGGATAGAATTTCAACAACAGTTTCAGCAGCGTGCTTTTCCCGCTACCGCTTGAGCCTACTATCGCGGTTACCTTGCCTTCCGGAATAAACAGATTGATATTCTTAAGCACTTTTACCGATTGTGAACCACCGTATTGGAACGAAACATTATCCAGGTGTATACCTCGTTTGGTATTATACGTTTTACCGTTGATCATCTGGCTATTGATTACATTATCGGCACTTTCGCTTGTTTCGTAAAGCTCCTTGTTCACCTTTCCGGCCTTGGTTGACAGATCGATCTCCTCATTACTCTGTTCATGTATCTCGCTTAAGCGTTCCAGACTTATTTTGGCATCCTGCACACTCCTCACAAAACCAATGATCTGGTTTAACGGGTTATTCATCTGGCCTACCACGTATGATATACTGAGCATCACGCCTAATGAGATACTGTTATTGATCACCAGGAAAGCCGCGGTAGATGATATCAGGATATTTTTAAGCTGGGTAACAAACGATGAGCCTATTTCTTGATATTGCTCCAAAGCCAAACTCTGGATGTTTACCTTAAACAGCCTTGCCTGTATACGCTCCCATTCCCATCTTCTGGTTCTTTCGCAGTTGTTCAGTTTAATCTCCTGCATGCTGGTTACCAGCTCGTATATGGTATTCTGGTTTTCACGCATCCGTTGAAAACGTACATAATCCAAATCCTTACGCTTTTTCAGGAAAAGCAGTACCCAGGCAATAGAAATAGCACTGCCGATACCAAAAATAGCCAGGATTTTGACGTTGTATGAACCGAGTACAATGGAGAATATCAATATGTTGATGATAGAGAACAAGGTACTTAAGGTTGAACCCGTTAAAAACGTTTCTATCCGGTGATGGTCATTGATCCTTTGTGTAATATCACCAACGTTCTTCGACTCAAAATAACTGATGGGCAGCTTCATGAGCTTAACCAAAAAGTTGGAAATAATAGTTACACTCACCCGGGTGTTGATATGCAGCAACATCCAGTTCCTGATCATATCTACCGTCATCCCCCCAACAAACAGGAAGAGTTGCGAAAAAAGCACCAGGTAAATAAAATCGATGTTGTGCCGCTGTATCCCAAAATCAACCATACTTTGTGTAAGGAATGGGAAGATCAGGGCGATAAGGCTGCTCAGGAACATACCGATGATAACCTGAATAACATATTTTTTATAGGGCGTGATATACTTATACAGGAATTTAAAGCCGCTCGACTTGGTTTTGTGGGTTTCCTCCTGGTTGAAAAACTCGATGGTGGGCTCTACAATCAGGGCTACACCTTTGGAATCACTGCTATTCATCCAGAACCGGGTAAAAGTTGCCTGGTCAATAGATATCAGATTATGTCCGGGATCGGCAATCAGGAATTTCAGTTTTTTCTTCTTGGAGAGGATGCCTTCTTTAACTAACTGAATATCGTACAAAACCACAAAGTGTTCCTGGTTCCAGTGGAGGATACAGGGCAGCGGAACGTCCTCAACCAGCTGGTTCAGCGTAATTTTAACACCCAATGTTTTCAGACCAATTTTTTCGGCTGCTTCGCCCAGGCCCAGGAGGTTTACGCCCTGGCGGGTAATAAATGAATTAGCCCTTAAAAAGTCTAATGAATAATCTTTCCCATAATATGATGCGATCATCTTTAAACAAGTGGGGCCGCAATCCATGTGGTCTAACTGCTTGTGAAATTTAAATTTCCTTTTCATCATTATTATTTAATAGCTTATCATTGAATGTATTTCATTAAAAACATTATCGTACGAAAGCAAATTCTTTTTTGCTTTACTTAAAACCTTTTGCGGCAAACTATCCATCAATATATTGTGGATATGACATATTAACTTAAGCGAATCATGGCAGTAAACCGACCGGTTGTTAAATCCGTTTATCGCGCTATACCGGTTTGGTAAAAACCCACCGCCACAAATACCCACTACCTTACAATTACTACAGGGAAATGGCAACTCCTGGTGACTGTTATAATGCATGTTCAGCTGGTTGTTCTGTAATGCACTTTCCAGGTCCATATCCAGGATATTCATGTTCTCTTTGGTCATGCCATGTCCGCACACCTTTAACGCGCCCGAAACTTCAATGCTCCCATCGGTTTCAATGATCAAAAAGTCGAGCTTTTCGCCACCAAAGTATTGTGAGCTTTGCCTTAAACCGATGCACAAACCCAGTATTTGCTCAAATATGGGGATCGATGGTTTAGGCTTATCATCAAAGTACCAGCGGTCAAAAATTTTGATCAGCCAATCGGCATATACTGTCCGGTTTTTAACCCAGTCAGGTGGCGGAACATCCCAGGAGGCATACGGTAAAAGCAAATTGAAGCTCCTGATATTTAATTCCTTTATCTGCTGATAAAGCTTATCCGGATCGGCCCGGGTATTAATAACCGTTAATATCCCCAGGTTTAGCTTGCCCTGATAACTATTAACCAGATCAATGGCTTCAATAACTTTTTGGTATGATCCTTTTCCGGCATGATCAACACGTTTGCTGTCATGAATTTCCTCGTAACCATCTAAACTGATGCCTATGGTTATCCCCGCTGATAAAAAAAAATCACACCATTCTTTGGTCAAAAGCACCCCATTTGTTTGCATTGCGAAATGCAGATGCGTTTGAGGCTGAATGATCTCCCGGGCTTTTTTAATAAACCCCTCAAAAAAACCCATGCTTTGTAATAGAGGCTCGCCCCCATGAAAAACAAAGTGAAAATTGCTGATATTATGCTTTTCGCAATGCCGGGATACCTTTTGCAAAATAGCCTGAACCACTTTTACCGACATGAACTTTGGCTGATCCTGATAAGTTAAATCGCCCAGGTTATAAACGTAGCAATAAGTGCAATTCAGGTTACATCTGCTGGCTACTTTTAAAACAAGCGTATTTAAATTCATTAGCTTAGGGATCAGTAACCATATTCAGGTTAGTTTTTAGTCATCAGTCTTTTTTATCCAGGTGCACTTCAATAAAACCCGGGAGATTGCCAGTATCCATTGTTTCAATGAACCCGCCGGCGATAGTATCACCGCCTTCTAACTCAATTCCTTTGAGTTTTAATTGTTCAATGGCTGATGACTTCAAGTCGTGTTCAGCCGGATTTGATTTTTTGTCTTTCTTTTTCATTTTGAGTAATAGTTATTGTCCTGATCAAAAATTACTGAACTCTTAGTCCATATGTTTTTTTTCTCCGGATCATGATAAAGTGGTTTATATTCTTTATCACCACCGTTTATTGTTGTTAAAGCCTCACTATCCAAAATAGATTGATCGTCCAGGGCTGCCAATGTTTGTTTAAAATGATTTAAGTCCTTTTTCATGATGTCCTTTAATCTTTTTAGGTTTAACTCGATTTAATTGTGTTGTTGTTTATGTAATTATAGCGAAGAATGTAATTATGACCTTCATTTTTTCGACCAATGCGAGCGTTTGGATGACTAATTAACCTAATCTTTCCGCTTATGAAAATGAGCATGTTAACGGTTTTTCCCCGCTATCTAAATCACATGTAAAAGTCAGGCGGTACATTATATATGTGGCACAATAAACAGAGGCGGCTCCAATACAAATCCTACAGCTATAGAAAAACTTATCTGATTTTTTGGTGAAGGTTTGGCCTTTGTTTATTTCAGGGTATCAATTAATAAGACCTACCATATTTGAACATTGGCCCGCGGGATGGCGTAGTTAGTCGAAAAAGTTTCGCTTTGGCTATTAGCCCGGTTAGTTTTATCATAAACAAACTAAAATTTTAAAGCCATGTCAGAAAAAAAAGGATCTTACAGCTTCAGGCTGAATCTTGACGAATTAACTCCGGAGCAGTTATTCGACAAATTGAAAAAATTACAAAATGACGCGCTGATAGACGCGGGCGAATCTATTGCCGGTGGCGCCGACAAACAAAGTTCTGTAAGTGTAGTTCACGGTTCTGTTAGCGGTACCTTTAGCAGAGCTGCTAACTAAACACAACTTCATTTTAAAAGGCGGCCCGGTTTGCAGATGCAGACCGGCCGCTTTTTTATTATTCGTTTTAGGCTGACTATGCATACGTACATACATAATACACTATTTGTCAGCATGTTGCTTTGATTAGTCGAAAAAGTTTCGCTTTAAAACAGGTCTCAATTAGCTTTAATTATAAACAAACTAAAATTTAAAGCCATGTCAGAAAAAAAAGGATCTTACAGCTTCAGGCTGAATCTTGACGAATTAACTCCGGAGCAGTTATTCGACAAATTGAAAAAATTACAAAATGACGCGCTGATAGATGCAGGTGAATCTATCGCTGGCGGAGCCGATAAACAAAGCTCTGTAAGTGTGGTGCACGGTTCCGTTAGCGGCACTTTCAGCAGGGCCGCATCACCAACTCAATCGTAATTTTCCATCGGCACAAAACCCGATATGTAAGTTACATATCGGGTTTTGTGCGTTAATAACCCTTATGCAGGTAGTGTTTTTTAATACATGTATCAAAATATCATCGCCCGCCAAATATTATACATTAGTCTCCGGCCCGCTTTGATTGGTCGAAAAAATTCGCCTCCGGCTTATTCTGATTTTAGCTTTACTATAAATTAAAACTTTAAAGCTATGTCAGAAAACAAAGACACCAAAGGAACTTACAGCTATAGGCTGAACCTTGACGAAATGACTCCAGAAGAGTTGTTTGACAAATTAAAAAAATTACAAAATGATGCATTGGCCGAAGCCGGAGAATCTATTTCTGGTGGCGCTGCCGGTGATGCAAGAGCCAGCGTTATCCATGGTTCTGTAGGTGGCACCTTCAGCAGATCTGTTGCACAGTAATTGTAATTTACAGGCCAAAAACAAAACCCTGCGGACAATTGTCTGCAGGGTTTTGTTTTTAACAGACCCTTATATTTTATCCTGTTACTAAATTCATATCGCCCTATGATTACGATACATTGGTCTTGGAGCCACTTTAATTGGTCGAAAAAGTTTTCACTCAAATTATCAGGCATTTAGCTTTACTATAAATTAAAACTTAAAGCTATGTCAGACAAAAAAGGAACTTTCAGCTACAGACTGAACCTGGACGAATTAACTCCTGAGCAGTTATTCGACAAATTGAAAAAACTACAGAACGACGCCTTAAAAGAAGCCGGTGAATCAATTTCTGGTGGTGCCGCCGGCGATGGAAGAGTAAGCGTTATCCATGGTTCTGTAAGTGGAACTTTCAGCAAAAGCATTGTTTCAAAACCAACTGAAAGTTAAGTTGAAGGCTTTCAAACAAAAGCCCGATCTGCCTGGTAGATCGGGCTTTTTTTATTGATCAATATTTGGTTTTACTGCGCCTGTCCGGGTTCTGTAATGGTTCCGGTTCTTATGTCAATAAATCAAATTGCGATGCTTTAAAACTGATTCGTCTTGAAGAGGCATTCATTAGTCGAAAAAGTTTCATCTCAAATTATCAGTCACTTAGCTTTACTAAAAATTAAAACTTTAAAGCCATGTCAGAAAACAAAGAAACCAAACGAACTTACAGTTTCCGCCTGAATCTGGATGAGTTAACTCCAGAAGAATTGTATGCTAAATTAAAAAAATTAGAAAACGATGCACTGAAAGATGCCGGTGAATCAATTTCTGGTGGTACAGCCACTTCGCCAGTAAGCGTGGTGCATGGCTCTGTAAGCGGAACCTTCAGCAGAGGTGCTGATTCCATGTAGTTTCCAGCTTTAACTGTAACCGACCGGTGTGGTTTATGATTGATAAACTACGCCGGTCGTTTTGTTTTATAGCTTCGCGGCTCATACACCAGTCATGATCTTTTTCTTAGTAAGTAATAACCAGGAAGTGGTTATTATCCCTTTTTTTAAACGGCGGCTCTTTCGGCAATCAATCTCCTCTCCCAAATATCTGCAACTTTCATTCGTCACCCGGCTGCTATATCTTTTGCATTGAAAAACCATAGTTGGTCGAAAAAGTTTCCTACCAAAGTATCAGGAATTTAGCTTTACTCTCAAATTAAAACTTTAAAGCTATGTCAGAAAACAAAGACACCAAAGGAACTTACAGCTTCCGCCTGAATCTGGATGAGTTAACTCCAGAAGAATTGTATGCTAAACTGAAAAAATTAGAAAACGATGCACTGAAAGAAGCCGGTGAATCAATTTCTGGTGGCGCTACTACCGAAAAGTCAAGCGTTATCCACGGTTCGGTAAGCGGTACTTTCAGCAGAGGTGCTGATTGCATGTAGTTCCCAGCATTAGCTGTAAACGGCCGGTAAGGTTTATGATTGATAAACCATACCGGCCGTTTTGTTTTTCACCATTTGCAACCTCTTCAAATGGGGCATTAATCATAAACCCCGTTGAATTATGTATTCGTCCTATAGTAGGCTCAATTAGTCGAAAAAGTTTGGGTTTCCATCAACACCCCTTTAGTTTTAATAAAAAAACCAAATCATAAAAATTATGTCAGGAGAAATTAAAGCATTAATCGGGGGGCTACATAATTTACAATTAAAAAATTATGGTTTACCCATTACCGAGCCACGCGAAAAAGTAAAAAGAAGCAGTAACTGCAAAGTAGAAAAATCAACGCGGCTGTTTCTGAAAAGGTTTCCGGGCATTGATGCCATGGGCCTTTAAAACATCGCATTCACAGCCTTAAGTGGCGAAAAAGAAAATACTAATAAACTTAATTAACAAGCGGCTATAACAACTCAGTTTATTTAAAAAATTATGCAAACCCAAGTAGCAGAAAAACCCGAAACCTTAGAGGTGGTGCATCACTCACCCAACCCATCAAACCCAACAAGCCAGGTTGATTTTTTGGTTTTAAAAATAGCCAGCAGGTGCAATCTGAATTGTAGCTATTGCTACATGTATAACTTGGGCGACAAAACTTATATGCAACAGCCAAAGTTCATGAGCGAAGAGGTGATTGACACCATGCTTGCCCGTGTTATTGAGCATGTTAAAAAGCATAATTTAACCGCTTTTGCGTTTGGTTTTCACGGCGGCGAGCCGCTGCTGGCCGGCAAGCAGTTTTTTATAAACTTTGTTAACAAAACAAACGCCCTGTTTGAAAAACATAACATTACGCCAAACTATTTTATCCAAACCAATGGCGTTTTGCTTACCCGCAGCATTGGTAAATTATTTAATGAACTGAAGATACAGATAGGTGTAAGTTTGGATGGCACCGAAGAAATCAATGATGCTTTCCGGGTTGATCATAAAGGCCGCGGAAGCTATCAAAGGGTTGTAGCCGGGATACATAAGTTAGAGGATAACAGGCATCCCGTAACTGGTAAATACAGGGTTGGTTTGTTGAATGTGATGAACCTGAACTGCGATCCGGTCGAACTATACTACCACTACGCTAACGTGGTTAATGTAGAATCATTTGACCTATTGTTCCCGATAGCCAACCATCGTGTGGGCCCATATGTACCAAGTAAAGGACCATTTTCCAAATCGCTTACCCCGTATGCCGATTGGATGCTGATCATGTTCCATCTTTGGTTTAATGATAAATCGGAATCAAGGCCGCACATCCGGTTGTTTGACATGCTGATCAAACAAGTTTTGGGCGCATCCGCATCTTTAGATTCTATTGGTAATAAAGATAACGGCCTGCTGGTGATAGAAACAGATGGAGGTATTGAACCTTCAGACGTGCTTAAAAGCTGCGGCAACGCCATCACCAAACAGGGCCTTAACGTAAAAACCAACGCGCTTGACGACGCTTTGGATAAAAAACTGGTAGCTACCTATGTACACAACGGGCAATACCTGAGCGAAACATGCAAAAGATGCCCCATTGTAGAGATGTGCGGCGGCGGTTACATGCCACACCGTTACAGCCCTGATAATGGCTTTGATAATCCATCTGTTTACTGCAAAGATCTGATCAAACTGATATCAGAGATCCAATCAACCGTGGTTGACAATCTGCCTAAAGAGATATTGGATATCTATCCGCTTGGAAAACTAAACTATACCGAAATCATCAACGAAGTATATCCTCAATCCTATGCAAGCTAAATCATTTTCTTTTGTTGTTAAAATAGCCAGCAGGTGTAACCTTAATTGTACGTATTGCTATATGTACAATATGGGCGACGACAGCTATTTGATGCAGCCTAAAAAAATGAGCGACCTTACTATCCAAAAGCTCGCGCAGCGGATCGACTCATTTTCAAAAAAGCACGAAATGCAGGCCATTTCGATCATCCTGCATGGCGGCGAACCCTTACTTGCAGGTAAAGCTTTCTTTCGCCGTTTCCTGGATATCTTCCGGGAGAATATAGCTGATCATGTGAAGATCGTTTACGTGGTGCAAACCAACGCCCTGCTCATTGATGAGGAATGGATGCAGCTGTTTGAAGAGCTGGATATTAAACTGGGCATTAGCCTGGATGGCGATAAGGAAACCAACGACAGATACCGTATTGATCATAAAGGCAAAGGATCATATGATCGCGTGATCGAAAAATACCAGCTGGCCCGCGATTCTGAATTCAGTAAAAAAGCACCGGCAGTGTTAACGGTGATCAACATCGACTCCGACCCTAAAGAGCTTTACTACCATCACAAATCCATCGGCATCGAGTCGTTTGATATATTACTGCCCGATTCTAACTGGGATAAGCTGCCACCTACACCTTCGCCAGGTACCCGGTTTTACGGTTCGCCAACCGCTTATGGTGATTGGTTGATCGCTTTGTTTGATGAATGGTATAATGACTCTAATCAAAACAAACGGCCAAAGATCAGGAAGTTTACCCAGATAGTGCAGATGGTGCTGGGCCATAAAGTTTCGGCAGATGACCTGGGCGCAGGTGATAACCAGGTTATGGTGATTGAAACCGACGGATCATACGAGGCCGGCGATTCGCTAAAAATTTGCGGCCCCTCTTTTACCAAAGCCAATACCAATGTGCATAATCACGAAATTGATGAAGGCCTGAACACCGACCTAGCCAATCTTTATTTCAAAAGCCATAATAGCTTATGCCGTGAGTGCTCATCCTGCAAAATACGGAGCATCTGTGGTGCCGGTTATTTGCCGCACAGGTACAGCACATCTAATTCATTCAATAATACATCGGTGTATTGTATGGACCTTACCAGGCTCATCAGCCACATCCAAAACAGGATCGTAGATACACTGTCGGCCGATATGGAGGATGACATCCAAATCAAAAAGTTTGACTACCTGGAAATATTTAACGACAGGCAGCCCAAGGATTTAGTAACAATTAGTATTTGACCCAGAAAATATTTGAAATCATGATTATACAAGATGGCATCAAAATTTATCCACATTTAGACTGGGAGTCTAAAATTTGGCTTAGCGAAGGAACAATGATAGCAAAGGGTACAGCATCAAACGGGATACAATACCGCGACAATGCTTTTAAACCATTAAAACCCTGGAGAAGCGCTAACGAAACCGAGAGGGAAATACTACTGGCACAAGACGGCGAAGAAGAGCCTGACTTGAACAGCGTTATCAATATTGTTAAACTGCCCGATCATGTGATTGAAGAACTGAAAGAGTATAAATTTCAAAACATCAACAGCAAATTCAAATTCAAACATTATAAGGCGCTTTACGGCGAAAAGCTGGATCAAAGCATCATTGGCCTCAATACTTATCTGAAAACATTGTTGATCGAAGGCCAGCCGGTACCGCCGCCATCGTTCGCGTTTAACCAGCCCAACCTGGAAACGGTAACCGTTTACCTCAAATTTAACGCGCTGGGTGGTCTGCATATCGATAATTTCGATGGCTTCGATATAGGCCAAACCGAACACGCAGGCCGTAGAATGTGTATCAACCTGGGCGCCGAAGTAAGGCACTTACTCTTTATCAATCAGCCCATCAATACCATGATTGAGTGGATGAAAACCAAAAAAACGGTTGTAAAGGAATATTCACAATGGAATTTGTATAACGATTTTATGCGGTATTTTAGCGAGTACCCGGTGGTAAAGATCCCTATAAAACCCTATGAAGCCTATATTGCTCCAACAGAAAACATGATACATGAAGGCTGCACCGAGGGTACTACTCATTACGATGTAAGCCTGTCATACCGGGGTGCATTTAAAAACACTTGTCTTAATCCTGTATTAAACAGCACGGTTTATTAATATCAGCCATGAAACAATTAGCGGTAGTACATCCCGAATTTGAAGTTGCAAACCCGGCCAGTAAATTTGCCGTGAACTTTTTTGGCGAGCGCGTAAATTTTGTTCTGGATGATTGCTTTCCGGAAAAAGAAAACGTCGTACTGGGCGATCACGAAGTGCTGGTCAGGAAAAAGGGCTTTTCGCTCAACTACCGCGACCTCAATTTTATCATGAAAGCTTCACGGCACTTTATTAGTGATAACTGCAAAACAGCTTATTTACCCATAGGATCGGAGTTTGTGGGCGAGGTGGAACAAACCGGTCGTCTGGTTACCGGCCTGCAAAAAGGCGACAGGGTAATACCCAACTGGAATTACGAAGAAATACGCAAGCTTAAAACACGTAAACCAGGTTTAACAGCCGGCGTAGCCAGTAACTCTACCTCTAAAGAAAAAGAAATACTGCACTACCGGAAGCTTTATAAAATACCCGAAACCTTTCCGTTAGAGGTTGCCGCAGGATTTTCTATTGGTGCGCAAACCGGCATGAGCATGCTGCGTAAGGCAAAGCTCAACAGCAAATCAACACTACTGGTTACAGGTGGCTCGTCAAACACTTCGTTGTTTGTACTAAAAATGCTCCCCAACTTTAAGTATAAGCATGTTTATGTGCTAACCTCCTCTGAGCAAAAGGCACGCGAGCTGGAAAAACTGAATATTAAAAATGCCACTATACTGGTAAATACCAAATCAAAGGACGAGGACATCGACCTGTCGATCGTAAAGATCCTGAATAATAACGTTGATGCCATTATTGATCCGTTCTGTAATATATACCTTAAAAAATTGTATTACCTGCTTCGGTTCAACGGCAGATATGTGACCTGCGGAATCGAGAATAACACTTTATACAATACGCCCGATATAGATACCGAAACCATGCAATTACCCGAAAACCTGTTGGTTCATTTCATCATGAACAACATTAGTTTTACCGGGAACTGCCTGGGTACAACCCGTGATCTGGGCAAAGCTGTCGATCTTTATCTTGATGATAAGCTGAGTTTGAGCAATTACCAAAGCCTGTCCTACAAAAATGGCTCTGAGTTTTTAGAGATGTCATATAACGACGCCAACAGATTAGGTAAGGTAGTATGTATGTACGAGTAAGTAAACAAAATTAATATATTGATCATGAGCTTTAACGTTTTTCACAGCTCCCCGGTGCAGGGTCTTTCGGTTATTGAACCCAGGTTTTCATTAACACATAAAAGGCTATGGGTTTATGCTACCAAGTCGCCCATCATGTCGGCGCCATTTTTGAGCAATCTGGGTGGCGATTTAACCTGCTATGTGGGTAAAGAAATCGTAGAGAACAGGTCATTTATTATGGAGCGCAACCCCGGGCTTTTTGATCAGCGGTATCTGAACAAAACAGGATCAATATATATGCTGCCGGGCGATACCTTTATTGAAAACCAAACCACCTGGAAAGAAGAGCTGGTAAGCGAAGTTGCCGTGCCTGTTTTAGATGAGTTTAGGGTTAATAATGTGAAAGATTTTCTTTTCCATTTAAAGGAATTGAACCTGTTAGACATCTATCTGATACCCGAAGATGGTTTACTATATGGCTAATCCTGATTTTGCTTATCAATGCGATTTTTTCTCATTAAGGCTCCCCATTTTTAGCTTACAAAAAATGGAGGAGTTTCGCATTGCCGAAGCAAATGGCCAGAAAGAAAATTTTCTCATCGATCTGCTTAATGAACCTGATTTCAAAGATGGTATTTTGCTGGCATCGCCTACCGTTTATCATGAATTTACCAAGCTGCAAAACGGAGAGTTAAACGCTAAAAAAAAAGAGAAGCTATTAAAAACCCTTTATAAATATTTTGTCAGGTGCTGCATCCGCCCACTGCCTTTCGGACTTTTTGCCGGCTACGCGGCAGGCACCATTACCCCTGAGCTTACCAGCACGGCCATTAATCCTGGTAAAAATTTAAGACAACTGCGTTTATCGGGCACCCCGGTTAAAATATTGCTAAAACTGATTGCGGATTTCCTGATCAAAAACGGATATCAGGAAAAGCCAGAAACCGAAAAGCAGCAAAACTCTTTAATATTTAATTATTACCCACTTCAAGGTTTTGAGGAGGATATTAAAGATGAATATACCCTGGGTCATTTGCAAAAGCAGTTATTCGCGGTATTCTTAAAATCAGCGGAGCCCTTTAACAAGTTGATCCATCTCATAGGCCAATATCCGGGAAACGAACAACTCACCTCATTTATAAAAGATATTTACGATCTGTTACACTCCGATAAACCTTTGATCCGGATCCATGAGCAGATCTCCGCGATGTTCAGTTCTTATGATCCGGATGCCGCCTCAACAGAATACCTGCAAGCCGATCTGTTTGTAAAAGATGCCGCAGATTTAAATATCCCCAGTAAAGTAACATCAACACTGCTAACAGAAATTGAGGAATTGAATGTTTTAGGACCAGCTTATGTTAATGACGATCTGCTCCATTTCAGCACAGAATTCACACATCATTATGGTGATGCCCAGATTCCGTTATTAACAGCGCTCGACCAGCAAAGCGGCATCATATACCCGTCCTCCAATTCCGAAAGCTGTACCTTTAATGGCTATATCTCGCCCTTAAGCCGGTCAGAAACCGTAGCAAGCCAAACTGATACTTTAAAAAACTTACGGGTCAAAAAATTCACCGAGGCGCTTACCCATAACCAAACAGCCATCGAAATTACTGCCGATGATATCCAAAGTTTTAAAAGCCATCAATCGGCAGCGGTTAAAAACTTTTACCTACAGGGCAACCTCATTGCCACTTCACCGGATGAGCTTGATGAGGGAGCATTCCAGTTTTTTATCAAGAAGCAGTCGGCTCCATCAGCTTTGGCATTGGTCAGTAAATCATGCTATGGTTTGCCCGGTTTACGCGATCGCCTTTCCGACTTTATCAACCAGGAAGATGCTTTAAGTGAGGATGCTATCCTGGCCGAAATAGTTTTTATTCCCGGCGATGTTATTGACAATTCCATCTACCGGCCCATACTCAGGCGGTTTACCATCGATGTTCAGTCCGGTACATTTGGCCAGTCCGGAGAAAATATACATTTAACAGATCTGCTCATCTCGGTAAAAAACCAGGAGATCATTTTATATTCTAAAAAGTTAAACAAACGTATCATCCCGGTATTAACGTGTAATCATAATTTTTATAAAGGCCCGGCGGTTTACCGTTTCTTGAGCGAGCTGCAATATCAAAATCCTAAACAGGTATTTGCCTGGCATTGGGGCCATCTGTCAAACGAACCATTCCTGCCCCGCGTTAGCTACAAACACTTGATATTATCCAAGGCGCAGTGGCATATCAACCAGCAGGAGGTCAATTCGGTAATTGAGCAATTTGCCAATCCTGTTGATGCCCTGCATGAACTGCAGCAGAGATTCCTGTTTCCTTCGTTATTTACTATAGCCAATGATGACAGAGAAATGCTGATCGATATCCAATCGGGATTTTCCTGTTCCCTTTTCCTGGAGGCAGTAACCGAAGATGGAATTAGCCTTATTGAATTTACGGGCGACCCTGCATCTACCTTATTTAAAAATCAAAAAGATAGCTTCCATCATGAGATGATCATCCCGGTATTGGATAAACGGAAAGTATTAACTAATCACGCTATAACTGATGATGAAAATAAAGTAGCCCAACAACATCCCGAATCTGATGAACACCTCCCGGAGCAAAAGGAATGGATATACTATAAAATTTATGGGCGGCCACTGGTGCTCCAACAATCACTCCAAACAATTTATTCTTTATTAAACCTCATGACCGATGAGGGTATTATTTCACAATGGTTTTTTATCAGGTATGATGACCCTTATTATCATCTGCGTTTAAGAATAAAAATGGCCTCATACGCCATGGCTAAATATGAAAGCGTTATTGCCGAACTGAAGAATGTATTACAAGCCCAAATAGAAAACCACCACATCTGGGCCATGGAGGAGGATACTTATATCCCCGAGGTTGAACGCTATGGGGTAAACACCATGGAATACAATGAACAATTGTTTTACCTCGACAGCCAGGCCGCCATGCAGCTGTTCAAAAGCGGCATTAAGGCATCAAACAACTGGCTCGTTGGTATACTCAACGTAGAAACCTTACTGAATGATTTTGATTTGGATATTGCCGGCAGAATTGAGTTGTTGTACCAAATGGAGACTGATTTCTTTAAACGCACGGGTGGTTCAAAACAACTCCAGGTTTCTTTTGATACTTTATACCGAACTCATAAAAAAGGCATTGAAAACCTGATCAATGATGATGACGAATCTTATCAGGCGGTTAAAGAAATATTTAAAACCCGGTCTGCACAAAACAAGCTTACACTTGCAGCACTTGAACAATCGGCTAAGGAATATCCCGGCGATAGTAAAAAACCTTCGCAAATAATGAATAGCATTATTCACATGGCACTTAACCGTTTCTTTTTAACCCAGCAAAACAGGAACGAGTTATTGATATATGCGTTGCTGCGCAGACACTATGTATCGCTCATTTGCAAGTTGCGTTACAATGCTAAGCAGCAATTGGATTACAGTATGTAAGGCCTGCAGATAACCTCAAATCTTATTATAGTATTTCATAAAATTATCGATCAGGAACTCCCAATGGGTTGAAGGACAAAACCCAGGTGATGTGGCTATAGTAACATCAACAATCTGCGACCGCACGCGGCTCAGTTCTTCACAAATTTGCCTGATCTCCTCTTCCAGTTCAACATGGGTAATCATATTAACCGGGGCATCATTCCTGTGATTGCCATTGAATTGGTTCAAAAAGTAATCCAGGTCGATATGCAGAAAAGTAGGATCACCGTTGAGTTCTCCTATTAACGATCTCAGATCATTACCCCGGTAATAAAACCCTTTGGCCGGCTCATCATTTTTATCAGTAACCGTTATCGAAATACGATCCTTATCCAGGTATGGAAAATCATTAATATATGATTCTACCATATTTTGCCTGGTAGGTCCATCCGGCGAAAGCTCTTTCCGCAGGTGAAAAATATTTACCCTCTCCAGGAAAAAAATAAGCGGGGCAATAAATGATCCCAGATTAATGCTTCCTTCCCGTATAAAACCGGGTATACTTTCCGGATCATCGAAATTTATCTTTTTATCGTCCGTAACCTGAAAATATTCGCCCTGCTCTTTATATACCAAAGGCGGCATCAGATCGGTATGGTCATCCAGGTGAATGATATTGATCTTTTTTACATCCGGATTCGCTTTCAAATATCTTAGCCAAAACAAAAGCGACCAGGTGTCTTCAAAACAAAGGTTATAGCCATCTTTAGCTTCATGAAAATCAGCCACATCTGATACTGACAGGTCTCTTGCCGAAAATCGGCCCAAATTAGAGGATAAGTTTTGATCAAGCCCCAGGTAACTTAACCCAGGGCCTTGCAATTTAAATTCTCTGCCTTCCTGTGTCCATTTGCAGTTTGTAAAATAACGGTTTAACTGTTGCTCAAAAGTGGCCTCTAACATGGTCATTGATAATTGGATTATATATATAGCATAAGCCGGTCTTGAACTATAAACTATATTATCTTCAAGATAATAATTTAGCAAGATATTACCATTTTATTTTATAATATTTATAGGTAATAAAATATCCGGCTCCTAAGCCAATTTAACTATTAACGATAAGCCTATTATGCCAGTGTCTCCGCACGAGTACCGCTTTAAAGAGTATGAAATAAAGCACGAGCAGGAAACTATCCGTTTCTATGTCCATACACCCGGGTTTTCTCCCGAAAAAACCACGTTTCTTTTTCTTCAAGGCTCTGGAGCGATACCCTTATGTATGGAGAATGACCAGGGGCATAGGCTAACCTTTTCGCTGCATACCAGGCCCGAGGTTATCCAAAATTTCAACTTCGTCATTATTTCAAAGGTCGGCTTTACTTTCAGCCGCCACCAGGATGCGGAGGTTCCGGGCGATTATCATCAGAAAACAAGCTTGGCTTACCGGGTTTTCCAGGCCGATGCGGTATTGCAGTATATGCAATCAAACCAATTAATTATCAATAAAAACATCCTGGTTTGCGGCCATTCCGAAGGATCGGATGTGGCCGCTAAACTGGCCACCGTCAATAAAAACATCAGCCATCTCGCGTTTTTAAGCGGCGGCGGGGCATCGCAATTTCTGGAGTACTTTCTTTACGTCCGCAAACGCCTTACACGCGGGGAGTTATCATTTAAGGAAGGCCAGCAGGAGATCGACGCGCTCACCCGGCAGTTTAACGAGATCATGCAAAACCCGGCATCAACCACCAAATTCTGGCAGGGGCACACCTATCAGCGCTGGGCTACCTTTGCCGAACCGGCGCTAAAAAATCTATTACAGCTTAACATACCCATTTTTATGGCTATGGGCTCTTTGGATCCAGTGGTGCACACCGAGACTTTCGATCTGATCATCAGCGAATTTCTGTTCAACAAAAAGCAAAATTTACACCATCAAATTTATGACGGGGCCGACCATGGCTTTAAAGAGCATAGCGATACCGGTCCTGCCATTGATCACATACCTGCACTGGTAACCGACCTGACTAACTGGTTCAAACAAACCCTGTCACAATAACCCCGAACCAAACATGGCCGATTATAAATTTATCCCCGAACTTTTATTACGGGTGCCGCTGTTTAGTTTTGAACGTTATTCGTTGGATAAGATACAGGAGATAGCCAGCGACCCGCAATTTCAATATGCCATTTACCTGGCCAACCCGGTATTGCATCAGCTATTGCTCCATAAAAACTTTGACATCAGTTCTTTTAACGACAAGGAACTGTTAAGCATACAAAAGTATATCAATCGCGTATGTTTCAGGCCCACGCCTTTTGGCTGCTTTGCATCATCTATAGTTATTAATTGGGGTACCGATGATGAACTCCTTTTGAAGGATAAAACCCATGACCACCTTCAGCTGCTTTTAGATCAGGAGGTTGCCTTGCTGCTGGCCAAAAAACTACTTCAGGAGGTGCCCTATCCAAGACAATTATTTTTAAACCCAACTATCTATAGTTTTAAAAAAAGCTACAGATTTGTAAAAACCACCCGTCAGGAAGGGGTTTCGGCGCTATCCTTTACGCTTGATTCTATTAAGGCCAACAGGCATATTGATGGTATTGTTAACCTATTTAAAAAAGGTCCGCTGCCCGAAACTCAGCTATTATCTGTTATTGAAAACAATTGGGAGTTTAGCCAAACTGAAGCCACTGAGTTTTTGCATATGCTGCTGGCCAGCCAAATTTTAATAACACAGCTCGAACCCAATTTAGTTGGTGAAGATTATTTATACCGCCTGGTGAATACGCCACAGGCAACACATAATCAGCTCTCCCTTCAATTACAGGGCTTATATAAAAAATTAAACACCGCAAAGCCGTTTGCGCAAAAACACCTCACAGAGCTTGATGATGAGATAAAACAATTGACAACCGGCAGTATAAAAAAAACCAATCTTAATTTTTATTCCAATCTGGGTCGAAAAAAACTAATCGGAAGCCTGAATATAAAGCACCAGCAACAAATTTCGGCGGCTATAGATGCCTTGAGGAGATTGGTTCCCTATACCCCGCCACAACAACTTAAAGATTTTATAACCGAATTTAAGGCCCGGTTCGACAGGCAAAAAATCCCCCTGCTTCTGGCTCTTGACCCTGATGCCGGCATAACCTACGGAAGTACTTCGGGAGCTGACAGAAGCCCCCTCCTTAACCAGGTTAAATTTAACCCGTCCGCCAAAAGTTCAACTGTTATGGAGTGGACTAAGGTTCACCAGTTACTGTTGCAGCTTTGGACAAACAACCCCAACCGAAGCACCTTTGAACCTATTGAACTAAATCCATCGCATTTAAGCGGTCTTGATATAGCCGCACCACCATTACCACCATCAATGATGGTAATGTTCAGGGAAACCGGCGATCATATCTTTATAGAAAATGCCGGTGGCTGTTCGGGTACGGCCATTATTGGTCGTTTTACCTTATTTAATGATGAAGTATTAGAATTAAGTAAACAGATAACCCAAATTGAGGAACGGGCAAACCCCGACGTGGTTTTTGCGGATATTGGCATACTCTCAGATACCCACACCGATAATATTAACCGGCGGTACCCGGTTTATGCTTATGAAATATCTGTCAATTCCGCCCCGGTTCAACCGATAGCTCACCAGATAGCCTTATCTGATCTTTTGGTATCTGTTGTAAACGACGAGGTTGTATTGCAATCCGTATCACTGCAAAAGATGGTACTGCCCAGGTTAACTTCGGCGTATAATTATGCGCATAATCATTTAAGCATTTTTAAATTTCTGTGCGATCTTCAATACCAGGGCACTCAGAATAATCTCAATTTCGATCTGGAACATTACTTTCCCGGTTTAAGGTTTTATCCAAGGGTAAGCATGGGCAACGTTATTTTGAGCGCCGCGAAGTGGTACCTGGCAACCGATGACATCAACTACCTAAACAAAGCAACGGAAAAAGAAGGCTTAAATAAAATACTGGAGATAAAACAACGGAACAATCTACCCGATCTGATCTGTTTAACCAGGGCCGATCAGCAACTTGTTTTTAATCTTACCCAAAAACAAGAAGTTTTGTTGTTATTAAACAGCATAGCGGGTGCCGAACAGGTTAAACTACAGGAATATTTTTTACCCAGGCAAGGCCAACCGAAAGTATCCATAACCGGGCAACCTATGGTTAGCCAGTTTATAACCTTTTTGTATCAAACCGATAATGTTTACCCGGTAAAATTTAGCCCCCAGCCTACGATAAGCAAAAAGATAAAAAGGGAATTTGTGCCAGGAAGTGAGTGGCTTTATTTTAAAATTTATTGTAGTCCGCAGGTAGCCGATCATTTACTATGTGATGAAATTTTACCTCTTATAACCACTATAGAAAAACGAGAGGTAAGCTCCTGGTTTTTTATCCGTTACCAGGAATCAGGGTATCATCTGCGGCTCCGGTTAAAGGTAAACCCTGCAGATGTTGGCCCGGTGATGATAAAATTAAATGATCAGCTAAATGCAAGTCTGCAAGCGCATGAGATTAAAAAGTTACAGACCGATACCTATGCCAGGGAAATAGAACGGTACGGCGCTGATATCATAGAGTTAATTGAAGATTTTTTTTGCGACAGCAGCAAACTTATCATTCATTTTATAAAGGCCCGGATGCCGTTTTATTCCCACCATAGCCTGGCTATCATTAATATGGATGAGTTACTGGCTTTGTTCATGCCTTCCATAGTTGATCAAATATCATTTTTAGAATTAGTGTCTGACAGCTTTTATCAGGAATTTTCGGGTACCAAAGCCTTGAAAGTTGACCTGGATCTGAAATACCGGGATTTAAAAAACGAAATTCAATCGCGGCTCCATGATCCTTATTGCTTTAAAACATTAAAGCTTGATAAACATCATCATGATTTTTTACAGCAGGCAAACCTGTTAGCTAAAAAAGCTGCCCGATTTGGTGCAGAACGGAAGATCGCGCTGCTTGCCGATATGATCCATATGCATTTTAACCGTTTATTTACCGAGGATGAACGCGAACAGGAATATATCGTTTACCACTGTATGCTAAAGTATAAACTATCAGTAAAAGCACGATTTTAGAAAACCCGGCATTAACGTTTTTTCAAAATACTCAGATCAAGTTTCTTAAAAAACAGATCGCGGTAGGTGGCCCCTAACTGCAATAATTTTTTGTTGGTTAAAAAGATCTGGTTACCATTTATAAATTTGATCTTATTGGTGTTTACAATAAACGATTTATGGATACGGCTAAAGCTATTTTCGGGCAGGTGTAATTCTATATCTTTTAAGGTAATATAGGCTTTGTAGTCGGTATCGTTTAAGTATATGGTAATAAAATTATTGCTGGCTTCTATGTAAACAATGCTATCATGATCTATCTTGACTATTTTACCAAAATCACTTTTTATGTAAAAAAAGCCTTGTTCCGGTTCACCTGCTTTTGAACTGTCTTTTTCGGCCATGCTCCCCATTACTTTTTTAATACAGGTTAAAAACCTGGGGTATGAAATTGGCTTAAGCAAAAAGTCGAGAGCATTTTTTTCAAAGGCCTCCACAGCATGATTGGCGTACCCGGTAACAAATATGATCTTGATCTGCGGATCAAGCAGGGTTGATAGCTCCAACCCGTTAAGCATGGGCATATCTATATCCAGAAAAAGGATGTCTGGCTTCTGGTTTCTCACAGCGGCCAAACCTTCCATCGGACTGTTAGCAGTTCCTAATAAAACCAGATCAGGTGTGTTAGCGATATAATCTTTGAGCAAATCAATGGCGTGCGATTCATCGTCAATTATAAAGCACTTTATCGTGTTCATGTAAATCAATATTTAAATCAAAGGTTAGGTGTAATATAAGATATATAATTGGTGAGTAAATCAAGGGGAGCGATTTATCATCAATTATACATCACTTTATTGTGTTCATGTAAGTTTATGTTTAAGTCAATCGAAAATATGCCATCCCTGTTGTTTATCGTTAAATCATATTGACGTTTATACTGGTTCTCCAACCGGCTTTTTACGTTCACAAGGCCCAATTTATTACTATGAGGGATTGCCTGTGTTTTCCCTATTTTATTGATGGTATAAAAGCTCAGGCTGCCATTATCCAGCCCTATGTAAATCTGTACCGGAAAATCGTGATCGGATAAATTAGCGTATTTAAATATATTTTCAACAAAAGTTAACAGCACCAGCGGAATCACTTTAATACCTTCAAAATCGCCTTTTAATATCAGTTCAATACAAAGTTTATTATTAAATCTTATTTGATTTAGCTTGATGAGGTTTTCTATCGCTACTATTTCCTCTTTTAGACTAACGGTTTCATTACTCCCGGTTGATTTAAATGAGTAATGCGTTATTTCTGATAACAACATAATAACCTCTGCCGCTTCTTCCGAGGTTTTATATACCATATTGTAAATATAGTTTAGTGTATTAAATAACAAGTGCGGGTTAATTTGAGCCCTGAGCAAATTGTTATGCGTGGCCAACAGATCTTTTTCGAGCAGTATCTTCCTGCTTTCTGCTTTCATTCGCTCATTTTCGAGCTGCAGTATCCTTCGCTTATTATATACGCTATATAAAGCAAACCAGTAACATGTGCTCAGGCCTATAAAATATATGGCCCGCCATATACTGGCTACAAAAAAAATATAGGGAATATGAATTGATCTTAAAACTTTAATGTGGAACCCATTTTCCAACATATAGTTGAGGCAATAATTAAGCGCTAAATAAACAACTATCTCTAAAGGGAGCAAGATCAGGAATGATACAAACCAGTTATGTTTCTTTTCAGAAAAATTTTTGAGCAGCACCATCGCGTTATAATAAAACAAAGCGATGTTAAGCGGATAATGCACAATCTGATCAATTAATGATAATCCGCCCGACGATAATATGATTAATACGGAGAGTTCATATATGATGAACGACCCCCAAAAAACCAAATGCCAAAAAACATGAATGCCATGGGTATTATTCACCATGCGTTTAAACTTGTTTACCATCCATTTAAAACTGTTTGCACAATAAATTTCATATTATTTAGAGTATGCTCTAATTTAAATAAAAAAAGAACCTATGAAAAAGTCCCATTCTTTAAAAACATTGATTGAAATCGAAACAGTTTTCAAATTCCAATCAGACCCGAAAGCCCTACATCTATTTCCAACCCAAACCTACACAGACACCTCATCAACGGCTACAATAACCTCTTTTCAAACTACAGGTTTTAAAAAGTTCCCTGCCGATTTAAGAATGTAGCTTTCTTAAATCATTGCCAGTTGATGAATTGGTTGAACCGTTAAAATTTAAAAGGAAAAGAACGATATATGATATAACATATACTTAACTAATAATACAATGATCAATGAAAAGCCAGTCCAGATTAATAATTGCTAAAGCCATTTGTCTGCCACCTGTTATTCATTGTTACTTTAATATATTATTACGTTGATTAAAGGGATATTTAAATAGTGACAGTTTTTACAGGTTGTCATAATTTTTCACTATTAAAAATATTTTAATAGTAATTATAAAAAACGTTTAAGTACAACCCGCTTATTTGCCGCTACTATAACAAATATATCAATCATAAATTGAATTTATAATTTATGGGTTAATATCTCCATAAATAATAACAATTCACGTATTAAAAAATAAAATAAGATAGAGCTAAAAGTTTTATTTCAATGAAAACAAACCGTTGGTTTTAACAAATTATTAATTATTTGATATCATAATATTGACGTTATGAATAATTTTTGCCCACTATCCGTTATTATTGTTGAAAATGACCAGACAGATGCGTCTACATTAAAACAATATATTTCACGCATACCATTCCTGAAATTGTTAATGGTTTGCCGCACCGCTATTGAAGCGCTGGATCTGATCTATACGAAAAAACCAGATATTGTTATTGTAGATGTTGATCTGCCGATGATGTCAGGGCTGGAATTGATCAGCGGACTGACTTCACAAAAACCGCAGATCATCCTTACAGCAGCCCATCAGCAATACGCCTTTAATGGCTTTGAACTTGATGTAACCGACTTTTTGTTAAAGCCGTTTGATTATCAGCGTTTCATTAAGGCCATTTGTAAGATTAAACAAAGGCATTATAATTTAAACAGCGAATTCAACAGCAAAGAATTGGTGCCCGCCAAACGCAACACCCTGCTGGATGACCTTAACACCAAGGTTGTTACCAAGAGTTTAGCCAAGGAGCAACGATTTATTTGGGTTAAGGTTGATAAGAAAATGATGAACCTGAACACCTCCGAAATTGTATACGTAGAAGGGCTTAGGGATTACGTAAAAATTCATTTAGCTAAAATTAACTATATAGTTAATTTAACCATGACCAAAACCGAGGAGCTCCTGGGCAACAGCAGCTTTATACGGGTAAACAGATCATTTATTATCAATAAGGCTTTTATTATTTGTGTTAAAGGCAACACTATCGAAACAAGCTTAAACAATTCGTTACCTATCGGCGTAAATTATAAAGACGCTGTAAAACAATTGGTATTTAACTAAAACTCCGGCCTTTACTAAGCCCCATTAAAACCTATTTTATACAAAAACTCCCCGGATATAAGTACCCGGGGAGTTTTGTTTATTGATCTTATTTCAAGAAGAATTTGCTTCGGAGCGAATGGCACTCAATCAAAAAGCCAAAGCCCTGTGCGATTCCTTCCCTCGGGAAGGGGAGGAAGGGGTTTATGTAATAGGCTAATTACCGCGCGTAGAAACCCCTCCCTGCCATTACACCGGCCCATATCAAAACCTTTGCTTTTATCATAGAAAGCAGCACAGCAGCCCTTTTCTTTGATATTATTTATACTACCTACCATTCTTCAACAGTCAGTACATCGGCCTGCCGCGGAAAAACTTTGTTGGTGAGTACACGATGCACTTCCTCGTCGCCGTCGGCACAGCAATCGGCCAGTACGGTTAAGCGGTAATCTTTATCGGCAGCCTCACGCAAGGTTGATAAAACCACCCCACTGGTAGATACCCCGGTAAGTACCAAATGCTGGGCGCCATAAGCCCTGAGGATAACTTCCAGATCGCTGCCGGTAAACGCGCTGAAACGGCGTTTGGTAACCACAATTTCATCAGCCCGGGGTTTTAACTCATCAAGTACCTGCATAAATTCGGTCATGTTAACACTTGCAAACCGTTCCTTACTGGCAGTAAAACTTTTATTATTCGGACTAATCTCTGGTGAGCCTGGTCTAAAACCAACTACCACATAAATAACCGGAATTTTTTGTTCACGTGCTTTCGCGATAGCTTTGGCTGTATTATTCAGGATAGCTGTTGCATCGGGCAGCATGGCTTTTATACCAACCTGCATATCCATAACTAAAAGAGCTGTATTTATTTTATGCTGTTCCATTTTTGTTTTTTTTATGATGATCAATTAATTTTTCTCTGGTTATGCCTTATGTTTATGTACAAAGTTTACGGCTCCAAAAATGCTCATACACGCAAAGCCAATAAAGCATATGAGGATGGACAAGCTATCATCAACAGATACTTTGCCAAACCTGAAAAGCAGGTAACCCACTACCAAATTGAACAAGGCCCAAACTACATTTACCAAGGGAGTAGATAAACCTTTACCCGACGGTTTGGCAAAAGGTGTAGGAAAAGCATCGCCGGCGATGCCCTTAATAAAATGCGGAACAAAGTTGGCCAGGAACATGCCTGCCCAAAAGCCGCCGAAATAATGATGCCATTGCATAATAAAAATATTTTAAGTGGTTAAATAATTAAATGTTCTTCTTTAGTTTTCTCGCTCACTTTTAAAAACCCTGAAAAGCCAGCCGCTATCAAAAGAGCAGCAATTCCCTGGCAAAGCATCGTTAATGGGGCGCCTAATTTTTGGGAAACAGTACCGATAAGCAAACTGCCCAGCGGCAGCATCCCGAAGTAGGCCATGGCCACAAAACTCATTACCCTGCCCCGCATATGGGCAGCTGCTTCCATCTGGATAATGGTAATACTGGTTGACATAGGTGTAATTGACCCGAGTCCTAATACCACTGCGCATGGCAGGGCCAGGGCAAAATAATTTGTTCGTGAAAATAAGATGAGTCCTGCACCCAAAACGGTAATGCTTAGCACCAATACCATTCGTAAATTGATATCTTTTTTTGCCGAGGCCAATAAGAAACTCCCTATAAGCGCTCCTAAACCAATACAACCACTGATGTAGCCATAGGTGGCCGCGTTACCTTTAAAAATAACCTTGGCAAAAACCGGCTCCATGGTATCGTAAGGTAAAATGAGCAAACTTAAACAGAGCATCAACAATATCAGTTTACTAATAACAGGTGTTTGTTTCAGATATCTTAAACCCTCCGCCAGTTCGGAACTAACCTTTTTCTTAACAGCTGGCCTTTTAAAATCCGGAAACTTCATTAGCAGCAGGGATCCAATTACTGCTATAAAACTTACCGCGTTAATAATAAAGCAAACACCCGCGCCAAACTGCTGCAAAACCATACCTGATAAAGCCGGACCAATGAGCCGGGCCATATTAACCATAGCCGAATTGAGCGAGATGGCATTGGCCAAATCGGCCTTATCATCTACCATTTCATGTACCATGGGCTGCCGGGCGGGCACATCAAAGGCGTTGATCGTACCCAATATGGCACTAAGGGTGAGTATTTCCCAAATTACATAATGGTTGGTTAAAATTAATACCGCCAGCAATATGGCTTGCAGCATAGATGCAGTTTGGGTAACCAGCAGTATTTTATATCGGGCATACCTGTCGGCGGTAACGCCGCCCAACAACGAAAATAAAAACGCGGGAAATTGCTGCGCGAAAACAGCAAAACCAATCATGGCGGCGGAGTGTGTAAGCGAGTAGATAACCCAGATAACAGCCGTCCGCTGCATCCAGGTACCGATCTGGGAAACAGACTGACCGGCAAAAAATAAAGTATAATTTCGGTTGCGGAATGCGCGAAAGGTATTCGTGGCTTGTCTATTCTTCATATCTTCTTTTAGACATTTTTTGTCATTTTGTCGAAAATCAATCAAAAAAAATTATTTGTTTAATCCATGCATAGCCATGAGGATAAACATATCCACCGCGGGCACAGCTTTTACCGTATCATCTTCCAATTCCAGTTCGCGCTTTATTCCGCGCAGGCTGCTTAGCAACACCATAATGAGCATCTCCAATTCAGGAGCCGACATTTTGTGCAGCTCACCTTTATTTATACCCTCTGTAAGTAAGGTTTCCAACAAAGCGCTTTCCTGTGCAACTATCCGCTTGTGCAAAACAATCCTGGTTTTATTGAAATGAGACAAGGCATCGGCATCCATGCCTGCTTCGAGCGTTTTAAAAAATGCTCTTTTTTCGCGAAGTACATCGATTTTGGTGATAAAGAAGGCGCGAAGTTTTTGCTCAGTACCGGATGCCTGGTTAACAGCATGAGTCATTGCCGCCAGCATTTCTTTAATCTCTATATTAACAACCGCGTCAAAGATCTCATCCTTACTTTTATAGTAATAATAAAGCGAGCTCCGGCCCTTGCCTATGGCTTTGGCTACATCATCCATTGTCACCTTAGCCAGGCCATACACCTGGAACAGGCGCTTGGCCGCCTCCAGGATCTGCTGCTGTATTAAATCTTCTTTGGTGATACTAGCTGACATGGAAAAAATGTTAATGATGCAAAAATAGTTATTTTAGACAATTTAACAAAAAATGTTTAATTGCTTTAAATAGATGACTTTTACACTACAGGTAAGCGGCAAATGGCCGGATGGCTCCCCCTGGTCTACGCATTTAATACACACGTCATTGCACGAAACAGAAGCCCCCTCTAAACGGCGGAGCCCTCATGTAATAATCTCCCCCCAAAGAGGAGACTTCAAAAAGAGCATTTTATAGCCCTCTCCTTTGGAGAGGGTTGGGTGAGGCTTCTCGCAATGACGCGTGGAGATGAGTAACAAGAAATTTATTGATTCAACCCATTCTTAACCCGGTCGCCTTCTTCAGTAGCTTTTGGTTCATTTTTCATGTTACCGTTGATAGACTGGTTGCCGAATGAATAGGTAAGCCTGAAATTAAAATAACGGGTATTGGTAAACTGCGACAACGAATTATGCAGATTTAAATAGTTAACCGTTAAAACATCCTTGCGGCCGCGATAAACGTCGTAGTAGTTTACATCAATGGTCAGTTTCTTTTTCAGGAGTTCTTTTTTCAAACCCAGATCAAGCGCGCTGATGGCATTAACCTGGTAAAAGTTAAATACCGATGGCGAGGTATAAAAGAAGCTGGTATTAAAATAAAAACCCGTGCTGATGGTAAACGTGCTCACAAAATTATTGGTAAAGTTTATTTTATTCCGGGTGAATGAGCTTCCTGACAGCTGCGATTCATAATGATCATGCAGTACCGTGCTTGAGTTTTCGAGCGTCCACCAGCTGGCTACTTTTAACGGAAAATTCAGATCGAACGAGATGTTCCTTTTATTATCCAGGTTAAGCGGCGAGTAGGTTAACACATTGGTTTCGGAATTGAGCACCGGCAATTGGGTAATAATATTTTTCTGAGTGCGATAACTTAATGACATATTAACGGAGTGGATAGAATACTCCAGCTTATAGTTATTATAGGTACTCGGGTTTAAAAATGGGTTACCGCTCACATAGGTATAAGGATCAATAATAAATACAAAGGGGTTCAGATCTCGGTAGCTGGGCCTGCTTATTTTTTTGGCGTATGAAAGGGTAAGCGTTTGGCTCGAACCCCATTTTTTATACAACTGCGCGCCAGGCAAAACATTGGTATAGTTTTTTGTAAAATCCTGCGATGCTACAGCCGCTGTACCTGTTGAACGGGTACTCTCTACACGGGTACCAACCTCTAACGTGGCAAAGCCAAAATCATAATCTAAATTAAAGTAGTAGGCGTATATTTTTTCGTCGTACTTAAAGTTGTTGGTTTGGCGGGCAGTGGTAACAACGGAGTTGTTTCGCAACGAGTCGCTTACCAGGCCATCTTTGGTAGTGCTGTTGTTAAATTTACCACCTATTTGCAGGGTTACGGCTTTTGACAGGGCCGTCGAGAAATCGGCGTTAACATTAAACAGGTCAATGGTCGACCGGGCATCATTGATAATGCCCGTAGTATTGCTTGGTGTATTTACATTTGAACTGATGGTATTTTGATTTTGGGTAAGATCATAACGCCCCAGGTTTGACTCCAGAGTAAACTTAGTTCCTTTGTTAAAAAGATGTTCATAATTAACCGTATAGGTGGAGTTGGTGGCATCGGTTTTAGTTAAACCCGTGGTATTGATGAGACTTACCAACTGGCTGTCATCAGCGGTATTACCCAAAAATGTTTTGGAAGCGCTGTTAGGCTCCTGCGTTGTTTTGAGGGTATTGCCCCGGTAAAACACACCAAAAGTATTCGCGGTATCGATATAATATTCCAGTCCGGCATTATAGTATACCAGCGTGGGTTTATTTTTAATGAACGATTTGGTGTTTAGTAAATAGTTTTGCCCGTCCTGCTCATAATAACGGTTACCGGTGATATCGGTAAACGCCGGGGTCCATATCCGGCCAGCAGAGGCGGTAATGGTAAACTTTTTTTGCTTAAAGCTAAAGTCGCCGCCAAAGTTAAACTGGTTGTATTTGTTGCGGGCGTATTCTGTATACAGCGAGGTATTATAGCCTGTTTCCTTTACTTTGTTTTTAAGCACAATATTGATGATCGCTTTTCTATCCCCCTCGTATGACGAATTGGGGTTGCTGATGATCTCAATTTTTTCGATGTTATCATAAGGGATGGATTTTAGCTCCTCGAGACTTAAAGGGGTTCTGCGGCCATTTAATAAAATGTCGGGTTCCACGTTGCCGTTTATTTTGAATGATCCATTGAGCAAAGCTACACCCGGCGCTTTTTGCAAAACATCAAACGCCGTATTTGAAGATGCGAAGATCTTACTCTGCGCGTTGATCTCGGTTTTCCCGGGCTTATTGGATACCAGTTGTCGCTCGGCTTTCACCTGTACCTCGCCAAGCTGATTTAAATTAGGGATAAGTTTTAATATACCTATATTCTGTACCGGTGTGGCGCCGGTAAGTTCAATACCCGCCTTGTCGAGCATTTTATAGCCCAGGTAGGATACATTGATACTGTAAGTGCCTTTTTTAAGCCCCTTGATAGTAAATTTACCCGCAGAATCTGTCTGGAGCGATTTGATATTATTAGGATCTTCGGCACTGATCAGTTTTACGGTAGCCAGTTCAACGGGGGTGTTATTGGAATTATCAACCACGGCCCCAGTTAATGTTAAATTACCCTGAGCTTTCAGGGCTGGCGAAACAAACTCAAATAGTACAATAAATAATAATGTGAGCAACCTGGTTAACTGTTTGTTCATAGATGGTATTTTATGGGGCATTATGGTAAAGTATCATTTCTTCCTAATTTAGTTTAAAGAAAATCCACCGCTTAATTTTTTCGATGAACTCACCTATAGTTTCGATATATGTTATTTTATTTATGACGAGTTTAATCAGACTTCAGGCAGGATGGATAAAAAACAGCCGTTGTCAAAATAGATTAATAAATAGGCAATATTTCATGAGCCAGGCGTCGCTATTTCTTATTTATTTGTACAGGTTGATCTTTGCCGGTCAGCCTCCCTTTCTCCACGATTATTGGATATCATGATATGACCAGGCCATCTGTAATAAAACTTGCACTTCTTTTATGCTTCGCGATACCGGCTATGGTGACTGCTCAAACGCGACGTACGGCCCCCCGCATAACCTTCGGCAAAAACGCCCGCAACATCGCCCGCATAGCCAATGATTCCCTGGTACTCATTAGCGGCACTACCTATTTGTTTACCGTGGATACCCCCGAAGACCAGGGTCTCGTCTCCACCAAAGTAAGCGTAGGCGATTTGCCCGGACAATTGGCTTCGACCAATGGCAACGCTCAAAAATATACGGTCATTGATCAAAATGGCAAAACAAAAACCGATGGCGATATCAACACCGGCGATAAATTGATAGTAACATCAAAAGGAGCGTCAAAAACCTATCATATTGCCGTTAAACCGATGGCCCTTAGCGGCCGTCTGAGGTTGGATAATGCAACTATTACCACAAAAGCCAGCCGCGATTTGGTGTTGTATTTTACCGCAGGGCAACGCAGTCCGGACGCTACCTTAAAGATCTTTATTCCCGCCGGTATCACCGTCACCTTGGATAATACCACGGTAAATGTTATTGGGCGGGGCGAGGTAAAACTAAGCCGCCTGGCTACCCAATCCATCGGACGGGTTGGCACCAAGTATTCTTACTCCCGGGTTGGGTATGTCCGTATTTCCGGTTCCACCGCTTTAGGCTCGGTCATTACCTTCCATCATCTCGACCTGAGGCCTGCAAACGGCGCCGATCTCCAACTCCGCATCAGCGACGTCAATCTCAAAAAAACAGGGAAATACCTATTCAGGGCATCATACAGTACCTCCAAGCCCGAGGTATTGACAAGTCCCGGCACGGGCCCCGAAACAGCTGTGCTCACCGCTACCCGAACCATCTCCGATCTGGAACGGACACCTGATACCGCTATGAGCTACCGCGAAAAACCTGACCTATATACCACTACCCATTTTAAATGGGGAAAGGGTGGAAAAGCATCCGGTGCGCAATTGATGCAATCAACAGACCAAGGCAAAACATGGTCGGCAGCATCAGCCAAAATCGATCTTAAAAAAGCCATAGCTTCGGTTTCGGGTCTGGTTCCCAACAAGCTTTACACCTTTAAGCTCAACGTGAAGGATGGTGCGCAAAAAGGCTATTCCAACACGGTTTCGTTTTACTCGGGCAAAATGGATATCAAATCCTTTGGCGTTACCGGCAGCGGCACCGACGATACCGAGAACATCAACAAAGCTATCGCCTATCTTCACCAGTTGGGCGGCGGCACCCTGTTATTTACCCAGGGCACTTATATGGTTCGCACTGTTCACCTCCTGAGCAATGTTTTCCTGTACCTGGAAAAAGATGCCATCATCAAAGCCATCAAGGGTGGCGATGCGCCGGAATCAACCTGGTTTAGCGATCGTAAATACCGCTCGGGCCTTTCCCCTACCGACGCCGGCCCTTATGCCGATCCTGAAAACTATATGACCAAGCAGGATGTGGGTCATCATTATTTTAAAAACGCCATGTTCTTTGGCGAGCGGCTGGATAACGTGAAAATCATAGGCAATGGCCAGATCAACGGGAACGCCAACCTGGTTAATGGCGATGGCGTGATGAAAAACCCACCCGATAATCGTTGCGATAAGATGTTTTCGCTCAAACTGTGTACCCGCGTAGAGATTGGAGGCATCTATCACCCCGAAGATCTGTGGTACGACGAAACCAAAGATGAACCTTATTACATCGGCGCTAACGGTACTAAAAATTTCGACAGCGATAACATGCTCAAACTTGATCGCTCCGGGCATTTTGCTTTACTGGCTACCGGTACCGATGACATCAACATACACGATACCTACATCTGCAAAAACAACCAAACCAATGTGCGCGATGTGTATGATTTTATGGAGTGCAATAAGGTAAAAGTCACCAATATATTCTCGCGGGTAAGCTCTGATGATGTGATAAAACCGGGGTCCGACTGCTCACTGGGCTTTACCCGGCCGGCCAGCAATTACCTGGTGCGCAACATTATTGGCGATACCAATTGCAACCTCATCCAGTTAGGCTCCGAAACCGCCGATGATATTACCCAGGTTTATGTAGATAATATTTACGTGCTGGGCGCCAACAAGGCTGGCTTCTCCATATCCACCAACGATGGCGGCCACGTAAAAGATATTTACCTCAACAGTGGTCGTACCGGCCCTATCCGTGAGCGATCCAAAATGTACCGGGCCACCACACCCTTTTTTATATCCATATCCAACCGCGGTCGCGTTATCGGTGCCGAGGCTGGCAGATACACATTTATCGAAAACGGCAAAAAACACGATGAGCTGCTGATTAAGAACGTAAACATTGGCCAGGTAGAAAATATTAACCTTAAAGCACTGGATGTATATGAAGTTTATGGCGGCAGTTCATACAATGGTAAACGCTGGAAGCCTTATGATGGCACCCAGCGCAGAGCCTCGCCCATTATTGCGGGCTACAAGCTGCCCAATAATGCCGACGTTACGGGCGGATTGGATTTTAAACTGCCCAATGGCCTGCATACAGGCTATATAAAAAATGTTGCTTTTGATGATATCAACTTCCTGGTTAAAGGAGGCAACCCGATAACCGATACCACTGCCGTTCCGGCCGAGCTTGGTGTGGGGCAATACAATGCCGCCGATCTTAAGATACAACCCTCCTACGGGCTCTGGGCCAGGCATGTGAAAAATATTTCGGTTAATAACTGCACGTTTAATTACGAGAAACGCGATAGTAGGTATGTCCTGTTTTTTGACGATGTGATTGGCGCCGGCATCAGCCATATCAAAGCGGTACAGGCACAGGATAATGCCATAGTAATAGGCACAAAAAAAGCGCAAAACATACAGGTATCCAACTCCGTATATTATCATGATACCTGGGGGAACGCACCAGCAGCGTTAACAGCGCCCGCTAAGGAGTGATTGTTATGCCTAAAAAGGCTGTCACCCTGTCGAAGGGTGTGCGCAGGAGGGTAAAACTACTGTCATTTCGAACGAGGAACGAGGAGAAATCTTTTACGATTGGCTATTGAAACTTAGCATCACGTAGAAGATTTCTCTTTCGCACCATGCACGTACCCCGCCCATGCTCTATCGAAATGACATCCTTTTATTTCTTTTTTAGAATCTCATATCCTCAATAAGCGTACTCTTCAACAGCACTCAAAGCTTTGGGCAGCGCGGTTTCTTTGGTTTCGCCCCTGAAATGCCCCTCCACACGGAAAACGGTTATGTCTGTCAACCCAATCAAACCAAGAACAGTTCTGAGGTATGGTTCTGTAAAATCATAACTTTTCAAGGCCCCTTCAGAAAATACCCCGCCCGAAGCGATACTCAAATAAACCTTTTTATTTTTTACAAGTCCTTCCGGCATACCGCCTTCAGCATAACTAAAAGTAACACCACCTCTAACAACATGATCTATCCATGATTTTAGTGTAGATGGGATACTAAAATTATACATCGGCACACCAATTACAATAATGTCGGCATCCTGAAGCTCGCGGATAGCCTCGTCCGAGTGTTTAACAGCCTCGCGGTGCTCAGGCGTCCGTGCCTCCTCGGGGGTATAAAATGCGGTAAACTGCGATTCTTCCAGGTGCGGGAACGGTTTTTGGGTCAAATCACGTGTTTGCACGGTACTACCGGGATAAACGGCGGATAGTTTTTCCAATATAGCTCCGGATAATTTGTTGCTGTAGGATTCATCCCTTTTCACACTCGAAATGATATTCAATATCTTTTTCATTGTTTTTTATTTTTTGTTTAGTCAAAGGTATCCAGTATAACTATACAAAAGATACTAGTATACCAAAGGATAGTAATATCCTTTGGTATACTGGAAAACAGGATGGAAGCCAAATCACATCCTTTTCAATAGGGAAAAAATCGAAAACCTCAGGATCCTCTTCGAGAGACCCTGAGGGAACAAAAAATAATATCGAATAATGAATTTTGAATTTTGAACACCGATCTGGTATTTCAGCATTCAGTATTTAAAAAACATAGGGTGTCATCCTGAGCTCCGTCGAAGGACGCGCGCAGAGGCCTACCCACCATGCTTCGACGGGCTCAGCATGACACCACCCTACCAAAGCCAGAGCCTGTGCGATTCCTTCCCTCGGGAAGGGGAGGAAGGGGTTCATAGCTAAATAGACTATAGCACACAGATAACCCCTCCCTGCTACAGCACTATCCAACCGCACCCCTCCCGTGGGGGGGACTGAAAAATATCAGATCACTTCTTTTGCTCCGTCAGCAGATAAGCTTCGGGTGAAAGCGGGCAGAACGATGGTGGCTTGTGCGGCTGTAAGGGCATAGCGAACCTTATCTGAAGCGTGAGGCAATGAGCGAACGCAGTGGAGGTAAGGTTTAGCAGCCCGTGGTTCTGCCCGGTTTGCAGGGCAGAGGCTATGAGCGTAAAGAAGCATTTCTGCTGAAGCCTTTTTGGTTACTTTTGTGGCGACAAAAGTAACTGGCCCTCCCGCGGCCAAGAGCGGGTTTGCGCCAAGTCAAGTGGCCCTGTATAAAGAGGATTATTAATCTTTTGATTGCATCTTATGGGTATTAATGAGCTCCCTCCGGTCGGTTGTCTTCGTACCTCTCAATGACGTGTCGAATAGACAACATATACCTTCAGGATATCTCCCACCAATTTTTTTCATAACCCCATTAATCCTTTCCTCAAAAATCCAGTCTGATAAAAAAGCGCTTTACCGATAAAATGGCAAAGCGGCTTTTTTATTTGTTTATATATGATCGTTATAGTTAAAAAACGTTAAATAAATGACTGTACGTCAACTTTCTGTAGGTACATACGATTTGTTTTTACTTATTTTTGCTACATCAAATTTAAAGTCATGCAAAGGAAATTAATTATCATTGCGAGCTTACTGATAGGTAGTTTTTACAGCGGCGTTGTACACGCCCAGCAAACAACCGCTTTAGAACCTGATCAAAATCCAAGATATTTGGAAAGTCAGTATAAATATATGCGTGGGGCCGACAGCCTGAACAGCCTGCACGGTACTACTATTCAAAACACGTACAAAGCTTACGACTGGTACGAGGCAAAACTGGAACGCCGTCGTCAAAACCGCGAATGGCGCCACGAGGAACGGATGAATGGTTATTATGATTACAGCCCGTCATGGAGCCTGTATGGCGGCTACTCTTATCCCTACAGTAACTGGGGTTGGAACAGTGGCTGGGGAGGCGGCTGGGGCGGTCGTTACGGAAACCGCGGAGGCTGGGGCACTAATATTGGTGTTGGCGTAGGCTGGCGCTGGTAACAATTTACACAAAATACTATCTTACTATATAAAACCCCGAACAATACACATGAAATTCAACAAAATTATAGCAGTTGCTGCCATTGCAGTTTCAGGAATGCTTATAGCTTCATCATGCTCCAGACAAGTAACACGTGTTAGTACAGACGAAACTATCGACATCAGCGGTAACTGGAACAACAGCGACTCCAGATTAGTTGCAGCCGACCTTACAGATAAAATATTGAACGCTCCCTGGATCAATACACACCAGGAAGAACATCAGGGTAAACGCCCTGTTGTTATTGTTGGCTTTATCCAAAACAAAAGCCATGAACATATTGACGCCGAAACCTTTGTAAAAGATGTGGAAAGCGCGTTTATACAAACCCAAAAAGTACGTTTGGTACAAGGCGGTAAAAAACGTGAAGAACTGCGTGCCGAAAAAGAAGATCAGCAAACCAATGCCACCGTTTCGAGCATGAAAAAATTCGGTTTGGAAAACGGCGCCGATTATATATTACAAGGCTCTATCAACTCTATTGTTGACGCGCACAAACGTCAAAAAGTAGTTTACTACCAGGTTAACCTGGAACTAACCAACATCCAAAGCAATGAAGTAGTTTGGATAGGCGAAAAGAAAATAGCCAAATACGTAAAAAACTAAGCCTGTTATAGGGAGAGTCAAGAGCCAAGAATCAATAGTCAAGACAACGCAAAAGCGGTTTATTGTTCCTGATTTTTGGTTCTTGATCCTTATAAATAATCCGATATAGGAAGAATCGGGATATAAGAATTAAAAGTCAAGACAATACAAAATTGACCTGTAACTCTTGATTCTTGACTCTTGGTTCTTGATTCTAAATAAAAAATGGTAAACCTCCGCAAGTATATTCTCCAGGCATCGTCTGTTATAGGATTGATGCTTTTTTTGTCAGGCTGCGCATCTTATAATGACCGTATTCTTCCGTATTATAAAAATGTTTCGGCCGGGAATTACAAAGCGGCCGAGGTTGAGCTTGATAAGAACAGCCTGATCCAAAAACCTCGTAACAAACTCCTTTTCCTGATGGAAAAAGGGAGAATCAGCCAGCTGAACGGCGAATACGAAAGCAGTAACCGTTACTTTAATGAGGCCGATTCGATGCTGGAACATGGGCTCACAAGCGCTGCCGATGAGGCTGTTGGTGCATTGGTGAACCCCATGGAGCAACGGTATAAGGGCGAGGATTTTGAAAAATTCATGATCCACTATTACAAGGCGCTCAATTACATGTACCTGCACAATATTGATGAAGCTGTGGTAGAGGCCCGCCGGATCAGTCTGCAGGCACAGCAACAGGGCGACAAATTCAATAATAAAGATAACCGTTACTCAAACGACGCGTTTTCGCTGATGCTGCAGGGCATGTTATATGAAAGCAACAACGATGTGAACAACGCTTTTATCTCCTATCGTAACGCGGCCGAGATCTACCTCAAAAGCTCCGACAAAACTTATTACGGTACCCCAATGCCATTAGGCTTGCAGCAGGACGTGATCCGCACCGCCAAACTGAATGGCTTCACCACCGAGGCCGACGAATTTGAACAAGCATTGGGTTTCAAATACACCCTACCCAAACCCAGTGATGGCGGCGAACTGATCCTTTTTTGGGAAAATGGTCTGGCCCCGGTTAAAACCCAGGTCGACTTGTTTTTCAGCCTGATCAGGAACAATAACGGAGATCTATTCTTTACCGACGCGGGCGGAGGTATCGTAGTTCCTTTCAATTATAGCGGCGACAGATATAAAGTAAATACCAAATCGGTAGAAAGCTTGCGGGTAGCCTGGCCAAAATACGTTGCGCAACCCCCCTATTATTCGGGCGCGGTGATCACCAATAATCAGCAGCAAATACCACTTGAAAAAGCCGAAGACATCAATCAGCTGGCCTTTAAAACCTTGCAGGAACGTACCTTAAAGGAGATCGGTAAAACCCTCTCCAGGCTGGCTGTAAAAAAGATTGCCGAATATTCTGTGCGGGCAGCTGCTAAAGATAACAATGGCAATAACAATTCCTTATTGCAGGGCATAGGCTATGGCTTACAGCTGTACAGCCTGCTATCAGAAAAGGCTGATACGCGTAACTGGCAAACCCTGCCCTCGTACATTTCGTACGCGCGTATCCCGCTGCAAAAAGGCGAAAACCAGATCAGCCTAACCCTAAAAAACAGCCACGGCGCCGATGAAGTAAAAACCATCAAAGTAAATGGTACCGGCAGGTTGCAGTTTTATAATTATTCATCATTGCGGTAAACAACTCACTGGATCTACACTTCGTTTCTCCATCCGTTATTGCATATCCCAAACATTTTTTGTATCTTTAAGTACATCCAAGGCCCAGCCCTGCTTACTTGAATATTGTAAGCAGGGCTGTTTGGTTAAAGAGACAAAAGCACTCAAAAACCGACCGTTCGGTATATAGTTAACTAACTATCAATCACATTAATCTTTTTAAATCCTAAAAATCGTGTCGAAAATTTGTTAAAAAGTGTTAAAATGGATGATTTTGAATAAGTTTTGAGCGGTTTTCGATCTATTTCGCCCCGTTTTTGATGAGAAAAGTGTTAAAATAGAGGTTTAAAAAGTTTTTGATCAGCGGGGAGCTGTTTGAATTTTATAATTATCTTTAATTGGGTAGTCCCAACTTCAGGAACCTGTCACCATCAACTTATCATACCATGGCCGAAAACAAAACCAAAGAAACCACAGCCAGTGTAGCCGAATTTTTGAATTCGGTACCCGATGAAACCAAACGCACAGATAGTTTCAAACTGGTGCAGATTATGGAAGAACAAACCGGTCTGAAAGCCAAACTGTGGGGCCCCGCCATTGTGGGCTTTGGTACCTGTCATTATAAATATGAAAGCGGTCGTGAAGGTGATATGCCATTGGTTGCTTTTTCCCCCCGCAAAGCTGAAATTTCCCTTTACCTGATGCTGGACCCTGCAGAAAAAGAAAAACTGCTTGCAAAGTTCGGCAAACACAAAACCGGAAAAGGCTGCACCTATATCAAAAAACTGCAGGATATCAATGAAAAAGTGCTCCGGGAAATGATCAGTTCTTCCATGAGCTACGTAAAAACAAAGTATGGCGCCCAGTAATAGCTGTCAAATAATTAAGTGTTGATATTTGGAATCTCATTAATTTTATCTTCTTTTGAACAAGGGTTCAATGAGTTATCCTGATTAAAACAGAGGCCCTTAAGCAGGTATGCAGCGTGTACCGGCAACAAACCAATTTGAGCATTAATTTAAAGGATAAGTATTGTTGGCAAAGCCTTTCAGTGTACTTCAAAGTGCCTTGACACTCTTTGTGTATACTGGTTTGAGCATTTAAAGCTTAACAATAACTTAACTTGTAAAATTAAGCATAGTAATACCTTAGTTATATAATTGCCCCTATTGATTATTTATAATGGATGATATAGAATTACTGTCGCAAGTAAAAGCAGATGACAGGGAAGCCTTCAACTCCTTATTTCTAAAATATCATCCCTTACTATCAGATTTTTGCCGTTTTTTGGGTATAAACAGCGATGACGGTGAAGATGTTATTGCTGACGTTTTTCTGGATCTGTGGGTAAAACGGGAGCGTGTGCTTATCCATTCATCCCTAAAATCATACCTCTATGGTGCAGTAAAAAACAGAGTTTACACGCTCAAAGGCAAAAATCAAAAGATGCAATTGCTGCCCGAAGAGTTTGCATCGGATAAAGCCATCAGCGACCATCTCAGGCCCGATGAAATGCTTTTCCGGAAAGATCGCCGGCTCATTATCGAGCGCTTTGTTGATGAATTACCAGAGCAAGGCCGGCTAATTTTTATGATGAACTGGCAACACCAGCTTGACTACCAGGAAATTGCCGAAATTTTAAATATTTCCCCAAACACAGTAAAGACACATATTTACCGATCTGTAAATTATTTCAGGAAACGTTTGCTTTTTGTTAAATAATCAGCCCCAATGTTAACATTATATTAAATCGTAAAATCATGTAATCGAATTATGCTGATTTGAATACTTACTTCAAAATGGCATACATGGATGAACATCACTACCTGCTGATTATAGGTTACCTGGAAGGAAAAATAACCGAAGAGGAGACCCAGTATTTATTACAGAAAGTTCAAACGGACAAGGAATTCTCCGATGCTTTTGAGGATATCGCCGAGATCTGGTCGGCCAGAAAGGCTATACCCAATAATAGCAGCAAGGCCAATGATGCATTAGCCCGTTTAAATAAAAAGATAGATAGCCTGGAGGCATCAGGATCCGCTTCCAAAAATGGATTGGTAGAAACCAGGCACCCAATTACCATCATCCGGAAATTAAGACCTATACTGACCGTAGCTGCATCCATACTGGTTCTTGCAGGCGCCTTTTGGTTGTATAAGGCCAAACTTAGCAATAAACCTGCGGGTACGCTGACCATGACCGAAAAGCATACCGCTCCTGGCGAAAAGAAGAAGATCGATCTGCCAGATGGTACTGTTGTTACCCTTAACGCGTCAAGCAGCCTGTATATCGCTAATACTTTCGGCGATGATAAACGAGAGGTGTACCTGGATGGCGAGGCATTTTTTGATGTAAAGCGCGATCCGCAAAAACCATTTATTGTTCATACGGGCAAAATAGCCACACAGGTACTGGGCACCCACTTCAACGTTTCGGCGTATCAAAACGACAGCAATATTACCGTATCGCTGGTGCAAGGTAAGGTTCAGGTGGATATGAATAATGATCCATCTAAACGCATCATCCTTGACCCGGGCAAACAAATGACCTATTCCAAAGCAAATCATCAGGCCCATGTTACCGATTTTATAGCCGAAGACATCACCGGCTGGAAAGAAAACAAACTGGTATTTAACTATGACAGCTGGCCCGACGCCGCCAAAAAATTAAGCAGATGGTATGGCATACCTGTGCAACTGAGAGACAGTACCCTGCTGCGTTGCAAGCTGAAAGGTACTTTTGATAACATCCCGCTGGCCAAAGTAATGGAGCAAATTAAAATGGTAGCAGATGTATCATGGCAAATGCAGGGCAATAAAATGATCATATCCGGTAAATGTAACTAAACACAAGAAAGGTAAAGTTTAATGAAATAAGGAAAGCATAAAACAACAACAGGCAGTATGATCAGATCATACCACCTGCCCCGTAATCAGGTTCTCGCCAAAGGACCCAATTCATTTTAGTAAAACAATCTCAAAAATATGAAAAAATATATATTCTCGCTTTTAAGTGCTATTTATTTGATGTGCACGGTAATGCAAGCTGGCGCAGCCACTGTAAACCGCACATCAGACTCCATAAATTGCACTATCCAGGTTTCCGAAAAATCTATCAAGGAGGTGTTTTCTCTGATAGAAAAACAAACCGGTTTACGCTTTATACATAATGCCACTGAGGCACAGCTCAGCAAAAAGATCAGTCTGTCTGAAAATAACCAGCCTATTGATGATGTATTAAAAAAGATAGCCAAACAATCGGGCTTATCATTTAAAAGGGTTGATCAAACCATATACGTACAAACCACCGCCAGGCTGATGCGCGTATCTGGCAAGGTTATCGATGCCCAAACCGGCGAAACCTTGCCCGGCGTATCGGTAAAGCTCAAAGGCAGCACAGATGGTACCGTAACTGATATTTCAGGCAGTTACCATATCGAGGCTGCCGAAAATAATACACTGGTATTTTCATTTATCGGTTATGTATCTCAGGAACTTCCGGTATCTGGCAGTACCGTAAACGTATCATTGAAACCAGATCAGGCTGCGTTAAAAGAAGTGGTAGTAGTGGGTTACGGTAAACAATCGCGTAAATTATTAACCAGTTCCATCGTTTCTGTTCAAAATAAAGACTTTAACAAAGGCGCGTTCAGCAACCCTGCACAATTACTGCAAGGTAAAGTAGCCGGCCTGAACATTACCCGTTCCGGCGACCCTAACGAAACACCTTCTATTAGCTTACGTGGCCCTTCAACCCTACGCTCAGGCCAGGCACAGGAACCATTTTATGTAATTGATGGTGTGCCAGGAGCCGATTTCCGCCTGGTTGCTCCTGATGACATTGAAACGCTGGACGTATTGAAGGATGCCTCTGCAACTGCTATATATGGTACCCGTGCTGCCAATGGTGTAATTATCATCACTACTAAAAAGGGCAAAAGTGGTCAGGCCGTAATAGCTTACAATGCCTACGCCGGTTTTGAGAAAATCGCCAATAGCATCAAAATGATGAATGCTACTCAGTTGAACGATTATCTAACCAAAAACAACCTTTCGCTCGACCCATCCGATCAAAAAGGTGCTAATACCGATTGGCAAAAGGAAGTGAGCCGCACCGGTTACTCTCAAAATCATAACGTAGCGCTTAGCGGTGGCTTTAACCAAACTGCCTATAGCGCCTCTGTTAATTATTTTGACGATAAAGGTATATTGAAAGGTAGCGCCTTAAACCGTTTAACTACCAAAATTGCCGTGGAGCAAAAGGCTTTTAATGATCGTTTAAAATTGGGTTTATCGGTAAATAATGCGACCAGTAATTCGGACATTATCCCTAACCAAAATATTGTGCTATACAATATGCTGCGTTACCTGCCAACTGTTCCGGTGATGCAAAACGGCGCTTATACCGAAAATTTGCAAAGGGTACAGTACTATAACCCGGCAGCTTTACTGGCCGATGCTTACCAAAAAACCAAAAGCAAACTGAATTTGATCAACGCTACTGCCGAGCTGAAATTACCTTTTAATTTTACCTACAACATCAGCCTGTCGTCGCAAAGCGAACAGGTAAATGGTGGTGCTTTTTATAACAGTAAATACACGCTTGACCAGGGTGTAAACGGCGAGGCTTACCGCTCCTCATTTGAAAACACCCGTAAAGTAGCTGAAACTTTTTTCACCTATGCTAAAGCTACCGGCAAACATGACATCAATGTATTGGCTGGTTACAGCTTACAACAAGATGTTAACGGCGACGGTTTCCAGGCCAATAACCGAAATTTCCCGACAGATGATATTGGTTACCTGAACATTGGTTTGGGTTCGCCACAAGCTGGGTTTGTGACCGACTGGGGACCCAACCTGTATCAAAAACTGCGTTTAATATCTTTTTACAGCAGGGCCAAGTATAGCTATGATAATAAATACCTGTTACAGTTATCATTAAGACGTGACGGTTCATCAGCTTTTGGCGCCAACAACAAATGGGGCACTTTCCCATCGGCTTCATTGGGTTGGAGGATCACCGAAGAATCATTTATGCAGAATCAGCATCTGTTCAACGATCTGAAACTGCGCGCCAGCTACGGTATCACCGGTAACTCCCTGGGTTTTGATCCGCTGATATCTCAGATCAAATACGGCACATCGGGTGCATTTTATTACAATGGCACCTTCACCAATTCCATAGGTCCATCACAAAATGCCAATCCTGATTTGAAATGGGAAAAAACCACCATGTACAATCTGGGTCTGGACTTTTCTTTATTCAAAGGCAGGTTAAGCGGTACCATTGAAGCTTATAATAAAAAAACCAACGATCTGATCTATTTCTACCCGGTATCAACCACTCAATACTTTGTAGGTACTTTAACCGCCAACGTGGGTTCGATCTCCAATAAAGGTTATGAGGTTACTATTGACGCGATACCTGTTCAATCGAGCAAATTCCGCTGGAATACATCTATCAACATAGCGCATAACAACAATAAACTGGTATCCTTATCAAACAGCAGCTTTAAGCTGGATTCAATCCCACAGGCAGAACCAGGTGGCCAGGGCGAAACCGGCTACAAAGTACAGATCCTGAAAACAGGCTACCCGGTTGGCCAGTTCCTGTTATATAAATATGCCGGTAAAAATGCCGCCGGTGTATCACAGTTTTACAGCCGTAGTGGCGGTGTTACCACTACCCCAACTTCAAAAGACTATTACTATGCTGGTAATGCGCAGCCTAAATTACTGTTTGGGTTTAACAACAGCTTTACCTATGGCAATTTTGATCTGAATGTATTTATCCGCGGCTCATTGGGCGGCAAGGTATTGAACGCTACCCTGGCCGACCTGAACCGTACCAGCGATGTGCGGAGCTATAACCTGCCGGTGTCATCAGCCAATGAATCACCAAAGGATGTTAACGCCTATTTGTATTCCGATCGCTATATCGAAAGCAGCTCTTACTTAAGACTTGATAATGCTACCCTGGGTTATACCTTCCCTAAGTTCACCCCGGGAATTCGTAACCTGCGTTTGTATGTATCTGGCAATAATCTGGCCGTTATAACCGGTTATAAAGGTATTGATCCTGAAGTTTCGTTGGGCGGCCTTACGCCAGGTATTGATAATAAGAACTACTACCCGCGTACCAGGGCTTTCCTGTTCGGTTTAAGTGCTTCATTTTAAATCATCTCATTAACAGATCAACATGAAAACTTCCATTCATAAATACTGCGCCATATTTTTAACCGCGCTTACCATATCATCATGCACCAAGGTTGATGTACCGGTTGAAACCGAGTTAACCCCTAATAATTTTCCTGTAACGCAGCAACAGTTTATCCTGGCATCAGGAGCTGCCTATGCTCAATTAAGAGGCTCTTTTGCACAGGCTTACTGGCAAATGCAATCGTTAAGTACAGATGAGGCCATTATGCCTGCAAGAGCCGGTGGCTGGCGCGATGGAGGCCGTTATCAGCAATTGCACTATCATAGCTGGAATGCCGATCTTCCGGAGGTTCAGGACGCCTGGACATGGGGCTTTGGCACCATTAGTACCTGTAACCGGGTTATTGCAAGCTTTGCCACTGCCCCTGATAGCCCAGCCAAAACTACTACCATTGCTGAGTTGAGAGCCACCCGCGCCCTGGTGTTCTTCTTTATGATGGACCTATATGGCAATATCCCTGTAGTAACCACTTTTGGTTCGGCCGATAAACCATCTACCACCGCCCGTAAAGATGTTTTTGCATTTATAGAAAAAGAATTGAACGCGGTGATCCCTCAATTGAGCCAGGTTGTTGATCAAACTACTTATGGCAGGCCAACTCAATATACAGCCTATGCCATACTGGCCAAAATGTATCTGAATGCCCAGGTTTACACCGGTACCAGCCGCTATGACGATGCCGTTAAGATGTGCGATAACATCATTGCATCGGGCAAATACAGCCTGGAGGATGATTATATCAAAATGTTCTATCCTGATAACGGTCCTAAAGACAAGGAATTTATCTTTGCTATTCCTTATGACCACGCACAAGCCCAGGGTGAGCAATTTACCTGGTACAACCTGCACCCGGCCTTACAAGCCAAATATGGTTTGCTATATCGTCTGAGTAATCCATGCAGCACTATTCCTTCTTATTACGCTCAATTTAATGATCCTAACGATATCCGTACCAGCATCTGGCTTATTGGTAAACAGTATGATTTTGCCGGCAACCCTATCATCATCAAAACCACTAAAAAAGGGTTGGATGCCTCCTACAGCGGCCCGGATCCAACTGCACCGGTTGATTTCCAGCTAACTTTTACACCTGACCTTACTCTGGTTGATGTACCTACCTTTGAGGTTGGTGGTGATGAGTTGGGCAAAGCCAAGGGTATCCGTAATAACAAATACTATCCGGATGTGACCGCTACAGACCGCAACCAAAGTAATGACGTACCGGTATTTCGCTACGCGGATATATTGCTAATGAAAGCTGAAGCCATTTTACGCGGAGCAACAGCAACTAATGGCGATAGTCCATTATCATTGATTAACCAGTTAAGGGCAAAACGTAAAGCCGCTACCTGGACAAGCGTTGATCTGCCAAACCTGTTACAGGAACGTGCACGCGAACTGAACTGGGAAACCTGGAGAAGGAATGACCTGATCCGTTTTGGTAAATACGAAGAGTCATGGGGTTACAAAACAGACAATAACGTAAACAAACGTCTGTTCCCGATTCCTTCTGCCGAAATTATCCTGAACTCGAAACTGCAGCAAAACCCTGGCTATTAATTAATACCCCCCAAACCTTATCACAGCCCTTAGCTTTTAGCTAAGGGTTTTTTATTGACCAAAATTTTATAAATAGCGTATAAAATTTTATAAAACATATCCGTTATAATGCTTTAACTTTGTTGTTAGATGAAAAGAGTCGCCGTTTTAAGCATAGCAGCATTTTACCTGTTACTCACCACAGGGATGTTTGTGTGCCTGGTACATTGTACCGGCCAAAGCTTAATGGGTAACAAAATGGCTATGCAGGCCATGGATAATACGACAACTCACCATCATCATAAACACAGTTCCAAAAGCGATGATTGTGATTGCTGCAAAAAGCATGGCAACTATGTGATCAAAGAAAATATAAAACCAGCCAGTGTTGATTCGCAGGCTCCGGTGATAGCTATCATTACCCGGCCATTTCAATCTATCCCCGCTGCTGCACATTACATCGTTTTAAATACATTTAGGCTAAGCTCCGGTAAGGCCCCGCCGGGATTATCGGGCAAAGCGATAGCTATACAACAACGTTCTCTTCAGATCTGATCAATTAAAGTAATCCTATTTTAAAGTGGCCCTATTATGTCTGCTACTTATTTTATCAGGCTATTATTCGTAATTGCCGGGTAATGATTATCAACTAAAAATTAATTACTTTTAATAATAAAAAATCATGAGAACGTTAAAATCATTCATTATACTTTTCACCGCATTCATTACTTATTCAACCGTTAAAGCTCAGGATAAAACAGCCAATACTGCTGTAAACAATGTACTGAGTGCTTACCTGGATGTTAAGAACGCCCTTACTGCCGATAACAACGTGCAAACCAAAGCAAAGGCTAAAGACCTGTTAACTGCCATTGCCGCCGTACCCATGGATAAGTTAACTGCCGATCAGCATAAATTATGGATGACCTATGCCGAAAAACTGGAATTTGACAGCCGCCATATTAGCCAGAGCGATGCCATTGATCATCAGCGTGAACATTTCACCAGTTTATCCAAAAACATGTATGAGGTAACCAAAGGTCTCAAACTGAACACCAACACCATTTATGAGCAGTATTGCCCCATGAAAAAGGCTACCTGGCTGAGCGAAACCAATGCTATTAAAAATCCATACTACGGCAAGCAAATGCTAACCTGCGGTAAAACAACCGAAACACTGGCACCGGCTGCCAAATAACAAACAGGCTTTTTTATGAAGACTTACCTTTTAATTTGGGTAAATCTGTTCCTGGCGGCTACTGCTTTCGGTCAGCATCATATGTCTATGAAAATGGATCAGAGTGCCGGCGGTAAGCGGGAGCCTTTTTATACCAAAATAGGCAACAGGGAGATTTACCATTTATATATAGGCGATACTACAGTAAACTATACCGGTAAAGCCAGACCCGCCATGGCCATTAACGGATCGATACCGGCACCTACCCTTACCTTTACCGAGGGTGATACCGCCGAGATTTACGTACATAACAACATGATGATGGAAACATCCATCCACTGGCATGGGCTTATACTGCCTAACCGGTACGATGGTGTGTCTTATCTCACCACATCACCGGTAAAGGCTGGCGAAACACATCATTATAAATTTCCACTGGTACAGCATGGCACCTACTGGTATCATTCGCACACCATGACACAGCAGCAAAGCGGCATGTATGGCGCTTTCATCATCCATGAAAAGGAAGCATCACCTATTAAAGATTATACCTTATTGCTGAGCGACTGGACAGATGATAACCCCGAGCAGGTACAGCGTCTGCTGCATAATGCTACCGATTGGTATGCCATACGTAAAGGCAGCATGCAGAGCTATTCCGAAGCTATTAAAGATGGACAGCTTAAAACAAAGCTTACCAACGAATGGAAACGGATGACCGCCATGGACGTAAGTGATGTGTTCTACGACCGCTTCTTCAGCAATGGCAAAGCGGAGAACACCGCACCACAATTTAAAGCCGGCGACCAGGTAAGGCTGCATGTGGTTAACGGCAGTTCCTCAACCTATTTCTGGCTCAATTATGCAGGCGGTAAACTAACCGTAGTAGCCAATGACGGTGAGGATGTAGAACCCGTTAAAGTTGACCGGCTGATCATCGCCACTGCCGAAACCTACGATGTGGTGGTCACTATTCCTAAAGATGGCAGCTACGAGTTTTTAGCTACTCCTGAGGACAGAACCAAATACACCTCACTTTGGCTGGGTTCAGGTACCCAGCATAAAGCCACACATCTATCTCGCCTTAAATATTTTGAAGGCATGAAAATGATGAATGGGATGATGGATATGCAAGGCAACATGAAGGAGATGGACGGCATGACCATGACCAACCAGGTAATGGATATGAACACGGTGATGTATCCCGAAATAACCGGGGAAGCCGAAAAGCCTGCTGGCCAAAAGAACAAGAAAACCGACAAAATGGGTGGCATGGACATGGGCGATAAAAAAGCCGGTGATAAAGAGATAGGCAGCATGAATATGGGTGACATGGACATGAGCAGCAGCTCCTCAGACATTGTCACCCTGAATTACGGCATGTTACGGTCGACCAAAGTAACCACCCTGCCCGAGGGGCCAACCAAATTGCTCCTGTTTGACCTTACAGGTAACATGAACCGTTACGTGTGGACGATCAACAATAAAACCGTGTCGGAATCAGACAAAATCCTGATCAAAAAGGGTGAGAATGTGCGCATCATTCTGTATAACAACACCATGATGCGCCATCCTATGCACCTGCATGGGCATTACTTCAGAGTATTGAATGGGCAGGGCGATCATTCCCCCTTAAAAAACACATTGGATATTATGCCGATGGAAAGAGATACCATTGAGTTCAGGGCAAGCGAAAGCGGCGACTGGTTTTTCCACTGCCACATCCTTTACCATATGATGAGCGGTATGGGGCGCATCTTCAGCTATGAAAATTCGCCGCCGAATCCCGAGATTCCTGATCCAGCCGCAGCCATCAAAAAGATCTATGCGGATGATCAGCATTTTTACGCATCGGCCAAAATAGGGCTGGAAAGCAATGGCAGCGATGGTACAGCCGCGTTGGCTAACACCCGCTGGAAGTTTTCGACCTTATGGCATCTTGGTTTACATGACCATGATGGTTATGAAAGCGAAACTATGCTGGGCCGTTATTTTGGCCGTATGCAATGGCTATATGCTTATGGTGGCTTTGATTATCATTATAAAAAAGAAACTGGCGAGCCCGAAAAGAATTTGTTTGGCCAGGTAAGCAACAAAAACAACCGTAAAACGGTAGTTGCCGGTTTGGCCTACACACTGCCTATGCTGGCGGTAGCCGATGCCCGCATTGATGGCAATGGCAAGCTCAGGTTTCAGTTAAGCCGTGATGACATACCGGTTACCAGCCGTCTTCGTTTTACCATTATGGGTAATACGGATAAGGAATATGCGGCCGGATTCAGGTATATATTCACCCGTAACTTTGCGCTGTCTACCCATTATGACAGTGATATGGGTTGGGGCGGAGGTTTAACGCTTACCTATTAACTAGTTAAAAAAGAGGCTGTATCATCAATCATGATCAGCCTCTTTTTATTTGATTTACCTGGATATTCTAAGGTCTTAGATTACCCAAAAAGTGGGTTTACACTTTTTGGTGTTAACATTTGTTTATATATCTAATAATCAATTAGTTAAATTAAATTTATATGAAAAAAGTGTAAACCATGTAAACCCACTTTTTGCATAAGGTTGAATGGTCATACTTAAGTTCGGCAAACACATCGCTTTATCCAGAACGGCTCGTTAACCTATTAAAAATACGTATTACATACGTATTTTTTTTACCCCTTGTTTATATTTTCTTTGTCTTAATAAAATCCAATACCTTTTGAGTTTCTTCCGGGTAAACCGCGATGTGGTGATTACGTAACAGGTAGGGCGCACTGGTTTTACCCTGTGAGCCCCCACCTACCATGATCACATGCGATGATTGCTGCGGCATATGGCAGTTGATACAATAGTTATTAATCACCGCCCCTATTTGCGGAGCCATTTTGCAAAAATTGTGCTTGGCTTCGCTATGGCAGCTCAGACATTTTTGGGTAAACATGCCTATATTTTTTTCCTGGTTAACATGCGGATCATGACAGGTATTACAATCCATCTTACTCATGATAAAGCACTTGCTGGCAGGCAATAGCGAGCTCTGATTACCATGCACATCAGGACTAGGGTGATTAGGATCATCAGGCAAAAAAGTCATCTCTTTAAATTTCGACAAGGTATCGCCCATATGAAAACCGTATGATGTACGCAGAAAACCACCTTTAGTCCCGGAATGGCAAACGGCGCAGGCATCCATCTTTTGGCCTCTTGTTAAAGAGGCATAGGTGGTAATGTATTTTGGCTTCTTTTCATCCGGATAAGCGGTATGGTAATTAACATGATTAGCAGCAGGGCCATGGCATCGCTCGCAATCAATACCATATATCAATGATGCTTTATCAAATCCAACCTGCATATGCGCTTGTGGCAGATCGCCGATATAAGACGTATGGCACTCCAGGCATTTACGCAATATAGGCCGTTGAAAATTCACACGTGTCGGATCATACCCCGGACTATTGGCCCAGCCATGCAAAGCCGTAAAGTAAGATACCGGCAACTCAAACAGTTGACTATCTTTCCAATACAGATAGGTTTGCGCGTTAACCAACCCTACTGTTATTTCAAACTTCTCGGCTTCTGTTTGCTTGTTGTTCATGTATCCAGCCTGGTAAAGGCTATCTCCTCGCTTTTCCATAGCTACATGTAAGCCATTACCATAATCCAGGATGTTAAAACCTTTGGCAAAACTACCTTTGATATTATCGGCCGAGGCAGGGCGCGTAGTTTGAAAATGGGCAGTATGCATATAGGAATTATAAACATCACTATGGCATTTAACACAACTCTCTGAACCGGCAAATAACTGCCCCCGGGGATCGTTTTCGGGAGCGCCGGCATTATAACACTGTGTTAAAATAAAGCTTAATGGGATAAGGGAAATTAAAACAAAAAAGAAGGTCTTTTTTTTAAGCATGTCCTTAATTCACAAATTGGATACGGTGGTTTAATTCTGATTTTATTGGCCGGGGTTAACCGGTAAAATCAACAACAATTTACCTCAATAATTATATAAAACAAATAAAAAAACAAAGGGCCGCCACATTACGCGGCAGCCCCTCTATATAAGCGGTTATATTAATTATAGCCCGGGTTTTGTTTTACCTGGCTGCCATTGGTTGTCTCGTTCAATGGAATAGGTAAAATTTCATTTACACCTGCTTTAAAGCCTTTAAATGCTAAAGCAGTAGGTGCTTGCCCCCAACGTACCAGGTCAAACCAACGGTGGCCTTCGGTAGCTAGCTCTAAACGTCTTTCGTTATAAACATTTTGCAGAGTTGCCGGTACCGATGGTAAACCTACACGGCTGCGCACGGCATCAAGCAAAGTTTGTGCACGAGCGGTGCTGCCACCACCGTTCAGATCGGCCTCAGCTTCCATCAGGTAAGTATCAGCCAAACGGATCTCGATGTAGTCGTTAGGCCAGTTAAGTTCAGTAATACCAGTTGTTACCTTATTGGCGTTTATAGGCGCGTATTTTTGTATAAAGTAACCGGTGTTCTGATAGCTTGGCGAATAGCTTGTTTTAGTAGCCTTGGTTAAACTGTCGATATTTACAATAGTGTAACCATAACGTGGATCACCTTTCATCGCAGTAGCTAACTGTGTAGTAACAGGGCTAAAACCATAACCACCGCTGTAGTAAATTGGACCGGTGTAGCTTCTTGGACCAACCATTTGCACGTACACGTTTGATTTAAACTGATCCCAGTTGCTCCAGGTATAGCTTTGCGTGCCAGAGTGTACTAACTCAAAGATCGATTCGCTATTGAACTTATTTTTAATGCTGAATATATCAACGTAGTTAGCCAGTAGCTTATAATTGTAATTAGTGTTTACATCATTTAATAAACGGGCGGCATCTGACCATTTTTTCTCATACAGGTAAACTTTACCTAAAAGGGCCTTAGCAGCACCTTGAGATACACGGCCATTTTCGGCAGGGGCAATAGTTACCGGTAAGCCGTCAATAGCGGCTAACAGGTCTTTTTCTATCTGCGCATAGGTAGTCTCGGCTGGTACTTGTGGCTGTTGATATACATTATTAAGTGTTAACGTAGATAATATCAAAGGCACATTTTTAAATAACCTAACCAGGTCAAAGTAATAATGCGCACGCAGGAATTGGCCTTCAGCGGTATATCTTTTTAACAGGTCGGCACTCAACCCTGGCACTTTAGGTAATTGTTCCAACAATACGTCGGTACGGTTTACACCCTGAAAGTTGATAGCCCAGAATTGATTCTGCGGACCAACAGTTGGTGATAGGGTATAATTATTAATAGCCTGCCATGCCGGTACATCTGACGAACTACCACCACCTGCATAACAATCGTCTGAGGCTGCATTCAAAGCTCCCAGGGGTGATGAGTACGTATTATCAATACCGCCTGTTTCAGTAACCAAAGGGTCATAAGCTGCCACTACTGCGGTAAGCGCCTCCGCAGGGTTAGCATAATAGTTTGACTGAAGAAACTGTCCTTGTGGCTGTAACTCCAGGAATGATTTTTTACAAGAAGCTAAAGCACCAACACCCAGCAAAACTGCTCCTGTATATAAAATATATTTTGATTTCATGATCAATCTTGTTATTTGTTATTATAAAGTAATGTCTAAACCAGCCATAAATGTGCGTGCCTGAGGATAAATACCCATATCGATACCACCGCTTATTTCAGGATCATAACCTTTATAACCAGTAATGGTTACCAGGTTGTTGCTGCTCAGGAATACCCTAACCTTTTTAACATCTGCCGACTTTAACCAGCTTTGTGGCAAATTGTAACCTAACTGCAAGGTTTTGATGCGGAAGTAAGCACCATTTTGCAGGTAAAAGTTCGACGGATTTTTAAAGTTATTATTAGGGTCGGCATCAGTTAAACGTGGATAGTTGCTGCCTGTATTATCAGGTGTCCATGCGTTTAAGGCCGCTATCGGGTAATTAGCCGAAGCAATATCTAACCTGCGGTAAGCCTGGTAAATTTTATTACCCCAAACACCCTGGCCAAATATTCTGATGTCAAAATTTTTGTAGCTGGCGTTAAAATTCACCCCATAAGTAAAGGTTGGCAACGGATTACCCAGGAATTTACGATCATTTGCCGTTATCTTGCCATCACCATCAACATCTGCCCATTTAAAATCGCCAGGTTTGGCATTAGGCTGAATTAACTGCCCATTTTTGGTATAGGCGTTAATTTCTGCTTGTGAGTGGAACACGCCCAGCTCTTGGAAGCCATAGAACGCGCCAACCGGCTGGCCTACGGCTGTACGGCCAATTTCATAGGTTGAACTTTGCACGGTACCTACCGTAAAGTAGTTAATCTGGTTACCCAGGCTGGTTACCTCGTTGTGGTTATAGGAGATGTTACCACCTAAGTTATATTTAAAATCACCCACATTACCGGTATATCCCAAACTTAACTCCACACCTTTATTTTCCATGTCACCAACGTTAGCATAAGGCTGGCCAACAAAACCGGCATAGGCTGGCAATTGTATTTGCTGCAGCATGCCTTTGGTTAACTTTCTGTAAACATCAAAAGTTACGCTCAGGTTATTAAATAACGTTGCATCGAAGCCAAGATCGGCAGTACGGGTTTCTTCCCATTTCAGGGCCGGGTTAGCCGGAGCATTTGGGCTGTAACCTATAATCAGGTTATCGTTACCAAATACATAGTTACGACCGCTGCCAATAGTTGCGGCATAGGCAAAATCGCCCAGGGCCATTTCGTTACCTACTATACCGTATGAACCACGCACTTTAATAAAGTCAACGAAGGTATTTTTAGGGAACCAATCTTCGCGGGTGATTACATAACCCGCTTCTGCTGATGGGAAGGTACCGTATATATTGTTGGTACCAAATCTTGATGATCCGTCACGGCGGATAATACCAGTAAACAAGTATTTCTGATCGTAATCATAAGTTACCCTTCCAAAATAAGATGCCAGTGTATGCGGTTGAATTTTAGTTGGATCAATACCGGTAGCTATTCTGTTAGTAGCCGGTAAAGCAAAACCAGTAGAAGCGTCAGCAAATGAATTTACGGGTTCGCCTATAAATGTACCACCTAAAACTGATGCTGAATATTTTTGAGCACTGGTACCCACTAAAGCACTTAGGTTATGCTTTCCGAATGAGCGGGTATAGGTGGCCGTGTTATCCCAGTTCCATGTCAGGTTCCGGTCGTTTTCCTGATACTGGGATGTATTTGAAAGATTGCTTGTGCTTGAATTTAAATAGTAAAGAGGTGTAAAACCATCCTGGCCATAATAAGCCTGTTTAGCACCTATCTGTGTACGGATCTTTAAACCTGCAATCGGCTCAATCTCGGCAAATGCATTACCCAAAAGATTGGTAGCATAGGAATAATTACCTAAACGGGTTTGTGCATATGCAAAAGGATTTGTGATTTCCTGTGATACGTAATTGGATATACCATAAGGTAAGCCTTGGGCATTTCTTACAATATAGTTGGCCTGGTTGGTATAGACAGACGCGTTTGGTTGTGCATTAATGTCACTTACGGTTACCGGGGTAAGCGGGTCAAGATTTAAAGCAGAACTAAGCGGGCCGCCAAATACACTATTAGTATTACCTACACTTTTATTACGATTGTAAGAATAAGTAAAGTTTTCTCCTATCGTAAACCATTTTTTTACTTTATAGGAGGTATTGGTTGTAAAGTTAAATTTCTTGTAATCAGAAATATCAGGCATTACAATACCTTTTTGATCCAGGTAGCCAAAAGAAGTATAGTAGGTAGCTTTATCGGTAGCACCACTGATGTTCAAGTTGTGGTTTTGAATCAAAGCATTGTTGCTAAAGATCTCATTCTGCCAGTTGGTACCTGCACCTAATGATCCGGGATTGCTGAATATAGGAGCTTTACCATCATTGATCTGTGCCTGGTTTCTTAATGTAGCGTATTGTGAAGCATCAGCCAGTTTTACTTTGCTCACCGGACCCTGAAAACCAATATAGCCATTATAGCTAATTACAGCATCACCTTTTTTACCCTTTTTAGTAGTAATGAGGATAACACCATTTGATGACCGTGAACCGTAGATGGCTGCAGACGCATCCTTTAATACCTCCATCGATTCAATATCATTTGGATTCAATAACGTTATGTCATCAACAACAACACCGTCAACAACATATAACGGATCGCTGTTTTGCCTCGAAGTAACACCCCTCACACGTATTTGCGGAGCTGCTCCCGGCTGGCCTGAGCTTTGTACAACGCTTACACCTGTAACACGCCCTCTTAAAGCATCATCAACGCGAGTTACCTGTTGATCTTGTATATCGGCTGCTTTAACGCTGCTGATAGCACCGGTAACGGTAGCTTTCTTTTGAGTACCGTAACCAACTACTACAACCTCATTCAGGTTTTTAACGTTTTCTTCAAGGGTTATGGTGATACTGGTTTGGTTTCCAACAGTTACCTCCTTGTTATTGTAACCAATATAGGCTATTACCAATATAGCGTTAGGGCCGGCCACGTTTAGCTTAAAATTACCATTCAAATCAGTTGATACCCCATTAGTGGTGCCCTTTTCTAAAATGCTGGCTCCGATGATGGGCTCTCCACTTTTGTCAACAACCTTACCGCTTACTGGTGTTGCAGCAACATCTGCTACTGCATTTACCGGAGCAATTTCGGCAGCCGGAGCTGTTTCAGTAATCGCGCCAGCTTTACCCAGTACAATTCTGTCCTGAAGTACCTCGTAACTGATGCCCTTACTTTTTAATACTTCATCAAGTACGTTTTTTAGCGATTCATTTTCCATATTAACGGAAACCCTTTGATTGCCATTGATCGCTGTACTGCTGTATATAAATTTAATTTTATCATTTTTTTGTAAATGACTCAATACATCAACCAGGGTGGTATTGTTTAATGATATACTTATCTTTTTATCAAGTATACCCTGGGCACTCAAAGTATTTGAGTAGGCCATACCACTTAACATGGTTGATATCAGAATTTGAATAAATGTTATCCTCATGATTTGATACCAGGGAATAGGAGTTCGTAAACGAAATTTCATATATTTGTTATGTTTCTTTTTAAAAATGAGACAATTAACGCCCCTCCACCATCTAAAATGGTGTCACTTGATTTGGGCTCATCTAGAACTTAGGAGTGGTCGCAACACTTCTAAGTTTTTTTATTTTACCAGTGTTCGGCTGGATTTATAACTGATTTTTAGGATTTTGTTCTCTCTTTCATTCAATCATGGGTTTGGTTAATAGTTGGTTTATTTAAGTTCGATGGTGTTATTTTTTATTTCGTAATCAATACTTAACGACTTATTAAGCGCCTCCAAAACATCGGGCAGGTTAAAACCGGTAAAATCGGCGTTAAGCATGTAATGGTTTAATTTTTCGTTAACCACAATAATGTGTGTTTTATACCTGGCATTTAGTGCCGGTACAATATCTTTCATCAGCTTATTATCAAATAAGAGGTTCTCATGATTCCATATTTTAAGCGCCCTTTCATCAGATTTGATGATAGGCTTTAAGGTATGATCATACGCAGAGTACACCGCCTTTTGATGTGGATAAAGCATCACATCTCCACTTACTATATTTAACTGCGTGTTATTTATGCTTTGTTTGGTTTTAATACTTACCGACACTTTACCAGTTACAACTGCCACATCAGCTTCACTGCTTTTATCATTATCACGCACACGGAAACTTGTTCCCCATACTTTGGTAATGATAGAATGACTGCTGATAATAAATGGACGCGCCGGATTTTTGGTAACCTCAAAAAAGCATTCGCCCGACATGGATACCATGCGTGCCGATGCTGCAAATACCTTTGGATATTTTAACTGCGCATTTGGATTTAACCAAACCGTTGTGCTATCCGGAAGTCTTGATTTATAAATACGGTGGGAATTATTGGTAATTACAACTATTTCCTGCTGGTTATCTGTAAATGTATCTTTGTTGTCTTTACTTGCTCTGCGATATAAGCCTAATATTATGGCTACCAAAAGCACTGCAGCCACCGAACCGATCCATAACCAGGTATTTCTCTTATTTACTACTGGTATTTCTTCGTCATCTACAGCATCTATATGATCCAGAATACTGTTATATATCTTTTCTTCCAACACTTTTTGCTGAGCGGCATTCAGAGTCGAAGTATAGCCCGCGTCATGATCAAATGATTGGTACCATTGTTTTACCAAGGCAGCCTCAGCGTCTGTGCATTCGCCATTAATATACCTTTCCAGTAATTCAATAGATAGATGTTCTTTCATGAAAAGAAAAAATTCGGTTTATACTATCATTGACGTTTGAGAAAGGCACATCCCTTAGTCTGGATAAAAAAAAATTAAAAAAATTCATTGGTGACCTTATTTATAAAAGAAATTTTAAAATACAGTTGACAAAGTCAACTATATTTATCTATGTTTGTTTCATGGCTACATTCACAAATCCCATAGCTAACATCCGGGCCTTTAACCGATTTTATACCGATATTATTGGTCTGCTCGATAGGCATTTACTACATAGCAGGTACTCCCTGGCCGAAGCACGGATCATTTATGAAATATCCGTAGGCGAAAATTTGCAGGCATCACAGATCATGACGGCTATGCATATTGACAAGAGTTATTTAAGCCGACTGTTAAAAAAATTGGAAAAAGAAGGCCTCATCATTAAAAAACCGTCGGAGCAAGATGCAAGGGCCATGTTCATTTCGTTAACCGCAAAGGGATTAAGGGAATTTAACATCCTTAATAAAGCCTCGGATGAACAGATCAGCGCAATGACCACGGGCTTGAAAGCCTCAGATCAGCAGCAATTAGTTAACCACATGAACGCCATTATGAACATTTTAACAAAAACCGCTATAATTTAATCCAGATGGATACCCCATTAACATTAAACGACATTAAGCTAAGGACCCGCTTACTTCCGGGCGACCTCGGCTATATTGCTTATATACATGGCAAACAATATGCACAAGAGCTGGGCTATGGCTTAAACTTCGAAGTTTATGTATTGGAAGGATTACAAGAATTTGCCCGGCACTATAATCCGGCAAAAGACAGGGTTTGGATATGTGAACATAATGACAAAATCATTGGTTTCCTTATCGGTTTTCATCGTGGAGAGACCGTTCAGTTACGGTACTTTATTTTTTTGCCCGAATATCGTGGCATAGGTCTTGGTAAAAAATTAATGGATGAGTTCATGGCCTATATGCGAGAGATGGGATATAAAGAAGCCTACTTGTGGACTACCAACGAACAACAACCAGCCATTGCTTTATATACAAAATATGGATTTCGTCTTGTTGAAGAAAAAATTTCTCATTCGTTTGACAAAGCTCTTATGGAATTAAGATATGATCTTGTTCTGACAGATTAAATACAAAAGGGAGGGAATTAACGCCTGATTACGCTACCCGGACTGATAGATTTAAAAAGATTGATGAACGGGTTGTTTATCTGAGGCATACGAAAACCGATTGAATACATAACCGTAGCTTGCAAAACCAACACAAATATCAGGTAATGCGTTAGGGTTAAGCGTATCTGCTTGAGGGCCCTCGTCAGATGCTGTTCCACCGTTTTTTCAGATATGCCTAAATAGCTGGCTATTTCCTTATTGCTTTTATGTTCTTTACGGCTTAGTTCAAATACGGAGCGGCATTTATCTGGCAGGTGACTTATTTCTTCGTCAATGGTATATACAAGATCTTTCAACATGATCGAATCTTCGGTTGAATTATCAACTTCAGTATGCACAACTTTAAAAGCTTCTTTATACCGTGAACGCACTAATTCTTTCCGATAAATGTCAATTACATGGTTAGCTATGGCCGAATGCAAGTATGCACCAATAGTAGTGTTGATCTGGAGTACTTGCCTTTTCGTCCAGAGGTTAGTAAATAGTTCTTGCACAACTTCCTCGGCCAACTCCCTGCTTCTTAATCTTTTATATGCCTCATCAAACAACTTTTTCCAGTACCGGGAGTATATCTCGCGGAACGCACCAAGCCTGTCTTGCTTCAGCAATCGTATCAGTTCCTCTTCGGACAGCTCTTCTGTGAAATCAATCATAAACCAGGTAACAGTAGGTTAATAGGATGTAATTAAAACATTAACCAATCAACAAAACTGAAAAAAAAATAACAACCAACCAAGCCTGGATTGTAATAGTTTCGTTTAATTTTCATTTCTCCTCGTAACATTTTAGCTATTAAAAGTTTACAAAGTGTCATTAAAACACTTTGCTGTATAGAAACGGACTTGCAACTACATTATTATTTATATAGCTAACAATAATTAAAAGCAACAAAATTGCTTTTAATTACTACATTTGCCACACCAAACAGACTGAAAGATGAGCACCATACGACCAAAACCCGTTACCATAATTACAGGATTTTTGGGGGCAGGTAAAACCACTTTTCTGAATGGGTTGATAGCCTACAAAAACACCGAAAAACTGGCCGTGATCGAAAACGAGTTTGGTCAGGAAGGAATAGATGGCCAATTGGTTATCTGCGCGGATGACAAGCTATTTGAACTCAGCAATGGGTGTTTATGCTGTACGTTGAATGAAGATTTTTACTCGCTGCTGGAAGTTTTATGGGAAGGACGCGAAGAATTTGATGAACTGGTGATAGAAACCACGGGAATAGCCAATCCCGCATCGGTAGCGGCACCATTTCTTACCAATGCTAATGTACCTTATTATTACAAGCTTAACCGGGTGATATGCCTGGTAGACGCCCATAATATTGAGCAGCAACTACATGAAACCGACGAAGCACGCAATCAGATCAGCTTTAGTGATATTTTACTCATCACTAAAACAGACATGGTAGATATCGAACAACTGGCCCATATCGAAAAACTTTTAAAAGGCATTAACCCGTTGGCTGTTGTATTGTCTGGCTATCGTGATTGCTACCCTTTTACCCAAATTTACGAGGTAACACGCGGAACTGTGGCCGAGGCTAAATCGTCCAAACCCACCAACCGCACCTTTACACTGCAACGCCATCAACATGAAGACCTGGTTTCATTAAGTTTTAACTTCGTCGAACCTTTTGATCTGCAACTGCTATCGCACCGGTTAACCGTTTTTCTGAATTTTCAAGCCAAGGATGTTTACCGGGTAAAAGGTATTTTTAGTATTCACAACCAAACACAAAAAGTCATCATACAATCGGTCATGAATGATCTGGCAGTTGCAACCGGGGATACCTGGACTACTGAAGCCGAGAGAAACAGCCGTATTGTATTTATTGGTAAAAAACTGAACCCTGACGGGTTCGAGAAAATGTTGAGACAATGCTTATACCGACACATTTAAATACATACGGGTACATTACCTGGAATCCAGATCCCAACATTTTTGATTTAGGCTTTTATGCCTTACGCTGGTATTCTTTTTTATTTTTAGGTGGCTTTATACTGAGTTATCTGATCATTAAACATCGCTTTAACATCGCCTGTATTAACCCGCGCCTGCTTGAGCAGCTTGCTATCTATATAGTAACAGGTACGCTTGTTGGCGCCCGGCTGGGGCATTGCATATTTTATGATTGGGATTACTATCATTCACATCTCATAGAGATAATCTTACCTTTTCAGTTCACGCCTCATTTTAAAATCACAGGCTATCAGGGACTGGCCAGCCATGGTGGTGGCATTGGTATATTTATAGCATTATGGCTTTATCATCATCAATACCAAAAGCATATTAATTTATTGTGGGTTATGGATCAACTGGCTTTAGTTGTTCCACTGGCCGGGTGTTTTATCAGACTGGGCAATCTCATGAACTCGGAAATTATCGGTCGGCCAACAGAGCTCAACTGGGCATTCATTTTTGTGCGGGATGATGGCATTCCCAGGCATCCGGCGCAGCTTTATGAAGCCTTGGCATACGTTGGTATTTTTATTATTTTGAACTTACTGGCCAAATATAGGCCATCAAAAAATGGCTTTCTGCTCGGTTTATTTTTGACATTGGTATTTACCGCGAGGCTCTTGTTAGAAAGGCTTAAGGAAGACCAGGCAGCCTTTGAAGCTCATATGTCATTAAACATGGGCCAATTATTAAGCATTCCTTTTGTTGTGGCCGGCATTATCCTAATGATTGTTAAAAGCGGAAAGCGTACCAAAATACCTGATGAAGTAAAAACGGCATAAACAAAAAAGGGTTACCTGTATATACAAGTAACCCTTTTTTGTTTAAATTGATATTAATTTTTATGAATATCCAATTCACTGATCAGGTTATCGGCATGGCCTAATTTATCCATACACCACAACACATAGCGAATATCTACACAAATAGTTCTTTTATATTTTTTGTCGAAAGCAATATCCCCACTCATGGCTTCCCAGTTACCATCAAACGCTAAACCAATCAATTCACCATTACCATTTATAACCGGCGAACCAGAGTTTCCGCCTGTAATATCATCATTGGTGATAAAACATACGGGTACCGTACCATCAATAGCATACTGGCCAAAATCTTTTTTCTTATAAGCATCAATTAATGAGGCTGGTAAATCAAATTCACTATCGCCAGGTTTATACTTTTTCATCACCTCATCTAAATTAGTAGTGATATTATACTGTTTGCCATCCTTTGAGGCATAATCCTGCACATTACCATAGCTGATACGCATAGTTGAATTGGCATCCGGATACATAAGCCTACCTTGATTTTTTTCAAGCAAAGCCTGGAGATACAGCTTATCCAACTTTTCTTTCTGCTCCTCAAAATCGCCAACCTTTGAACCAAAAGTATTACGGGCATAAGTGCGGGGACTTACCTGACTGGCGTATTGATAAGCCAGATCGTTACCTAACACTTCGATAGATGGATTTTGCATAAACGCCTTAAATTTATCCGGGTTAATCACAACACTCTTGCTCCAGAGCTCGTTAGCGAATTTTGTAAATGATTCTTCAACGGTAGCTCCCTTGTATTTCTTAACAATGTCCTCAATAAACTGTGGATGTTGTTCTTTCGGAACACCGGCATAATAAGTGGTCATGATCTGCGCAAAGATCTTTTTATCAGCAATTTCATTATAGTTGCTCACATAGCCATCGTTCACTTCCTTCAGGTCCTTTTTAAGGTCTTCTACAGCTTTGGCATCATCCTTACGGGCATCAAGAGCTTTTAAGATATTATAGGTAACCAGCGTATTATAAACAAAGCCGGGAGCTAACAAACCCTCTTCTACAAAGGTACGATGGATGGCATATGGCTCATAGGCGGCATACATTTTTTTATAGCTATCCATTAAACCAGCATAGGCTGGTTTATCAGCAGCCCATTTTGTAAACTCAGCCTCTTCTTTTAGCTTTTGGTCATAAATATTCAGTTGTTTCAACTGTTCAGTTTGACCAATAAAGTACTTCCAATAATTGGCTATTTCGGCATATTTTGATGATAGCTTAAGGCGGGTATCCACACTCTTATTCATCTCCTCTTTCCAGGCTTTGAGGCGGATATCACGTAATTTTACAATTACTGGATTGGTCTCTTCGGTAGCTAACCGAACACCATTTGAAGTTAAAAACCTATCTGTATGGCCGGGATATCCATAAACCATGGCAAAATCGCCATTCTTAACACCTTTGATAGATACCGGCAGGAATTTCTTAGGTACCAACGGCACATTATCTGCCGAATAAGCAGCCGGCTTACCATCTTTACCGCTGTAAATTCTGAAAATAGAAAAATCTCCGGTATGTCTTGGCCATTCCCAATTGTCGGTATCGCCACCAAATTTACCTATTGATTGAGGCGGGGCTCCTACCAAACGGACATCGTTATAGGTTTCATACAGGTACAAAAAATATTGGTTTCCATCGTAGAAATCGTTTATAGCACCTTCATAACCAGTATTTCGGGTGGCGTCAACAATGAGTTGGTTTTTAACCTCTTCGAGTTTTGCTGCACGATTAGCCTCTGTAGCACCTTGTAAAGCGGCCGTTATTTGCGGAGTTACATCTTCCATCTGTACCAAAAACTGTACAAATAACCCAGGTATAGGCTTTTCTTCGGTGTAATTTTTAGCATAAAAGCCGTTGTCCAGGATATCGTTTTGCGGTGTTGAATTGGCAGATATAGCCTCATAACCACAATGATGGTTAGTAAAAACCAAACCTTTGTTGGATACCACTTCGCCGGTGCAAAAACCGCCACCCAATGAAACAATGGCATCTTTTATACTGGCTTTGTTAATATTGTACAGATCTTCAGGAGTTAGTTTAAAACCCTGTTTTTTCATCTGGTCATAATTTTTACCTATTAGCATAGGTATCCACATCCCCTCATCCGCTTTGACCACATCCACTAAAATCAGCGGAAGCACCATCACAACAATCATTAATTTAAGTCTATTCATACAATTGGTCTAAAATTTTAAATATAGCTATTGTCTATCAAATCCTTATTAATAAATGCACCAACCGCTGCCCCCAAAGCAACCGACATCGATACAGCACGCATTGGAGTAGTGTTATCACCTGCCGCATAAACTCCAGATATATTGGTTCGACCAAAACTATCAACATTAATATAACCCGCATCTGTGAGGTCGCAGCCCAGTTTTATAGGCAGATCGCAATGTTGTACAAAAGCCGGACGATTATACAAAGCATTTAAGTGATAAAGCTCATCGTTTTCCAGGGCTATGCCTTTGAGTCGGCCATTTTCATGTACAATCTCCCTGATCCTGGTTTCTTCTATATTAATATTGCGGGCCCTCAATTGTATAACCTGTTCCATACCCAATGTTGATACACCGTTTGTAAACAAGGTGATATCTTTTGTCCAATTATTGATGAGTTTAGCATATTCATAAGCGATGTCCCCATTCCCTAAAATCCCTGTTGCTTGCTGGCGTACTTCGTAGCCATGACAATACGGACAATGTATTACAGAAATCCCCCAGCATTCAGCAAAACCGGGGATATCCGGCATAGTATCTTTTACGCCTGTTGCAAAAAGCAGTTTTTCGGCAAGATATCTTTTACCCCACGACGTTTGTATGCGAAAACCAACTTCTTTTATGGTAGCTTCTATTGCTGTATCGGCAATTAGTTTAACTGTATCATACATCATAAGTTGTTCGAGGGCTATTTGGGTGATAGCTGCAGGAGTTTCCCCGTCACGGGTTAAAAAGTTATGTGAATGTGGGGTTTGCTGGTTGCAGGGTTTACCAGAGTCGATCACTAAGACCTTGCGAAGAGTCCGGCCCAAAGAGGTGGCCGCAGACAACCCCGCGTAACTACCCCCGATAATTATCACTTCAAAATCTGTTTCAATACTATTCATCACTTTCATCTTATTATTCCGGGATGAAAGTTAATGAAGAATAAACATAAATGCAACTTTATTGCATTTATGTTGTTATAAAGAAATAATAAATAATAGAAATAGCCAGACTTTTAAGCGTTAGCGTATTTATTAAATATGAAAAAATGAATGGTATTAATTACCTGATTTGCCCTGGCTATAAACTTGCTTCCAATAAGCTTCGATACTCTCTAATGAACGGCCCTTGGTTTCCGGGATAAGTTTAAAAGTAAGCCAAAGGGCCGGTGAGCAACAGAGCGCGAATAGCCAAAATGTCCAGGATGATCCCAGGGCTTCTAACATAAGAGGTGTTAGCTGCCCTACCAAAAAATTTCCTACCCACAATGATAGTGTGGCCAAAGCCATCGCCTTACCCCTGATGGCATTAGGAAATATTTCGCCAACAACCACCCAGCAAACCGGGCCGAAAGAGAATGCGAAACAAGATATAAATGTTAGTATAAAGATTAGTATCCATGGCCCGGTTGTTTCCCCGAGGGCGAACAAGGCGCCTATAACAAGCAATGAAATAACCGCCCCACCAATACCGGCGAACAATAAAGGCCGCCGCCCCCATTTATCAATGGTAAAAATGGCTACGAAAGTAAATATCACATTCATCAGGCCAATAGTTACCTGGCCACCAAGCGCGCTGTTTAACGTAAAACCAGCCTGCTCCAGAATCCTGGGGCCATAATAAATAACCGCATTTATACCACATACCTGTGAAAGGAAAGGCAGCAATAAACCAACCCACAAGGCCCGGCGATAAACCGGGGTGAATAATTCTTTAATAAAACCATCTTCATTATGCTTATCCAGTGCTTTGAAAGCATCCATTTCCTTCTCAGCAGCCTCGATACCATCAATTTTTATAAGCACCTCTTTTGCTTTTTGTTCCTGACCTTTTAACAACAACCACCGTGGTGATTCGGGCACAAAAAACAAACAGATCAGAAATATACCAGCGGGCAATGCCCCGATGCCCAGCATACCGCGCCAAACCTCAGCCGAAAATATTTTGTTGATATCGGCACTATTAAATGCATCGGTTGTGTGGCGGGCCAGATAAGCATTTGAAAAGTAAGCGAGCACAATACCAATGGTTAAGGCAAGCTGATACAATGAAACCATCATCCCCCGCAACCGCGATGGTGAAAACTCAGAAATATATAGTGGTGACACCATCGAGGCTACACCAATGCCTAAACCACCGATTAGCCTAAACACAATTAAGGTAGTAAATGAATTTGATAACATGCAACCCAAAGCCGATGCAAGGAAAAGCATTGCAGAAATGATCAGTACGATCTTGCGGCCATATTTATCGCTCAATTTACCTGAAAGACTAACGCCCATGATACAACCTAGTAGCGCGCAACTTACAAACCAGCCTTCGCTAACCGCGTTCAAGTTAAAATCATGCTTAACAAGGCTTATCGTCCCCGAAATTACCGCCGTATCGAAACCAAATAAAAATCCGCCAAGAGCAGCCACAAGGCATACCAGATAAAGATAAATCTTGCTTAATCTTTCGACCGTATTATTTTCAGAAACAATCACTTTGCTCATTTTAAAAAGGCTTTAATAACTTTTGCACGGCTTTTACCCAGGTTAGTTAATGTATATGATTCCGCAGCTGCCGGAACTACAAAGGTTTCGGCGTAAGCAAAAGTTTGTTCTGTCCCGTTGGCTGTTTTTATGGTAATGGCAGATCCTTCAACCAGCATCATTACATGACATTGATTATGGGTTTCAACGGTAATATCTTTATCAAATTCTATTCGGTGTACATCGTAAAAATGCTCCTGATGGGTTGGTACATGTACCAGTTCCCAGTCTGCGCCTTGCCCGATAATTTCTTGTTTAGAAATAAGTTCTGCCTGTACTTTTTCACCTTTACGCTCAAAATTGAGGTTGTTAAAGGCATGCTCAATATTAATCGGGCGCGGGTTACCATCAAGATCAAGCCTAAGCCAATCGTACATCTTGAATGTGAATATATACGGTGTAGCGCTGATCTCGAGTACCAGGTTATTGGCTCCGGCGCTATGAACGGTACCGTTCGGGATCAGGAACAGGTCATGTTTTTTTGCTGTATGGGCCTGAACATAATTGGTGATCTCCACTTCATTGTTATCGCATTGACTGGCTTCCAGCACCGATCTGAATTCTGCAGGCTGAATGCTGTCCTGAAAACCAAGGTAAACCTGGGCTTTATCCTTACAATCCAATATGTAATAAGTCTCGTCCTGGGTTATGGTTTCACCAAAATTATCCTGTATATACTTTAATGAAGGATGGCATTGGATAGATAAATTGCCGCCATCATATGTATCCAGAAAATCAAACCGGATAGGGAACTCGTCGCCGAATTTTTGCGCGTGAATACCTAACACCTCTTGCTGATTATTGAACATCAGGAAATCAAAAGATACTTCGAGCAAATAACCGTCACTTTCAAACACCAGGCCATTCTCCGGCACAATCAATTCAAAAGACCAGGCATAGTTTACTACATCCTTATTGATATTTTTAATACGTTCGCGTATCCAATGCCCACCCCAGGCGCCGGGTTCAAACCATGGCCTAACTCTGATAACAGATTGGCTGAGACGGTTCAGACCATCTGCAAGATCGGCTTTGTATATCCAGTTAATATCCTCGGGCCATTGGCCATCGGCTATAACGCTTATTTTACTAAGTATTTGTTTTTTATGGTTGTTTAGCAAAACCCAATCAACAAAGTAAAAGCGTTTATACATTGAAAAAGGCTCGCTAACTTCGTATGCGCCTAAATTAGTTATGGCACCCGCCCGCATCCTGAATTGTAATTCGTTCTTTGGAAGGTCAACATAAATCACGGGGGCATCCCAACCACTCAACGCAGCTCCAGAACCTATCACAATATTAATATCCGTGGCCTTATTGGGTAATTGTCCCGTAAAGTTATCCAACTGATACAGATCATGAAGCAACAGAGTACATTTGGTTCCCCAAACAGCCTCGGGGGTACCTAAAAATGGTTCAATTAAAGTCGCAATTTCCTGTTGTGGCTTTAAATACGTTGAAGTTTCAACCCAATTAACGGTTAAACCATTTTCTGTAAAATATTCATTTAAGGCTGTTTTTATTGTATTCCAAAATACGCCGACGTAACCATCGATGATCACTGTTCTTTTTTTGATGATATACCTGGCTAATGAATGATATCCATTAAAAACTTTACCTGCTTCTAATGAACATATCGGATAAACATCATACTCATCCTGTGCAATGTCCTTAGCAACTAACCTTACAGGCATCAAAAATTGTGAGGTTTTTCGAAACTCTTTGTATATAGTCTTCTTTGGAACGAGTGTATTTGGATGGCTGGAATTGCTATTCATTTATTTGTAATAATGTACATACATATTAGTCTATGCCAACAAAAAAACCTAAAAGAGCTTTTTCATAAAAATTATTAATAATCAGTGGGCTTACCATTTATTATGTACAAACATATAAATAAATTGATTATAGAAGTAATTTCTAATTAATTTATTTTTATACTTGAAAATAATAGCCGCCAAATACTAAAAACAGTTTCGGCCCGTCTTTATGTAGCAACAAATAAACTTGTTGAATAAAATGGTTATTATTGTAATTTACGCTAATAAATGAAATACGCTATAGATCATAAAAGCCCTATTCCTTTACACGTACAGGCTGAAGCTCTTTTAAGAACTTTGATAGCAGAGGAAGAGTACCAGGAAGGTAAACTTTTGCCAAATGAAGTGGATCTTGCCAAAAAACTGGCCATATCACGTACAACCTTAAGACAAGCTATCAACAAACTGGTTTTTGAAGGATTATTAGTGCGCAAAAAAAGATTCGGCACTAAAGTAGCCCAGGCAGCGGTAAGCTCAAAATCAAACAACTGGTTGAGCTTTTCGCAGGAAATGGCATTAAGAGGAATCCCTATCAAGAATTTTGAATTGCACGTTACCTGGGTATTCCCAGATGAAGCGCTGGCAAAATTTTTTGAAATAAAAACTGATCGCAAAATATTAAAAATGGAACGGGTTAGAGGTCGTACTGATGAGCCCTTTGTTTATTTTGCCTCCTATTTTCACCCGCGCGTTGGTCTTACTGGCGATGAAGATTTTAAGAGACCCTTATACGAAATGTTGGAACAGGACCATTCCGTTATAGCCACTTTATCAAAAGAGGAGATCAGCGCAAAATCAGCTAATACTTTTATTGCCGAAAAATTGCGGGTAGCCGTTGGCAGCCCTGTGTTATTTAGAAAAAGATTTGTTTTTGATCAGGGAGAACGGCCAATTGAATATAATTTGGGATACTATAAAGCGGATAGCTTTGTATATACTATTGAAAGCACACGGTAACCACCTGACCATCATTCCATTTAATTTGATGCCCGACTCATCAAGTTAAATTTCCATACCATCCATCCCTTTATCTTTTAAACCTGCTGCATCTGGTGAAACCGGCTACATTATCATTCTACTAGGTGCGAGGCCGCTTAGGGTTAAATGCCACCAGATATGTTAATTCTTCATTCAAAACAGTACGCGTTACTACTTTATGATCTTCTGGGTAACCTGACTGATTAAGCCTTGACTTAATCGTATGAAAAACTTGCAATAATATCTCCGGGAATATCCTGGCCGCAATAGTTGGATAATAATCCTTCTGAATTTTTATCCGTTCAGTATCGGTAACCATACTTAATTCCCAATTATCTTCTCCTTTAAAACCATGTTCTTTGGCGGTATTCAACAAATCGAACATATACATACGGGTTTGTTTTTCTATTGCTTGCTTGTCTATTATCATTGTTTATTTGCTTTGCTTGTTACAGCAACACCAGCAATGCAGGGTAAAATAACCCTATTCTCAATAAGAAGGTAAATAATTGCCTTGCTCATTTTCATGATGGTATTGGTATTGTTTTATTAGCTAAAACTTAATTATCACCGTGTCAGAAAATGGCAATGCCTAAGAATTTTTTTCAGTAGTAGAAAGGAATGGTTTAAAGGTAAGCATATTATATTGCATCCGCGGGGTTTAATTTATTCCCCTTAAAAACAAAATGCGCTCCGGGTTTTACCCCGGAACACACTTGCTTTCCAAAAACTATAACCGCTTATAGTGGAAAATCTTTAACCAATTTAGTATAACTACGCTGATACCGGCTTAATGGTTTTTACAGGTGTAAAATTAACACGTATTCCATCATAATCAGTATATTTTCCGAAAAAATTTACTTTAGCTGTGCTATTAGCAATAGTAAAGCCCATCTGCTGTAACTATAAATTAAGGAAACTAATAACTGAAGAAGGATAGTTAGTTACCTGTTTGTTTCTGATAAGTATAATTGCGGATTTTTGCACTGGTTTCATACCAAGCCCAGAAACAGGAAAGAAAGAAACCGGTAAAACCATCTTTATATCCCCTTGCAGAAATAAAACTGTTGCGAAACGACCGGAATGGTTGCAATACTATTTCACGGGGTGTACTCCGGATCCCGTTTTTAAAACGGGCCTCACCTTCGTTACGCAGATAACGTGAGTGTTTTTCAAAAAGTTTCCTGAAACCTATCATCCAGTAATGGTGAATAAAGTTTTTGCCTTTAAAAGCAATATCATAGGTAGTATAGCCATCCTTCACCTTTCGCCCAAGGTGGATAAGCTCCCGAAATTCAAAACGATTAGTATTCACCAACAACATCCGCCGGTTTATACCTCCCCAATTGGTACCATAAAGCCTTTTTCCTTTAAAGTAAAAGATCCAGGGTGAACTAATGGCCCCAACATTATCCAACGACACTCCACCATTAAATATATAATGAATTTCATTCACCAATTCCTCACTCAACACCTCATCCGGGTCGGTAATCAATACCCATTCATGTTTTGTTGACCTGGAATATTTGGCATGTATCCACTCGCAGCTATCAACCCGGGGATGGTCGATCACTTTGGCCCCGAACCCTGAAGCTATTTCTTTCGAGTCATCTTCAGAGCCCAGGTCAAAATATAAGATCTCATCACAAAAAGACAAGGGTTTTAATGCTTGCTCCAGCAACCGGGCTTCATTGTAACCTACAATAATGGCGGAAACAGGTAGTTTATCGATCATAGTTGAGCTGGTGATAGCGAACTAAAGTAAATAATTTTATACATTAGTTCGCTATTAAATCTATGCCAGATAAGCCCTTCTTTTCCATTATAATACCAGTTTTCAATAGTGCGGCCACACTATCGGCTGCTTTAGATAGCATTCTGAATCAAACGTTCGGCAGTTACGAAGTAATTATTATTGATGGTTTATCTACAGATGATACCTCGTCTATCATCAGCGATTATGCCAAAAGATTACCCATTCAATATTTATCTGGGCCAGATAACGGTATTTATGATGCCATGAACAAGGGTATACGGTTAGCTGAAGGCAATTGGCTATATTTTATGGGCGGTGATGATATGTTGTTTGATAAAGGAGTATTACAGATTATACATCAGCAGTTAAACAACGAGTTCTGCGACCTGATATATGGCAATGTTATCGGCCAATTGTCAAACACAAAATATGCTTATAATACGGTGGAGAAGGTTTTAACAGAAGGCCTGCATCATCAGAGTGGTTTTTACAAAAGAAGCCTTTTTAACGAGTTAGGCATCTACGATAACTCATTTAAAATAGCAGCCGATTATCATTTCACATTAAAAGTATTTACCGGTAAATTATACCAAACAAGGTATATAGATATTAATATTTGCAACTATGGCGAAAGTGGTTTTAGTTCCCGAAACTATGATTATAAATTTTACAGCTATCACTACAAATTTTTATCAAAAAGTAATGCGGTAAAACAAACCCCAGCCTATCAAAAATGCCTTGACGACTCTGTGTATTGCTGTTTATATTTAGCAATGAATAAAACTGACATCCTGTTTGCCTGGCAAAACCTGCTGTTTTATCTGTTTCAAAAAAATGCACTTACCTTTAATTATAAAGTAAAAAAAGTGTTCCAAATGCTCCGGTGGAGCCTGCTTAGCAGCAAGTAAAATTCAGTTCCCCTATGGGCTTCAATCCCTCCTTTCATCAAGAGGCCAAAATCATAACATTAAAGGATAGTTTCGATGAACTTTATTGACCCTTGTTTAAATATCTTTGTTAAAATACCGGCGGCGTACATGCCGACCATATCTGTATTATTGTAAACATCTGTCATGGCTAACCCATTCAAAGAAGCAAGTGTCGAAGAAATAAACCAGGTAATGCAGCGATCGTACGCCGCGTTCGGAATCTACAGGAAAAAGAGCATCGAAGAAAAGAGCACCTTTCTGGACGCGATAGCCCAGGAAATTGAAGCCCTGGGTGATGCACTGCTGCAAAAAGCATCCGAAGAAACAAACTTGCCCATAGGCCGCCTTACCGGCGAGCGGGCCCGCACCACCGGTCAACTGCGCATGTTTGCCACTATGCTGCGCGAAGGCAGTTGGATAGAGGCCACCATTGATACCGCACAACCCGATCGCGCTCCACTGCCCAAACCCGATCTCCGTAAAATGCTGATCCCCTTGGGGCCGGTGGTTGTTTTTGGAGCCAGTAATTTCCCATTTGCCTACTCTACAGCCGGAGGCGATACCGCTAGTGCCCTCGCCGGAGGCTGCCCGGTGGTCGTAAAAGCCCATCCGGCCCATGCCGAAACATCTGAAATGGTGTATGAGGCCATAAAAAAAGCTATAGCCATTTGCCATATGCCTGCCGATGTTTTTCAGCATGTCCATGGTACTTCTTTTGAAAGTGGCAAGGCGCTGGTACAGGCTCCTCATACCGCGGCGGTGGGTTTTACCGGCTCAACCGCGGGCGGCAAGGCCTTGTTTGAATACTCGGCACAACGAGAAAATCCGATACCTGTATTCTCTGAAATGGGCAGCATTAACCCGGTGATATTTTTACAGGATGCCCTGCAAAAAAATACAGCCGAACTGGCCGTGCAATATGCAGGCTCTATAACCTTAGGTATGGGGCAATTCTGCACTAATCCTGGCCTGATGCTGGCGGTTGAGAGCCCGGCCCTGCATGAGTTTCTGGAGCATTTAAGCGCTGGCATCAAAGCGGTACAGCCTGCCAAAATGCTGCACGCCGGTATCCATACCGCCTACCAAAAGAAAAGCAATGCGGCACTTAAACAAGACGGAGTAAGCCTGGTTGAACAGGCCGAAGCTACAGCACATGATATAGAAGCATTGCCCATTATTGCCAAAGTAAGCGGCGAAACGTTTTTACAGAATCCTTTACTGCACGAGGAAGTTTTCGGTCCCTATTCGCTCCTGGTAAGTTGCCGCGACGAGCAGGAACTGATAGCCGTTTTAAAATCGGTATCGGGCCAGCTTACTACCACTATCATGGGTACCGAAAAGGACCTGACCGATCATCCCGAGCTGATCGATCTGCTGCCATCCATCGCAGGCCGGATATTGTTTAATGGCGTACCTACGGGTGTTGAAGTTTGCGCCAGTATGGTACATGGAGGTCCTTCGCCTGCCACCACGGATAGCCGCTTTACAGCCGTGGGTATTAACGCGGTAAAACGCTGGGTTCGCCCGGTGTGTTACCAAAACTGGCCCGATAGCCAGCTGCCGCAAGCTTTGCAGAATGCCAATCCGTTGGGTATTTGGCGTATGGTGGATAATGTGTGGAAGAAATAAAACTCCTCTATTTTGTTAAAAAAGTGGGTTTACATGGTTTACACTTTTCATGGTTAACATTTATATAACTAATTTACAATCAACAAATTAATTATAATTTTACACGATTATTGGCGTTTTCATGTTAACCCATAATTAGTTGGGTTTACATGAATCAATTTCATAATATTTTGATCTTCCCAATACTTGTAAACTGGAGCCAGGCGACTGCTGACAGAGCTTGATTAGCCCATTTTCTCAAAATGTCATTTCGAACGAACAGCGATGGATAAAACAGAGGCCTGAGGAGAAATTTTTTACGATTAGCCTATACAGCGTAAAAGATTTCTCCTGGTTCCTCGTTCGAAATGACATGCTTTTTATAAGCTACCAGAGACGCATTGCATGCGCACCCCTATCTTATCTTACGCCATTTCCTTTATAAAAATCTCCTTGATACGCTCTATCTCCTTGGCATAGATGGTTTTCTTACGCATAGAAAAATACAGCGTGTTCTCTACCTTTTTGCGGCCTTCCCATATCAATTTTACATCACCGGCCTCTAACTCCTGTTTACATAAAAAATCGGGGATCACCGCCAGGCCTGTTCCGCTGCTCAGACATCTCACTATCGAATTTAAATTCGGCACAATAAAATTGGGCTTAAAATTAGGACGCTTGTTAAAGTTGTTATACCAAAAACGCAGCCAGTGTTCCATATCGCCGGTGGTGCCATACCAGCGTTGCGCACTAAGCCATTCCTCTAAACCGGTCATATCATCCAGCGCCAGCAATCTGTCAAACTCACCACAGTCAATATTTTTCCCGGCAACCAGCACAATGGTTTCCTTTGAAAAAGGAGTGTATTCAATGCTTTTATTACTGCCTTTTTCCGGGGTGATGATCAGGTCGAGAATGCCGTTATCCAGATCGGCCAGCATCTGCGGGTATTCGCCAAACTTAATGATCACGTTAAAAGGCAACGTAGCCAGGTAAGGTTCCAGCGTAATCTGGAAAGTCTCGAAGCACATCCCTATACTGATAGTAGGCGTATCCTTTTCGGTACTGCGATGGAAATGTTTCTCTGCCGACTCCAGTTTCTCCAGTGCTTCCTGGATATAGTTATACAGGATCTTCCCCCGCTCAGTCGAAACCATTTTTCTTGACGTGCGATCAAACAGTTTATAACCCACATACGCCTCTAACGAACCAAGGTGCAAACTCACACCTGGCTGCGATACATACAGTGCTTCGGCCGCGCCGGTAAGCGTGCCTGTTTCATATATCGCTTTAAAAGTTCGGTACCACTCTAAATTTACCATAACCTATACTATTATAATTATGATACAAATGTATGATTTAAATTATTTCAATAGTAGATAAATCCGCCCTAATTTTGTCTTATCAAAATTTAAGATAAGAACATGAAAAAAATATTTGTAATAAACGGAGGACAAAAATTTGGTCATTCCGGCGGTCAATTCAACAAAACCATAAGCGATGCCACTGTTGAATTTTTCAGCAACCAGCCAGGTTATGAGGTAAAATATACCGATGTTAATGATAATTACGATCCGGCCGAAGAAGTTGAAAAATACGTTTGGGCCGATGTGGTGATCTACCATATTCCTATCTGGTGGTTCCAGGTGCCGCATGCACTAAAACAATATATCGATGTGGTGTTTACCGAAGGTCATGCCAAAGGCATTTACCACAGTGATGGCCGTTCATCAGCCAATCCGGCCATCAATTACGGCACAGGCGGTATGCTGCACGGCAGGCAGTACATGTTAACTTCATCATGGAACGCCCCGCGCGAGGCTTTTACTCTGCCCAATGAATTTTTTAACGAAACCAGCGTGGATGACGGTGTACTCTTCGGTTTTCACCGCATGAATGCCTTCACCGGGATGACGCCTATAAAAAGCCTGCATTTTCACGATGTTGAAAAAAATGCCAATATTGAGCGCGACCTGCCTATGTATATCGATCACCTGACCGAAAATTTCATCACCAATTCAAAAACAGAACAACATGAGCATTTACTTAACTGCGCTAATTAAAAGCAAACCCGGCCAGGCCGAAGCGCTAAAAAAGCATTTACTGGAACTGGTAAGCCATTCTACCCAGGAAGCCGCCTGCCTGCAGTATGATCTGCACCAGGCCGATGATGAGAACACTTTCATCTTCCACGAAGAATGGGCCGATGCAGCCGGACTGGATCTGCACAATACACAGCCGCACATCCAGCAATTTATTAACAACACTGCCCATTTGCGCAATGGCGATATCATTATTTACAAAACACAGCCGGTAAAATAATAACCGGCAACACAAAAAATGGAATACAGAAAATTAGGAAATACAGAACTGCAGTTATCGACCATTACTTACGGCGCGTTTGCCATTGGCGGTAATATGTGGGGTGGTAATGAGAAACAAGAATCGATCAAAGCCGTACAGGCATCCATCGATCATGGCGTTACCACTATTGATACCGCGCCGTTTTACGGCTTTGGTTTAAGCGAAGAACTGATAGGTAAAGCAGTGGCCGGGTACGATCGCAGCAAGATACAATTGCTCACCAAATTTGGCCTGGTATGGGACCAAAGCAGCCATGGTAAAGGCGAGTTCTTTTTTGATGCCGCCGATGATCATGGCAACAAACTGCCTATATATAAATACGCGGCAAAGGATAGCATTATCCGCGAGGTAGAAGCCAGCCTGAAACGCCTGGGTACCGAATACATCGATCTGTTGCAAATTCACTGGCCCGATGACACTACCCCAATTGCCGAAACTATGGAAACGCTGGAATTGCTGATCAAACAAGGTAAGATCAGGGCGGCTGGCGTAAGCAATTACAGCCTGCAGCAAATGCAAACCGCGCAGCAAAGCATACAGCTGGCATCAAACCAGTTACCGTACAGCATGCTTAACCGCGCTATTGAACAGGATGTGGTACCTTACGCTATACAAAATCATATCGGCATTATCGCTTACAGTCCGCTGGAACGTGGCCTGCTCACCGGTAAATATAAACCCGATTTTAAACTGAGTGATAGCGACCACCGCAATGGCTATTTTAACCAGTTTTCGATTGGTAAAGTAAACCTGTTTTTAGAAGCCATTCGTCCACTGGCAAATGAAAAAGGCGCGAGCTTGTCGCAACTCGTATTGCGCTGGACAACGTTACAGCCCGGTATCACCGTGGTACTGGCAGGTGCCCGCAACGCCACCCAAGCCATTGACAATGCCAAAGCGGTTGACTTTACGCTTTCAGCAGAGGAGTTAGTTTTTATTAATAAGACATTTGAAGGGATTTTTGGGTAAGGAATCAACACCCTATTCTAATCCATACGTCATTGCGATTTCTATGATAAAAGCAAATGATTTTGATAAGGTATTTGGTTTTTAATGACAGCAAAGATTCGGTGTATGATTTTGTTTCTTACGGCATTTAAGACAGACATTTTATTTTTCCCACCGGCTACCTTTCTTTGAAAGTATTC
>Ga0209437_100135_pt1 | contig 176455 bp, 174 predicted proteins | sample AraplaL_Cvi_mTSA_FD_184266 | JGI IMG/M metagenome (GOLD analysis project Ga0209437, IMG submission 184266) | Arabidopsis root microbial communities from the University of North Carolina, USA - plate scrape CL_Cvi_mTSA (SPAdes) (version 2) | ecosystem: Host-associated > Plants > Roots >...
AGGCTAAAGGCTAAAGGCTAAAGGCTAAAGGCTAAAGGCTAAAGGCTAAAGGCTAAAGGCTAAAGGCTAAAGGCTAAAGGCTAAAGGCTAAAGGCTAAAGGCTAAAGGCTAAAGGCTAAAGGCTAAAACAACAAAAGCGAGGGCATGCCCTCGCTTTTGTTGTTTTATAAGAAACCCGTCATTGCGAGCGACAGCGTGGCAATCCCTAACTATACAGAGCGGCTCTGCTAAGCGGGGATTGCCACGTCGTTCCTCCTCGCAATGACGCGTTTTTTCAGTATCAAGCTTTTCGCTTTAAGCCTTCAGCTCTTAGCTTAAGCTATAATTCAATTTTTTATGGCTGCCTTGTTCTACCACTACGCCTTTGTCCAGCACAATGATATTATCGGCATTATTTAAGGTGCTTGAACGGTGTGTGATTACAATTACCGTTTTTTGTTCTTCCTTTAACATTTCAATCATCTTTTGCACGTATTTTTCAGATACCGAATCAAGCGAAGAGGTCGCCTCATCCAGTATCAGGATCTCGGGGTTACGGTATAGTGCCCGTGCTATCGCGATGCGTTGCCTTTGACCACCAGACAGCGATGTACCGTTTTCGCCCAGGTAAGTTTGGAAGCCTTTTGGTAAAGATTCTATAAAGCCGGTTATGCCCAGCCTGGCCGATATGTCGATGATCCTTTTCATATCCGGCTCATTATCGCCAACCGCAATATTATCAATAACATTGCCCGCAAACAGGTCTATTTGCTGCGGTACCACTGATATCATTTGACGAAGAGACGAATTGCTGATATATTTAAGATCATACTCACCAATGCGCACATTACCACTTTGTATAGGATATATGTTTTGCAATATCGACATCAATGTCGATTTACCGGAACCGCTTTCGCCTACAATGGCAGTAAATTTACCTTTTGGTAAAATCAGGTTCAGGTTATCAAAAACAGCCACCCTGGTTCCGTAACGGAAGGACACGTTTTCAAAACGGATATCACCAATTTTATCCGGACTAAGCTCAATCTGATTCTCATCATTTTCGCGCTCCAGATCCATGATCTCAAACAACCTGTCGGCAGCAATCACAGCATCCTGTACGGTTCTGTTCATCCCTATCAATGATGATACCGGACCAGTAAAATAGCCTATCAGGGTATAAAACGATAAAAGCTCGCCCGGGGTTATATTATTATCCATTACATAACCGGCACCAACCCAAAGCAAGGCTATAGTGAGTAAACGGGATATTAGCTCGGAAGAAGTACCTGAAAAAACTGAGTTCAGGTTTGATTTCATACCAACTTTCAGCAGTTTAACAAAACGTACTTCAGTCTTTTCATTTGCATGGTCTTCTAACCCAAAGCGCTTAATAGTACCAACCGAGTTTAAGCTCTCTACCAGTTGCGATTCCAGCTCCGCGGCATCCTCCATCAATTTACGCTGCGCCTTTTTATTAAGTTTATCCGTGATGTAATAAATAGCCAGATATAAAGGAATAACGCTAAGCATGATGAGTGCCAGTTTCCAGTAATAGGTAAACATCATGATGAACGAAAACACCACAATAAATATGTTCACCAGGAAATTAATGCTCACATCATTTAAAAACGTACGGATTTTTACCGCGTCATTAATACGGGAAATAATCTCGCCCACGCGCATGGTATCAAAAAACTGCTGCGGCAATCTGAGCAAATGTTTATAATACCCTAAAATGAGCTTGGCATCAATCATTTGCCCCGTTTTTAAGGTAAATATGGTTTTGGCTGTACCTATAAAAAGCTGCAATGCCAAAATGATAACCATACCAATACCCATAATATTGAGCAAATTCCGGTTACCATCAACCAATACAAAGTCGACCAGTTTTTGTACGAAAACAGAGGTTGATAAACCCAAAATGGTATAAATAACCGCACCAAACAAAGCCTGTATCAGAATGCTCTTATGTGGTTTAATCAGGTTCCAGAAGCGGCCGTTTACGGATTTCTTTTCGTTACCTGTTTCAAACTCTTCTGATGGCAACAACAATACCAGTGCTCCAGACCATTCTTTTTTAAATTCATCATGACTTCTGCGGCTTAGTTGCCCGTCAATGGGGTCCATTACCTCAACGTACTTGTCGGTAACCTTATATATCACCACATAGTGATGCAAAATTTCTTTTACTACCAAATGGGCAATTGCAGGTTTGGGTATTTTAAATAAGCTTTCAAAAGGTCCTTTTACGCCTTTGGCCTCAAATCCCAACTTCTGGGCGGCCTCAACCATACCCAGTACATTGGTTCCTTTTTTATCGGTACCGGCAAGCTGCCTGATACGGGCAACCGCGAGGTCGAGTTTGTAATGTGAAGAGACAGAAGCTAAACAAGCTGCCCCGCAATCCGTTATATCCCGCTGTTTTATTTTAATGCTCATTACTCTCTGGTTTAGCTGCCAATATTAGGATTTACCCAATCATCAACCTTATCATATAATAATTGATACAGGCTCCGTTTGGTTACACTAAAACGGGCTGTAAAATTCATCCCCTTTTTCAGGTATCCTTTATAGCCGTTCTTTAGTGTGAGGTAATTTTTATCAAGGGTACACTTTACCTTAAATACGGGTTGATTTTGATTAATGATGATGATATCATCAGAAATATCTACTACTTTACCAGTTGCCAGGCCCCATTGATTATAATTAAAGGCATCTACCTGGAAACGTACCTGCTGCCCTTTTTTAATCAACCCAATATCTGAAGGTTTGATATAACAAAATGCAGTTAAATTGGCATCGGGTGATATTTCACCAATTTTTTGATTAGCAAATACATACGCGCCATTTTGCACACCCGATATATTTTGAACTGAGCCGCTTATTGGAGCCCTCAGCATATATTGTCTTTTTTGTTCGTTTATCTCAGCTTCCTGTCCGTTTAACTGACGAAGTTCATTCCTGAACCCATTGGCTTCCGTTTGCCATTGTGTTTTATATTTAGCCAGCACCATTAAATAGGCCGATTTGGCCTGCTCATACTCAAACTTATATTTTTCATACTCAGATTCGGTGAGTACCTTGTTTTTATATAGTTCGTTATAGCGGTTAAATGTACTTGCTGATTGTTGTTTGGCTATGGCCGAATTTTCCAGTTCCTGTGAAAACTGTTGCCATGAGGCATTATATTGCCCGGTTTGCAAATTAGGGGTACTTGTTCTCCCGTTGTTAACACCAGCCAATAGTTCATTAATATCTCCCAGAAACTGCCCTATTTGCCTTTTACGATTGTCGGCCAAGGCGCCTTGTTGTTTCTGAACCGAGGCGTCTATCACTAAAATGGTATCGCCGCGGGTAATTTTTTGATTGTCGGTAAGTTTAAGTTTTGTGAGCCGTCCGTTAACCGGAATAGTTAACTCGGCTTTTTCGATAGATGATTGTAAAAGCCCGTTACCCTTTATACTGATAGGGGTTTTAATAAATGGAAGCACTGCAAAAGTTACTATTATCGCTATTACCGTAACTAAGTAGATGAGCTGGGTTTTCCTGCTGATCTGTGAACGGTAAACGATAGAGGTTTCAGCAATTGTTTCTGTAGAATAGGTAGATAATGCCATGCTCTTGTTAACATATTAAAATAGTCATTATCCTGAAAAATTCACGACAATGACTACTCCATGTTTTTATAAACCTTGAACCAATTTAACAACAGCGTCTAAAATAGAGCCTAAAGCTGTAAAAACGGCGCCAAGCAGATCGCCTAAGCCGTATCCACCGTTAACATTGATCATTTCTTTAGCATCCATTTCCTGAACACCAAGTTCTTTTAATTCTAAATTTTTCATAATTGTGAGTGTTTATTTGTTTTTTGTTTACGAGAATTAGCTTAATTAAGTTGGCTTTGTTAAAACAAAATAGCCGCGCTCTTAAGTATTTAAGAGCAACGGCTATTCTGTATTTTTTACAATTGCCCCTGAAGTAATTGAAACAGCGAACCCAATGTTTTAGTAAGGAGTGAGCCAGTATCAGTTAATACACCTGCTAAAAATTTCAAAACAGGCTCAAGGTTAAGGCTAATTGAAATGTCGCCTAAGCCACCGCCATTAACTTTTGTCATTTCAGCAGTGTTCATTTCCTGAACACCCAACTCTTTTAATTCTAGATTTTTCATGATTGTATTTTTGTATATTAATCCCTTACTCTGTTAAGGCTTTTCAGGATACGCCTTAATCGGCAGAAGCCGGTATATCACGTCATAAAGCTATTTTGTAGCTTTTCTTTTATTAACTTTAAATTCCTGTAAGCTCTTAAACTTCGCTAAGGAGACCTGACACAGAATGTAAAAGCCCCACAAGTACAAGTGAAAGCCCCGGAAGTAGCGGACCAAGGGTACCACCTATAATAATAGCCAGGTTATCTACAAGGGTAGCAACACCACCCAGAATAGCGCCACCATTAACGATAGTCATTTCAGCAGTATTCATCTCCTGAACACCGAGTTCTTTTAATTCCATATTTTTCATAATTGTAGTCTTAAACATTCTCCTTACTCTGTTATGGCTTTTCAGGATTCGCCGTTTATATAAAATTCAGGGATACTTTTAGCTTACGGGTGAAGCAACCCTTTAAGGGTAGTAAAAAAGGTTTTAAAGTCCTGAATGATTCCATCAAGATTTACATTTTTCTGAAGGCCGTCCACAAGTGCTTGAACAGCATCGATGATACCTCCAATTACACTGCCGCCATTTACATCAGCCATTTCGGCAACATTCATTTCCTGAACTCCAAGTTCTTTTAACTCTAAATTTTTCATAAGGGTAGTTTAAAAAATTTTCCCTACTCTGTTCATGGCTTTTCGGGATCCGCCATTTATGTGAATTTGAGGAATAGGATTTGTAACGTGCGATAGGAATAAATAGCCGTTAACCCAACCTGGGCAACGGCTATTTAAAGGTTTTTATTATAATGCGCCAAGAATAGCACCTACGATCTTAACTTGAGTAGTAACAAATGAAACAACTTCAGTTACTGTTTTGTTAAGTTGAGCGAAAAGCGGGCCCAGGTCAATGCTGATACCTAATAAACCACCATTAACGTTAGTCATTTCAGCAGCATTCATTTCTTGAACGCCAAGTTCTTTTAATTCTAAATTTTTCATAATAGTATTTTTTGTTCAATAACCCCTTACTCTGTTAGGGCTTTTCAGGATTCGCCCGTCTGGCCGGCCAATAATGGCAATGCCATAAATTAATTAGAATCGCAATCAATAAAACAGGCCGTGTTAAACACCCTATTTAAGTATGGATTGTGAAATTGTCTTTGGGAAATAGTTAAATAAAAACTAATTAGCTTTTAATGAAGTTTAAAAGCGAATTTACAGTGTAACCAACAAACTGAGCTGTGTTGTTTACCAAAATGCTTACGCCACCCAAAGCCACAAATAAAGTGTTAACTAACAGATCGCTTAATGGACCGCCACCGTTTACTTTAGTCATTTCTGCAGTGTTCATTTCTTGAACACCAAGTTCTTTTAATTCTAAATTTTTCATAATAGTGTTACTTATGTTTTGTCCCCCTACTCTATTTATAGGCTTTTCAGGATACGCCTCCGTTTGGCCAAACGCTTAAAACAAATATAATATATAACAATAAATACATGAATGTACCATCGGTTGCCGGTGCGGCTTCAGAAAGAAAAAAAGGCCTAAAAACCGGATAAAACACAATAAAAACCTGCTTTTTAGACCAAAAACACACTTTTACGAATTCATATTCAATTCATTCATTTTACTCTGCAAGAGTTCCAGTACCGATTTCGGGGGGCTATTTAATTAATAAAAGTCAAAATACGGGCTAAGTAATGAATTCTTAAGAAAAGTAATCTATAATTAACACAATTGTTACTAACTCAACTATTTAATTAAAAGATAAATAATTTGCCTATTATGATTTTAAATATTTAACCATTCAGCAACTAATATTTAACATATCAATATTAAATAAATTAATATTAGTATAACAATGTTTTAATAAACCAAATTATAAGCCCTGCATAATCAGCACTTTGACACCGCAGCTTCCGGGTAAATTAAACGATCCCCATTCGGTTGGAATCGAGCTTAACAAGGATGAAGAGCAGGATGGTAAAACTAAGTAAGGAAGAACCGCCATAACTGATAAATGGCAGGGGTATGCCAATTACCGGTACCACACCAATGGTCATGCCAATATTGATAACCACGTGAAAAAACAATACCGACGCCACCCCATATCCGTATATCCGGGAAAAAGGGGATCGTTGCCTTTCGGCCAGGTAAATTACCCGTAATATTAAAAACAGATACAGTCCAAGCACAACAACAGACCCTGCAAAACCCCATTCTTCGCCTATGGTGCAAAAAATAAAGTCGGTGCTTTGCTCTGGTACAAAGGAGTATTTGGTTTGCGTGCCGTGCAAATAACCTTTGCCCCATAGCTTGCCCGATCCGATGGCTATTTTTGACTGATTTACGTTATAGCCTTTACCCTTTAAATCGGTAGTAATGCCCAATAATATATTGATACGTTCGGTTTGGTGAGGCTTTAAAACGTGGGAGTAAATAAATTTAACACTAAAAATAAAAGCCACACATATAGCCAATCCTACCAGCATGGTAAAAATAAGCTTACGCTGCCGTTTGAATAAAAATATGATCAGCGCGGTTAATAACACCAATACCAGAATAACATACAGTGGATTATACAAAAGGGTAACCACAAAAAGCGTAATGAGTAAACCGCTAACCACTAAAAAATATGGGGATAAACCCTCGCGATAAAGCACAAATATCAACGAACAAAAAACCAGGGTTGATCCGGTATCTGGCTGCAGCATAATCAGCAACATCGGGAAACCAATAATAGCTGCTGCTATCAGGAATGATCTGAGTTCAGTAACTTTAATATTAACCGAGCTCAGATAACGGGCCAATAGCAAACATGTGGAAAATTTGGCAAACTCCGAGGGTTGCAGCCTAAACCCTCCTCCCATATTTATCCAGGCCTGGTTACCGCCAACGTTTCGCCCTATTACCAGTACGAGTATTAACAGCAGCACCGTTATGCCATAAAATGCAGGTGCCAGCGCGGTTAAAAACCTGCTCTCCAGCAATAATATAACAATAGCCACCACAATGGATACGTTGATATAAATGAACTGCTTACCATAATTGGTTGACGCATCAATAATACTCGGGTGCTTTTCATCAAATACAGCGGCATGAATATTAAACCAGCCAATGGTACACAGGGCCAGGTATAACAGTACGGTTAGCCAATCTACATTGAAAAAAAAGCTGCGCTGGTTATTCACACTCATATTATTTACCAGCCCTCCTAGCTGCTAAAAGGGCGCTTAAACCACTTTGTTTATTATTGTTAGCTGTTTTAAGCTGAGCCGCTTTTTTTATCGAATCTGCTTTAACCTTCCTGATCGAGTCGGCCCTTACACTCCGGATACTATCCCTTCTGCGTTCTTTTAATCTTTCGGGCAAATAGATATTCAGATCGGGCAACAAGTTGGCATTGATATAATAATCAGGCGTAATACCCGAAGGCCGTTGCGATATTGACTTTTTTAAATATTGTTCCACAATAAAACTGGCAATAGGTGCTGCCCATGTACCACCCTGCCCGGCATTTTCAACCACTACGGCTATAGCTATTTTAGGGTTATCCCGTGGAGCAAAAGCCACAAATACGGAATTATCCTTACCGGTTCTATTTTGAGCCGTACCGGTTTTTCCGCACATGATGATACCAGGTATTTTTGCCCCTTTGGCCGTTCCGTAATCAACCACACTTTCCATACCATCAATAACCGGTTTAAAATACTGTGAATCTACACCTACATAATTCTTCACATTGTATTCGTGTTTGATCACCTGCTTATCACCAATAGCTTTTATCAAATGTGGCTTATAATAAAAACCACGATTGGCTATAGTAGCTTCGATATTGGCTAACTGTAAGGGAGTGGCTAATAACTCGCCCTGCCCTATGCCTAATGAAATAACCGTACTTGAACGCCAGCCGCCTTTGTGATATACTTTATCATAATACGATGCTCTGGGCAGGTTTCCCCGGCCTTCGTTTGGCATATCGAGGCCTAATTTGGTACCTAAACCAAATTTGGCTACATTACCTCGCCAATAGTTAAATGATGTATCAGTCTTTTTGGCGCCATTACGGTTTATCAACTTCTCAAAAACCATATCAAAGTAGCCATTACATGACTCTGCTACGGCTTTACTTAAATTAACCGCCCCATGTACCTCGCCATGAAAACAAGGTATCCTTCTGTTACCCGCTATATAATACCCGGGGCAGTAATACATAGTTTCGGGGGTAATTACCCCCTCCTGTATGGCAATAAGCGCGCTCAAAGGCTTAAATGACGATCCAGGAGGATAATAAGCCTGTATAGGTCGGATAAAAAACGGATTGTAAGGATCATTGTATAACTTAGATGCATTATTACCACGCTCCCGGCCAACCATCAGGTTGGGATCATAGGTAGGACTACTTACATAACACAATATTTCGCCACTTGAGGGTTCAATTGCTACAATACTACCCAGTTTATTTTTCATCAGCTTTTCGCCCAGCTTTTGCAGGTTGATATCCAATGATGAAGTAAGCCGTTCGCCGGGACGGGCCAAAGTATCGAAGGCTCCATTAGCAAAAGAGCCTTTGGGAATGCCCCGAGAATCAACCATTTGTATTTTTACGCCACGCTGTCCCCGCAAAATCTGCTCATAGGATTTTTCCACACCGGTAACACCAATGTAGTCGCCTGGACGATAATAACCATTGGAGCGCATAATATCACGATCCTGCACCTCGCCAATAAAACCTAAAAACTGAGCGGCGGTTGAGTCGGGATAGGTTCTTACCGTACGCGGCTGCACATAAAAGCCCGGAAATTCGGTTAACTTTTCCTGAAACGAAGCGTACAGTTCAAAAGGAAGCTGCTTTTCAAATATCGATTCTTTATTGGGGGAATATTTAATGGCTTTGAGTAAACGTTTATCGAAACCTTCTTTATCAATACCTATCAATTTACAAAACTCCAGGGTATCAAAAGGCTTTACTTCTTTAGGATTAACGGTAATATCATAAATTGGCACATTTTGAACCAGTATTTTACCATTACGATCAAGTATAGGACCGCGCGATGGATACTGGATCTGTATACGCCGTACGTTACTGTTGGCATATAAGGTATAACGGTCATCAACTATCTGGATATAGTAAAGCCTCCCCAAAAGAGTGATCATAATTACCAGAAAAATACCCGTTATAACGTATCGACGCTCAAAAAACTTATTCATTTACGTTCTTTCTTTCTGAAAAATAGCAGTCCTGAAATAAGCATTAAAAATACAGTAAATATTGAACTCAATACAACACGGCTTAGTGTATATTGGATTTCAGAAAAACTAAATACCTCTAAATTCAGCAGAAAAAAATGATGAAAAAGAGTGAGCACCAGGGCATAAGTAAAAAACCACCGAAACCCCATAATACTTAATGTGGGCTCGGGTTCATTATCAAATCCATCTTTTTGTACCGTGATACTGATAAACAGGATACGAACCAAAGCCAGCACCACACACGCGGCTGCATGCAGACCGGGGGTGTCGTAAAAAGCATCGATGGTTAATCCTAATAAAAACGAAAGTACGAACAGCAATATATTTGGTACCTCAAATGGAAGCAGCAAAATAAACAGAATGTACAGGTATGGGGTTGACAGGTTGTAAAAGGTAATATTCTTGAGCAGAAAAACCTGCATAAAAACCAGTATCAGAAACCGTATGACATTGACTAAAATAGCTCTACTCATTTTTCTTCTGTCCGGCCTCCAGTCCCGTTTGCTCCTGTGCAAATTTATTATTTACCACGTAAACATATTCCAGTTTACTAAAATCAACCGCAAGGGTTACATCCACATTAAGCAATAGTCCGCCACCCTTGGCGTGCAAGTTGCTTATTTTACCAAACGGAATACCGGTAGGAAAAAGTGAATAACCCGAAGTAACTACCTGCTCACCTAATTTGGGTTGCGCATCGTTCTGGATATCTGTTAACAATCCCTTTTTAGGATCAAGATCAGCACCCCATATAAATGAACCGATCTCCTTGTTATTAGCCAGCATGGCGCTAAAGCGGGTATTTTTATTCAATACCGATTGTACTATAGCCAAATGCTCCGACACATCTACCACCATTCCCACTACGCCAGATCCGCAAATAACACCCATGTCTTTGGCTATCCCCTCTTTGCTCCCGCGGTTAATGGTAATATAGTTGCTGCGCTTGTTGGTGGAGTTATTAACCACCCTGGCTACAATATAAGTATATTGCTGTTTGTAGCTGGTATCAACCACTTTATGTTTTTCAACAGTATCAACATACAATGCCGATTTAAGCATCCCCCGCAACTGGGCGTTTTCGCGGGCAAGGCTGTCATTTACCTCTTTTAACGATAAATACCCATAAAACTGGCTAACCTGGGTGTACAATGTACCAGTAACTTTATTGGTTGAATTGATGAAGGTGGCTTTCTGAAAAGAGTTATATTTTACATAAATAAGCAACGAGCTTATCTCAAAAATCAGGAATAGAAAAAACGCGTTATACTTAGTGATAAAAATCAAGAGGTTACGCATCGTTTTATAATTATTGAATTAGTGAATTAGTGAATTACTGAGTATTTGTTTGAATGATGAGGCTTTATACTTTTCATTCACTAACTCACTAATTCACTAACCCACTAATTATAGACTATTGCATTAAAAATTTAAAGTTTCCTATGTTTTTAAGAGCGGTTCCGGTTCCGCGTACTACGGCACGCAGCGGATCTTCGGCAACGTGAACCGGTAGTTTTGTTTTGGCTGCCACACGCTTATCTAAACCACGCAATAAAGCACCACCACCTGTTAAATAAATACCGGTTTGATAAATATCGGCCGATAGTTCTGGCGGGGTAATTTCCAATGCCTTCAATATAGCTTCCTCTATTTTAGAGATAGATTTATCCAAACAGTGCGCAATCTCGGTATAGGATACCATGATCTGCTTTGGAACACCGGTCATCAGGTCGCGGCCCTGAACAGCAAAATCACTTGGCGGATCGGCCAGTTCCGGCAACGCGGCACCAACTTCTATTTTGATCTTCTCGGCGGTACGGTCACCGATCATGATATTATGCTGACGGCGGATGTATTGTACAATATCTGAGTCAAAGTTATCGCCTGCTACGCGGATAGACTGATCACAAACAATACCGGATAAAGCGATAACCGCGATTTCGGTAGTACCACCACCAATATCAATGATCATGTTGCCCATAGGCTCTTCCACGTCGATACCGATACCCACGGCGGCAGCCATAGGCTCATGTATCAGGTAAACCTCTTTGGCACCGGCAATCTCGGCCGAGTCGCGCACGGCACGTTTCTCTACCTCAGTAATACCCGATGGAATACAGATCACCATACGCAGTGAAGGAAAAAACCAGCCCTTGCCCTGGTTGATCATTTTGATCATGCCGCGTATCATATGCTCGGCAGCGTTAAAGTCGGCAATTACACCATCCTTCAGCGGGCGCACCGTGCGGATGTTATCATGTGTTTTACCTTCCATTTGCATGGCCTGCCTGCCAATGGCAATTACTTTATTGGTTGTTCTGTCGAACGCCACGATAGAAGGTTCGTCAACAACAACTTTGTCGTTATGTATAATGAGGGTATTCGCGGTACCCAAATCGATAGCTATTTCTTGTGTAAAAAAGTTAAATAAACCCATCTGTTGCTTCTTTCAAATAATCTGTAAAGTTTATAAAAATACGCTTAAAAAAATCACATAGTTGCAATTAAGAGCGTATAAATTTCATATTTATTGTTTGGACAGGTCGGTTATGTTAAATTATGTTAATCGGGCTTTCGGGATCTCAAAATCCTTTCCCATTTCCAATCTTCCACACTTCATCAAACCCAATAAGCCCGTTTAATTTAAAATTTTAGTGTTTAAAATGACGAACGCCGGTAGTCACCATCGAAATGTTTTTTTCATTACACATTTCAACAGAAAGCTTGTCATTTATTGATCCACCGGGTTGCAATATAGCAGTTATTCCGGCTTCTGCAGCCAGCTCGGCGCAATCCGGGAACGGGAAAAACGCATCAGATGCCATTACCGCGCCATGCAGATCGAACCCAAAACTTTCGGCTTTGATAACCGCCTGTTTCAAAGAATCAACCCTGGAGGTTTGACCAACACCGCTGGCCATCAGCTGACCGTTTTTGGCAAACACAATAGTATTTGATTTGGTATGTTTTACCACTTTATTGGCAAAGAACAGATCGTGCAATTCATGCTCGGTAGGTTTTCTGTTGGTAACCGGGGTCATTTGGGCCGGGCCTTCAATAACCGCGTCTTTATCCTGCTCAATAACACCGTTCAACAAAGTTTTGAACTGTTTGGTTGGCAGGGCCACCGGCTGACGAACCAGGATGATCCGGTTCTTTTTGCTTTGCAATATCCGTACAGCTTCATCGGTATAGGCCGGGGCTATCAGTACTTCGTAGAAAATGTTGCTAATCTCTGTAGCGGTATCCGCGTCGATCTCATCGTTAGCGATAATAACACCGCCGAAAGCCGAAACCGGATCACAGGCCAGCGCATCGATCCAGGCTTCTTTTATCGAAGAGCGGGAAGCGATACCACAAGCGTTGGTATGTTTTAATATAGCCACTGTTGGCTCGGTAAACTCATCAATAAGGGCTACAGCAGCATCCACATCAACCAGGTTGTTGTAGGATAGCTCCTTGCCATGCAATTTGGTGAACATGGCATCCAGGTCGCCATAAAATACACCACCCTGGTGCGGGTTTTCGCCGTAACGTAAAACCTGGCTGCTTTGTATGCTTTGTTTAAATACCGGCAGCGGTTCTTCCTGGTTAAAATACTGGAAGATAGCACTATCGTAATGTGATGATATATTGAATGCTTTTTGTGCAAATGACCGGCGCTGATCAAGCGTGGTTGCACCGCCTTGTGTTTTCAGAATTTCTTCAAGCGTGCCGTAATCATTTTTAGATGCTACGATCACTACATCTTTAAAATTTTTAGCAGCAGCACGGATCAGGGAAATACCACCAATGTCAATCTTTTCGATCACATCTTCCTGGGCTGCGCCAGATTTTACGGTTTCTTCAAAAGGGTAAAGATCAACAATAACCAGGTCGATCTCCGGAATTTCATATTGGGCCAGTTGCTGTTCATCGCCGTCAAAACTTCTTCGGGCCAAGATGCCACCAAACACTTTGGGATGCAGTGTTTTAACACGTCCGCCTAAGATAGATGGGTACGATGTAAGGTCCTCCACAGGCACTACATTAACACCCAGGTTACGGATAAAAGTTTCGGTTCCGCCGGTTGAATATATCTCGACACCAAGGCGGTTTAACTCCAGGATAATGGGCTCTAAATTATCTTTGTAGTAAACAGAAATTAAAGCGTTTTTTATTTGAACAGACTGGCTCATGCACACGTAATTTTTTGAGCCGCAAAGGTAGTGATATTTAGTTAATTGATTAAGTTTTTCTGTAGGAAAAACAGTTCATAGTTAATGGTTCATAGATCATAGCCAAAGATGTTATTATTCAACTGGTTTAAATTACCTCTATGAACTATGGTCTACAAAACAAAAAATACTGACCATGAACCATGATCTATGAACCATCAACTACTAACTATGAACCAAAATAAAAAACCACTAACTTCACCGCCCGAAATCATATAGTCAGTTTATGAAATTATTAGAAGGAAAAATAGCGCTTATTACCGGCGCGTCAAAAGGTATAGGGCGTAAAATAGCCGAGAAGTTTGCCGAGCAAGGCGCCAATGTGGCATTCACCTATTTATCGTCGGTTGAAAAAGGGCAGGCCCTTGAGCAGGAACTGCAAAGCTTTGGCACCAAGGTAAAAGGCTACCGCTCTGACGCTTCCAAATTTGACGAAGCCGAAAAACTCATCAATGATATTGTTGCCGATTTTGGCACCCTGCATATAGTGGTTAACAACGCCGGCATCACCAAAGACGGCCTGCTGATGCGCATGACTGAAGAGAACTGGGACGAAGTGCTTGACGTGAACCTGAAATCAATATTCAACGTAACCAAAGCAGCCTCCAAAATCATGATGAAAAACCGTAATGGTGTATTCATCAACATGAGCTCGGTAGTAGGTGTACAAGGCAATGCTGGGCAGGCTAATTATGCTGCTTCAAAAGCGGGCATCATCGGTTTCTCAAAATCGGTAGCTAAAGAGCTGGGTTCACGTAACATCCGTACCAACGTGGTTGCGCCTGGCTTTATCAAAACCGAAATGACCGACGTGCTCGACCCTAAGGTGGTTGAAGGCTGGGAAGCTGATATCCCATTGAAACGTGCCGGCCAGCCCGAAGATGTGGCCAACGCCTGCGTTTTCCTGGCATCAGACATGGCCACCTACATTACTGGCCAGGTGATCCCGGTTGATGGCGGAATGCTTTAGTAGAAAGTCAAAATTCAAAAGTAAAAAATCAAAAATACTCAGCGATAAGTCATCCTGAGCGGCAGCGAAGGATCTGTTAGCAAACTATGCAAACCGGCTATTAGATACTTCACTCCGTTCAGTATGACAAACATATTTTTAAAGAAGGCCGGCTAAAGCTGGCCTTGTTTGATTTTGGTCTTTTCTGCCTATTTATAAAAAGCATATCTTTAGTCTCAACCTTAAACTTTAGCTTTTGAAAAGTATCATTATCTTTTATTTGTTATGTTTTGCTTTTGTTGATGCTTTCGCCCAAAACAGCGAAAATACCTGCGAAGGCAAACAAGATTCTATTCTGCATAAATTTGTTTACACAAAGGTTGATGAAGCACCCGAACCGGTAGATGGATTTCTTAAAATAAATGAGGTGATCACCAAGAATTTAAAGCTACCACCTAGCACTAATTATTACGGCTTGACGATAATCGTATTTGTGGTGGAGGCTGATGGCCAAATAGATGGACAGCGGGTAAAAAGAGATCCTTCCGGCGATGAACACCTCCTTGGAAATCAAATACTAAGAAATATCGCAACCCTAAAGTGGAAGCCAGGTAAATGTAATGGCAAACCTGTACCCTGTATGTATTCTATACCCATTAACCTAGACCCCTCTCTAAGTGAATAAAAACTTATTCACCCGCATTTCACAATAATTTCGCATTTTGCAGCTGTACGTAGCGCATTAATACAACCTATAAAAAATGTTTTCAATAACCTGGGGGTCTGTTTCCGGATGGTGGGTGCCTGTTTGTTTAATACTGGGCGTGCTTTATGCCTGGTTATTATACCGGCAACCCGTTAACCTGGGCAAAAATTTCAGGTTGTGGTTAGCTGTGCTGCGTGTGCTGGTGGTGTTTGTTATTGCCATGCTGCTGGTTTCGCCGCTGGTAAAAACCATCAAATATGATCCGCAGAAACCATTGGTGCTCATCGTACAGGATAATTCATCCTCCATCAATACTTTTAAACCCGCCGGTTTTAGTTCCGCTCAATTTATCAATGATCTGGCTAAACTCAAACAGCAATTGGGCGATCAGTATGATGTACAGGAGTTCAATTTCAGTAAAGCCCTGTCTAACGGCCTGTCAGATAAATTCAGCGGTAAGCAAACCGATATGGCGGGTGCATTACGACAGCTCAACAATCGCTTTGTAAACCAAAACATCGGCGCGCTGGTTTTAGCTACCGACGGCCTCTACAACCAGGGTAACGACCCGCAGTACGAAGCCAAAAACATCAAGACCAGCATATACACCATTGCCCTGGGCGATACCGTTGCCAAACGCGATCTCCTCATCGGCAATGTAAACTACAACAAAACAGCCTTCCTGGATAACGATTTTGAAATAGAAGTTTTGACCGCGGCTTACCAAAGCAAAGGCGAAAACATGCACATCACTGTTACCGAAGACGGCAAACAGGTATTCACCCAAACCATCCCCGTTACTTCGGCTGATTTTAAAAAGATCATCCCTATCAAGCTTACCGCTGATAAAAAAGGTCTGCGGAAATACAACATCAGCATTACCCCGGTAAAAAACGAGCTATCCACCCAAAACAATACCGAAACCATTTATGTAGATGTGCTGGATGCCCGCCAAAAAGTACTGGTGGTATACCGCAGTCCGCATCCCGATATTACGGTTATCAAACAGGCTATCGAAACCAATAAAAACTACGAGGTAAAAACCGTATTGCTCGCCGATATAGCCGCCATTAAACTGGTTGATTACAGTCTCGTGATCCTATACCAAACCCCTGCGGAAGAATACCCGCTGCTAAAAAACTTTATAGCCAAAAGCAAGATCCCGGTTTGGTATATGCTGGGTTCGCAAACAGATCTGCAGGCCTTTAATGCTGCGCAAAACAGTATCAAGATCAGCGCGGGTCGTTCCGAATCGCAGGAAGTACTGGCCCTGCCCGAGACCGGCTTTTCGGCTTTTACCCTGTCCGATTCTTCCCGCAAAAAAATAGCGGTTATGCCGCCCTTGCTGGCTCCCTTTGGCAGTTATGGCTCGGCTGCCAATACGGCTGTGCTCCTGAAACAAAAAATTGGCGCGGTAGCTACCACCTATCCCCTGCTGGCTTTTGCCGACGATGCCGGTCGCCGTACCGCTATACTTACCGGCGAGGGCCTGTGGCGCTGGCAACTGGCCGAGTACCAGAACTACGGCAACCGCAACGCTACCGACGAACTCCTGAGTCAGAGTGTACAATATTTAACCGCCAATTCCAATCGCCAGCGTTTCAGGGTATACCCTGCCCGCAATGTTTTTGACGAAGGTGAAAATGTGATCCTGAATGCCGAATTGTATAACGACGCCCTGGAACTGATCAATACGCCTGATGTCAGGATCGAACTGAAGAACCAGGCCGGTAAAAACTATAGCTTCCTGTTCAGCCGCAGCGGACAAAGCTACCAGTTGGATGCCGGTACGCTGCCTATTGGCGAATACAGCTATACCGCGGCTACCCAAAACGGAGCCCAACGCTTTAATGCAAGCGGACAATTAACCATAAAACCGCTCAACCTGGAAACCCGGCAAAGCGCAGCCAATCATCAATTGTTAAATACGATAGCCAAACAAAGCGGCGGCCAAATGCTATATCCTGCTCAAATCGACCGACTGGCCAGTCTCATCCGCAAAAACGACAACATCAAAACCGTTGTTTATGAAGACAAACACTACAGCGACATCATTGATGTAAAATGGATATTTATACTGATACTCCTGTTACTATCCGGCGAGTGGTTTTTACGTAAACGCGAAGGCGAGGTTTAGAGGGCGAGAAGCTGGAAATTAGGATTAAGAGATAAGACAAAAGTGGAGACACGGCTCGTGCGATTCCCTCCCTCGGGAGGGTAGGGAGGGGTTCTCTGCAAGCGGCAAAACAACAGCAATGGTTAAAATCATCCCATACAATCCAAAACTGAAGAAACTGGCTCGCAAACTCAGAAAGGATATGACTTTTGGGGAGGTTTTGCTATGGGATGAATTAAAAAACAATAAACTATTCGGTTTTGACTTTGACCGTCAGTGTTGTATAGATAATTATATAGTCGACTTCTATTCTAAAAATTTAATGCTGGCTATTGAGATTGACGGAATGTCGCACAATCATGAAGAGGCTTTTTATAAAGATGAACAGAGACAACAAAAATTAGAGGGTTTCGGGATTTACTTTTTAAGATTTACTGAGACAGAGGTAAAACAGGATATGTTTAATGTAATACGCACTATTGAAAGTACTGTAATTATATTGGTGAAAAATGATCCGTCTATTAAACTACCGGTAGGATTTGATCTAAGCTTGCTGAAATAGTTTGAGAAGCCCCTCAGTTTATCCGATATACCGCACGAACAAACCCCTCCCTGCCCCTCCCGAGGGAGGGAATCGCACGAGGCCATTGCTTCAGCAAAACATATGATTTCCATCGTAATCGGTATTGCCAAACACTAAAATTTAGATCAAGAAATAAAACAACCTCCCCTCCTATTTATCCTCTTTATTCAATAAATTACAGCCTAAATTCCCCGCACATATTTCATGTCAGATACCATCACAGCCAGCATATCCGATAAGCATAAATTATTGGGTTTAGATCATTTACGGGCATTGGCCATTACCTATGTTTTGCTGTTTCATTACCAACTTTTCGGGCACCCGGAATGGGTAAATAAAATAGGCGGCTTTGGCTGGACGGGCGTCGACCTGTTTTTTGTTCTTAGCGGATTTTTGATCGCGGGGCAACTTTTTAATACCATCAAAAAAGGCAAGACCATCAATATGCGCGAATTTTTCGCCAAGCGTTTCTTCCGCATCATTCCACCTTACCTGGTTGTATTGCTTTTATATACTGCTATCCCATATCTGCGCGAGCGGGAACACATGGCCCCGCTCTGGAAATACATCACCTTTACCCTCAATTTTGGCCTGGATCTGAAAACCACCGGGACTTTTACCCATGCCTGGTCATTGTGTGTGGAGGAGCAGTTTTATTTAATATTGCCATTAACCTTTTGGCTGCTCAACCATTTTAAAGCAGGTAAAACGGCTGTTTACATTCTCGTAGGATTGTTTGTCGCCGGGTTCATCATCAGATATGCAGGCTGGCATTATTTTGCAGCTCCTCATCTCGCCGAAGATGATTTTGGGGCGATATGGCACCGGGTGATCTACTACCCCACTTATAATCGTTTAGACGGATTACTTATCGGCGTGAGCATTGCCGGTGCTTACACTTTTTATCCGCACATTAAAGAAATAGCAAACAGGTACAATTACCTGCTGATGCTGCTGGGACCGGTCATTTTAATAGCCGCTTATTTTGTTTGTTCACCCGGCGATAGCCTAATCAGTACTGTTTGGGGCTTTCCGTTGGTTTCACTGGGATACGGACTCATTTTGGCGGCTATCGTTTGTCCGTCCAATTTTCTGTATCTCCGTCAATCTGCTATTACCACCCATCTGGCTACCTTATCTTACAGCATCTATCTATCGCATAAGCTGGTGATCCATCTTACCCAAAACCTGCTCCAAAAAAACGGCATCGACAAAAACAGTAACCTGATGATGCTCTGCTGCCTGCTCAGCACCATCACATTCGCGCTGATACTAAGATATACTATCGAGAAACCATCTTTAAAAATAAGGGATAAGTTATTACAGCGTTGGAAGCATAGTAAAAACCATGTGGAGGTGGTATAACAATGATGGTAGAAAATAAGGTGAAGTATAAATAAAAACAGATAAGAAGCCCAAGCCGGGTGCGATTCCCTCCCTCGGGAGGATTGTCGTGGGCATTAAATGAAGAGAAAAACAACATAAAAGATAAAAAGCGTTGGCCAGTGCGATTCCCTCCCCACGGGAGGGTGTAGGGAGGGGTTCCACAAAGCGAATATTAAAAATGGCAAAGAAGATTATTCCATACAATCCTGCACTTAAAGTCCTCGCACGCAAACTGCGAAAAGATATGACCGACGGAGAGCTATTGTTATGGAGCGAATTAAAAAACGATAAGCTCCTTGACTTCGATTTTGATCGTCAGCGATTTGTAGATAATTATATAGTAGATTTTTATTGCAAGGACTTAATGCTGGCTATTGAGATTGATGGGATGTCGCACAATCATGAAGAGGCTTTTAATAAAGATGAAGTGAGGCAACAGAAATTAGAAAGCTTTGGGATACACTTTTTAAGATTTTCGGAATCTGAATTGAAAAGCGATATGCAGAATGTATTGAGAACGATAGATACTACAATAATAGCGTTGATTAAAAATGATTCGGACATTAAACTTCCGAAAGGATTTGATCGAGGATTACTTGAATAGTATGCTAAACCCCTCCCTACACCCTCCCGTTGGGAGGGAATCACACGAGGCCTCTGCTTTTTATTTATCCCTCATAGTTCCAATATCCCGTTTTCGAATTTCAATTTCACAAAAAAAAGCGATGGATAATCCACCGCTTTCTATATCTTATTTCCTGACTCTTATCTCTTGATTGTAAAATCCCTTACTTTTCCTTTTTCTCGTGAACGATCACAAAAACATCCTCATTATCTTTTTTCATGAGGTATTTTTCGCGGGCAAACTTTTCGAGTTTCTGGGGGTTCGAGGTTAGCTCGTCCAGTTCTTTAGTTACCTGGTCGGTCTCTTTTTTATAAAAATCACGCTCCTCCTTTAGTTTACTTACCTGTTTGCGGTACTCATATTGCGAGAACAGATCGTTCCGGTCAAAAAATATCATCCAAACTAAAAAGGCCAGCGTAACCAAAAAGAATTTGTTCTTCAAAAGGTTAATGAGGCGTTTCATGGATATGGGCTCTATAAAGTTCATTTAAAGCTATTTATTTTTTTTGACCGCTACAAATATGCTTATTAACTTATTAACAATGAATTTTATTGCACGCGTTGTTGCTAAATAAAAAAGTCCCGGCAGCCATAATACATATGGCTACCAGGGACATAAGGGTACGAAAACACGTTCTTAATTTATTTCAATATCTATTTGTTCCTGCTTAGACACTGGTAAACCCGATAATAACTCCGCTATATACTGTGCACACAACTCTCTGGCGTTATAGCTATTCATTTCATGATATAATCTGATCATGTTATGCTTATATTTCTCGTTGGCCATCACCTCTTCTGCTGCTGCCTTAATGGCTGCGGGGGTTGGTGTTTCTGTGTTCAGGTTGATACCGTATTCGAGGTAACCTATACGGGCGCATATTTCGCTTTTGCCTTCATGTAAACCGGCTGCTACCATCGGCAATTGATGATTGACGCTAATTAAACTACCGCCGTAACCACCATTGGTGATATACACACTGGCATAAGGCATTACATCACTAAATGGTATATAATCTTCAATAATAATGTTATTGAAATTATACTTTTCGCGCAGGGCCTCGGTATTACTGCCCACGGTAGTGGCTATCACCAGTACATCGGTATCCTTAAAGGCCTCCAGGGTAGGCTCGGTTAATTTGCTGGTATCTTTTTCAACCGTGCCCTGTGTTACCAGGATGATCTTTTCATATTGGTTAAGGCGCTCATCAAACCAGCAGTTATGCTCGCTGTTATCTGGCTGATATGGTAATAGCGCACCTACATAGCGTACATTGCTACCCGTTTGGCTGCGCTCATAATCAAACCCAGGCGAGCCTATCTGCAAATACAGGTCGGCTTGTTTAACCAGCAGGTTAGGGAACATTGAGCGCTCATACTTCACCCCAAATTCATTCAAAATTCCCTCGTGCAGATCGATCGTTTTTTTGAATAATATATTAACAGCCTGTTCATGCAGCATAGCATATTCGGCTTGTGTTACTTCATCGGTAGCTGGTGGCAGGGCCATCCCAAAAGGAGCCAGTTCGGGCGTATCCTCTACCAGCGGCACAATGCCAATGCTCAGCACCGGTTTATTTAAACCCGCCCTCACCAAAGGAATAGCGGTAAATGTGCTATCGGCTATCAACAGATCAAATGGAAAGCTTTCATGTATTTCCGCGATATCTGCATATGATTCGGGAGAACGGGCGATAAAAATGTGTTCAAAATCAAAATTCAACTTTTCGATCGGGTCGGTGATCGACCGGCGGTTCAAATAGTCATCTACATTATCACCGGTTAGGTTTAGTGTTTTTTTATAACCATAGTGCGGGATGCCCAGTTTTTCCAGTTTCCCGGCAAAGTAATCTGATGTAAACCAGCGCACATCGCACCCCAGGCTTTGCAGGTGCTTGGCCAAACCGGTGAGCGGATTAAAGTGACCATCGGCCGGAATGGTAGCAAATAATATTTTTTTTCCTTTTAATTGTTCCTGAGCTTGCATTTCCATAATAAAAGATGTTTTAGTGGATTTTACTTGTTTAGCAATTTTGCTTTACAAAGATGCCATGAGCGGCTATGCCATACTATACCCTAAAGTGGGGATACACTCCCCATATGCGGGGGCAAGCGTTTTTTATCCACTCCGGTCTCATCCCCGTTGTCCCCTCAGGGTTTCTTTCAGGAGCCCCTGAGAGGACGAAAGATTTTGAATTAAGAAATTCATTTTTAATTCCCTCCCCACGGGAGGGGTGCGTTGGGCAGGTGTAATGGCAGGGAGGGGTTTCTACGCGCAATGATTATCCTATTCGATAAACCCCTTCCTCCCCTTCCCGAGGGAAGGAATCGCACCAAGCCCCGGGCTCTTTTGATGGACATCATGGTGGCCGGGCCTCTGCGCTCAACCCTTCGACGAAGCTCAGGGTGACAGCCCCCCTTTTTGTGATTATCGATCTGCTATCCGGCAGCGTAAACCGCGCCTGCATAATGCAAGAAACCCCATTAAACAATGTTTAATGGGGTTTTAACCAGGTTGAAAAACCTGTTATAAGTTAATATTAGCTACGACCGCCGCCTGATGACCTGCTGGCTCCGCTCATGCCGCTGCTGCCGCCTGGTTTGCCGCCGCCGTTGCGGCTATTACCCCCGCCTGAGCGTTTACCACCGCCACCTGAGCGATTGCCGCCTCCGTTACCTCCGCGACGTTTATTACCCCCACCGCTACGGCCCGATGAGCCGTTACGCAAATTGGCATTAGCCGTTCCTTTTTTAGCGCCCATGCCAGCAGCTATAGCTACCGGACTAAGCGGGTAAGGATGTGCTTCTTCAACAGGAATTTCTTTAGCTATAAGCTTGTGGATATCCTTTAAAAACTCTATTTCATCCTCATCACAAAAAGAAAGCGCTATACCGCTTGCCCCTGCACGGCCGGTACGGCCAATACGGTGTACATAGGTTTCGGGGATGTTTGGGATTTCGTAGTTGATCACGTGGGTCAACTCGTCGATATCAATACCCCGGGCAGCAATATCGGTAGCTATCAGTACCCGTGTGGTGCGATTTTTGAAATTGGTAAGCGCACGCTGACGCGCGTTTTGCGATTTATTACCATGGATAGCCTCGGCAGTAATACCGGCACGTATTAAATCCTTCACCACCTTGTCGGCACCGTGTTTGGTACGGGTAAATACCAGGGCGGTTTTAATATTCTTATCTTTTAATATGTGGATCAGCAATGATTTTTTATCGCCCTTATCAACATAAAAAAGCGACTGCTGTATAGTATCGGCTGTGGAAGAAACCGGAGTAACTTCAATTTTTTCAGGGTCAGACAGGATGCTGTCAGCCAGTTGCTGTATCTCTTTGGGCATAGTAGCCGAAAAGAACAGGGTTTGCCTTTTGGCAGGTACTTTAGTGATGATTTTTTTAACATCGTGCACAAAGCCCATATCCAGCATACGGTCGGCCTCATCCAGGATTAGCATTTTTACGTGTTCCAGGTGAACGTAACGCTGGTTCACCAGGTCGAGCAAACGACCTGGGGTAGCTATCAGGATATCTACACCGCGCCTTAAAGCGTCAACCTGCGGGTTTTGTGATACACCGCCAAAAATAACCAGGTTTTTTAAACCGGTATGTTTACCATAAGCGGTAAAGCTTTCGGCAATTTGTATAGCGAGTTCGCGGGTTGGTGTAAGGATAAGGGCCTTGATGGTCTTTTGTTCCTTATGTTGTTGCCTGTCCTGATGCAACAATTGCAAAATAGGCAGCGCGAAGGCAGCGGTTTTACCGGTACCGGTTTGTGCGCAACCTAAAAGGTCGCGTCGTTGCAATACAATAGGTATAGCTTGTGCCTGTATAGGGGTTGGTGAGGTATATCCCTCGGTTTTTAAAGCCTTTAATAAGGGCTCGATTAAATTTAAATTTTCGAATGACATGTAATGATTGTAATGTGTATGTGCTATCGCCAAAGCATAAGCGGGTCTGAAGAGTTTCGGTGATCAAAACCGTAAGCGATCGTGTAATCTTTTTTGCAAAGATACGCTTTTTATTGCAGATGCTAACAGATGTGCGGATATGCAAGTTTCAAATGTGCAGATGCCCCAAATATCTCCTGTTATTTTTGTACATCTGTATCGATGGCAGATAGGCTCTCTGAACAAAGATGAGGTTATTTTTTTGACAACAATTAGGGCCAAGCAACTTGTCTTAAAATTAAGTTGTTTAACCAGCACGAATACTTTTTAAAGTAAAAAAAGTGTGCTAAAAATTTGTTAAAAAGTGTTAAAATGGCGTTAAAATTTAGTTAAAACGATCAAAACACAAGTCTTTTTACCCTGTTTTCGACTAAAAAAGTGTTAAAATTTAAGGTTTAAAAAGTTTTTAAGTAACCTGAAGAATAAATTAAGCGGTTGCTTTTTCGGGGTTGTTTTCGGATTTTTTATTAGACGATTTCCAGTCATTCAAAAATGATTGGATCAGTAACAGGCCTACCCCTATCATGATGGATACATCGGCCACGTTGAACACTCCGGTTTTAAACCAGGGATATTTGATGAGCATAAAATCGGTTACACTGCCATAAACCCAGCGATCGTACAGGTTACCCATGCCACCGGCAAGCACCAGGATAATGCCCAGCACGGTTAATTTGTGCAGATTGGTTTTGATAATGATATAAGCCAAGCCAAATAACAGTACTGCGGCCGGCACCAGCGTAAGCAGCATAAACCGCCATGGATTGCCCAGCGAATCGCCCAGACTTAAAAAGGCACCGGTATTTTCAACCCGGGTAATGAGGTAATGGGTATCACCCTTGAGGGGATAAAACTCCTGGTAGAGCAGAAAGTTATGACGTATATGATTCTTGAAAATTCTATCTAAACCGATATCAACAACCAGGATCAATAGTATCGCCAAAGCCCTCAAAACCCACTTTTTGTTCATTGATATAGTTTTATTGTAATAACGTTGCCGGTATAGTTAAATTATTTAGGAAGCTATTGCTTGGGCAGGGGATATTGGCCCATAAAACCTTTGTCGCGTTTGGTTTGCTCCCAGTTATTGGTGTAGGCTGCCAGCCAATAGTCGTACTTTTCAAAATCAAAATCAAGGGTGGTATATGGTTTTAAAAAAGTAGCGTCGACAGGCTCAAGCTGGTAGGTATCAAATATGGGATCGTCGGTATCAGCCTCAAAATAGTTTTGCAGGATTGATAGCTCAATAGGTGCAAGCTCAGCTTCGCCAGCTAAGGATTCATCGGCCTTGTTGAAGTACTGTATCTCCCGTTTTAACCATCCCGGCTGTTTGTTCTTTCCCATCTATACCAATTAAAAAGAGCCACCTGTTTTTAGGCAGATGGCTCTTTGATGAGTTGAATTATTTTTTGTAGAATTTAAAATTCTTACCGATGAATTTTGCATTGCTGCCCAATTCTTCTTCGATGCGTAATAACTGGTTGTATTTCGCGATCCTGTCTGAACGTGAAGCTGAACCGGTTTTGATCTGGCCGCAATTTAAGGCTACAGCAAGATCGGCGATTGTTGCATCTTCAGTTTCGCCAGAACGGTGGCTCATTACAGAAGTATAGCCATTAGTTTGAGCTAAACTTACCGCGTTGATAGTTTCGGTTAATGAACCTATCTGGTTTACTTTTACCAGGATGGAGTTAGCAATGCCTTCGGTGATACCTTTTTGTAAACGGGTTGTGTTGGTTACAAACAAATCATCACCTACTAACTGTACTTTAGCGCCTAATTTCTCGGTTAATAATTTCCAGCCAGCCCAATCATCTTCGTGCATACCATCTTCAATAGAAATTACAGGGTATTTAGATGCTAATTCGGCCAGATATTCTACCTGCTCGGCGCTGGTACGGATAGCACCTTTTTCGCCTTCAAATTTGGTGTAATCGTATTTACCATCTTTGTAAAACTCAGATGCGGCACAGTCAAACGCCAGGAAAATATCCTCACCGGCTTTGTAACCTGCTTTTTCAATAGCTTTTAAAACGGTTTCAACTGCATCTTCGGTGCTGTCAAAAGTTGGAGCAAAACCACCTTCGTCACCTACAGCGGTAGAAAGACCACGGTCATGCAGAATTTTTTTCAGGTTATGGAATACTTCGGTACCCCAACGTAATGCTTCAGAAAAAGATGGCGCGCCAACCGGCATGATCATAAATTCCTGGAACGCGATAGGCGCGTCAGAGTGCGAACCTCCATTGATGATGTTCATCATTGGGATAGGCAAAGTATTGGCATTAACACCACCAATGTAGCGGTATAAAGGCTGACGGCTTTCCTGAGCTGCTGCTTTGGCAACGGCCAAAGAAACACCTAAGATTGCGTTAGCGCCTAATTTGCCTTTGTTTTCGGTACCATCTATCTCGATCATAATGGCATCGATAGCATTTTGTTCAAAAACGTCAATGCCTTTTAACTCTGGGGCAATGATGTCATTTACGTTAGCAACGGCTTTTAAAACGCCTTTACCCATGTATTTTGATTTATCGTTATCGCGAAGTTCAACAGCCTCGTGCGCACCGGTTGATGCACCTGATGGTACAGCAGCACGGCCTAAAGCGCCATTCTCGGTTAAAACTTCTACCTCCACAGTGGGGTTACCGCGCGAATCTAAGATCTGGCGGGCGTGTACGTCAATTATTAAGCTCATAGTTTATTGTCAGATATTTGTAATTTGTAAACCGCGGGCTAAGTTAACAGCAAATTCAAGAAATCACAAAAAAGAGTTAAGATATTAGCGTTAAGCTTTCTTTAAGAATAAAGACAATACAAATAAGATCCTTGTTCTTTACTTCATAAGTCCGTACTACCTTTAATCCGTTGTTGTCGGTACATGCTCACGCTGACCAGCTCCTTTACGGCTGATACGATACATAACCATCAGTAAGATATTGTTTTTCCCGCTGCTTTGAGAAGCCGTGTAATTACGCTGATTAATCCAGCCTGCCTGCGCTATCCATGATCTGTCGAACTGGTAACCCAATGCTGCCGATATCCGGTTACGCTCGAAATTCGGCGCCTTATTATTGAAGAAGACTTCATCAAAAACAGATAGAAACCAGGTTTTAGCGACGATCTTGGTATTATTCAATGGAATAAACATATTCAATCTATACCGGAATCGGTTACGGTAATCGCCATTAACCCAGCGCTGTTCTATACGGTAACGATGTTCAAATTTAAGGCGATATAGGAACTGATTAACGGTCATTTGCTCCCATAACCTAAATTCATTGGTATTGGGGCCGCTGCCCAGATCAGCGTAATCATATGTATGGTATGTACCTGTACCCAACAAAGCGGTAAAGTCCTTATTGATGTCATAGCTTACACCGGCTTTGGCCTCGTAGTATTGAAATTGGCTTAACGGCCCATTGGTACGCACCTGCAGCTCGGAGTAGCCACCCCATTTATGGCTACTATCGCCAGGGAGCACAACCGTGGCAATTCCCCAGGTACCAACTTTAGAATCCTGGGCATGAGCACGAAAAGAATGTGCGGTTAGCAATACAAAAATTACAATTATAATAATAGGGGATTTCAACATCTTATGCGGGTTTATTACCGCAAAGATATTTCCACAATATTATCTCAATGTTAATTTTATAATAGTTAATGTTATGATAATGTTAAGCAATATCTTTCACCGCTCCCGAATCTTCATTTGCAGCGGGTAAGTCTTGTTTGGCTTCCTCAATTGTTATTGGGTAACCAAATAAATGCCTTTCTTTGATTATGGTAGCTACCTCAGCTGGTACATATTCTTCCCATCCGGTTGCTCCCTGCTTGATGAGCTGTAATACATTATCAGTCTCAACGTTCAGGTTATTTTCGTTATAGTGCCTGATATCTTCAATTTTATTATTGGCTATCAAGTATCTAAACAGGTCGATCAGATGTGGAGGCAGCGAAAATTTCAGACAATTCCAGATTATCCCATCACGTAAAGTGGGGTAAATGAATAGCTTTACTTTACGGCTAAACAAGGTGGCAAATGACTCGAGGATACCACCCGGCAAATCCTGATAGTGCTCTTCCGAAAAAATGTATTCCAGGTTGGGATAGCCTAATACTACACCCATTTTTAACTTGGTGATCTTGGATAGATAAGCTACCAGTTTATAATACTCATGAAAATTAGAGATCAAAACCGTTTGCCCAAGTGAACAAAGGATGTCCACACGGTCAAGAAAATCCTTTTCGTCGATCTCGGCATTAAGATCGGCATCCCTTTCCTTTAATGATTGCAGCGTAAGTTCGGTAACAACTATCACATTGCTTTTATCTACGTCGGGCTCCTGCAGAAATTGCTTAACTCCCTGGGTTAGCATATCGATGTGCACGTTGATAACCGGACGGAAACGACCGCGTATTACTACCGCATGTTTTTTATATAATGCCTCTGTAGGTTGCAGATTTTTACCATCAGGGCCAAATACGGCAGCATCTGAAAATCCAAACTTAACCAGGTGCAAACTCATTAAGCGATTATCTACTTTCTGAAAATCAGGGCCTTCAAAGCTGATCATATCTATCTGGATACGATCTCTTGACAGGTTATCTATCAGCGAAAGTAAAAACACAGGAGCTATTTCATGATAATAGAAACAGGCATAGATCAGGTTAACACCCAATATACCCGCCGCCTGCTGTTGCAGGATATTATCATTATCCAACAGCTTTACGTGGATCACTACATCGTTATATTCGCCGTTAGGCTCCAACTGGAAACGAACCCCCATCCAGCCGTGCCCTTCGTTTGTTTTATGATAGTTGAGGGCCGAAAAAGTATCTGAAAAAGCAAAAAAAGTTGTGGTATCACCACGCAACGCCGCCAAACGCTCAATCAGCAAGCCATACTCATGATCGAGCATGGATATTAAGCGCGATTCACTTACGTAGCGTCTTGTTTGCTGAACCCCATAAATAGCATCAGAAAAAATCATGTCATAGGCCGACATGGTTTTGGCGATTGTGCCCGACGAGGCTCCAGCTTTGAAAAAATTGGCAGCTACCTCCTGCCCTGCACCAATTTCGGCAAATGAACCATAAATTGCGGGGTCGAGGTTAATGGCAAGCGCTTTTTGTTTTGTCCCAATATCCTTATTATGAACGATATTCATAAGCTACGATTATTTATAGTTTACTGCTGCCAGTATGATGATCTGAAATACAGCTCAAAAATACGATTTTTTAAAGAATACAGCGGAAAATTGATAAACAAAGCAAGAAATCGACTTTCATTTTTCGGTTTTGGGATTTTACATTAAGCAGGGATTATCACTATGTTAACGCGCCCTCTTTTATTCCCATTTAAAGGTTTTAACCGCAACCGCATATATAATCACAAACCATATTAGCAGTATAAACAACTGATGGGTAACATCGCCTAAGCCGGCGCCTTCAAAGGCAACCTTACGCATTGCGTTGTTCAGGTGTGTTAACGGCAGCACATTACTTATTCCCTGCAACCATTTAGGAAAAGCCGTAACCGAAAAGAATGTGCCGGATAACAAGAATTGCGGTAACGTTATAATGTTAGATAAAGGGGGCACCGTACTTTCGTTTTTGGCGATACCCGATATGGTAAAACCGAAACCCATAAAAATAATGAGCCCAATGGCCGAGAGCACCAGCATATTGAGCACCGTAGTTACGCCATGCACCAGGGTAAAGCCAAACATGTAGTGACCAACTAAAATAATGAATAGAGAGCCTAATAAAGAGAAGGTCATCCTGGCCAAAGCTTCACCCAGCACAATGCTGTAGCGTTTAACTGGTGTGGCAAAAAAACGCTTGATCACCAGCGTTAAGCGCAGACTTAGAAACACGAATGCCGTACCAAAAACACCGCTGCTCAACAAAGAGAAGCCTAATTGTCCGGGCAATATAAAATCAATGTATTTATACTCACGTCCTTGTATAGTGGTTTCCCTGATCTCGGCTACCGGCGGGGTATTGATCTGTGCATTATTATTGATATTGTAATAAATATTGCTGAGCACCGACCGCAGGATATTCCCCTTTTCGGCTGATGCCTTAGTATACTCTACATTTACCGTAAATGGCGGCCTGGTATTGTTTTTTTGTATGTTGATAATAGCATCGATACTCCCTTTTGAAAGGTTTGTATTCATCTCTTCGGTGGATTGATCCTTTATCAGATGAACCACCTTTACGTTTTTTAATGCCTGATAAACCGGACTAAGCGTATCGCAGCTTTTAGCTACGCCCACATCAACCGTAACGCCGCCGCCGCCAATGTTGGCAAAAACTATAATAAATATCAAAGGGAAAGCCAAGGTAAATACCACAGCCGAGGGGCTGCGCAGTATCGACCGGAAACTGGCTTTGGCTATAGCCAGTGTTGCTTTTGTATTGCTGTATGGTTTTGGGTTCATTGGTTCAATTGTTCATTAGTTCATTAGGAATTGTCATTCGGTCATCCTGGGATTTGCGAACTGTAAACTGCCAGCTGCGTCTACTGGCTCCCCCTTCGGGGGGCTGGGGGGCTATCCCTCCCGCCACTCCTTACCGGTGAGATTTATAAATACATCCTCCAGGTTGGCCAGTTTTACCTGCTTCTTGCGTTCAAAGCCAGAGGCTACCAGTTGATCAATAAAATGATCGGGGGTATCGATACCGATGATATAGCCACCATCAACAAAGGCTACCCTATCGCACAATACTTCGGCTTCATCCATATAGTGGGTAGTGATCACAACGGTTGTACCCTGGTCACGGATTTCCCGGATCAGATCCCATAGATTGCGGCGGGCCTGTGGGTCTAAACCGGTTGTAGGCTCGTCTAAGAAAATGATCCTGGGGTTATTGATAAGCGTGGTAGCTATGGAGAATCGTTGCTTCTGCCCGCCGGATAAGTCTTTATATTTTGCTTTGGCCTTATCCGTTAGCGCTACTTTTTCGAGCATTTCCATAGGGCTTTTATCAATGCCATATAAGCCGGAAAACAGGGTGATCAATTCCGACAGGTTTAAATTGGGATAATAACCTGCAGCCTGCAATTGTACGCCAATACGTTTTTTAATACTGTCGGTATCGGTTTCTATATCAAAGCCATCAACAATGATGCGGCCTGATGTTTTTTCGCGCAGGGTTTCAATAATTTCCAGGGTAGTGGTTTTACCGGCGCCGTTTGGGCCCAACAAACCAAAAATTTCGCCCTCATATACTTCAAAACTAATGCCTTTTACGGCTGCAAAATCTCCATAGTTTTTTACCAGGTCGTTTACAGTGATGATGGGTTGTTTTGTCATAGGGTAAAAATGCATTACTATAATGAAATAACCATGAGTTTTATTCGTATTACAGAATTTTTACGAAACACTCAGGCTATTAAAAGCAAGTTTTATTTATTATTCTTTTTTAGTTCACTTTCAGATTTGAGTACTTTATTGCCATTTTCCTGTTCAATTTCATAAGCAGGCTCATCTTTACTGGCATTACGCTTTACTTTTGCGCCCTTTATAGTTTTAGTAACGGATTTTTCATGCTCCTTCACTATTTTGCCTTCGGCGGTTGATTTGCCCCACTTCCAGCTTACGGTATCTCCCTTTTTCATCATGTTGAATATTTATATATATCAACAAGATATACCGGTTAATGATTTGATAATCAATATTATTTTATCAGGTGACCAATAGAGTGCCATAGTGCTTCGGCGTAAACTAAAGCTTTCATGATCAAATGCATAATTTGTATGGCAAGTAACGTTTTCATGATGTGGTGATTTTATGGTTCAAATGTGCTAACAGAATATGTTTTTGAGTAGTGCTTTTAGGTAAAGGCGGCTAAACTTCCGGTAAACGGCGGAAAATCACCGATGAACGAAAAAGCTTTAACCGGTTATGGAATGCCTTTATTTCAGGTAAATAAATTAGCTACTAGTTGCGTGAACAAGGGAGAATGTTCCTGCAGATAAACGATCAATGATATAATAGGTGCGGATAAAATTTTCATAGCAATATTGTTTTTTCTTCAAAATTGCTGTGTGGAAGTTACACCCGCCAAAGCTTTTTGACCAGGTGCGGGAAAATCTCGGTGAACGGCAGAAAATTACGGGTCGATATTTTCGCCGATAATCAAAAAGCCGGGCTAACCCGGCTTTTTGATGCGTTAGCAGATTTTATTATTTACAAGTTTTGTTGCAATTGCCAGAGCTTTTGCAAACGTTACTGCAATAATCCATGCAGATATTTTTATCACAGGTTTTTGAACATTTAGTGCAATGGTTCATTTTACTGTTGCAGCATGGTGTATTAGCGTTAGCGATTGATGTGGTACCCAAAGATGAGATCATCACTATAGCGATGAAAAGAAACTTTTTCATGATTTGATTTTTTAAATTGTTTAATAATAAAAATTTAACCTAAACGGATAAGGTAAAGGCAGACGGGATCATATTATTAAACTTTTGGAGGGCGCCAGGATGACGATGAATAAGCAGACAAGCTTCCCGAAAGGTAAGGTGTAATGGATTGTTCCTTCAAAACCGGAACAATTGAATTTACAGTTACCCGCTCTACGTACAAAAATCCGCAAGTATTACAGGATAGCATGGTGTTGCACATCCCCGCACCGCAATCGTCTTTTTGCTGGTGTTCGCAGGATTGGCTTTGGGCTGTTTTGTGGCAGCATTTTTCAAGCATACCCCTACCGTTAGCCTTTACTGTAAAAACAGAAACAAAGACCATACAAATAACCAAAAGGAGCGCTGTTGCTTTCACTATTTCAAAGAACGGTACTTTTTCAATTAAATTACAAGCCCATTTATCAGACAAGTGTCATATCGTTTGTTGGTATCCTGAACCTAAAACTGTATCATTGAGTAATGAAACGTTTTTTATCAAACCTCACCGTCCAGGTACTTATCGCAATTGCTTTGGGCATTATCGTAGGACTGAATTTTAAACAATTCGGACCTACGGCCGAGATGATCAGCAAAATGTTTATCAGCCTGATCACGATGCTGATAGCCCCTATCATATTTTTCACCATTGTACTTGGTATAGCCGGTATGAGCGATATGAAAAAAGTAGGCCGTGTAGGTGGCAAGGCCTTACTCTATTTCGAGGTAGTGACCACTTTTGCCCTCATCATTGGGGTTACCGTGGCTAACCTTCTTAAACCAGGCGCAGGCTTTGTGCGGCAAGGCCCTGTTGATTCCAGTAAGCTTGTTGTGTATGAGAAGGCTGCTTCTGAAATGCACTGGGGCGATTTCTTCGCGCATATTATACCATCCAACGCTTTTGAAGCCTTTGCCAAAGGCGATATTTTGCAGATCCTGTTTTTTGCAGTACTGTTTGGTTATGGCCTTAGCCTGATGGGCGAAAGCGGACAACCTGTAATACAACTATTTGATAAGTTGTCAAAAGTATTCTTCAATGTAATGAAGATAGTAATGAAGGTGGCCCCTATCGGCGCTTTCGGGGGTATGGCCTTTACCATCAGCAAATATGGTTTAAAAACGTTAAAACCCCTGGCTTTGCTCATGGGTTCGGTTTACCTCACCATGTTCCTGTTTATTTTTGTGGTGCTTAACCTCATTTGTTACCTGTTTAAATTTAGCCTTTGGAAATACCTGAAACACATTAAAGAGGAGATCCTGATAGTACTGGGAACATCCTCTTCTGAGTCGGCCTTGCCTGGTATGATGAATAAGATGGAAACTTTCGGCTGCTCCAAATCGGTAGTGGGCTTGGTGATCCCTACCGGGTATTCTTTTAACCTGGATGGCACTACCATATACCTCTCCATGTGTGTTATATTCCTGGCGCAGGTTTTCAATATTCCTTTGTCCTTATTCCAGGAACTCACCATCATAGGCATCCTGATGGTGACCTCTAAAGGCGCGGCAGGTGTTACCGGCAGTGGTTTTATAGTATTGACCAGTACCCTCACAGCCATCAAAGTAATCCCGGTGGAGGGGGTAGCGATCCTACTTGGGGTCGACAGGTTTATGTCCGAAGCACGGGCCATCACCAACGTGATCGGCAATGGGGTAGCTACCATTGTAATAGCCAAGAGTGAGAAAGAATTTACACCACAACCGGATAAAAATGAGGACGATGACGGTACCGTTGATTTTATAAAAGGAGCCGGAAAGTTTTTAACTACTTTCCGGGGTGGTAATTAGAACAGATGATGCCAGAAACTTTTTAAACCTTAAATTTTAACACTTTTCTGGCCAAAATCGCATAAAAATCACTCAAAAATTGTTCAAAAATCCTCGTTTTAACACTTTTTAACAAATTTCAAGGCCATTTTGAGCGGTTTTTAAAACTTTAAAAAGTTTTAATTTATTGATTATCAAATAGCTATATAAAAATTAGTCAATTTTTGACGTGTTTTGGTCTTAACTGAAACGGCCCGTTACTCCTTTACCTGGAGAAACGGACCGTGACATTTTTAAAGATACAAAAATTTAGCGGTAGAAGCAATTATCGGGCAAAATCAAAAAGCTTCCCGGCATTAAACATTTGCCAAATAAAGCTGTCATGCTGAGCGCCGTCGAAGCATGGGTGGGCAGGCCTTTGCGCTCTACCCTTCGACGGCGCTCAGGGTGACACCTTTTACCTTTGTCCTTTCCCCTCTTTACTAATTACAAATCACCTTCAATTTCTTCGTCATATCGGGGTTCAATGGCTCATTGGTTTGGGCCAGGCGCTGGGCGCCAACGTTGGCGGGGCAGGCTATACCATTGGGACCGTCATAGATCAGTCCGGGTTTGGTATCTACCAGTTCTTTGGGCACATAAATCTGTACGGTGGTGCGCGAGTAACCATGCGGAATAAACCGAATATAATAACCATCGGGGTGTAATGACCATATGCCCGATGGAACTTCCGGATCGGGCTGCGGAGCCAATCCGGCAATCATGGCATATTTCTCCATTTGCTCATACGAGGCGTTGCCTGATGCCGCCAGCTGACGGATATTATTTTCGGCCTCAAAAACGCTTTGCGCAGCGGGTGGCAGCTGATCTTTGGCCTTGGCCATTACGCTGGCAGGCAATACGCCTAAAGCGCCGCCTTCCAGCATCAGCAATTCGTTGGGCGAAAGCAGCGTGGTGGCCGTAAGTTTAATATCGGTACCAAAATCAACAAACCGGGTACGCGCTATGATTGCCCATAACAATACCTGGATGCTGTGCTGGTTAACTTCCGGATGTTTTTCGGCATGTTTCAGTATCAGGATCACCACATCGCGTTTGGGGCCAAGCACCGGGGCAAGCATATAGCCATCACCGCTGCTGGGGCCGCGTGTACCGGCGTGCAGACAATAGCTTTTACAGGTCATTTCATAAAAACCGGCGCAAAGCTTATAAGCGCCTTCGGGTGTTTTGGGTAAAAGATACAGGGGCTCGGGTGTTTGCCCGTCCATAAATGATGGCGGTTTCGACCCTGTTTTGTTCACGTCTTTAAAACTGGTGGTGATAGCCTGGGGTTGTTTCAGGATCTTGTTTAAACCGCCTCCAGAGGCCATTTCGGTGCCTTTGTCCAGCAGTTTTTTTCCTAAGCCGCCAAATTGGGCCTGCGCGGCGGTGATACAGGAAATACAGGCTACAAGTAATGTGATCAGGTTTTTGTTTATTTTTTTCATAGTGTTAAGGGGTGTAACGTGCGACTAATTTAATTAAAATGATAGGGACTATCAGACTCTCTTAAACAAGTTGTTTGTGATAACCTAAAAGTCAACTTTTTGTTCATACTTGTAAATAGTTTTGTAAAACTTCGTAGAAAAGCTTGCATTGTCAATAACACCAGCGATATCGTATATTAGTATTTATCAAATTCTATCAAAACATGCAAGGAACTAAGCTTAACAATATAGCCTATAAGGTTGTTACTATCATAATCTGTCTGTTTTTACTTATTGGTGGTTTGGGCTTTGGTCTCCAACATCTATATATTAAGTGTTTGATAGGGCTCTTATCTGCTTTACTCATGGGTGTGCTCATATTTCGCCGTGCCTCTGTTAAGCATTGGGTACTCACATTATTATTGCCTTGTATCTCGGCTTTTATCATCGGGATGCTTAAGTAAGCACTTATATAACTTTAAACGCTTATAACCATCCTAAGCAAGCTCTTTCTGATAACCCAAAAGTCAACTTTATGTTAACAAATAAAATTATTACAGCATTAGCAGTTAGGGCGGCTAAATTTAATTTGACTTTATTGTCAATAACTTTAGCTTTGCCGTACTAAACGAAAAAAGCCAATGAGTGTTCTCGTAAATAAAAATTCTAAAGTTATTGTACAGGGTTTCACAGGTAAAGAAGGTACTTACCATGCGGAGCAAATGATTGCTTATGGTACCCAATTGGTTGGGGGTGTTACACCGGGTAAAGGCGGTCAGCAACATCTGGACAGACCGGTTTTCAATACTGTTAAAGACGCGGTTACTGCTACAGGTGCCGATGTATCTATCATTTTTGTACCTCCGGCTTTTGGTGCGGATGCCATTATGGAAGCTGCCGAAGCTGGTATTAAAGTTATTGTTTGTATCACCGAAGGTATCCCTACAAAGGATATGATCGAGGTAAAAGAATATTTAACCGATAAGGATGCACGCCTTATTGGCCCTAACTGCCCGGGCATTATTACTGCAGACGAAAGCAAAATTGGTATTATGCCTGGCTTTATCTTCAAAAAAGGTAATGTGGGTGTAGTTTCAAAATCAGGCACTTTAACTTACGAGGCAGTTGACCAGGTGGTTAAAGCCGGTTTAGGTATCACTACCGCTATTGGTATTGGTGGCGACCCGATCATCGGTACACCTACCAAAGAAGCTGTTGAATTGTTAATGAACGATCCGGACACACACGGTATCATCATGATAGGCGAAATTGGCGGCGGCATGGAAGCCGAAGCTGCCGGCTGGATCAAAGCCAATGGTACAAAACCTGTAGTAGGTTTCATTGCTGGCCAAACAGCGCCTCCTGGACGCCGTATGGGCCACGCAGGTGCTATTGTTGGCGGTGCCGATGATACTGCTGCTGCCAAAATGAAAATTATGGCCGAATGCGGTATCCGCGTAGTAGCATCTCCTGCCGAAATTGGCGCTGCCATGGCAGAAGAACTGGCTAAATTATAAGGCCCCCGGCCCCCTAAAGGGGGAGGTTGGAAAACATATTAAAAAAATCCCGGTCAAGGTTTGGCCGGGATTTTTTTGTGGGCAATTTCACCAATACGTCATTGCGAGGAGGAACGACGTGGCAATCCCCGATATGCAGGTTCACTCTGTAAGTAGGGGATTGCCACGCTGCGCTCGCAATGACGCGTAGAGAGAGAAAACCGCTCTTCTTTCCAGCCAAAGCCCTCTTGCGCTCGTTTGCAACAAGTGCTTAACATGGGTTTGCGTTTTAAACGCAAGGGCGATGCAATCGCTTAACCACAATAAGCACTCGTTGCAAACGAGCGCAAGTAGGTGTGTCTCTACAACAATAATCCGTAGAGACACATCGCATGTATCTCCCACTACCTTCCGGCTTGCATTCCTGTTTGATTTTCGTACGTTTCGGTTTGATTTTCGTTAGCCTCCGGCCTCTTGGCTACGGTATCTTTGTGCTGCATGAAACACTAATGAATAAATTTGTGTAGTAACAATATCAAAGACATCATTTTATGGAAATTAAACGCAGCGGCTCACAACCATCGGGCAAAGGCCCGGCAGAATATTTTACCGGAACGGTACGTATAGACCCCCTTTTCAATCCGCCAGACCCCGCACGCGTAGCCATGGCGCTGGTTACTTTTGAGCCGGGTGCCCGCACGGCATGGCACACACACCCGCTTGGCCAAACGCTTATTATTACTGCTGGCAGCGGCTGGGTACAGCGCGAAGGCGGACCGATAGAGAACGTTCACCCCGGAGATGTAGTTTGGTTTGCTCCCGACGAAAAACATTGGCACGGCGCTACAGCCACTACCGCACTGAGCCACATCGCCATCCAGGAAAAGCACAATGGTTCGCCGGTTGACTGGATGGAGCAGGTGACAGACGAACAATATAATAATCAATAAAACAAAGAAGATGAAGCGTGTTATTTCGAAACCGAGCGTAGGACTAATACCTATGGTTATGTTTTTTATGCTGATGCTGTTTTCATTCAGTAACGTCATAGCGCAAAATAAGGATCAGGTGGTACGGATAGCCAAACTACAGATAGATCCTGCTCAACTGGAAAACTACAAGGCAGCATTGAAGGAACATGCCGAAGTAGCTGTACGTGTAGAACCCGGGGTAATAACCTTATATGCTGTGGCCGAAAAAAATAACCCCGCCCATATCACGGTTTTTGAAATATATGCTAACGCCGAAGCATACCAGGCCCATTTGCAAACAGCTCATTTTAAAAAATACAAGAGCACCACAAATGATATGGTCAAATCGCTCGAATTGATTGATGTTGAGCCGATAGCTTTGGAAAGTAAAACGAAACAATAGTATCTAAAAGCCGTAAGTTCAAGTGTCTTCACTTGAACTTATTTCAGGTGAGCGTCGACGCTCACCTATTGCCTATTTAAGCGTGGACGCTTAAATAGGCAGAGTGTGTTATTGAACATTTGAACACACCCAAAGTCATGGCGCGGAACCGACTCACCCGGTCTACGCTTCGCTGGACCACCCTCTCTTCGCCTACGGCAGAAAGAGGGTAGGGAAAATATCTTTACTCCGTCTGTCATTTCGAACGAAGAGAGAAATCTTTTACGCAGGATAAGTCCAGGCGTAAAAGATCTCTCCTCGTACCTCGTTCGAGATGACATTTTTGTTTTCTCTCTCTCCCTCAAATTTTTTGTCATGCTGAACGAAGTGAAGCATCTATTTTGCTATTTGCATGGTCAATAACAGATCCTTCGCTACGCTCAGGATGACAACTTTTACATTCTCTGTAAATACCCCAGGCCCATGTCAAACCAGTGTAAACAAGGCCTCCCAAGGCAATCTATACCAACAAAATTTCGTATCTTTAAGTAAAGAAAAAGGGATGAGAAATCACTAATTCAGTAATTCACTAAATCAATAATTAATGATGTATAATCAGTTAACACCCGAAGAAGAATGGGTGATATTGCATAAAGGAACCGAAAGACCATTTACCGGTGCTTTGCTGGACAATAAGGCCCAGGGCCTGTATGTTTGCAAACGCTGCGACACACCGTTGTATACCTCCGAATCAAAATTTGAGTCGCACTGCGGCTGGCCAAGTTTTGACGATGAGATACCCGGAGCTGTTAAAAGGGTACCTGATGCCGATGGTCGCAGGGTAGAAATTGTATGTGCCAATTGCGGTGCCCATTTGGGTCATGTGTTTGAGGGGGAATACCTCACACCTAAAAATGTGCGTCATTGTGTTAATTCGGTATCGATGAAATTTGTATCGGCCGATGATATAAAAAAATAATTAAAAAAACTGGAGAGATATCCCGGCGAACGACTGGTTTTGCCGGGATATTTTTTTTCAACATTGGGGTATCAGGACCGGGTTTTCAAACAAATTTCGAAATTGGAATTAAGGCTTAGCAAGGGTATTATGTAATTGGCAATAATTGTCGGTGTTAAGTCAACTAATTCTTAATGTTAAATTATCGTTTTCTGCAAATTTTTGGACGACAAATTTTGACCACAATTTTTAACCGACTGGAATCAAGTTCATTAATTTTCCATTTTGTTCACCCAGGGGTACAAAGTGTTAATAACTCGCCCCTTTGTTAAAAACTAACACTAAAATCTTAAGATATCATACCTTAACTTTGTTGAACAAGGTTCGCAAAAAGTATTCAAAAGACAGCCGGATGTATTCCCCATCCAAAATACAAAAACTTAGCTGTCAGTAAGTTACATAATAAAACCTGTGATTGGTCAGACCAAACGCAAACAACCAAATTACCTGATTGAAAAATTGGGGTGGGTTTCGTGTCTGATTGCTTGAAGTAATAAAAAGGAACAATAAAATAGGTATCATATGAAACAGGAAGATGAAATATTACTCAAAGAAAACAAGGACAGGTTTGTAATTCTGCCGATTAAATATCCTGCCATTTGGGAAATGTACAAGAAAGCCGAAGCCAGCTTTTGGACGGCCGAGGAGATCGACCTTTCGGACGATATGAAACATTGGGAAAACCTGAATGAGGGCGAGAAACATTTCATCTCACACATCCTGGCGTTCTTCGCTGCGAGCGATGGTATCGTGAACGAAAACCTGGCCGTAAACTTTATGAGCGAGGTGCAGTTGCCCGAAGCCCGTTGTTTTTACGGTTTCCAGATCATGATGGAGAACATCCACTCCGAAACCTATGCCCTGCTTATTGATACATATATAAAAGACCCGGCCGAAAAAGACCGCCTTTTCCACGCCATTGATACCGTGCCGTGTGTAGGTAAAAAGGCCGAGTGGGCCCTGCGCTGGATAAACAACGGCAACTTTGCCGAGCGCCTGGTAGCATTTGCCGCTGTTGAGGGCATTTTCTTTTCGGGCAGCTTCTGCTCTATATTCTGGCTTAAAAAACGCGGTCTGATGCCGGGCTTAACTTTCAGTAATGAATTGATATCGCGCGATGAAGGTTCACACTGTGAATTTGCCTGCCTGTTATACAAAATGCTGAAAACCCGCTTAAGTGCCGAAGCGGTAACTAAGATCATTACCGACGCGGTAGAAATAGAAAAAGAATTTGTGACCGATGCCCTGCCGGTAAACCTGATTGGTATGAACGCCAAAATGATGAGCCAGTATATTGAGTTTGTGGCCGACAGATGGTTGGGCGAGTTGGGTTACGAAAAACATTATAACGCCACCAACCCATTCGACTTTATGGAGATGATCTCGCTGCAAGGCAAAACCAACTTTTTCGAAAAACGCGTAGGCGACTATCAAAAAAGCGGCGTCATGAACAATGCCGAAAGCAAAGCGTTTTCGTTGGACGAGGATTTCTAGGTATAGTATCAAGTAGCTAGTATCAAGTATCACGATAAAAACAATTTTGATACCCACTATTAGCAATCGATACGAAACCTTAACAACACGGTTAGTAAAAAGGTCTTAATACTTGATACTAACTACTTGATACTAAATATAAAAATTCACCAGTCGGTAAAAAGGTCCTGCAAAAGCCTTAGTGCCGGCCACTAAATAGATAAAAACATGCTTGTAGTAAAAAGAGACGGTAGAAAAGAGTCGGTAAAATTCGACAAGATCACAGCACGTATAGAAAAACTGTGCTATGGGTTCAATCTGGTTGACCCCATTGATGTGGCCAAAAAAGTAATTGAAGGTTTGTTTGATGGGGTTACTACGTCTGAGCTGGATAACCTGGCTGCAGAAACAGCTGCATCGTTAACCACCAAACACCCCGATTATGCTTTGCTGGCATCGCGTATAGCGGTATCCAACCTGCATAAAAACACTATCAAATCGTTCTCTGAAACCATGCGTTTACTGCATGAATATATCGATCCAAAAACCGGCAAAGAAGCATCCCTGATTGCCGATGATGTATGGGACGTGATTGAAGCCAACGCCGAGTTACTGGATAGCACCATCATTTACGACCGCGACTTTGGTTTTGATTATTTCGGCTTTAAAACCCTGGAAAAATCATACCTGTTAAAGATCAACGGTAAAATTGCTGAACGCCCGCAACACCTGTTTATGCGTGTATCGGTAGGTATCCACAAAGCCGATATTGAAAGCGCTATTAAAACCTACCATTTAATGAGCGAGCGCTGGTTTACCCACGCTACTCCTACCCTTTTCAATGCAGGTACACCAAAACCACAAATGTCGTCATGCTTCCTGTTAACTATGAAAGATGACAGCATTGACGGTATCTACGATACTTTAAAACAAACCGCCAAAATTTCGCAAAGCGCCGGTGGTATCGGTTTAAGCATCCACAATGTAAGGGCTACAGGTTCGTACATCAGCGGCACCAATGGTACCAGCAATGGTATCATCCCGATGCTGCGTGTGTTTAATGATACTGCCCGTTATGTTGATCAGGGTGGTGGCAAACGTAAAGGTGCCTTTGCTATTTATTTAGAGCCATGGCATGCCGATATATTTGAATTCCTTGACCTACGTAAAAACCACGGTAAGGAAGAAATGCGTGCCCGCGACTTGTTCTACGCACTTTGGGTATCTGACCTGTTTATGCAGCGTGTAGAAGCCAATGAGGACTGGAGCTTATTCTGCCCGCACGAAGCACCAGGCCTGGCCGATTGCTTTGGCGATGAGTTTGTTGCCCTGTATACCCAATACGAAAAAGAAGGTCGTGCACGTAAAGTGATCAAAGCACAGGAATTGTGGTTTGCCGTACTGGATGCCCAGGTTGAAACCGGTACACCATACTTGTTATATAAAGATGCTGCTAACGCAAAATCAAACCAGCAAAATTTAGGTACCATCAAAAGCTCAAACTTGTGTACCGAAATTATGGAGTATACCGATGCCAATGAGATAGCCGTTTGTAACCTGGCTTCATTAGCATTGCCACGCTATATTATCAATGGCGAATTTGATCATCAAAAATTATACGAAGTAACTTACCAGGCTACTTTGAACCTGAACCGCATCATCGACGGTAACTACTATCCTGTTGCCGAAGCAGAATACTCTAACCTGCGTCACCGCCCTATTGGTTTAGGTGTGCAAGGTTTGGCCGATACTTTCATCCAACTGCGCATGCCGTTTGAAAGCGACGAAGCCAAACAGTTGAACAAAGAGATCTTCGAAACTATTTACTTCGCTGCCATGACAGCTTCAAAAGACCTGGCTATTGCCGAAGGTCCGTATGAAACTTTCAAGGGTTCACCGTTGTCAAAAGGTAAATTCCAGTTTGACCTGTGGAATGTAGAACCTGCCAGCACCCGTTGGGATTGGAAAACCCTGCGTAAAGATGTGATGAAAAATGGTGTACGTAACTCTTTATTAGTTGCGCCAATGCCAACCGCGTCAACCTCACAAATATTGGGTAACAACGAGTGTTTTGAACCATATACCTCCAACATTTACACCCGTCGTGTACTGAGCGGTGAGTTCATCGTGGTAAACAAATATTTGCTGCGCGATCTGGTTAACCTTGGTTTATGGAGCCCGGCCATGAAAGATAAGATCATCAGCGCCAACGGATCTATCCAGGATATTGCTGAAATACCTGCCGATATCAAAGAACTGTACAAAACCGTTTGGGAGATCAAGATGCGTAACATCATTGATATGGCTGCTGATAGGGGTGCTTATGTTTGCCAGTCGCAATCATTAAACCTGTTCATCAACTCGCCAAACGCGTCGAAACTGACTTCAATGCACTTCTACGCATGGAAAAAAGGCTTAAAAACCGGTATGTATTACCTGCGTACACAAGCGGCATCACAAGCAGTTAAATTCACTGTGGAAAATCAGGGCGGTTCAAACATGGAGCCTGTAATACCAGAAGTGGTTGAGCAAATTGCCGACAACGTACCAGAAGGCCCAAGCTGCTCAATGGAAGAAGGTTGCGTAACCTGCTCTGCATAAGTTTTAATTAGTCGATAGACGATAGTCCATGGACCATAGCTGCAAAAGCTATAGTTCATGGACTTTTTTCATTAATGACATTAGGGTTTTATTAATCATTTCAACTTTAGCTACTTTTGCTAAATAAAGTAATCTATGGTCTATCGACTATGGACCATGGACTTTTAAAAACAATGACCAAACACGAGATCATCCGTTGCGAACGCTGTCAGGCCCCTTTTGAATGTAAAGCCAATTCATTCAGCAAGTGCCAGTGCAGTACCGTACAGCTCAGCCTCAACGAGGTACAGTACGTAAGCGAAATGTATGATGGATGCCTGTGCGCCAACTGCCTGCTCATCGTTCAGCAGGAATATAGAGAGAGCATGGGCTTGGTGTAGAGAAATTATTGAGCCTCCCATCCAGAGGGCGTTTTTTTATAAAAAAGTTTTTTTTCACGGCCCGTCCCGCACCATTCAAAGTTTTCCAACCATTCTGTTAATACAAGCATCTTGGTATTTGCGTTATATTGGGGATAAGAAATACACATATAACCATAACCAAACTTTTTATGCCATTCGGTTATATGATCTGTTGTATGGAATTTTATGGTGTCCGTAATCACCTGGGTTTTTATTAATCTTTTACTATCCCATTGATGAGCACTATCGTTTTTTAAAAGAGGTGGTGGAGCCGGAACAACGGGGGATTGTTTTCCGATAGTATCGCCGACAAATTCAGCCTCAATAACAGCCTTTACCTGTTCAAACCTTTCCTTAAAATTGGTTCCTATTAAGGGATGTATAGCGATCTTCCGCTTTGTGAGCAGAGTATCCAGACGCGGCAGATAATAATTATTGATAAAAGCATAGGCATCCTGCTCATTCAATGGCTTGAAATCGGCCTTCTTTCTTAATTTTTCGATGGTATCTTTTAACTTATCTTCTCTTGACTTGCCGGAATTGCCACAGCCAGTTAAAATCACAACCCATGTGAGTACCCACCAAAAACTTCGAAACCAGATGATTCTCATTACACAATAATACAAGAATTAATCCTTTTCATTTTTATCCAGTCATATAGCTATACATCTTTAATAAGATGGGCAAAACTTTAAATACGATCATCATGAAAAAGAGATTTTTTGCATATATGTTAGCATTAACAGCAATAGTATCCGTAACCTCGGGTTGCGTGGTACGTGAAGGGGGATATGGGTATCATCACAGATATCATGACGGTTACCATTACCATGGTTATTAATGGTTAAAGTTTAAGTGAGTTAAGTTTTGATAAATGATGAAAGAGCGGTGCGTGAGTGTTACCGCTCTTTTTTTGTTGCTAATTGTTCATAATGATGGGTATGTCATCGCAATACCATTCCTCCACGCCTGTATTAATCCTTTTCATTTTACGGCAGTCAAACCTGTATAATGCCTGTTAGTTAGACAGCCACATTAATAGTTATCACCATGAAAAAGAGATTGTTTGCATATATGTTAGCGTTAACAGCCATCGTATCAGTAACCTCAGGTTGCATGGTACGTGAAGGATACGGAAACCGCAGGTACCATCATGATAGGTACCACAATGGCTATGGTTATGACAACGGTTATAACCGCGGTGATCATTACCATGACAGCACGCATGGTTATTAATAAAGTGCTAATTGAGTTTGTTTTGATAAATGATGAAAGAGCGGTGCGTGAGTGTTACCGCTCTTTTTTTGTTTTTGATCATTGCTGCAAAATCGTAATATCATCCGTGTTTTGCATGCGGGCAACAATGCCCCAGCCATAAAAATAGTTGGATACCCCAATGATCAGTTCATTGTCGCCGGCTTTGAGCGGAATGTCAAACGACGAGTTGGCAATATCCAACCGCCCGGCGGGATATTTCATGATGGGTCGCCCAAATTCATTCTTATCTACATAGAGTAAACCCCGGTTAATAAACACATACACCTCATCGCTAAAGCCCAGCTGAATTTTGGCTATTTGATCTTTAGTAGAGTGGATGTTAGTTTTAAGCCATACATACCGGTTTTTACTCTGAACACCGCCGCCCCTGTTTTCCATCCCTCCGTATACCCGGCTTAGGTTAATCAGTCCCCTTCGCTCGGCTTGTATGGGTTTCCATTTGGAGGTATCTGTGGGCAGGTCTTTAACCATGAGTTCCCGCCCATCTTCCAGGAACTGCGAGGCGGATACATCCCATCGGCGGATATAATTGATATCATGATTGGTAAGGTCCATGCCTTCTTCCGGCGATAGACCTTCCGTTTCATTGGGTTTTACAATAAGATTGGCGAAGTAGCCTGGCCCGTCAAAGGCAATTGTCCCGGTGCGGCTCTCCCCTTCCAGTCGCGGAATTTGTAATACCGGGCGTTCCATGTTATTCAGATACACCTTCATTTGCAGGCCCGATATCACCAGTTTAAAGTGATTCCAGTCGTCGTTACGAATAGGCGCCGGTCCCTGGAAATGGCCATATAAATCCCACATATTTATACCATGCAATATGGGTGCGTACTGTATAGCGGTATTACGCTGCTGACTTTCATCGGGCTGGGTGCGTAAATAAACAATTTCGGTTTCGCTGGGGCTTTGCTGCCTGAAGTACACACTCATGAATGCCGGCTTACTGCCATCAATAGGTTGCGTATCAAACTCAATCGTACCATTGGTAAAGCTAAAATCTTTTAATATCACCTGGTTACTGGCACCCTTGCCCCGCACTATTTTCATGGCTTTTGCATTTTTGTAGGTCAAAAATTCCGCATGCTGCTTAGAAGTGTCCCAGCGGCTCGCTTCAAAAGGAATAGCTATCACTTTTCCCTTGCCGGTTTTTACCTGGGCCATACCCATGGTACTGAACAGGAACAGGCATAGCATACTTGTAATTAATGGTTTAATTTTGTGTTGGTTAAGTTTATTTTTCATCTTTATGGATATTTTAGCTAAAGGTGAAATTGTATTACTGTAAACCCATATTCAAGTACATTCAATCCCGTTCACGGTCATAAATCATGCAGGAAGAGGCTCTATATATCCATACCTGGTGCAAAACAGTTGAGCGATCGCTGGATTGGGGCGAAAGCTCGTCCTGGAGCGATCATGATTTTGAGAAACTGGGCGAGTTAATATTTCAGAAAACCGGTACGCTGCTGAGCATCACCACCCTCAAGCGTATCTGGGGAAGGGTTAAATACAACAGCTCGCCCACCACAGCCACCTTAAATACCATGGCACGCTACGCCGGGGCCGAAGATTGGCGCGGCTACAAGAAAAATATAGCAGCCGAAAAAAGATCTTGCCTCCCTACTCCATCACCACAAACAGGCATCAAACAAAAAGGATACATTATGGCAGCGATGGCTATGGCCTTGGTTGTGGTGGTATTAGGCATATTAGCCGCCCGCAATTTAACTCCGCCGAAAGCTGTAAAACCCAACCTCAACGGACCGGTTAAATTTTCGAGCCGGAAAGTGACCGATGGTCTGCCCAATTCTGTGGTGTTTGATTATGATGCGTCGGCTTTAAATATAGATAGCGTAACCCTGCAGCAAAGCTGGGATCCATCGCGGACAGAAAGAATCCCTACAAGCGGCAGGCAGCATACCTCCATCTATTACTATCCCGGTTATTTCACGGCAAAGCTGATCGCCAACGGCCGGATAAAAAAAGAAAATCCGGTGTTTATTAAAACGCACGGGTGGACGGGTATTATCAGAAGAAACAACAACCCGCTTTACCTAACCGATAATGATATCCACCAACCCGGCGGCATGGGCCTGGATAGTAAAACCCTGGCCTTAAAATTATCATCGCCGGTATTTAATGGCCAATGGCTCAGTTTTTATAATGTACGTGAATTTGACGGACTTGATGGCGGCAACTTCACTTTCGAAACTACGTTGCGTAATACATCGGGCGTGGATGAATCATCCTGCCGCAAAATGATCCTATATATTTTAGGCAAACAAAATGCCATTGTTATTCCACTGGCGGATAAAGGCTGTATTTCGGACCTCAACATATTCACCTCATCCGACTGGGTATCTGGCAAAAGTAACGACCTGAGCGCTTTTGGCTGCGATTTCAGCCAATTCCAAAAACTCAAATGCGAGGTTAAGGACATGACATTAAGCGTTTACCTGAACAACAACCTCATATTTACAAAACCCATCACCCAAACCATTATGCAAATAGCCGGTATCTGTATCGCCTTTGAAGGCTCGGGCGAGATAAAGTATGTGAAACTGGGGAATAAGGGTAAGATAGTGCTGGATGATAAGTTTGGAAAATGATACTCCGTTTTAGTTATAAACTGTGAATTAAATTAATATGATCCGCTATTTTCCTTTAGATAATCCCTATAATAAATTATACGCAGAAATAGGCGAAACCATCAAGCAGTATTATCCTATTGGAGTAACGCCCGATGATCCCGAATATAATGCGCATCCTGGGATGAAAAAAATCATGGCCATTATGGAGGAGAATGCTACCCAAAATAAAAAATTTAACAAACCATGGGCTGATTTTCTAAAAAAACTGCGAAGCGGATCAAAAAGCAAGATACACAACTGTAGCTATGTGCATGATGTATCTTTTAGCGGTGAGCTCACCCTTGAACGCTACCAGGATGATGCATTGCTGAGGATAAAAATGATCCGGTTTTCCGTTAGCTTAATTGCCCCCTACTTTACTATATACGGCGTCGATGAAACTGTTATAAAAGAAAAGGCAGATGAATTAGCTTACGGTTACCGTGCCATTAATGTAATCACAGAATCGCCATACATGGAATTTGGAACCGATTTTAATTATTTACAAAAGGAAATCGAGGCGCAATTTGTAGATTACAGTTTTGTTCCGATCAGAACAAGCCTGCTTTATGTGAAGGGTTTGCATACACCATATTTTGGGCCCGATGAATGTAAATTACATAATGCGCTGTTCAATGGTTATTTTGATTTTGCACCTGTCATATTTTTCCGCGGCGAAATGTATTATGGCAGCGGCCCCAGTAATATTACTGTTGAGTTGCTCCCTCCACCACCAATAGCTTAATTAGCAAATAATTCCGCCTAAAAATCCCGCTCTCGCACCTCGCACCCGCACCCAATCAAGCCATTACAAAAACTTTTTTACACAACCGCTTGAAAATCAAAAAATAAGTCCGTACTTTTGCAGTCCTTAAAATAAGGATAAAACTGTAAATACAAAAAAGGAAAAATGCCTACTATTCAGCAATTAGTTAGAAAAGGTAGAGTAGCTCTGGTTGACAAGAGTAAGTCACCAGCGTTGGACAGCTGTCCACAGCGAAGAGGCGTATGCACCCGTGTGTATACCACTACCCCTAAGAAACCAAACTCAGCAATGCGTAAAGTTGCCCGTGTGCGCTTAACCAACGGTAAAGAAGTAAATGCTTACATCCCTGGTGAAGGTCACAACTTGCAAGAGCACTCAATCGTGTTGATCCGCGGTGGTCGTGTTAAGGATTTACCAGGTGTACGTTACCACATCATCCGTGGCGCGTTAGATACATCAGGTGTAGCCGGTCGTAACCAACGTCGTTCTAAATATGGTACTAAACGCCCTAAACCAGGTCAAGCTGCTGCAGCCCCTGCAAAAGGTAAAAAGAAATAATTAAGGAGGATAGATAGCAATGAGAAAGTCAAAACCAAAAAAGAGAATTATCCTTCCTGATCCAAGGTTCAATGATACCCTGGTAACAAGGTTTGTAAATAACATGATGTATGATGGTAAAAAATCTACCGCGTACTCTATATTCTACAACGCAGTTGACATCGTTGAGAAAAAAACAAGCGAAAACGGTTTAGAGACCTGGAAAAAGGCTTTAAACAATGTAATGCCTGCTGTTGAAGTAAAAAGTCGCCGTGTAGGTGGTGCTAACTTCCAGGTACCAACCGAAGTTCGTCCGGAGCGTAAAATTGCTTTGGGTATGAAATGGTTGATCAGCTATGCCCGTCGTCGTGGTGAAAAAACCATGATGGAGAAATTAGCCGGTGAGATCATCTCAGCAGCTAAAGGTGAAGGTGCAGCAGTGAAGAAAAAAGAAGATACGCATAAAATGGCCGAGGCCAACAAAGCGTTCTCACACTTTAGGTTTTAATTATTGAATTAGTGAATTAGTGAATTATTGATTACGTAACATTATGCTAATCGGTAATTCACAAATTCGCAATTCCTTAAACAAAATTTACTGAATAACAGAATCAGTGATTTGAAATTTTAAAAAGTAATTTTTCACTCACTAATTCACTAATTCAATAACTCAATAATTAACATGTCAAGAGATCTAAGATATACAAGAAACATAGGTATTGCCGCCCACATTGATGCCGGTAAAACCACCACAACCGAACGTATCCTTTATTACGCTGGTGTTAGCCACAAAATTGGTGAAGTGCACGAAGGTGCTGCAACCATGGACTGGATGGCACAGGAGCAGGAACGTGGTATCACTATCACTTCTGCTGCTACAACCGTAAATTGGAAATACAGAGGCCATAACTATCACATGAACATCATTGATACTCCGGGACACGTGGATTTTACCGTAGAGGTAAACCGCTCCCTGCGTGTATTAGATGGTTTGGTTTTCCTTTTTAGCGCGGTTGATGGTGTTGAGCCACAATCTGAAACTAACTGGAGGCTTGCTAACAACTATAACGTTGCCCGTATCGGTTTCGTTAATAAGATGGACCGTTCTGGTGCCGACTTCTTAAACGTTGTTAAACAAGTTAAAAGCATGTTAGGCAGCAACGCCGTTCCGCTTCAATTACCTATTGGTGCCGAAGAGAACTTTAAAGGTGTGGTTGACTTAATTAACTGGAGAGGTATCGTTTGGAATGAGCATGATAAGGGTATGACCTTTACCGAAGTGCCTATCCCTGAGGATATGATCGAAGAAGCAACCGAGTGGAGAGAGAAATTATTGGAATCAGTAGCTGAGTATGACGAAAGCCTGATGGAAAAATTCTTTGACGCTCCTGAAACCATCACTGAACGCGAAGTGCTTGACGCTTTACGTAAAGCGGTTTTAGATGCTAAGATTGTTCCTATGGTTTGCGGTTCATCTTTCAAAAACAAAGGTGTTCAAACCATGCTTGACTATGTGATGGAATTATTGCCTTCACCAATGGACGTAGAAGGTATCATCGGTACTAACCCTGATACTGGCGAAGAGATATTACGTAAACCAGATGTTAAAGAGCCATTTGCAGCTTTAGCATTTAAAATCGCGACTGACCCATTCGTAGGCCGTTTGTGCTTTATCCGTGTTTACTCTGGTAACCTGGAAGCTGGTTCATACGTACATAACATGCGTTCTGACAACAAAGAGCGTATCAGCCGTATATTCCAAATGCACGCTAACAAGCAAAACCCTATCCCTAACGTAGGTGCAGGTGATATTGCTGCGGTAGTAGGATTTAAGGATATCAAAACTGGCGATACTCTTTGCGACGAGAAACACCCGATCATTCTGGAGTCAATGAACTTCCCAGAGCCGGTTATCGGTTTAGCTATTGAGCCTAAAACTCAGGCCGACGTAGATAAATTAGGTATGGCTCTTGGTAAATTAGCCGAAGAGGATCCAACCTTCCGTGTAAACTCTGACGAAGAAACCGGCCAAACTGTAATTTCAGGTATGGGCGAGCTTCACTTGGATATCATCATGGACCGTTTAAAACGTGAGTTTAAAGTAGAGGTTAACCAGGGTGCTCCGCAAGTAGCTTACAAAGAATCTATCACAGGTACTATCCAACACCGCGAAACATACAAGAAACAAACCGGTGGTCGTGGTAAATTTGCAGATATACAGGTTATCCTTTCTCCAAATGACGAAGGTAAAGAAGGTTTACAGTTTGTGAACGAAATTAGCGGTGGTTCAATCCCTCGTGAGTTTATCCCATCTGTTCAAAAAGGCTTTGAGGCTTCCATGGTAAACGGTGTATTAGCCGGCTATCCATTAACCAGCTTAAAAGTTCGTTTAATTGATGGTTCGTTCCACGCTGTCGATTCGGATGCTTTATCATTTGAGTTAGCTGCTAAAATGGCTTACCGTGAGGCATTGCCAAAATGTAAACCAGTATTGCTTGAGCCGATCATGAAAATCGAGATCTTAACCCCTGAAGAAAACATGGGTGATGTTATCGGTGACATGAACCGTCGTCGTGGCCAACTGTTAGGTATGGATTCACGTGCAGGTGCACAGGTTATTAAAGCTACTGTACCACTTTCTGAAATGTTTGGTTATGTAACCCAGTTACGTACCATTACTTCAGGCCGTGCTACTTCAACCATGGAGTTTGATCACTATGCTGAAGCGCCACGTAACGTACAGGACGAAGTAGTAGCCAAAGCAAAAGGCAAAAAAGCTGCTCAAAACGCGTAATTAAATCTTTGATTACACCGATCTTTTTGTGATTTCACAGATGATCGGTGTAATCTTACAATAAATCACAGTTACTCTAATAAATAGCTCTTAGGGTAGCTAAAAACAAAAAACAAAATGAGCCAAAGAATCAGGATCAAATTAAAATCTTACGATTACAACCTGGTAGACAAATCTGCCGAGAAGATCGTAAAAACAGTAAAGCCAACTGGCGCTGTAGTTAGCGGACCACTTCCTTTACCAACCGAAAAGAAAATTTTCACCGTATTACGTTCACCACACGTAAACAAAAAAGCACGTGAGCAATTTCAATTATGCTCATACAAGCGCTTATTAGACATTTACAGCTCTAACTCAAAAACTGTAGATGCCCTGATGAAGCTTGAATTGCCAAGCGGTGTTGAAGTTGAGATCAAAGTTTGATAGACGACCGGCCCACTGAAAGGTGTGGGACAACATAAAAAAGCGCCATCCGAAATCGGATGGCGTTTTTTTGTTTGGATAACTTCGGCCAACTACAATCAGGCAATCATATCAAACAGTAATACTTTGCACCAATAATACGGCATTAATAACATATAAATAAAATAGCTATAAAAATAAAGGCCATGCAGGTATCTGCATAGCCTTTACTAATAGTATGGTTTATACTAGTTAGGGTAGTTTGTTGGATATGCATAAAAGGCAACACCGTACTTTGTCCAGCCGGGAAATTGGCTAACTATATTAGGGTTAGCTGTAGTGAAATGATCACTTCTACTATAATATAAGTAAATAGGTATGGTACCTGCTACCTGAGTTTTATAAGCATAAAATTCTATACCATAATATTGCCAGTTAGCATAACCATTTGTTGCATTCCTGTCCGTTGTACTAAAATGATCACCATCGGGACCATTATAAAATAAATATACGGGTACTGTGCCCGGAGCCTGGCCCAAATAAGCCTTGAAATCGATACCGTCACTCCGCCAGTTGGCAAAGCCATTGGTAGCATTGGGATCGCCCGATGTAAAGTGATCGCTTCCCGGACCGCTATAAAATTGATAAATAGGATCTGTTGATATAATAGTTTGCTTACCTGCTACGTATTGATCAATATAAGTTTTTACAGCCTGTTTTTTAGCAGCATCATCAATCAGATCGGAAAGTGGAATAGTACTTCCAGCCACGTTGCTTATTTGTATAAAAGCAGCATTATCACGTGTACAGCTGCTTTGCCATGCGGTTATATCTACTTTTGGACTTGTATTATCCAAACTTACCTGGCCAAATACGCCTTTGGTTCCATCACCGCCCACGGTACTATAGTACATGGTTTGATCATAATTTGAATTTACAGACGAGTCGGCATAAGTTACATCTGATTTTATTCCAAAAGTGTGAAATAAACCATGAACATCTAAACCTGCTTTTACAGATTGACCCTTATTTGAGCTTGAGCTTTGTGAGCGATAAAAAACATTCAGCTTTGCTCCTAAAACGATATCGGTTAAAACATGTGTACCATACTTGGTTACCAATTGCTGAGCCGACATGGTGCTAACATCTGATTTAAATACCGAGGTTAAATAAGTGCTTTTGATCAGATCAATTGGCGCATTAAATTTTATCCTTTTTTGCTTAATGATCACCGAGGCGCTTGCATAGGAGTACTTTGACGAAATCTTACTTGTTTCATGAAAGTTCACAGTGAGTGTTGCGCCCCAAAAGCTGCTCAACCCCAACGGAGACAATGTAGCTGTCGTGTTTGATGTTAAGCTATGCAAATAATCCGAAGCATTTCCGCCGGCGGCATATTCTGCGTATTGCGTAACATTTACATCCGGAACATACCGGCCGGGTTCGTTCTGTACTAATTTGTCGATGTCGATCACCTGGTAAGTAGCAGAATTTGAACTGGCGTATTCGCCGGTTACATCGTAACCAAAACCAAGCAGGTCATATTTGTTATCTCCGGCAGATCGCGTGGTTAATTTTGAAGGAGTATTATCCACTCCGGGTGCACGGACAATGTCCTTTTTACAGCTCGAAATAACGGATGCCAGTATAATAACGGCTCCTGTCGTGAAAGTTTTTAGGTTTAGATTTTTCATTATACTTATTATTTATTTAATAAAGGCCGATCTTTAAACCGGCCTTTATTACTATATAAAATTTAAAACAGATATTTTAATTATTTAAAGCTCCCTGCTCTTTGGCTCCTTCTACCTCCATCTGTACCAGTTGAATACTCTAATGAGTATTGACCACCGTCTAATCCATTATAATATAAGGCTACGTTACCATCATTTTGCACCAACATATAGGCTCTGCGGGCATTTTCTAATCCGGCAGTTCCACCACGTGCCTCTGTATATGAAGCCCAAATATCCTGTTCATTTCCAGCACTGGTAACTTTCTTTAAAATCAAGTTTCCATCGGCAGCATAGTATAACTTATATGTCCAACCAGTTGCCGTTGAGTTAGTTTTACTATTCCATAAACCTACACCTCCAGAATTATACAAAACAAGGTTACCATCACCTTGCAAAACAAGCTTATATACATGGTTTTGAGAATATAAGGTGTTGGTTCCGTTTGATACCAGGATCGGAAGAGCGCCTGTATGTATAGCGTCAGCTGGCATAGGTGTTGATATCAGCTTGGCTCTTGATACCCAGTCAGCAGGTAATCCGCTGCCTTGAACCGGTTCCTGAATTACTGTAACCTGATTGCTTGTAAGGTACTGAGTAATATAATCTTTTACCGCCTGTTGTTTGCCAGCATCACTAATCAGGTCATAAAGGGGGATAAGACTGTCTTTACTACCAAACTGTATAAATGCTGCATTATCACGTGTGCAGCTGCTCTGCCAGTTACTGACATCTACTTTTGGCGATGTATTATCTAAACTAATAGGTCCTGCTATAAGGCCTTTAGTTCCATCTCCGCCTACTGTAGCATAATACATAGATTGATTATAATTTGAGTTAATATCAGTAGTTGAATAATCCATATCAGCAGAAAGATTAAACGACTTAAACAGGGCATTATAGTTCATGCCGGCTTTTACTCCTATCGTTTTATTTGAACTATTATTTTCTGATCGATAATAAACACTAAGCTTTGCGCCTAAGATAATATCTGTTAACACATGGGTACCGTACTTTGCTACCAATTGCTGCGCTGTCATACTATTAACATCGGCGGTAAACTGCGCTGTTAAATAAGTAGATCTGAGCAGGGCAGATGGAGCGCTAAACCGTAATCTTTTTTGTCTGATAAGTTCAGAGGCGCTTGCGTAAGAATATTTTGATGAAACGGTGCTGTTTTCATGAAATGATGCTGTAAATGTTGATTTAAACAATGGCCCAACTCCATTTGTCAGGGTGACAGATGTAGCCAGGTTCTTGGAATAATCTTCTGCATTACCACCTGCAAAATATTCAAAAGTAGTATTAACGTTAACGTCGGTGGTGTACAAATCTGGTACATCATGCACCAATTTATCCATATCTATTATTCTGAAAGTAGATGAATTTGAACTGGCATACTCACCGGTTACATCATAACCAAAGCCCAGTAGGTCGTACTTATTGTCCCCGGCCGATTGTGTTTTTAATTTTGACGGTGCATTATCCGATCCGGGAGCCCGAACAACGTCCTTTTTACAACTTGCTACAATTGACGTTAAGGCAATAACGCTACCTGCAGCTAAAACTTTTAGGTTTAAGGTTTTTAACATAATTTACTAATAATATTTTCTATAATTTAAAATCCCGCGAAAATACATTAATAATATCCATATTCAAGCAATATATTTTAACATATCTTAATTTATATAAATAATCACCATTTTATACATCATTATAAAAAGTAAGCACCTGATAATAAATTAGATATATAGTTATATAAATATAATTTACCCAATAAAAAAACACCATCCATAACGGATGGTGTTTTTCATAAATGTTTTTACTATTTGTTATCCGACGAACTCACCAATGTGGGTGTTGTCACCAATATCCTGCTGCTTAGTCGTTAATAAGTTGGTGGTGACCGCAAGGACAACGCCAACAGCGGCGTACAGCATATCTACACATTTGAAATCTGCACATCCGTACATCTATTACATTTGCTGCGGTATAGCGCTCATATCCATATAGGCAAATTCCCACAGGTGACCGTCAAGATCCTGGAAACCGTGACTGTACATCCAGCCATAATCCTGTTTTTCGTTAGGTACTGTGGCACCTGCGGCTACTGCCTTGTGCACAATTTCATCAACTGTTTCCCGGCTATCAACCGAAATACAATTAATGGTTTCGGCTACTTTGGTAGCATCGGCGATATCTTTTTTAATAAATGATTTAAAGAATGGCTCGGTTAACAGCATAAAAAATATATTATCGCTGATAACCAATGATGCACCCTGTTCATTAGTGAACTGTGGATTGAAGCTATAGCCCAGGCTGGTAAAAAACTCGATTGATTTGTTAAGGTCTTTAACAGGTAGGTTTACAAAAATTTGAGTTGCCATGATGTTTGATGATTAGATGTTTATTTGTTTAAATGTCTGAAACAAACATACGGGCATTAATGCAACCCGATGAGGTGTAAAAACGACAAATTAAGGGCAAATTATGACAACAGGTTATTACCCTGTATTTTGGCTTTGATCTCTTTTTTAGCAAATGCCTTTCATGAGCTGATACTCTTTGGAGCGGATCAGGTGAGGCTAAATAGTAATTAAATTGTAAGATTAGACTAAAATCATATTCGCTACGTTCTAACAGCTGTAAAATTGTATATTTGTAGTAATGAGGATCAGGAATTTCAAAACGCTGATAGTAGTAATGTTTATGGGTGTCTTTATGATAAAGATGGCTATATCCCTTGCGCCTGCGTTTTTGTATCTTGATAATAAAACAGTAAGAGCAGTTATACTACAGCTTGAGCAGGAATCTAAAACCGAAAAAGAAAACCCGGATAAGGACACTTTTAAGGAGAAAAAAGCCTTTGATGAATATTATATGCACAGTGTAGCCTATATTACATTTGTTGCAGAAAACAATATACTTCATAATCAGGAAGACCATCTATATAAACAGGCATATCACCCTGTTGTCCCCACGCCGCCACCCAACGTTTAAATGATTAACCGGATACTTCCCTATCCGGATGCTAACGCTTTACAATTCATTTAAATTTTTCGTCAAAATAATTTATTAACGATGATGAAACTATCCTCCGATATGATCGGAAGGAAGGCTTTATTCAAATTATCGATCTTATGCAAGATAAGCAAGGTGGCTTTGCTGCGGGCAATCTCAACCTGAAAAAATATTTCTTATCCAAAAACTTAAAAAAGGATATTCCATCAAGTGTCGTTGTATTTCTGGTTGCGCTCCCTCTATGTTTGGGAATAGCACTGGCCTCGGGCGCTCCTTTATTCGCCGGCGTATTAACCGGCATTATTGGTGGTATCGTAGTAGGCACCTTCAGTGGTTCGCAACTGAGCGTGGCAGGTCCGGCGGCCGGTTTAACGGTTATTGTATTGAATGCCATAACCAAACTTGGCGCGTACGAAACCTTTTTGCTGGCCATTGTGCTGGCCGGTGTTTTCCAGATGCTCCTGGGTATATTAAAGGCGGGTACCATTGCCAATTACTTCCCTTCATCGGTAATTGAAGGCATGCTTGCGGCCATAGGTATCATCCTGATCATGAAGCAATTTCCACATGCTGTTGGTTATGATGCCGACTTTGAGGGTGATGAGCGCTTTAGTCAGATAGACGAACACAATACTTTTTCAGGTATCCTGCGCGCGGTAGCCCGTATCAATTACGGGGCAGTTATTATTACTGCGGTTTCGTTACTACTGCTTATTTACTGGCCAAAATTCAAAAAGCTGGCCATTGTTCCGGCCCCGCTACTGGTTGTTTTGGCTGGTGTTGGTTTGAGTATGGTATTTAAAGGAAGTGGATTTGCCTTGCTGGATAAGCAGTTTGTACACATACCTATCGTAAACAGCAGCGCCGAGTTTTTCGGCTTATTCAAATCGCCCGACTTTAGCCAGATCGGCAATAAAGAGGTTTGGATAACTGCGTTTACCATAGCCGTAGTAGCCAGCCTGGAAACCTTGCTTAGCCTCGAAGCTGTTGATAAGATCGACCCGATAAAGCGTATTTCACCCACCAACCGCGAACTGGTGGCCCAGGGATTGGGTAACATCACCAGCGGTTTATTAGGTGGCTTGCCTATGACTGCTGTAATTGTACGCTCATCGGCCAATGTAAATGCGGGTGCACGTACCAAAATGAGCAGCATTATACATGGTTTGCTCCTGCTGGTATCCTTGCTTTGCATCCCCTTCCTCATCAACCTCATCCCGTTATCGTGCCTGGCAGCTATACTGCTCATGACCGGTTATAAACTAACCCGCATCAGCCTGTTTAAACACATGTGGCATTTAGGGCTGAGCCAGTTTATTCCATTTGTAGTAACCATTGTTGCCGTAGTACTAACCGATCTGTTGATAGGCGTGGGCATTGGTATGCTGGTGGGTATATTTTATATCCTGCGTACCAATTTGCGCAACCCCTACTTCTACCAGATCGATCGTAATGGCGATAAAAAGGTGATCAGGATAAAGCTTGCCGAGGAAGTATCCTTTTTAAATAAAGCGGCCATACAGATAACGCTAACCAGCTTACCTAAAGGCACAGATGTGATCATCGATGGCTCCAATTCCAGGTTTATTGACCCGGACGTGATCGAGATCATCCACAATTACAAGCACAATGCCTACACTAAAGGCATCGTTGTGCAACTGCATGAAATAAAGGACAAGTACGATATACCTCCTTTAAAAGAATTAATGTATAACCCCACTAACTAAGAAAAATCATGACCTCAATAGATAATAATTTAAAACTGGTAAATAACGACGGTAGCTATAATGCGCTAATACGCGGCAACAGCCAATGGGTTGACCTGAAACTACAGGAAGACTCAGACTATTTTAAAAAACTGGCTAAAGGCCAAAGCCCCGAAGTATTATGGATAGGCTGCGCCGACAGCCGCGTACCTGCCAATGAAGTAACAGGTACCAAACCAGGCGAAGTGTTTGTACACCGCAACATTGCCAACGTAGTGGTACACTCTGACATGAATATGCTGAGCGTATTGGACTACGCAGTAAACGTGCTTAAAGTAAAACACGTTATTGTGGCCGGTCACTACGGTTGCGGCGGCGTAGCTGCTGCTATGAGTAACAAGCAATTTGGTGTTATTGACAACTGGTTGCGCCATATAAAAGACGTTTACCGTTTGCACGCTAAAGAACTGGATGCTATTGAAGACCAACAGGAACGCACCAACCGCCTGGTGGAGCTTAATGTAAGCGAACAGGTATACAACGTGTGCAAAACCACCATTATACAAAATGCATGGCAGGAACGCCATGACCTGGAAGTTCATGGCTGGGTGATTGACCTGGGTACAGGTTTGATCAAGGATTTAAAAGTTTCCAGCAGCAGTCCGCATAACCTGGGTTATGTGTATGAGTTTGACAACGCAAATGCTGTTGCTCAACATTAATAAAGGCTGCTGCCCTTAAGCCTTCAAGGATTCTCCCTCAATACCTGCAAAGGGAGAGGTTTATGTTTGGTTTGCCCCGGTTCATTGTTAATGGCCGGGGTTCTTTTTTTGAAGGCGACAACCCTATTCATCTGCTAATGACGGAAAGTCCAATCCCCCACGTCATTGCGAGCGCAGCGTGGCAATCCCAAACTATACAGAGCGGCTCTGTTAATCGGGGATTGCCACGCTGCGCTCGCAATGACGCGTGGATATTATACAGAACTTCAAAATCTGCCTGGAAATTGAATAACATATATTGAAATTACTGACTTCATACTCAATCCTTCAATTTTTATCCTATTTTTATCCTGAAGCAACAAGCAAAAATATTTATGCTGAGGCAATCAAAAGAAACACGCACTTTAAAGCAAAACCTATTACTGGCCTCATCTACCGCCTTTGTATCGGGGGTAACCAATGTGGCCGGCATGATCGCCTTTCTGGCCTTTACTTCAAATATCACGGGGCATGTGGCCAACCTGGCCAAGCACGTGGTTGAACAAAACTGGAGCGAAATTGTGGTTTTCTTGATATGGCTGCTTATGTTTTTTGCCGGGGCATTTATGTCTAACTTTATTGTCCACTCGCTGGAGCATAAAAGCCGCTACCGGGCACATTCCATTCCCATTGTCATCGAGATCATTCTGCTACTGTTTGTGGCTATTTACGGCCATAACTTTTACCGCGAAACCCAAACCGAGCGTGAAGTGGTTATCGGCGTGATCATTTTTTGCATGGGTTTGCAAAACAGCCTGGTATCTACCATATCCGGCGGGCTCATCAAATCGACACACTTAACCGGCCTGTTCACTGACCTGGGCGGCGATGTATCTGAATGGTTTCATCCCAATACCGCCAAAACCGAAACTACCCGCAACAAGATCTACGTGCGCCTCACCGTACTGGGCTTTTATTTTTTCGGCGGCATCATGGGTGGGTTCTTTTTTAATTTGTATGATTTTGCGATATTTTATTTCATTCCGCTAATTTTGCTTACCATTTTATATTACGATCTTTCGCCGGTAGCACTGCATAAGATCAGCCGGATATTCCGGACGGATAAAAGCAGGCCGGTTTAGATTCTTTCGCCGGTAGCACTGCATAAGATCAGCCGGATATTCCGGACGGATAAAAGCAGGCCGGTTTAGATCATTAACTCTTTAACATTTACACCTATGTGCGCCCAAACAAGCATTCACGACACCAGCCACATTACTTACGAAGGTTTGCTGGAAGGTAACAAGCAGTTCATCGCAAACGCCTTAGACTCCGATCCGGACTTTTTTACTAAACTGGCCAATGGCCAAAAACCACCAATACTGTGGATAGGTTGCGCCGATAGCCGCGTACCGGCCAACCAGATCACCAATACAGCACCCGGCGAAATATTTGTACACCGCAATATTGCCAACATGGTTATTCACTCTGATATGAATATGCTGAGTGTACTGGACTATGCCGTAAACGTATTGAAGGTAAAACACGTGATTGTAACCGGCCATTACGGTTGCGGTGGTGTACTTGCCGCCATGAGCAACAAAGCCTTTGGATTGATTGACAACTGGCTGCGCCACATTAAAGATGTTTACCGCCTGCATGCCGATGAACTTGATGCCATTACTGACGAAACCGAACGCGGCAACCGCCTGGTAGAGCTTAACGTGAAAGAAAACGTATATAATCTTTGTAAAACCACCATCGTGCAGAATGCCTGGAAAAGCGGCCAGGAACTGGGTGTGCACGGCTGGGTTTATAGCCTGAGCACCGGCAAAATCGGCGACATGAACGTGAGCACTTATAACAACGATAATATGGAGAACGTGTTTAAGTTTAAGTAGTCGAGAGAGTCAAGAGACAAGAATCAAGAGCCAAGATTAAAATTATAAATATCATGATATGCGAAGAGCCGGGGATTATAATTCCCGGCTCTTTTATTTAAAGACAAATTTACGTCTTAATTCTTGATTCTTGTCTCTTGACTCTGGCGCTTACACTTCCTTTGTCAAAAACGGATACCTGTAATCCTTCGGCGGATCAAAGGTTTCCTTAATAGTACGTGGAGATACCCAGCGCAGCAGGTTGATCATAGAACCAGCCTTATCATTAGTTCCGGATCCTCTGGCACCGCCAAATGGCTGCTGACCAACAACGGCACCCGTCGGTTTGTCGTTAATATAGAAATTACCGGCAGCGTTACGTAAACGATGAGTAGCCTCGGCAATGGCATATCTATCCTGCGATATAATAGAGCCTGTTAGCGCGTAGATGGATGTTTTATCTACGATGTTAAGCACCTCATCAAATTTGGCGTCCTCGTACACGTAAATGGTCAATACAGGGCCAAATAGCTCCTCGCACATGGTTACATAGTACGGATCATCTACTTTTAGCACAGTAGGCTCTACAAACCAGCCAACAGTTTTATCATAGCTACCACCGGCAACTACTTCAACACCTTTATCAACTTTGGCCTCATCAATATATTTTGCCAGTTTATCAAACGATACTTCGGTGATCACGGCATTAACAAAGTTTTCAAAATCCTCTACCGGACCCATTTTAAACGAGGCGATGTCGCGCTGTACATTGGCTTTTACCGCAGGCCATAACGAGGCCGGGATATAAGCACGTGAAGCGGCAGAGCATTTTTGTCCCTGGTATTCAAAAGCACCGCGAACCAAAGCAGTACTTACCACATCGGCATTGGCGCTCGGGTGGGCCAGTACAAAGTCTTTACCACCGGTTTCGCCTACAATGCGCGGGTAGGTTTTGTATTTATGAATGTTGGTACCAATAGTTTGCCAGATATTCTGGAAAACTTTGGTTGATCCGGTGAAGTGGATACCGGCAAAATCAGGGTGGTTAAATATCACCTCGCCTGCAACCGGGCCGTCAACATAAATGAGGTTAATAACACCGGCAGGTACACCGGCTTCTTTAAACACCTTCATGATCACGTTGGCGGCAAATATCTGGGTGTAAGCTGGTTTCCAAACCACCACGTTACCCATCATGGCTGCTGACGAAGGCAGGTTACCCGCGATAGCTGTAAAGTTAAATGGTGTTAAAGCAAACACAAAACCTTCCAGCGGGCGTTGCTCCACACGGTTCCAAACACCTTTGCCTGATACTGGTGGCTGTTGCTTGTAGATCTCGGTCATATATTCTACGTTAAAACGTAGAAAATCGATCAGCTCACAGGCAGAGTCAATCTCGGCCTGGTAGGCATTCTTTGATTGACCCAACATCGTTGCCGCGTTAATTTCGGCACGGTACGGACCGGCAATCAGTTCGGCAGCTTTTAAAAATATGGCGGCACGCTGCTCCCAGGGTAAATTTTCCCAATCGGTCTTGGCAGCCAGGGCAGCATCAATAGCAGCAGTAACGTGACTGGCATCACCTTCAGAAAAAGTAGCCAGTAAATGTTTATGATCATGCGGCGGGCGGATCTCGAGCTTAGTGCCCGTACGTACTTCTTTGTCGCCGATGTACATAGGTATATCCAATTGGTGAGCACGGGCAGCCTCTAAGGCGGCTTTAAGCGCTACACGTTCCAAACTGCGCGGGCCATAGTTTAAAACAGGCTCGTTTTGCGGCGGCGGAACATTAAAAAATCCTTTAAGCATAGATGGGTTATTTATGTTGCCGCAAAGATACGGATTTTGCAGGGAAGGGGGAATTGAGGAAATGTCAAAAATGCTATGGATACAACACAAACGTTTGAGAAAATTAATACTTTTAGGATGTGGAAGATCAGGATGAATTATTTTTTGAGTTGAAATGCGATGGCGATTCAATAAAAATAACCCCAGTTGAATTTATAATCTATGATTCGGAAACCTCATGGGATAAAAACTGGATAAAAACCAAAATAGAAATCAAAGCCGGTGTATTTACTGGAACATATAGGGGGGAATTTATGACCCACGATTTCGTGGCCTTTAGAAAGGAATTAAAAAACCTATACATCAATTTAGATAGTTCAGCAAAATTTGAAGGATTAGAGGGATATTTAAAAATAGATATTAAAGGGGACGGATTAGGTCACCTAAATGCTATATGCGTAGCCAACGATGCACCTGGATATGGAAATAAGTTAACTTCTTATTTTTATTTCGACCAGACATATATTCCACATCTATTAAAGCAACTTGATAAAATCATTGAATATTTTCCGGTAACAAAGTAATTATCTTTGCACCCACGACTTACACCACTCCCCAATAACGGATTGAAGAAGTTTAATATATCATGATCCACATAGAACAAATACGTCCCGAACTTACCTGGCGCTTACGCCGACAGGTGCTTTATCCTGAACAAAAGCTGTACGAAATGGAAATGGAGGAAGACAATCACGGTTTGCATTTTGCCGCTTTTCTGGATAATAATGTGGTAGGCGTAATATCTTTGTTTGCCAGAGGCGATGACTACCAGTTTCGCAAGTTTGCGGTTGACGGGGAGGTTCAGGGCAAAGGCATTGGCACCAAAATGCTGGCCTATGTTACAGATTTTGCCCGTACCAATGGCGCCAAACGTTTGTGGTGCAATGCCAGGGTAACGGCAATCAGCTTTTACATCAATGCCGGCTTTGAGCATACCGGCCAGCTGTTTACACGGCAGGGGTATGATTACGAGATCCTGGAGAAAAACCTTACTCTTTAATCAGCGCCGCGATCAGCGTAGTAGCGTAGTCATTTTGCTGTTTCTGATTGGATAACTTGGCCAGATCAAGCGCCTCGTCAATATCACCCTGGGCCTCATAAACTACAGCCAGGTTATAAGCTGCCCTGCTTGCCTGTTTAAGGTCGGGACCATCAATAATGGGGTTGAGTATTTTAAAGGCAAGATCGAATCTGCCCGCCAGTATTTGCTTTACTGATGTTGCCAAAAGATCGCCCTGGTTATAAAGCGGCCGGTAATTGGTAATGGTATAAGGCAGATAATCTTTCAATGCATCGAGCGCCGCATTACGGGCAGCACCATCAATAGAATAGCCAAACCGGCCATCCTGTGGTTCGGTAGCTACCCCTTTGAGCTTTTTAAAGAAGATGCCATTACTTTCATATAAAGTAAAAGCAACCCTGGCCTTGGTGCTGTAATAAGCTATTTGAGCATTACCATCATACTGTACATTATCCAGCACCAGGCCCGCGTTAAAGTCATCGAGCGTTAAAATATAGTTGGCCTTGTATTTGGCCGCCAGATGTTTCACAGAATCTTTATTGGCGCTAAATGATACGGAATCGATCAGGTTGGAAACTTTAACACCTGGTAACAACTTCAGTTCCTTTTCGGCGCCGGTTATAGCGCTGTAGGCTGCTGCTTTAAGGGCCACAATTTTACGTTTATTGAGGCGGGTGGAATCAAAGATAAGTTTATTAACCACCAATATACGGGCGGTATCCGTTCTGAATACCAGTTTTGGGGCATAATCAACAGGTACAGTAGCGTATTGAACCACGTTACAAGAGGTTAACCCGATTATAAATAATATGCAAATGAGCTTAAACAGTTTCACGGTGTGGGGTAAATTATAGATGGATGTAAAATTACGAAACTACAATGAATTTGACATGAATATTAATACTGTATTATATGTAAACAATACAGTTAATCACAACTAATTAATCAAGTGCCACAAATTTTACATATTTCAAAAAAAAACGCTAATGCTGCAACATTAGTATTAAATTAATAATAAAAACGTGTTTTTATTTCCAATATGACAGGGTATTTTAGGGCTTTAACATCTACTTTGTTATATTTGCTTAATTGCATAATCATAGTTTGCTAAAGAAAATATGGCTAAAAAAAAATCAGATGCATCAACGCATACTCCTATCGTAAACGAAACCTCTCTTTCATTTTTCGAAAAATATATAAATAACCCGTCTCCTACTGGTTTTGAATGGAAAGGCCAGGAATTATGGCTCGATTATCTGAAACCTTATATCGATACCCATTATGTGGATAATTACGGTACCGCGGTAGGTGTTATCAATCCCAAAGCCGATTACAAAGTAGTTATTGAAGCCCATGCCGACGAGATATCATGGTTTGTAAATTATATTACCAATGATGGCCTGATATACGTGATCCGTAATGGCGGTTCCGATCACCAAATAGCCCCTTCCAAAAGGGTAAACATCCATACGGATAATGGTGTAGTAAAAGCAGTTTTCGGCTGGCCAGCCATCCATACCCGCCAGGCTGGTGATAAGGAAGAAGCACCAACTTTGAAAAATATTTTCCTTGATTGCGGTTGCACCTCTAAAGAAGAAGTAGAGAAACTGGGCATCCATGTAGGTTGCGTGATCACCTATGAAGATGAATTCACGATTCTGAATGACCGCTATTATGTTGGTCGTGCCCTGGATAACCGTGCAGGTGGCTTTATGATAGCCGAGGTTGCCCGCTTATTAAAAGAGAATAAAGTAAAACTGCCGTTCGGCCTGTATATCGTAAACGCAGTACAGGAAGAAATAGGTTTGCGCGGTGCAGAGATGATCGCCCACAAAATAAAACCTAACGTGGCTATAGTAACTGATGTTACGCATGATACACAAACGCCAATGATCAATAAAATAACCCAGGGCGATCTGGCTTGTGGTAAAGGTCCGGTGGTCTCATACGCTCCCGCGGTTCAAAACAACTTAAATAAACTACTTATTGAAACGGCTCAAAAAGCTAATATTCCTTTCCAACGCCAGGCGTCTTCACGCTCAACCGGTACCGATACCGACGCTTTCGCTTATTCAAATGACGGCGTTCCATCTGCATTGATCTCCTTGCCGCTAAGGTACATGCACACCACGGTTGAAATGATCCATAAAGAAGACGTGGATAACGTGATACGCCTTATTTACGAATCACTATTGAATATCAAAGCCGGTCAGGATTTCAGATATATCAAATAATTAACGCTTTTTTTAAAACAATTTGAGTAATAGATTGATTTCACTATAAAAAATTCATGCAAGGGCATATAGTTATTTCAAAATACCCCAACGTATATCTATGAAACCAACACTCCTTATTTTGGCCGCAGGAATGGCCAGCCGTTATGGCAGTATGAAACAAGTTGACGGCTTTGGCCCCAACGGCGAAACAATTATCGACTATTCTATTTACGATGCTATCAAAGCTGGTTTTGGCAAAGTTAGTTTTATTATCCGCGAAGAATTCGCTGATAGTTTTAAAGCTATTTTTGAACCTAAACTTAAAGGCCGTATCGAAACCGACTACGTTTTTCAAAGTTTTGATTTAACCCCCTTTGGTATTGATAAAACGATTGAACGTGCCAAACCCTGGGGTACTGCCCACGCGGTACTTGCCGCCCGCAACCAGATCAATGAACCATTTTGTGTGATCAACGCCGATGACTTTTATGGTTATGACTCCTTCGAAAAAATGGCCAAATTTTTAACCACCGAAGTTTCTGATGACACTTACTCGCTGATAGGCTACCAGATTGACAGAACCCTGTCTGACTATGGCTCTGTATCGCGCGGTGTTTGCAAAGTTGATGATGCAGGTAACATGGTAGAGATCAACGAACGTACCGAGGTTTACTTTAAAGAAGACGGCAGCGTAGCTTACAAAGATGCTACCGGCGAGCACGCCCTGCCAAATGATACACGCGTATCCATGAATTTCTGGGGCTTTACACCTGCTATATTCAAGCAAAGCCTGCCCATGTTCCAGGAGTTTGTTGAGGCTAATGAAAACAATCCTAAATCAGAATTCTTTATACCATTGGCAGCCGATCAGCTGATTAAAAGTGGTGAGGCTTCATTTAAAGTTATCCCAACCGGCTCTAAATGGTTTGGTGTAACTTATAAAGAGGACAAACCTATTGTACAAAAAAGCATATCGGAGCTGGTAAATAACGGTACCTATCCGTCAAAACTCTGGGATTAATTATCTCTTTCCAATATTAAAAAATCCCGCCTTGTGCGGGATTTTTTGTTTTATACCCTCCTCATCACGCCTCAACGTGCGTCATTGCGCAGCGTGGCAATCCCCTACTTACAGAGCGGATCTGCTTATTGGGGATTGCCACGCTGCGCTCGCAATGACGTATTTTAGAAAATAAAAAAAGCCCGGTTCAGGAAAATCCTGACCGGGCTTTTTATTATTCAACAACACTTAAATTATTTTGTATCGTCTTTTACTTCTTCAAAGTCAACATCGGTTACGGTGTCGCCCTGATCCTGCGGACCTGCGCCCGGAGCACCTTCGGCACCTGGCTGACCTGCTTCGGCAGAGGCTTTGTACATCTCTTCAGATGCGGTTGCCCATGCAGCGTTCAGTTCGGTTTGAGCTGTTTCAATAGCGTCAAAGTTTTTAGATGCATAAGCTTCTTTCAACTTGGTTAAACCAGCTTCGATAGGGCCTTTTTTGTCGGCTGAAATTTTGTCACCGTACTCTTTCAGTTGTTTTTCTGTCGAGAAGATCAGGGCATCAGCAGCGTTCAGTTTTTCAACTTCTTCTTTTGCTTTTTTGTCGGCATCAGCGTTAGCTTCAGCTTCGTCCTTCATCTTTTTGATCTCGGCATCAGTTAAACCTGAAGAAGCCTCGATACGGATCTTTTGCTCTTTACCGGTTGCTTTATCTTTTGCAGATACATGTAATATACCGTTCGCGTCAATATCAAAGGTTACTTCGATCTGAGGCACACCGCGAGGTGCTGGTGGTATACCATCCAGGTGGAAACGACCTATAGTACGGTTACCCGAAGCCATTGGACGCTCACCCTGTAATATGTGGATCTCAACAGATGGCTGACTATCAGAGGCGGTTGAGAATGTTTCTGATTTTTTGGTTGGGATAGTTGTATTTGACTCAATCAGTTTGGTCATTACACCACCCATAGTTTCAATACCTAATGAAAGTGGGGTAACATCTAACAGCAACACATCTTTCACTTCACCGGTTAATACACCACCTTGAATAGCAGCACCAATAGCTACAACCTCATCGGGGTTAACACCTTTTGAAGGGGCTTTACCAAAGAATTTTTCAACAGCTTCCTGTATAGCAGGGATACGGGTTGAACCACCTACCAGGATAACTTCGTCGATATCTGATGTGCTTAAGCCAGCGTTTTTCAAAGCTGATTTACATGGATCAATAGTACGTTTGATCAGACTATCTGCCAGTTGCTCAAATTTAGCACGGGTTAAAGTTTTAACTAAGTGCTTTGGCATACCATCAACAGCAGTGATGTATGGTAAGTTAATTTCTGTTTGTGCAGAGCTTGATAACTCAATTTTAGCTTTTTCTGCTGATTCTTTTAAACGTTGTAAAGCCATTGGATCTTTACGCAGATCAATACCTTCGTCGTTTTTAAATTCATCAGCTAACCAGTCGATAATTACCTGGTCAAAGTCGTCACCACCTAAGTGAGTATCACCATCGGTTGATTTTACTTCAAATACACCGTCGCCCAACTCCAGGATAGATACGTCATGCGTACCACCACCGCAGTCAAATACCGCGATTTTCATATCCTTGTGCGCTTTGTCAAAGCCATAAGCTAAGGCGGCGGCAGTAGGTTCGTTAATGATACGACGTACTTTTAAACCCGCGATTTCGCCAGCTTCTTTAGTAGCCTGACGTTGAGCATCGTTAAAGTAAGCTGGTACGGTAATAACCGCTTCAGTTACTTCGGTACCCAAAAAGTCTTCAGCGGTTTTCTTCATTTTTTGAAGGATCATGGCCGAGATCTCTTGCGGAGTGTATTTACGGTCGCCAATTTCAACACGCGGAGTGTTGTTGTCGCCTTTTACTACCTTGTAAGGTACACGGGCAGCTTCGCTTGTAACTTCGTTAAACTGGTTACCCATAAAGCGTTTAATTGACGATATGGTTTTTGTAGGGTTGGTGATGGCCTGACGTTTTGCAGGATCGCCAACTTTACGCTCGCCGTTGTCAATAAAAGCTACTACGGACGGCGTAGTACGTTTTCCCTCGCTGTTCGCAATAACTACAGGCTCATTACCTTCCATTACAGCTACGCAGGAGTTTGTTGTTCCTAAGTCGATTCCAATTATTTTAGACATATGATTGTTTTACTTGATTTAATATTTTACTAACTACAGCTATTTATCAACGTTTGTGCCAATAGCTATTTGGCAGTGCATATAGTCAGGATGACAAATATTGCGTCAGAAATGCTATACACATTGGTGACAGGTTGGCAGAAATTGAGGCTGAAGGCAGAAAGGTTAAAGGTTAAAGGTTAAAGGTTAAAGGTTAAAGGTTAAAGGAGAATGGTCAATACTGTAAAAGGTTTTAGATTATATATCTTTGCATTATTAAATAAACGCCTCTGTTACTTAACACCATTAACGGGCATATTATCCTGCCTGGAATTGCATAACAAAAGCTTTGTATACAAAGCTTGACATTCACTTTCTAAAAGAGAACAGTTTTTCTATTGTTATTTAATTCCACAATTACATGTTTTTTATCGAGTCCGAACGGTTGCGACTGATACCGTTAACACACCAGCAATTGCAACTAATGCATACTGACAGGCCGGCTATGGAACTGTCCTTGGACCTCAATCCATCTGCCATGTTGATAGATCCGCTTTATCAGCACGAAATAGATGACGCCATGATCAATTTCTGGCTCCCTAAAACGCTGGAGTATCCGCAACAATATAAATGGTACACCAACTGGGAGATAGTGCTTAAGGATACAAATACCTCCATCGGAGGAATGGGATTTGGCGGCGAACCCAACGAAAAAGGTGAGATAGAAACCGGTTATATGATCGATGCCAACCAGCACAACAAAGGCTACGCTACCGAAGCCCTGAGAACGATGATACAATGGGCCTTCGGTCATGAGGCAGTCAAGGCTATCATTATACGCACCTTTGCTGATAACCTGCCATCAAGAAAAATGATGGACAAATGCGGATTTAAGCAGGTAGATGATGTGGATGGGTTATTGACTTATAGATTGGGGAGACCACTTTCTGGATCTTGACTTTGATCGGGTCAATAAATCACCATTGCCTCAAAGGTAGGTAATGGTGATTTAATTACTTTACTGATATTAATTTAAGCAATTATCCGGGGAGGTTACACAGAGGGTAGAAACCGGGCAGGTATACAGCCCATGGCAACATCCCTCAGTCCAATACTTTCCACTATTTCCTGCAATACCGCATCCAATACCGATACCACCCTTAATTTGCTTCATTTCTTCTCTCTTAATAGGTTTTCCAAAATTGGTTTTCATTTTTCTCTCTAATTTAGTTTTTGGCTCCGGTTTTACTATAAGGTACACAGCTCACTACCTAATTATAAATCAAGTTAGTGATAAAGGTTTTGACTATCAATTTATAAGCAACAAAAAAGGCCCTGCTCAAATGAGCAGGGCCTTTCGTATTAAGGGATTTAAAATTATTCTCCTTTTTTTGCGTTTTCTTCTGCTTCTGGAGTTGCAGGAGCTTCAGCAGCTGGAGTTTCAGTAGCTTCTGCAACTGGGGCTTCTGCTTTAACTTCTTCTTCAACAACTTTTGCTTCTTCAACAGGAGCAGCAGTTTCTTTAGCTGGCGCTGCTTTTGCTTTAGCACCTGAACCACCACGACGACGTGTTGATTTTTTAGCTGCAGCTGCAGTGTCAACACCGTAAACAGTGTTGTAGTCTACTAATTCGATGATCGCCATTTCAGCATTGTCGCCTAAACGGTTCTCTAACTTCACGATACGGGTGTAACCACCTGGGCGTGTAGCAATTTTCTCGGCAATTTCGCGGAACAGGATAGTAACCGCGTCTTTGTCTTGTAAATAGCTAAACACTGTACGACGAGAGTGAGTAGTATCGTTTTTTGATTTTGTTAAAAGTGGCTCAACATAACCGCGTAAAACTTTTGCTTTTGCTAATGTTGTAGTGATACGCTTGTGTAAAATAAGCGAAGTTGCCATGTTAGCCAGCATCGCTTTGCGGTGACTGGTAGTACGGCCTAAGTGATTGTTTTTGTTTCCGTGTCTCATTGTTATTAAATTATTTCACGTGCATACCGTCCGGCGATCAGATCAAGCCTTCGGAATTATGCCTTCGCTAATTGTTTGTTATTATATAAATAAAAAAGTGAGGCTTGAACAGCTGTTCAGCCTCACTTTTTAAATTTTTATTCTTCGTCTAACTTGAATTTAGACAGGTTCATACCAAAAGATAAGCCTTTTGATTTAACCAGGTCCTGAATTTCAGTTAATGACTTTTTACCAAAGTTTCTGAATTTTAACATATCAGCAACATCGTATGATACTAAGTCGGCCAGGCTGCGGATGTCGGCAGCTTTTAAGCAGTTTAATGCGCGTACAGAAAGGTCAAGATCAACCAATTCAGTCTTCAGGATCTTGCGCATGTGCAGGATCTCTTCGTCAACTTCTTTAGTTTCTTCTTTAGCCTGTGCTTCCAGCATCATGTTCTCATCGCTGAACAGCATAAAGTGCTGGATCAGGATTTTGGCTGCTTCTTTTAACGCGTCTTCCGGATGAATTGATCCATCGGTAGCAATATCCAGAACTAATTTTTCATAGTCGGTTTTTTGCTCAACACGATAGTTTTCAATAGTATATTTTACGTTTTTAATAGGCGTAAAGATGGAATCGATAGCTATTACACCAACGTTAGCATCCGGGTTTTTATTTTCTTCGCTTGCTACGTAACCACGGCCTTTACCTACAGTAAGCTCAATTTCAAGCGTTACTGACGAGTCCATATTACAGATAACCAGATCAGGGTTTAAAACAGTAAAGTTATTAGAGAATTTAGTAACATCTCCGGCTTTAAAAGCGTCCTGGCCATTTATGATAACGAATATCTTTTCAGAATCACCAGACTCACCTGTTTTTTTGAAACGTACTTGTTTCAGGTTCAGAATGATCTCGGTTACGTCTTCAACAACACCTTTGATGGTTGAAAACTCATGCGTAACTCCCGAAAAACGAACAGAAGTGATGGCATAACCTTCGAGTGATGAAAGTAAGATACGACGCAGAGCATTACCAATGGTCACACCGAAGCCTGGTTCTAACGGACGAAACTCAAACGTACCATCGAAATCATTTGCTTTCTGCATGATAACCTTGTCTGGTTTTTGAAATGCTAAAATTGCCATTTATATCCTTTATTTATTGTTTACTAATTGAATTGATTTAAACCACGAAAATGGTTGACATAAAATGCCAACCACCCCATAGATAATTATCGTTATTATTTTGAGTACAACTCGACGATTAGGTTTTCTTTGATATTCTCAGGTATCTCGTCGCGGTTAGGATAGTTTAGGAATTTACCTGTTAAGGCGTTAGCATCCCATTCTAACCAGCTGTATTTATTGATTCTTCTTCCGGCTACTGATGTAGTGATAGCTTCTAATGATTTAGATTTTTCACGTACAGAGATCACGTCACCAGCTTTTAAAGCGTATGAAGCGATGTTTACCACAGCACCATTAACGTTAATGTGTTTGTGATTAACCAACTGACGGGCTGCAGAACGTGTAGGAGCAATACCTAAACGGTAAACAGCATTATCTAAACGAGCTTCTAAGAATTTCAACAAGTTTTCACCTGTGATACCCTCTTTAGCTGATGCGCGGTGAAACAAGTTTTCGAACTGACGCTCTAACACACCATAAGTGTATTTTACTTTTTGTTTCTCCTGTAACTGAGTTGAATACTCAGATTGTTTTCCTCTTCTTTTTGAGGCACCGTGCATTCCCGGTGGATAGTTTTTACGTTCTAACGCTTTATCCGGACCGAAGATCGGCTCACGGAAACGACGTGCAATTTTGGATTTTGGTCCTGTATATCTAGCCATTTTTGTGTGTTCTTAAAGTATCAGGCAGCCTGTAACTGCTGAATCTTAGCTTTAAAAAATTTGTTAATTAAACTCTTCTTCTTTTTGAAGGACGACAACCGTTGTGCGGAAGCGGTGTGATATCTTTGATGGTTGTAACCTCAATACCTGCAGTTTGTAAAGTACGGATAGCCGACTCGCGACCTGCACCCGGACCTTTTACAAATACTTCAACTTTACGTAAGCCCAGGTCATAAGCTACTTTACCGCAATCGGCAGCTGCTTGTGAAGCGGCGTATGGGGTGTTCTTTTTTGAACCTTTGAAACCCATTTTACCAGCTGATGACCATGATACAGCCTGACCGGTTTTGTTGGTAAGGGTGATGATGATATTGTTAAAAGTAGCATTGATGTGTGCTTCGCCAACAGGCTCAACAATTACAATACGCTTTTTGGTTACTTTTTTGCTCTTAGCCATTTTTTTAATTTTTGAATTAATGAATTACTGAGTTAATAAATAACCCGGACCCATTAATATATATTGTCAAATGAGGTAATCCTAATGAATTGTAAAGCGGTAATTACTTAGCCTCACAATCACTATTCAATATTATTTAGTAGCTTTTTTCTTGTTAGCAACTGTTTTACGTTTTCCTTTACGGGTACGTGAATTGTTCTTAGTACGCTGACCACGTAATGGTAAACCTTTACGGTGACGTGTACCACGGTAGCAACCTATGTCCATCAAACGTTTAATGTTAAGCTGCACTTCTGAACGTAGCGCGCCTTCCACTTTAATCTGATCGTTGATAATTCCACGAATTGAGGCTAATTGCTCATCGGTCCAGTCTTGTACTTTTGTATTAAAATCAATACCAGCCTCAGTCAAAATCCTTTGAGCTGTTGAGCGGCCTATACCGAAAATGTAAGTAAGTCCGATTTCTCCTCTTTTGTTTTTCGGTAAATCTATACCTGAAATCCTTGCCATATTTATTGTTTGTTTTTTAAATGATAACCGAACGGCGGGCCACCGTTGTACGAATTATCACAGTTTTTTAATTATCCCTGACGCTGTTTGTATTTAGGATTCTTTTTGTTAATAACATAAAGTTTCCCGTTACGGCGAATGATCTTGCAATCAGCGCTGCGTTTTTTGATGGATGCTCTAACTTTCATCTCTTTGTTTATTTATATCTATAAGTTATTCTACCCTTAGTTAAATCGTACGGGCTCATTTCCAATTTAACTCTGTCGCCAGGTAAAATCTTGATGTAGTGCATACGCATTTTGCCGGAAATGTGTGCAATAATCTCATGACCATTTTCCAGTTCAACCCTGAACATTGCATTTGACAATGCTTCCCTAATTGTACCGTCTTGCTCAATCGAAGATTGTTTAGCCATATTTTGTTGATTATTACTTAATTATCCGCCCTAAAACCGGGATGCAAAATTAATAAAAAATTATTTAATTATTACGCTTTTCTTTCAAAACATTTTCAACATACTCAAACGTTGATAAAATGTCTGGTTTACCTTTACCAATAGCTACCGTATGCTCATAATGGGCCGATGGCTTTTTATCGACAGTTGAAACCGTCCATCCATCATCCCAAAACTTAACACCGGCACGGCCAGCGTTGATCATGGGCTCGATAGCGATCACCATTCCTTCTTCCAGTTTGATGCCCGCTCCGCGCTTGCCATAGTTTGGAACTTCGGGTTTTTCGTGGAGCTTTACGCCCACGCCATGCCCTACCAATTCTTTTACTACGCCAAAGCCATTCTTCTCGGCATGCTCCTGTATCGCATAACCAATGTCGCCTATACGCATACCTACAACAGCTTTCGCAACTCCAAGGTCAAGACACTCTTTGGTTACCCGCATCAGTTTCTTAACCGTATCACTTACCTCGCCGATAGCGAAGGTATAAGCCGAGTCGCCAACAAAGCCGTTTAAGGTAGCTCCGCAGTCAACCGATACCAGATCACCTTCCTGCAAGACATAGTTCCCGGGGAAACCGTGTACAACCTGATCATTGAGCGATATGCAAAGTGAATAAGGAAACCCTCCGTAGTTTAAAAAAGTAGGGATCCCCCCGTTGTCGCGTATAAAGGTTTCAGCAAGTCTGTCGAGTTCAATAGTTGTAACACCAGGTCCAATCACTTTGGCCACCTCCGCATGTGTACGGGATACCAGTAAGGCACTTTCTCTGATGAGCTCTATTTCTTCGGCAGACTTGTAAAGAATTTTTGACATGCTTAAAATTAGATAGCTGTCGGAGTTGTTCCGGCAGCAGCAGGAATTGCTGTACGCCCTTTAATCCGTCCGGTTTTCATTAAACCATCATAATGACGCATCAACAGGTGACTTTCTATTTGTTGCAAGGTATCCAAAACTACACCTACCAGGATGATCAGTGAAGTACCACCAAAGAATCTTGCGAAGATCGGAGATACGCCAACCAAACTGGCAATGGCCGGGATAATGGCTATAATAGCCAGGAATATTGATCCCGGTAAAGTTATTTTTGATATTACGCCGTCAATAAAATCAGCAGTTGATTTGCCTGGTTTAATGCCCGGTATAAAGCCACCGTTCTTTTTCATATCATCAGCCATCTGGTTAGGATTAACCGTAATAGCTGTATAGAAATAGGTGAACAGGATGATCAGGATACCAAACAACAAGTTATGCTGCCATGAGTTATAGTTTGACAATGCAATCAGGATACCGTTAGATGCGGCATTCGGGAAAAACTGTTGTACAGTTTGCGGAATGAACATCAGTGCCTGGGCAAATATAATAGGCATTACACCGGCAGCATTTACCTTTAAAGGTATATACTGACGCACGCCACCATATTGTTTGTTACCTACTATACGTTTAGCATATTGTACCGCAATTTTGCGTGTACCCTGTACTATGAGTATAGTAAACATTACCACACCTATCAGTGCTACAATTTCAACAATGAAAGTTACCAGACCACCTGTACCACTGGTACGGGAGCCGAACTCTGTTATAAACGCACCTGGCAATTGGGCAATAATACCCACCATGATAATTAACGATATACCGTTACCGATACCTTTATCGGTAATTTTTTCACCCAGCCACATTACAAATAATGTACCCGCTGTTAAAACTACCGTAGTTAATAAGGTAAACAAGGGATCGCCGATTAAACGTGCATCAGGACCAATTTGTGAACGTACATAACCGATAGCCTGCAATGCAGTAATACCGATGGTTAGGTAGCGTGTCCACTGGTTTAGCTTGTTACGCCCGCTTTCACCCTCCTTTTGAAGTTTGGTAAAATAAGGCACAGCAATACCCAGCAGTTGCACCACAATTGAAGCCGAAATGTAAGGCATTACACCTAAGGCGAAAATAGAGGCACGTGAAAACGAACCTCCTGCAAACATATTCAACAATCCTACTAATCCTTCTGCTTTTTGGTTTGCGAATGACGCACCGTTTACGCCAGGCAACACTACGAATGAGCCTACACGATATATTAAAAGAAATAAGAGTGTGTTTATAATACGCACTCTCAAATCTTCGATTTTCCAGATATTGGATAATGTGGTGAAAAATTTCTTCATTGAAACTTACAACTTAACTATGGTACCACCAGCTGCTTCGATAGCTTTTTGAGCTGTAGCAGTAAATGCATGTGCTTTAACTTCCAATTTGGCTTTCAGTTCGCCACGGCCCAGGATCTTCACCAGGTCGTTACGTGAAACCAAACCATGTTCTTTCAGGGTATCGAAATCAACTGCTGACAGAGAGAATTTCTCAACTAAGCCTTGCAATACATCCAAATTAACACCTGTGTATTCAACACGGTTAGGGTTTTTGAAACCAACTTTAGGTACACGACGTTGTAAAGGCATCTGACCGCCTTCAAAACCTACCTTAGTGCTGGTACCTGAACGTGAACCGGCGCCTTTGTGGCCACGGGTTGACGTGCCGCCACGGCCAGAACCTGTACCACGGCCAATTCTTTTTCTATTTTTAGTAGAACCTTCTGCAGGTTTTAGATTACTTAAATTCATGATATTAAATGTTTTCTACCGCTACCAGGTGATTAACTTTTCTAACCATCCCAATTATAGCAGGTGTAGCCTCAACTTCCACACTGTGGTTAATTTTACGTAAGCCTAAAGCTTCGATTGTCTTTTTCTGGCGTTCACTTCTGTCGATCACGCTCTTAATCTGAGTTATTTTGATTTTGGCCATGACTGATTATCCGTTAAATACTTTACCTAAACTAACGCCACGTTGCTGAGCTACAGTATGCGCATCGCGTAATTGCGCTAATGCAGATACAGTTGCTTTTACCACGTTGTGCGGATTTGATGAACCTTTTGATTTTGCCAGTACGTTGTGGATACCTGCCGACTCTAATACGGCACGCATTGCACCACCCGCAATAACACCGGTACCATTTGCTGCTGGTTTAATGAAAACAAAACCGCCAGAAAATTTACCAATTTGCTCATGAGGTATAGTTCCGTTTAAGATAGGAACTTTTACCAGGTTCTTTTTAGCATCATCAATGCCTTTTGCAATAGCTTCGGTAACCTCTTTGGCTTTACCTAAGCCGTAACCTACAACACCGTTCTCGTCACCTACTACCACAATGGCAGAGAAACTGAATGTACGGCCACCTTTGGTTACTTTGGCAACGCGTTGTATGCTTACCAAGCGGTCTTTTAATTCGATCTCGCTTGTTTTTACTCTTTTTATGTTGATTGTTGACATTTCTCTTTTCGATTAAAAGTTTAAACCACCTTCACGTGCACCTTCGGCCAGTGATTTAACACGACCATGGTACAAATAACCGTTCCTGTCGAAAACCACATCTTTAATACCTGCTGCAATAGCTTTCTGAGCTACCAGTTTGCCTACGGCTACTGATTGATCTGATTTATTGCCAGTTGCAGAAAAGTCTTTTGATAAAGATGAAGCCGATACGATAGTTTTACCGGTTAAATCGTCAATGATCTGCGCGTAAATTCCTTTGTTACTTCTGTAAACTGACAGGCGAGGACGCTCTGTTGATCCTGAAAGGCGTTTTCTGATGCCTTTTTTAATCCTGTCTCTTCTTGATAATTTAGCTCCCATGACGATTATTTTTTAGATGCTGATTTACCTGCTTTTCTTCTCAATACTTCGCCAACAAACTTGATACCTTTACCTTTGTATGGTTCTGGTGCACGTAACGAGCGTATTTTTGCCGCTACCTGACCGATCAGTTGTTTGTCGATAGATTCCAGGATGATGGTTGGGTTTTTACCCTTCTCAGCAGTGGTTGTAACTTTAATTTCTTTTGGTAATTCAAATACATAGTGGTGAGAGTAACCTAACACCAGATCTAAAGTATTACCTGTATTGGTAGCACGGTAACCTACACCCACTAATTCCTGCTCCACTTTGTAACCAGTGGTTACACCTACTACCATGTTATTTAAAAGCGCACGGTATAAACCATGTAATGCTTTATGACGTTTTTGTTCAGAAGGGCGTTGTACTAACAACTGGCCATCTTCCTGTGCAATGGTGATATCGCTATCAACCGCTTGCTGCAACTCACCTTTAGGGCCTTTTACAGTAACAACATTCTCTGCTGATACGGTAACGGCAACTCCCTGAGGTAGTGCTATCGGTGCTTTTCCTACTCTTGACATTGCTTAATTTCTCCTATTAATAAACGTAGCATAATACTTCGCCACCTACATTTTGCTGACGGGCTTCTTTATCGGTCATTACACCTTTTGAAGTTGACAGGATAGCGATTCCTAAACCATTTAATACTCTTGGCAGGTTATCGGTACCTGCGTATTTCCTCAAACCTGGTTTACTGATGCGCTGAATGCTGCGGATAGCAGAAATTTTAGTTATCGGGTGGTATTTTAAAGCAACTTTAATGCTGCCTTGCGGACCAACTTCCTCAAACTTGTAATTGGCAATGTAACCTTTGTCGAAAAGCACTTTCGTGATTTCCTTTTTCAGATTTGATGCAGGAATTTCAACAACCCTATGGTTGGCTTTAATAGCATTCCTTACTCTTGTAAGATAATCTGCGATTGGATCTGTATTCATTTTATTGTGTTATGACGGTGGTTTCCTTCCGGTAACATCCCGGGCGACCTTCCATCGGTTAATTCATTTTTTAATTCAAAAGTAAAAATTCAAAATTCAAAAACGCCGGTAAGGCACTTTTGAATTTTGACTTTTGAATTTTAACTTTTTACCAGCTTGCTTTCTTTACTCCCGGTATTTTGCCAGCTAATGCCATATCACGGAATGTTACACGTGAAATGCCAAACTGACGCATATAACCACGAGGGCGGCCGGTTAATTTACAACGGTTGTGTAATTTTACCGGAGATGAAGCTTTAGGCAATTTATCTAAGGCTGCATAATCGCCGGCCTCTTTAAGGGCTGCTCTTTTCTCTGCGTATTTAGCAACCAATTTAGCGCGTTTTAATTCACGTGCTTTTACACCTTCTTTAGCCATTGTTATTTTGATTTTTAAATGGTAATCCAAATTGTTTCAACAACTCCAATGCTTCAACATCGTTTGTTGCGGAGGTTACAAAGGTAATATCCATACCTTGAATTTTATTGATTTTATCAATATTTATCTCAGGGAAGATAATTTGTTCTGTAATACCTAATGTATAGTTACCTCTTCCGTCAAAACCTTTGTCGTTGATACCTTTAAAGTCACGGATACGTGGCAGGGCAACAGCGATTAAACGATCCAAAAACTCATACATTGTGTTGTCACGCAGGGTAACACGTACGCCAACCGGCATATTTTTACGCAATTTGAAGTTTGAGATATCTTTTTTAGATTTTGAAGCAACTGCCTGCTGACCGGTGATGGTAGTTAACTCAGTGATGGTGTTTTCGATCAATTTCTTGTCGGTTGTGGCAGCGCCAACACCCTGGTTAATGGCAATTTTTTCCAGTTTAGGAACCTGCATTACGCTTTTATACTGAAATTTATCTTTCAGAGCGGTACGGATCTCCTCTTTGTATTTTGTTTTGAGTCTTGGTATGTAAGTCATTACTTAATTTCCTCCCCTGATTTTTTTGCTACCCTTACTAATTTGCCGGCATCGTTTTTCTTACGGCCAACACGGGTTGGGTTACCTGATTTAGGATCAACCAGCATTAGGTTTGAAATATGTATAGCAGCTTCCTGTTTAACAATACCACCGTTAGGGTTGGCAGCGTTAGGTTTGGTATGTTTTGATACCATATTGGCACCTTCAACAATAGCGCGGCCTTTGTCTAACAAAACCTCAACAATTTTGCCTTGTGTTCCTTTTGAATCACCGGCTATAACTTTAACCAGGTCACCTTTACGGATCTTTAATTTAGCTGGTTGCTCGTGTTTTTTCTTTTCCATGTTACAATACCTCCGGTGCTAATGATACAATTTTCATAAATTGTTTCTCACGCAGTTCCCTTGCAACAGGGCCAAAGATACGGGTACCTCTCGGCTCGTCCTGGTTATTTAACAATACAGCTGCGTTATCGTCGAAACGGATGTATGAACCATCTTTTCTGCGGATCTCTTTTTTGGTGCGTACTACTACGGCTTTTGATACAGTACCTTTTTTTACGTTACCTGATGGTAAAGCGCTTTTTACAGTTACTACTATCTTATCGCCGATTGATGCGTACCTTTTACCAGTACCGCCCAATACACGGATCACTAAAACTTCTTTAGCTCCGCTGTTATCGGCTACGTTTAATCTTGATTCCTGTTGTACCATCTTATTTAGCCCTTTCTATAATTTGAACTAATCTCCAGTTTTTGCTTTTGCTCAACGGACGTGTTTCCATAATCAATACGGTATCACCAATACCACAGGTATTTGTCTCATCATGAGCCATGAATTTGGTAGTTTTCTTTACGAATTTACCGTAGATAGGGTGTTTTACTTTACGTTCCACAGCTACTACGATTGATTTTTGCATTTTATTGCTAACTACCAAACCGGTACGTGTTTTTCTTAAATTTCTTTCCATTTTTCTGAACGCTTAATTATTTGTTTTCAGAAGTTGACGCAGCTTTACGCTTTGTTAATTCAGTATTTAACCGAGCAATGTCCTTGCGTACTTTTGTTATACGTGTTGGATTCTCAATAGCTGATACTGCATGGGCAAATTTAAGTTTGGTAAGGTTTGTTCTCTCCTCGCCTACTCTTGCAACCAATTCCTCAGTTGATAGCTCCAAAATTTCTGAGTTCTTCATTTTCTTTTGTTATTTGTTGTTGTTGTTCGCAGTTTCAACGCTGTATTGTTTTTTTGATGGGTGAATGTTCGGCATCTAACTTCACAACATGAAAACTTTACAACTTCTCAACTAACTTTCCGTTTATGCTTCTACGTAATCTCTACGTACTATAAATCTGGTTTGTACCGGAAGTTTTTGTGCTGCAAGGCGTAAAGCCTCTTTAGCAACGTCTAATGGTACACCTTCGGCTTCAAAAATGATCCTTCCGGGGCGTACTACCGCAACCCAGTATTCTGGAGCACCTTTACCTTTACCCATACGTACCTCTGCTGGTTTCTTAGTTACCGGTTTGTCAGGGAATATCCTGATCCATACCTGGCCTTCACGTTTCATAAAACGTGTTACAGCGATACGCGCAGCCTCGATCTGGCGGCTGGTGATCCAGGCCGCTTCGAGTGATTTTATACCGAAAGATCCGAATGAAAGTTCTGCACCACGGGTGGCTAAACCTTTCATCCTGCCTTTTTGCATCTTTCTGAACTTCGTTCTTTTTGGCTGTAGCATTTTCTTAAGCTTTTATATCGTTACGATATCTTTCTCTACTTTAATTATTATCTCTTTCCTGGGCCTCCCGGACGGTTGCCGCCTTGGCCACCTGGACGGTTGCCACCTTGACCACCACCACGGTTGTTGTTTCCACCACCACGGCGGTCACCACCTGGTTTTCTGTCGCCTCTGCGCTCGCCGCCACGTTCGCCACCGCGTTGGTTGTCACGTCCGCCGAATGCCGGAGCACCGTCTGGACGACCACCTTTACCGCTGCTGCTGCTTGTGCCGCCGATGTTTGGAGACAAGTCACGTTTTCCGTAAACTTCGCCTTTGCAAATCCATACTTTAACACCTATTTTACCATAAGTGGTTAAAGCTTCTGCCAGTGCGTAGTCAATATCAGCACGGAAAGTGTGCAAAGGAATTCTTCCTTCTTTGTATTGTTCGCTACGTGCCATCTCGGCACCGCCTAACCGGCCTGATGTCATGATTTTGATACCTTCGGCACCCATTCTCATGGTTGAAGCGATGGTAGTTTTCATGGCACGGCGGAAAGAGATACGTGCTTCCAGTTGTTTTGCGATACCTTCTGCCACTAATTGCGCATCAAGCTCAGGACGTTTGATCTCGAAAATGTTGATCTGAACTTCCTTTTTGGTAAGTTTTTTCAACTCTTCTTTGATCTTGTCAACTTCCTGACCACCTTTACCGATCACGATACCCGGACGGGCAGTGTGAATAGTTACAGTGATGCGTTTTAATGTACGTTCGATAACCACTTTGGATACCCCACCTTTAGCAATACGAGCTGAAAGGTATTTGCGGATTTTTTCGTCTTCAACTAATTTGTCGGAGTAGTTGTTGCCACCGAACCAATTAGAATCCCATCCTCTGATGATTCCTAATCTGTTACCTATTGGATGTGCTTTCTGTCCCATTTCAAATTAATTATTATCGTTTTTACTATCCACTATAAGGGTTACATGGTTTGAGCGTTTGCGGATACGGTATCCTCTTCCTTGCGGAGCAGGGCGTAATCTTTTCAGTTGACGGCCACCGCCTACTGAAACTTCTTTTACAAATAAAGCGCTGTCTTCAACACGTTTGCCTTCGTTTTTTGCTTCCCAGTTTTTGATGGCTGATAACAAAAGTTTCTCTACACGAATAGCAGCTTCTTTGTTAGTATATTTTAATATGTACAACGCTTTTTCAACGTTCTCGCCACGGATAAGATCAACTACCAAACGCATTTTGCGTGGTGAAGTTGGACAGTCCTGTAGTTTAGCAACTGAAGCACCGCCAACCTGGGCTTTTGCTGCTTCTTTTTGTTGCCTGATCAATACAGACTTTTTGATTTTTGTTGTTGCTTCCATTGCCTGTTATTTTTTCTTTTCTGCGTGACCGCGGAATGTACGGGTTGGAGCAAATTCTCCCAACTTGTGACCAACCATGTTTTCTGTTACGTACACAGGGATAAATTTATTACCGTTGTGTACTGCGAATGTATGACCAACGAAATCAGGAGAGATCATGGAACGACGTGACCATGTTTTTACAACTGATTTTTTATTTGAATCATTCAAGGTAAGAACTTTTCTTTCCAGGTTATGATCAATATAAGGTCCTTTTTTAATTGAACGTGCCATTATTTTTTCCTTCTTTCAATGATATAACGATCCGACCCTTTTTTCTTATCACGGGTTTTGTAGCCTTTAGCCAATAAACCTTTACGTGAACGTGGATGACCACCTGAGGCTCTACCCTCACCACCACCCATAGGGTGATCTACCGGGTTCATGGCTACACCACGAACTCTTGGTCTGCGGCCCAACCAACGGTTACGGCCAGCTTTACCCAACACTGCGTTTGCTTTCTCGCCATTTGAAACGGTACCGATAGTTGCCAAGCAAGTTGACAGTATCATACGGGTTTCGCCTGAAGGCAATTTGATGATAGCATATTTACCATCGCGAGCTGAAAGCTGAGCATAAGTACCGGCGCTGCGGGCGATAACACCACCCTGGCCTGGGTTTAACTCAATGTTGTGGATGATAGAACCTAACGGGATGTTTTTCAAAGGCATGGTATTACCAACCTCTGGAGTTGCGGTCTCGCCAGATACAACTACCGTACCAACTGTTAAGCCTTCCGGAGCAATCATATATCTTTTCTCGCCATCTACAAAGTGTAGCAGAGCTATACGTGCAGAACGGTTTGGATCATATTCAATAGTGGCAACTTTTGCCGGGATATCAAACTTATTACGTTTGAAATCGATTAACCTGTATGCTTGTTTATGGCCACCACCCAGGTAGCGCATAGTCATTTTACCGCTGTTGTTACGACCGCCCGATCTTTTGTTAGACGCTACAACCAACGATTTTTCAGGAACGTTTGTTGTGATATCTGAGTTAGATACGTCAACTCGGAAGCGGGTACCCGGAGTAACCGGTTTAAATCTCTTTACTGCCATGTCTTAATTATATATTGCTGTAAAAATCAATTGTTTCACCGTCCTTCAACGTAATGATCGCCTTTTTGTAAGTAGCAGAGCGGCCTTGAACGGCGCCTGCCTTAGTGTTGCGAGTTTTAAGTTTGCCGACGTATTTCATGGTGTTTACCGCCGTAACGTTTACACCATACATTGCCTCAATGGCACCTTTAATCTGAATTTTGTTTGCTCTGTGATCAACTTTGAAAGCATAACGGTTAAGTTTCTCGGTTAATTGAGTTACTTTTTCAGTAAGTAGGGGTTTCTTTAAAATTTCCATAATTACTTAGCTAATGCTTCCTCCAAAGTTTTAACAGCACCTGTAGTTAATAACAGTTTGCCAGCATTTAACACATCATAAGTGTTCAACTGCTCAACCGAAATAACTTTTGATTTTTTCAGGTTTCTGCTTGATAAATACACATTGTTATTATCAGCGGCTGCAATTACCAATAATGTTTTATCGTTGGTAACATTCAGATCAGCCTCCAGTTTAAGGTAGTTTTTAGTTTTGATGCTATCAAAGCTAAAATCTTCTAAAACCAGGATATTGTTATCTTTTGCTTTGTATGATAAAGCCGATTTACGTGCCAGTGATTTCAGTTTCTTGTTTAATTTGAAGCTGTAATCGCGTGGTTGCGGACCAAATACACGGCCACCACCGTTAAACAACGGAGATTTTACGCTACCTGCACGGGCACCACCTGTACCTTTTTGTTTATATAATTTGCGGGTTGAACCTGCAATTTCGTTACGCTGTTTTGCTTTGTGTGTACCCTGACGCTGGTTAGCTAAAAACTGCTTAACATCAAGATAGATCGCGTGATCGTTGGGTTCAATGCCGAATACCGACTCAGGAAGCTGCACCTTGGCACCTGTTTCTTTACCTGATACGTTTAATACGTTAACTTCCATCTTATTTATCAACTATTACGAATGAACCCTTAGCTCCTGGGATGGAACCTTTAACAACTAACAGATTCTGCTCCGCATAAACTTTCACAACTTGTAAGTTCTGAACTTTAACACGGCCGTTTCCGGTTTGACCCGCCATACGCATACCTTTAAATACGCGAGATGGCCATGATGACGCACCCAAAGAACCCGGCGCACGTAAACGATTGTGCTGACCGTGAGTTTGCATACCCACACCACCAAAACCGTGACGTTTTACCACACCCTGAAAACCTTTACCTTTTGAGGTACCAACCACATCCACAAAATCTCCCGCAGCGAAAATCTCTACAGTAACAGTGTCACCTAAGTTTTTTTCGTCTTCGAAAGTTTTGAATTCAACAAGTTTACGCTTTGGAGCAGTACCTGCTTTTTGGAAGTGACCTTTTAAAGGTGCAGAAGTGTTTTTTTCCTTTTTGTCGCCATATGCCAGCTGTACAGCAGCATACCCGTCTGTATCAACAGACCTAACTTGTGTTACCACGCAAGGGCCAGCTTCGATTACTGTGCAGGGAATATTCTTCCCTGTTTCGTCGAAAATGCTGGTCATTCCTACTTTTTTACCAATAATTCCTGACATTTCTTTAATTTGTTTGTGCCCATCGAAGCAGTAGGGCTTCGTTCAAGGCATATTATTTTCCCCTTAAGGGACGGCAAAGATAGGAATTTTGTATTAACTCTCAAATAGTTAGTGAATTATTTTTTAATATTTTTCCACAAACGTTTTTCACAAGAGCTCCGGGGGTATTTGGCTGGCGCCTAAGGTATTTAATACCTGCCGCGAAAATATGATTTTTAATGCTTACACAGAAATGATAAAAACCATGCCTGTAAAGATTCCTGAAATGGAAATTTCGCAGGTAATATTTTACCCAGGCTATTCCCTTTTATTGTTTAAAGCCTACAAGCGATCCTGTAAAATAACTTTGCTTTTTAGCTGTGGATAGTTAAACAGCGTATCTTTATATATAAATGCCGAGCTCGTTTTTATCGTCATGGGCATGTTTTTTAATATTCCGCAAAAAGGCAGTGTCATTTTTCATAAACACCTCCCCTTCAATTATCCGTTTAAAATAAGTAAAATCTTTATCCTTTACCTTAGCAAACGTATTAGATTGCTTGCGGATGATTAACTGATAAGTTTCCTGTCCGGCAGCAAATGATTTTTCTGCCATCTTTAATTTAATCGTATACCTGAGCCATAAACAAATCACCATATAAAAAACCAACGGGGCAATGATGATATTGAGCTTAAAATAAATCACCGGTTTGATGCTGATGTAACCCAGTTTTTCTGACAACATCCGGAATATAATTAACTGGTCAGATGCCTCCGTGATATGAAAGCCTATCCACGGACATTATTTTTGGCAAAGTAGTATACCATTCATTATTTTATAATAAATAGTACTATGTTATAAATAGTACTATAAAAGTTTTACATTTGTTCAACTTCAAATGAACAGATATGAAAAACCTTTGTCTTACCTCGGCAATTTGTACCATCTTATTTTTAACTGGCTGGGCGCCGATAAAGGCACAGCAAAAATCTGCGGATATCGCATTAAAAACATATAGGGAAACGCCCGCCAAAATCAATGATTTGTTAAACACTAAACTTGAGGTACGCTTTGATTATCAAAAGCACTATTTGTATGGCAAGGAATGGGTTACCTTAAAGCCGCATTTCTACCCAACCGATACTTTACGCCTTGATGCCAAAGGAATGGATCTGAAAAACATTTCAATAGTTAAATCTGGTAAAAACATTCCGCTTAAATTTACTTATGACAGCCTCTCCGTGGCAGTTCAATTAGACAAGGTTTATCATAATAATGAAAATTATACTATTTACATCGATTATACGGCCAAACCAGATGAATTAAAAGCCTCCAGAAAGCATGGAAAAGGTTTATACTTTATTAACCCTGATGGCAAAATAAAAGACAAACCAATACAGATATGGACAGAGGGCGAGCCCGAAAGCTCATCGGCCTGGTTCCCAACTATTGATAAACCTAATCAAAAAACCACAAGCGAAATCAGCATGACCGTGCCCGCTGAATATATAACTTTATCAAATGGCAGGCTTGCATCTCAAAAAAACAACACTGATAATACGCGTACCGATACGTGGAAGATGGAATTACCCAATGCCCCATACTTGTTCATGATGGCCGTAGGCAATTTTAAGATCTATAAAGACAGCTGGCATGGCAAAGAAGTAAGTTATTATATTGAACCAAAGTATGCTCCTTATGCAAAAGATATATTTGGTTTTACGCCAGAGGCTATTGGTTTCTTTTCAAAAATTACCGGCATTGATTATCCATGGAACAAATACGCTCAGATAGCTGTGCGAGATTATGTAAGCGGTGCAATGGAAAATACCACGGCAATGGTGACAGGCGAGGGAGCACAAGCGACCAAACGTGAATTGATTGATCGGGTTCATCATGATTTTGGTGGCGTACATGAGTTATTTCATCAATGGTTTGGTGATTATGTAACTACCGAAAGCTGGAGTAACCTCACGCTAAATGAATCATTTGCCGACCTTGGAGAAATACTATGGGCCGAACACAAGTATGGGCAGGATGCCGCCGATGAGCACATTCAGGAAGGTTTACAGGGATATTTGGATAATCCTCAAAATGCAACAAAAAGCCTGGTTCGTTTCCATTATATTGATAAGCAGGATGTATTTGATGGAGTTACTTATCAAAAGGGTGGTCGCATACTGAATCTTTTACGGCATTATTTAGGTAACGACGCATTTTACAAGGGGTTGAATATTTATCTTAAAACAAATGCGCTAAAAAGCGCCGAAGCTCAGCAGCTACGCCTGGCCATGGAAGAAGCCAGCGGGCTCGATCTGAATTGGTTTTTTAACCAATGGTACTATGGCGCCGGCCACCCGGTAATGAGTATCGGTTACAAATGGGACGAAGCCAATAAAACCCAAACTGTTTACCTGCAACAAATCCAGGATGGACAAACATTTACACTACCTATGGCTATTGATATTTATGAGGGCGGTAAAAAGCAACGCCACCAGATTTGGATGCGCAAAAAAGCCGACACTTTGATTTTCCCCGCTGCTTCAAAACCCGATCTGGTAAACGTGGATGCCGAAAAGCTGTTACTCGGTAAAAAAAACGACGACAAAACCATCACTGAGTACACTTTTCAATACAGCAATGCACCTTTATACCTTGACCGCTATGAGGCTATTGATGCGGCAATAACGGGGCAGAAAAACCCGGTTGCGCAAAAGCTTCTTATAACGGCATTAAATGACAAGTATCACGGATTGCGGATGAAAGCGCTAAAAGGACTAAATATGGATAATGATACTATCCGTAATATGGCCTATCCGCTGATAGTTACCATTGCCCAAAAAGATGATAACAGCTTGTTACGTGCCCAGGCTATTGTACTTTTAGGTAAGTATAAGAAAGCTGCTGATACAGCATTATTCAAACAGGCTTTAAAAAGCGAGTCATACACGGTGCAGGGGGCAGCACTATGGTCACTAAACCAGGTAAACCCTCAGGAAGCTATGATATTGGCCCCTTTATATGAAAAGGATAATAAAGGCGATCTGACAGAAACTATTTATACAGTTTATACAGCCAATGCACGTGATGAAAAGTGGGAATACATTTATAAGTTTTATATGAGCCGTTTTGCCGAACAACGCTATAAGCTCACCGCCAAATTTGGCGACTATATTGGCAGAATAAAAAATACGGTTAATGCGCAACTGGGTATAAAAGAGATAAAAGCCCTGGGCATTGAATATAAAAAGTATGTCGGGTTAAAAATCATAGATATATTAACATCGGTAAAAACACATCGCATGGAACTAAATGATTCAGCCTCTGTAAAAGCGATTGATGAGGCTATCATAGACATTAATAAAGCTAAATAAGATGATTAAAATATATTTATTTACAAACCTTATCCTATGCAGACTAAGGCATAACCACCTGAAATACAATTTCAAACGTTTGTGTTGTGGTTCATTGCTGTAAACGCGGCTCTATTGAACGTTACCAGTAAAATCAGCAAGATTAGGTATCATTCACCTCCCCCATAAGTATTTGAAAATTATCAAATTACAGTACATCGCTATTCCCGATACCCTTATAGCTTATTAAAAACACGTTTTAGCAAGCCATTGGCAGCCACCACTGTTTTCAAAACATGATTTGGCTAATATCTCGCAAAAGCACATAAAATTATCTACTGGTTAAATTTTTATCAAACGTTTGCGTAACCTTTAAATAGTTGATTAACTACCCATTTCATAATTTAAGTTAAAATTAACCGACAAATTTTTAACAAACCTTTACATTATGAAAAAGAACCAATTACACTACCTGGTGTGCTGTATGCTGCTTGTGTTATTTTCCTGTAAAAAGGATGTGCAAAAAAGTTTAGCTGCCAACGGCACTCCCGATGCCGGTACACAATCACTCGGCGGCTCATCACTCCGGGTTTCCATGGGTGGCAATGCTTTTGTAACCACCCTGGCTTCGGGGGGCAATGAGGTGGTAACTTCTACCACTCTGGCCAATTGGACCAGCCCCAACAGTATTTTCTCGGCCTATTTCCGTTTAGGCAATACCGGTTCGCTGACCGTAAAAGTAAAAGCCAAGGTGGCATCGGGCAGCAGCGTCATAAAATTGACTATTAACGGTGTGCCCTTTAACGTATCCATGACCGGTTCGGCATTTACTACTTATGATGTAGGTACCGTGAATGTTACCAGCGCGGGCTATGTACGGGTAGATTTTCAGGGAGTAAGCAAAACCGGCGGGTACTATGCCGATGTATCCGACCTTATCATCAGCGGCCCGGTGGTTGCCTCCAATGTACAGTATGCCAATGACTCTACTAATTTTTACTGGTCGCGCAGGGGGCCATCGGTTCATTTGGGTTATACCGCCCCGGCCAATTCCCAATGGTTTTATAATGAGGTTACCGTACCCGTGGGGCAGGATCCGGTTGGCTCCTACTTTATGGCCAACGGCTTTAGTCAGGGCTATTTTGGCATGCAGGTAAATTCATCATCAGAGCGCCGCATCCTGTTTTCGGTATGGAACCCAACCGGGGGCACTACCACCAGTACCCGGGCGGGTGCAGGCGTAGTGGTACAAACCTTTAGCGGCGAAGGCGAAGGCGGCCAGGCTTACCTGGATTATAACTGGGTTGCCGGTACTACCTATAAATTTTTAACCGAAGCTGTGCCCGATGCAGCTGGCAACACCACCTTCTCCTCCTGGTTTTACGCGCCCGAGGTTGGTTCCTGGAAATTTATCACCTCATGGTTAAGGCCATCAACCAATACTTATTTAACCGGTTTGTACTCCTTTGTTGAAAATTTCACAGATACCAACGGCTACCTGGGCCGCAAGGGCAACTTTGGCAATCAATGGGTAAAAAGCTCAAGCGGCACCTGGACCGAACTCACCAGCGCCTATTTTGACGGCGACGCCACAGCCAATAACCAGCAGCGGATGGATTACGGTGGCGGTCTTTCGGGCGGCCAGTTCTATCTGCAAAACGGCGGTTTCTTTGCCAATTACGTAACGCTGAACCAAACGTTTACCCGCGCGGCAGGCGGCACACCACCAAGTATTAATTTTACAACGCTGCCATAGTTTTATACACTCAGGGATCCTTTGCGCGAGACCCTGAGGGGACATTGAAGCTGTCTGAATTTGATTCAGATTATTTATTTATCATGTAAAAATCATTGCCGTTGACTTTAGTCAACGGAATAATGAATGAAGGACAAAGGGCTTTAGCCAAAATACCGCTTGGATAATTGGGCTGAAGCCCTCCTTAATACTTCCTTTTACCGTTGACTAAAGTCAACGGTAATGAATAATCTTCGTTTTTAGACCGCTTTGGGGTTTATATAAGGCTTTGGAGATACTATCATAAAGGCCGCGCTGTTTTTGCAGCGGGGCCTTTATGATAGTAGTTCATTGCAAAATCAGCTGAAAGCTTTGAGCCTTCTGCTTTAAGTTTTTAGCTAATCATCATCGACATCCCAGGCAGCTAAATCACTTACGGGTTGGGGCAACCTGCCAGAGAGCCACTCTTTCATATCGTCGGGCGTAAAATCGGGGTCTTCGGTTTCAATGATCCAGGACAGGAATTCATCCGGTCCGCCGTTCATGTACGGCGCTGGCGAAACAGGGTAAAACACAGTGGGCAGCCGCTCATTAACCGATACGTAGTTAACCACATGGCCAATTTCCTGCACTACCTGCCAGGCATTGGGATGCCTGATATCGATATTAAACTTAACCCACCACAGGCCGTTTTCAAATATACCACTGCCAAAAACATCAACCGCCGGAATTTCCTGCAGATAGTTGATCAGTTCTGAAAAATTTTCGCCGCCCATACTCTCTATTTTTTTATAACGGTGATGTTATTGAATGAATAAGCAAAAGGGGCGTTCTTGTTTACCTGCACTTTGCTTAAAGCATAGGAGGTACCACATTCGCCTTTGTCTACCGAGAGCGTGCTGATCAGGGTATCTGTTTTTAAACCTTTAATTTTAATATAACATGTATCCAGGTTTCGGGCATAGGTAACCGGATATACAAAATGCCATCCGGTTGGCCATTCTTCTTTCAGCGGAGGCGAAACAGAATCTAATTTATTGGAGCTGTTTCTGAATACCACTTTAATATCGGTTAAGGCGTAACGAGCATTTGGCGCGAAGAAAAGATCTTGCCCACTGGTTTTATCAACCATCTGAAATTTAATGGCCTGTATGGCTAACAACGAAGCAGCTAAAGGTATGGGCGGACATCCCCTATTCTTTTCTTTATTTTTAGAGCAGGACACCACGGTTAACAAAAACAACAAACCGGCAATATATCGGCATAGGTTTTTCATAAACTAATTGGTTATAAAAGGGGTATTAAAAATCAGGGAATTATTTACATTACGTTAATGATACATCAATACGCTACACAGGATAGTTTATTTTATGAAGACACTTACCGAATAATGGATTTTTGTGACAGCCGTTTTGCGAGTAATCGTCCATCACATGACAGAAAAGATGAAAATGGTCAAAAGCAGGCTGTCACCCTCAGCTCCGTCGAAGGGTAGAGCGGAGAGGCCTGCCCACCATGCTTCGACGGGGCTCAGCATGACACCCTTTTAGACAAATATCTAATCAGTGGCTATTATCCTTATGCCGCTAATTATAGTGTATAACAACAGCCCGGTTTTTCTGATCAAAAAGAAAAAGCGGCCTATTTTTTAAGAAAAAAAATCAGGCTATAAACCAACCGTTCGGTATGGAGTGATTCCATAATCGGTTATTTGATACTTTTTAAAGTTTTCAAAACCGATCAAAATCCTATTGAAATTTGTTAAAATCGCTAAAGCCGATGATTTTGCATCAATTTTTAAGCATTTTTCACCCTTTTCTGAGTCGAAATTTGTTAAAATAAAAGGTTTAAAAAGTTTTACGGATTACTCCATCATCAATCTTCTGATGAGTTCGGCACTCTGTTTTTTGCCTTCTTCCAGTCGGTCGCCAAAAAATGCCTGCACCTCGTTGAAATGTTTTTTGTAGCCCTCCATATCGCCGTAACCAATGATAGACGACCATTCCCGCACCGCCGAATGGAATTCCAGATCATCGCCCCGGATGGCCTTGTCATACAGCGCTGTCTCGATAGATTCTTCCAGCAGATCCTCGTTCTTGAACAGGTATTCGGCAATGCCCAAACGCAGGCGGAAAGGCGGGGTTTGGCAAATAAGGTTATCATAAGGGTTTACGCCCAGGTGGTACCAGGCATCAACCATACTCAATATACTCAGGTGCGAATTGGGCTTTTGCTGCCCGGTTTTTTGCGACAGCGAAAACTCCCGCATTACGGCATCGTTCAGCATAATGGGTTTTCGGCTCTCGTGAAAAACGAAATCGCGACCGCGATACAGGCGCTCTCTGAAGGTTTTGGCCTCTTCCTTGATCATGAGTTTAAACAGCTCCGATTCCGACTCGGCATAGCGCTTAACCTGTTGCCTGGCATAAGGGTTCAGGATAGCCAGACCCGCGTATACGTGGGCCTTATAGCTGAATATGCGCAGCATGGTTAGTATCTTCACATTATCGATACCACCCACGTAGGAGTCGTTTTCCCAGGGGAAAAACCCTGCCGATTTCCACCCGGTGCCCATACTTTCAAAACCCACATGGGTTACGGCCTGGGTATCGGCTACAATTTTATCATGTTCGTGGTAATCGGCAATTTCAACAATATTGCTGCCGATTGCATTAAACAGATCGTACATACGCTGGTATGCGTCTGGCGTAGTGCGGTGAGGTATCAGGATAAGGGTTTGCCCTTCGGGTTCAAAACCGGGACCATGCATGCCATGAAAGGTAACTATTTGCACATCGGCAGGCAGGTATTTTTCAAACAGCGCTATTTCGGGATGCTTCACCGAAGTTTGACCGGCCACAATAGCGCCATACTTGGTGAGGGGGCCACATTCGGCAACTACCTGCTCCATTTTATCGGCCTCAACCGAATAAATGACCAGATCATTGGTACGGGCAACATCTTTGCCGCTATCCATTATGTTTATTTTGTATGGTGCCAGCTCTGCTTCAAGCTTGTCGCGATTTTCGGGTAAATCGCATCCGCTAACGGTGTAGCCTGCTTTTGCAAAAGCTTTGGCATACAGGCGCCCCATATCGCCCAAACCAATAATACCTATATTCATGCCGCTAATATAACCATGAGTAGCAAAATTACGTATGAAACCTTACATTAGCCCCTGCAAACCTTTGGGATATTATAAATAAAACCAATAAGTACCCTATTTTGTTAACATAGGATACCTAATTTTACATCTAATGAGCAAGCATTTTTTATTCAGTACCGGTATTTTGATAGTCGTTTTTTTCAGCAGTATCAACGTGGGATTTGCCCAGGATACCGTAAAAAAAACAGGTGTAGTAAAACCTGCTACCCAGAAACCGGCCAGTACTTTAAAACCTGCTGTTGTAAAACCTCCTGTACCTACCGCTACAGCTTATAAATATACACAGCCTAAAGCAGCCGCAGCCGACTCTGCATTGGAAAAAGATAAATCGCTTAATGGTCAGTATAAATACCTGATCAGCAAATTATACCATTACCAGGAACCACTGGCATCGGCCCTTTGGAAAAACATGCGCGATACATTGAATTCGGAAAGGCGCAAACTGGCCGAAGCACAATCAAAACTAGCGGCACAAACTAAAGATATCAATAGCCTTAAAACAGACGTAAGCACCAAGGATCAGACGCTTTCTGAATCAAATGCCAAGCGCGATGAAATAAACCTTCTGGGTATTTCGCTTACCAAATCATCATATAATTTATTGATGTGGGGGCTGGTTATTGCATTTGGTGTTATAGCCACCGTTGTTATTGCCCGCTCGGGCGCGCATAGCCGTGAAGCTAAATACCGCATAAAACTGTACGAGGAGCTTGATGAAGAGTACAAAGCCTACAAATCAAAAGCCAACGAAAAAGAAAAGAAACTGGCCCGCGAGCTGCAAACAGAACGCAATAAACTGGATGAACTGTTAGGCAGGGGATAGTTTTATTTGATTTGACAATCGCCCTAATTTGTCATCCTGAGGAACGAAGGATCTGCTTTAAGGCTTTGCATATCTTCCGCCGCCAATGTTGGTGTTGTCACCAACATTATACGTACTGGTTAATTACTCGTGCAGATTGTTGTTGGTGACAACACCAACAACGGCAGTAGGGTAGTTTATTTTAACCTAAGACCACTCTGTCATGTTGAACTTGTTTCAACATCCCACGGGCAAGGTTATACTTTGTATATTCTCTACTATACACATGGGATCCCGAAATAAATTCGGGATGACAATTTATTCTTTGTACTTTTTGCCCCATTATGAATAACAGCTCTCTTTTATCCCTCATTACCCAACTAAGATCAGTTGCCGATACAGGCCTTTTATACGCCAAAAACGAGTATGATATAGAACGCTATACCGAGCTAAGACACATCAGCACCCAGATGCTTGATGAGGTTTCGGGCTACGGGGAAGAAAGTATCAGCATATATTTTCCGCAAGCTATTGATTACCCGACAGCTAAGGTTGATATCAGGGGCATCCTGTTGTCGACCGATAACAAAATATTACTGGCTCGTGAAAGCACCGATGGTAAATGGTCGTTACCCGGTGGCTGGGGTGATATAGGCTACAGCCCGAAAGAAGTGATCGTTAAAGAATTCCAGGAAGAAACCGGGCTCGATGTGGTGCCAGAAAGGTTACTGGCTGTATTTGATAAAAAAATGCACCCTCACCCCCCACAACCTTTTTATGTATATAAAATGGTATTTTATTGCAAAGCCTTGTCATCAACCTTAAATAAAGGTTTCGATGTGCTCGATGTACAATATTTTGATATTAATCAGTTACCCGAGCTATCGGAAGACCGTATACTTAAAAGCCAGATAGAACTGCTCTATCAAAAAATAATATCAGGCGATACAGAAGTTTATGCAGACTGATATTTTCTGATGATTTTTATTAACTATGAGATAAACTTACGAAGTTTTAAAAGCTTCGTAAGTCCGCAAAAAATCGGTAAACTGCCAACTACCCACTGCAAAGCGCCTACTGCAATGTTTTACCGGTATTTGGCAAACTTGGCAACGTACGTTTATCTGCAGGCAAGGCCATAAACTTCTTATAAGAATCGTTGATATATACGGTGAGTGATTCGCCATTGTTATTTTTCAGGAAAGCATAAGTTGGGCGGTAAAGGGTCATGAAGTTTTCAAGATCCTGACCGCGTAAGGGCACCAGGCTCTCTACATAGGTAACATTAAATACCTCATCCACGTGGCGTTCTTCCTCTTCACGCTTAAAATACTTTTTCAGGCGGCGGGCATCACGGGCATCCTTACTAAACCATGATGATGGCGATAGCGGATAGACCTTGCTGCGGGTATAAACCTCGGGGTATTCTTTATGCGCATCAAACGAGGCCCTGGTTGAGGTGATATTAACCTGACGCAGAGAGATGGTTTTAGTTACCATTTCTACCCTTTTTGGCGAAAGATTAGTTACATACAAGGTATCAGATATATAGCCGGGAGAATCAAATATCAGCGTATGGCCGGTTTCGGTGTTTATTTGAAAATTACCTTTGTCGTCGGTAATGGTTATTTGTTTTTTGCTGTTATCGTCTCTTATAAAAACATTGGGCATCCGGTTGTTTTTACCGGCTTCGTACACAGTGCCCTTTAACACGCTTTGAGCGTTAACGGTACCCGTGATAAAAAGGGCGGAAAATATTATCAAGTATTTAGGTCTCATATGCAGATCAATTAAGCTGTAAATTAAACCTATTTTTTCCAATAATGGTTTTGCATTTAACACTTTTAAGCATGTTTTTACAATTAATGACAAAAATGTGAGTTGAGACTGACCAAAAGGCATAATTGAAAGATAGCGTCGAAATGTAAAGTGCTGGGATTAGTTTACCATGCTTTGATAGTACAAAAAGTGGGTTTACAGTGTAAACCCACTTTTTGACGAAAAATAATTTTAATTATCTCAATATCAATTATATATAAAAATGTAAACCATAAAATATGTAAACCATGTAAACCCACTTTTTGGATCATAAAAAAGCCGCTCCATAATGATCATGAAGCGGCTTGTAAAATTTATTATAGATATACTGTCCCGGTATCGGTTGGGTAATTAATACCTTGTTACTTTAAAATCAGATACACCACCAGTCATGTGGATGTATATTTTGTTTTTAGCGGCATCAAACCCTGGGGTTTCGTACCGGTTGTCATCTTTTTTATCAAAGCCATCAAAATCGCTTGATGACAAGCCTGAGTTGGTGCGGATGCTGCAGGCCGCGTCTTTTGGCACATTAATCTTTACTTCTGATACACCGGTTGCTACCTCAACATTGGTTGTTGCCAGCGGGCTACCCAGTTTCACATCAAATGATGCGGCGCCTCCCTTTAAAGTTAAGTTTTTTATTTTGAATTTGCTCAGGTCGAAATTAAGTTTTGTGGCACCGGTCTCAACATTAACATCCCATACCGGGTTAGGGTTCAATTTAATATCGGCCCGGTTGGCTTTGTCTTTATCTTCGTCGCTATCAATATGCCAACCCTTGTCATTGCGCAGGTGCAGGTTTATCACGTACATTGAATCGGTTTTGCTGGAAGTAAACTCATATTTGCTGCCATAAAACTCTTTGGTTTCGGCTTTAAAAAGCTGATTGGTGGTATCATTCAAAGTATAGGTAGTACCACCGCCGCTGATGTTTAAACGGGCCAGTTTAGCATCTGGTGCGTATTCTTTATTAAAAACACTACTGCCTGATACTTTAACCACACCATGGCCTACGCTGCTGGTGCTATCGCTGTCGTCGTCATCATCGTCGTCATTCTTATCATCATTATAACGAAAATTATAATGATTAGGCCAAAACCTGTAATTATCGAAATGCCCAAACATAAGCAAGCCGAAGCCCAGGATAACCACGCCTAATTTCAATACAGTGGCCCATATGGTGCGGTTACCCGCAAAAACAAGGTTAACACCACCCATGATCAAAAATATAGGCCAAAGGTGTAGTACATTCATCCAATGGAAGTCTATATACCCAAAGTTATTGAGCAAAAATATGGCCCCTATGCATACCAGGATAGCGCCCGGAACTAATCTATCGTTTCTCATTTTAGTAATTTTTATTTTGTGAAGCTGATATAACCCCTACGTTGATCTTTGCAGATCATAACGGTTTAATAACAAACTCCTGTTATACAGTTGGTGGATTATCTTTTAAGCCATCGTTTTCCGGAGCGGCATGATCTTCTTTATTCAAAGTATCATCCTTTACCTCCTCCTGGGTTCCGGTGCCGGTTGGGTTATAATCATCTTCCCAGGGTTTCTTTTTGTTGCCAGATGCCATCAGGGCTAAGCCTCCTCCTACTAAAACTACCGGCCATAATTTACCAAAATGCCAAAATCTGAACAGGTGTAACTCATGCAACAGAAATGATGCACCTATAAATATCAATATTACACCGATAATAAGCGCCGGTGTTTTTGAACCCGTTTTTTTGGGTGGTACACCAAATGGCATATCCTGTTGAGGAGGTACGCCCGCGGCAAACGGATTGTAAGGGTCCTGCGGAGGTACACGGTAATCAACCCCAGGGTTAAAGTATTGCTGATATTTTTTTGGCAGTACTATCCATAAAACAATGTAAACCATTAAGCCTGTACCCATGAATATAAAGGTAAGCAGGAACAGGGCCCGTACTATAGCTATATCGAGATCAAAATAATCGGCTAAGCCCGCGCAAACACCGCCAATTACCTTCCGGCGTTCATCGCGATAAAGTTTCTTTTCCATAATTTATTAATAATAGTGATTTTATAATTCAAATGTGCAAACAACAAATGTTTTACAGTAATACTATTAGGTAAACACAGTCAAACTCTCGGTAAAGCACCTAAAAACACCGATGAAATTCGTTGATCGGTAGTTCATAGTTGATGGTTCATGGATCATAGTTTTTGGCGTGTAGATAAACTTAGGCCGTTTTCCATAACCTATTTCCATCCACTATGATCCATGAACCATGAACTACCAACTAAAACTTACAACTGACCAGGTGCAGGCTTAATGATCATTTCATCAACATTAGCGCCGTGGCTCATACGGTATATATTGATAATGGCTGAAGCGATATCCTGGGGTAATACCATGGTATCTTTATCAACCACCTCGTTTTTCCATGAATCCGTTAATGTCGATCCCGGAATTATCGCGGTTACCTTTACACCATGCTCCTGCATCTCCAAACGCATTACTTTGGTGAGGCCCAACAGCGCGTATTTGGTTAAACTGTACGTACCAGCCTGCGGAAAAGGATTTAACGAGGCTACCGAACAAATATTAAAAAAATGTCCTTTTTGCGCAGCTATCATGGTTTTACCGAAATAACGGTACAGCTCATAGGTGGGCATCAGGTTTGTATGCAGTTGTTTTTCAAAGTCACCCTCGGCTTCATCCAATATGCTGCCGGGTGCAAACATGCCCAGGCTGTTTACCACCACATCAATAAATCCTAATTCCTGTTGCGCGCCGGCAGCAAATTGGAGTAATTCAGCTTTCTTACTGCCATCGGTAACCTGGGCAAAAACTTTGATAGATGGGTTGATGGCCAGCAGTTCATCCTTAAATTTTAATAATTCTTGCTCATTGCGAGAACAAATTGCCACGTTCAATCCTTCATTAGCAAATGAAATAGAAATGGCACGGCCCATGCCTTTTGTTGAACCGGTGATAAGCGCATTCTTCATGATGATGATAATAATATATTTAAATAAGTGTTCTTTTAAAACGCCCCGGAAATATGGGACATATTTTTTTGATTAGGCCTGAAGCTTTATGGGCCGAATTTACGTAAGCGATAGTTGATAGCTTATAAAATTGCATATTTAAATTAATTCAATAGGCACAAGCGGTAAAGCTTAATGTAAAAAACGTATTTTTAACCGATTTTTATAAAAACAAATGTTCCATAGTTTAGGAAAATACATTCTTCTGCTGCGTTTAGCTTTCAGAAAGCCCGAAAAGTTTAGTGTTTATTGGAGCGAGGTAATGCGTGAAATGGTTTCGGTGGGTATAGGCTCACTGGGCATCATCGCTATTATTTCGGTGTTTATCGGCGCGGTGGCCACTATTCAAACCGCATTCCAGCTGGTGAGCGACTTTATTCCTAAAACCATCGTAGGCGGTATCACCCGCGATTCAACCATCCTGGAGTTTAGTCCGACTATCTCGGCGCTGGTATTAGCAGGCCGGGTGGGCTCCAGTATGGCCTCGCAAATTGGCACCATGCGCGTAACCGAACAGATAGACGCGCTGGAGATCATGGGCGTAAATGCACCGGGCTATTTGATATCGCCAAAGATCATTGCCGGGGTGTCTATGATTCCCCTATTGGTCATTGTATCGGTAATTTTAGGCTTAACCGGTGGCTATATCGCCTGCGCGGCCTCAAACGATGTATCAACAGCCGATTATGTAACCGGCTTAACGGATGGTTTTAATCCGCTTATTGTTACCGTTTGCGCGGTTAAAGCTATATTTTTTGGATTCATCATTACCTCTATTTGCTCTTACCAGGGGTTTTATACCGATGGCGGTTCGCTTGAAGTTGGCCAGTCGGCTACCCGTGGTGTTGTTTGGAGCTGTATTATGATCTTATTTGTGGATCTTATTATTTCACGCCTGCTACTATGATCGAAATTAAAGATATCTACAAAACATTTGGCGAGAACGAAGTACTAAAAGGTATAACCGCGACTTTTCAACCAGGTAAAAACAACCTCATCATTGGAGGCTCAGGATCAGGAAAAACCACTTTGCTGAAATGTATTGTTGGCCTGCATGACCCTACCAAGGGCGACGTGATATTTGACGGCGAGAATTTTACCGATATGGATTTTGAGCAACGTGTACCTATCCGTACCAAAATCGGGATGCTTTTTCAAAATTCGGCATTATTTGACTCCATGACCGTGGAAGAGAATATCATGTTCCCGCTGAATCTTTTTACCAATCAATCAAAAGCCGAAAAACTCGATCGCGCCAATTTTTGCCTCGAAAGAGTTAATTTAACCGGCAAGAATAAATTATACCCGTCTGAACTTTCGGGTGGTATGAAGAAACGTGTAGGTATTGCCCGTGCCATATCCATGCAGCCAAAATATTTGTTTGTGGACGAACCCAACTCGGGCCTCGATCCTAAAACATCCATCCTGATAGATGAGCTGATCAACGAGCTGACCGAGGAATATGAAATAACAACAGTGATTGTTACCCACGATATGAACTCTGTAATGGGAATTGGCGATCACATCATATTTTTACACCAGGGTAAAAAATGGTGGGAAGGTAGCAACAAAGAAATAGCCCACACCGATAACCAGGAACTGAACGATTTTGTATTCGCCAGTAAATTCATGCAGGCTGCAAAAGCTAAGCTCTGATCCGGCTGAATTATTATTTTCGCGAGTGATATACAAAAACTAAAGCCTGATCAAATATTTGATCAGGCTTTAGTTTTTGTAATTGATTACCAATAAACCTGTTTCCAGGTAAGGCGTTTATAGATCAGGGACAAGCACAGGTGTATCCCGGTGCAAAGCTAATCCAGCTACCCGTGGTGCAATGAGCGTCGCAATTACCTGTACAGGTTGATATTTCTCGTACCGTTGCTCCATTTACATTACATAATACCCATACCTGATCAGGGCCAATACCGCCCGTTACATTTTTCATTTCTGCTCTCGAAAGAGATTTTCCAAATTCTGTTTTCATGTTTTTTTGGTTTCGTTAATAGTTTTTAATCGTTCTCTTCATATGATTAGATTCTAAATATAATTATTATTTACTAATTATTATATATCAATCGATCGGCCTTATTAGGCCTTGATACCAGCTATTCAATACCAAAAAAGAATAGTAAATTTGCGCTTTGTATTAAAGACACCGTTAGTCTTGATACCTGATACTCATTACTTGATACTAAATAGATGATCCAACTATTAACCCCCACGCACTGGAAAGATTACGAACTGATTGATTGCGGCGATTTTGAAAAGCTGGAGCGCTTTGGGAATATTGTACTGATACGCCCCGAACCACAAGCAGTTTGGAGCAAACAACTGCCGGCCTCTGAATGGCAGCGCCTGCACCATATCAAATTCAAGGGACGCTCAGCAACCGCGGGCGACTGGATCAAAAAAGACCCGAAAACGCCCGATCGCTGGCATATTGAATACAAAAACAAAGATGCGGCCATCAAATTCCGTTTGGGTTTAACCTCCTTTAAACACCTGGGTATTTTTCCGGAGCAGGCTGTTAACTGGGATTATATCACCCAAAACATTAAAAAATTTAAAACACCACAGCCTAAAGTACTTAACCTTTTTGCCTATACCGGCGGCGCATCGTTAATTGCGCAGGCAGCCGGTGCCGATACCACGCACGTAGATTCGATAAAACAAGTGGTAACCTGGGCCAATGAAAACCAGGAGATCTCGGGTCTGAACAATATTCGTTGGGTAGTTGAGGATGCACTGAAGTTTGTAAAGCGCGAGCTCAAACGCGGTAAAAAATATAACGGTATCATCCTGGATCCCCCGGCATACGGCAATGGCCCCAACGGCGAAAAATGGAAACTGGAAGATAATATCAACGAAATGATGGCCGATGTGATCCAATTACTTGATCCCGAAGAGCATTTTCTTATTCTGAATACTTATTCGTTGGGTTTTTCATCTGTTATTATCGAAAACCTCATCAAAAGCGCCTTCCCGAAAGTGCAAAACCTGGAGATTGGCGAGCTTTATCTACAGGCTACCGCTGGATCAAAACTGCCGCTTGGTGTTTTTGGAAAATTCTTTAAAACACGTTCATAATTACGATGATCAAAAAACTGCTGTATACCGCATGCCTGATCTTAATATCCACAGGTTGTTTTGCACAGCAGCATTTTGACATCATTCTTAAAAACGGAAAGATCATTGACGGTGCCGGCAATCCCTGGTTTTATGGTGATGTGGGTATTAATAAGGATAAGATAGTAAGCATTGGCGATCTGTCCAAAAGCAATGCGGGTAAAACCATTGATGCCACCGGCCTCATCATTGCTCCTGGCTTTATCGATGTACATACCCATATTGAAGGCGACGAAAAGAAAACCCCGACTGCCGATAATTTTATTTACGATGGTGTAACCACTGTGATCACTGGGAATTGCGGCACTTCCAACATCGATATTAAAAAATATTTTCAGTTTTTAGATAACCTGAAGCTATCTGTAAATGTAGCCTCGCTGATAGGCCACAATGATGTACGCGAAGCCGTTTTAGGCAAAGCGGCCATCACACCCAACGATGCACAGTTGCAAAAAATGCAGGCCATTGTGGAGCAAGCCATGCGCGATGGTGCGGTGGGATTTTCTACCGGACTAATTTATACACCGGGCTTATATTCAAAAACACCCGAAGTTGTTGCCCTGGCAAAAGCAGCGGCCAAATATCATGGCGTTTACACTTCGCACATGCGCAATGAATCGGATAAGATATTTGATGCCATTGCCGAAGCTATTGATATTGGCCGGCAAGCCAATATGCCGGTAGAGATCTCCCATTTCAAGGTTGGCCTGCCCAACTGGAACCGCTCCAACGAAATGATAACCATGATCGAAAAAGCTCGACAGGAAGGTTTGGATGTAACCGTTGATCAATACCCATACACAGCCAGCAGCACCACCCTGGATGTATTATTGCCAGACTGGCTGCAGGATGGCGGCCATGACTCGGTATTAAAACGCCTGAATAACCCACTGATCCACCAAAAGGTTGTGGCCGAGATGATAACGGGTATGAAAAGGCGCACCCGCGAACATTTTGATTACGCCGTGGTTGCCCATTGTGATGGAGATCCATCTATCAACGGCAAAAACATTATGCAGATCAATATCGACAAAGGTCGTCCATCAACTATCCCTGATGAGATTGAAACCATTTTAGATATTACCAAAATAGGCAGCGCATCCATGGTATTTCATGGCTTAAACGAAGCCGATGTGGAGAATATCCTCCGTTATCCGCTAACCATGGTAGCTTCAGATTCGGGCATCCGTTTATTTGGTTCGGGTGTACCGCATCCGCGTGGTTATGGCAGCAATGCCCGGGTGCTGGCTTATTATGTACGCGAAAAAAATGTGATCAGGCTGGAGGATGCTATCCGAAAAATGACCTCCTTACCTGCACAAAAATTCCATTTAACCAATCGTGGCTTGTTGCAGCCCGGTATGTTTGCAGATATTGTTATCTTTGACGCCGGTACGGTCAAAGACCAATCAACGTTTGAACATCCCCACGCCTATTCAACTGGTTTTAAGTATGTTTTAGTGAATGGAAACATCACTGTTGATAATTTTAAGCATACAGGCACCAGAAAAGGTGTTATTTTGCACGGCCCCGGATATCAGCAGAAATAATTAGTAATTAACCAGTTAAAAGAGTTTAAAAACCGGCACATCAAATACGCAAAAATCTCACCTTTATAATAATGAAACATTTTTTCCTTTACGCCTCGGCGCTTTTATTAACAATTACCCTGCTAACCAATTGCAAACAAAGCGGCAACACCAGCAAGCCGGGCGCTAAACAAACAGCAACCAAGGCAGACTCTGCCAAAGGCGAAACAGCGGACACACTGAGTGTGCTAAAGTCAAGCTATCCTCCTTTGGATAAAAAGCTTTATGATTCGCTGTTAAAATTTAACGCCCATGGCGATACCACCGGCAGATGGCCGGTTAAAAACACGCCGTATCCACTAAACGGCGCTATTTTGCCATTTAAACGTGTGGTTGCTTTTTATGGTAATCTGTACTCCAAAAAAATGGGCATCCTGGGTGAATTACCTCCAAATGAGATGCTGGCTAAATTAAAAGGCGAGGTAAAACACTGGGAAAAAGCCGATCCAAAAACACCGGTACAGCCAGCACTGCATTATATTGCCGTAGTGGCTCAGGGCGATGGCGGTAAAGACGGTAAATTCCGTTACCGCATGCCATTTAAGCAAATTGACAGTGTTTTATCATTGGCTAAAAAAGCACATGCTATTGTATTTTTAGATGTGCAGGTAGCTTTAAGTAACATACATGCAGAATTACCCCTGCTTGAAAAATATTTAGCCATGCCACAAGTACATTTCGGCATGGACCCTGAGTTTTCTATGAAAGATGGCACTCATCCAGGCAGAAAAATTGGTACTTATGATGCAGAGGACGTGAACTATGTATCAGGTTATTTAGCCGGTCTGGTTAAAAAGTATAACCTGCCTCCCAAAATTTTAGTGGTACACCGCTTTACTAAAAAGATGTTGACCAACTATAAAAACATTAAACTACGCAAGGAAGTTCAGGTGGTAATGGATATGGACGGCTGGGGCGAGCCAGATCTTAAAACAGGCACTTACCGTTACTTTATTAACCAGGAACCGGTACAGTTTACAGGCTTTAAACTGTTTTATAAAAACGATATCAAAAAAGCACCTCACCACATGTTAACGCCTGAGGAGGTTTTATCAAGATACAAACCATACCCTATTTACATCCAGTACCAATAGTGTAAGTCGGAAGTCTTTAGATAAAAGTCTTAAGTCAATTAATATTTATATTTTTTGACTTAAGACTTTTTTATTTTAGACTTTTGGCTTGGGACTCAGAACTTATGACTATGATTAAATGGGGAATAATAGGTTGCGGGCGTATTGCCCACCGGTTTATGCAGGGCCTTCAGGAAGTAGCGGATACCCAGCTGGTGGCTTCCTGGTCAAGAACACCATCCACTGTTAATGCCTTTGCAGAACAATACGGTGGTATTGCCTGCGCCAATGTTGATGAATTATTAGCCAGCGATATCGATGCGGTATATATTGCCACCCTACCTGATAGTCATGCTGCTTATAGCATTACCGCACTAAAAGCCGGAAAACATGTGCTTTGTGAAAAACCGGTTACCGTTAACCTGGCCGAATTGGAGCAACTGCTTGCTGTAGCCCATGAATGTAAGTTACTTTTTATGGAAGGCATGAAACCGGCCTTCTATCCTTTATACCTGCGTTTAAAAGAATACCTTACCCACGATCCTATTGGCCCCGCGGGTTATGTACGCGCGGGATCATCAGTCGCTGATCTTTCTGCCGACCATCCTAATTTTAGTTTGGAGCTTGCTGGTGGTGGACTGATGCAGATAGGTGTATACGAAGCTTTTTTAGCGATAGACTGGCTCGGCGAATTACAGGATGTACAAGCCATGGGGCGCTTTGGCAGCACCGGGGTAGATATGTTCACCATATTTCAAACGCAGCACGCGGGTGGGTATTCGCAACTATATGCCGGATTTGATCTGCATGGAAAAGGCGACGCGCTGATTGCCGGACCGTTGGGCCATATCACCATCCACAAAAACTGGTGGAACCCTGCCCGCGCCACTATTGATTACCTGGATGGCCGGGTTGTTGAACTGCATGAGCCGTTTATCTCGGGTGGTCTTAATTATGAAATAGCCCATTTTTGTGACCTGATCAAAACAGGTAAAACAGAAAGCCCTGTCATCAGCCACCAAATGTCAAAACAAATGATCGACGTGATTGACAGGGCCCGTGCGCAGATCGGTTTAAAGTTTCCATCTGAGCAATAATTTTATTCATTTCATTTTCGTAGAAACACATTACATGTGTCTCCTGAACCGTTACAATTTATTAGAATTCAAAACCGGATTTTGGCTGGCATTTACCTGGTAAGTGTAAATAACGTTGTCATTATCAACCTCCACTATGCGGTATCCTTTATAATCGGTACCCCAGTTACCCCCAATGTGCGAATCAAAAAAGTGCGGGAATTTATTGCCGGTGTAACGAATGCCATCAAGCAAATGATCGTGCCCGTGAAAAGTGGCCTTTACATTAGGGTAGCCATGCAGCAATTCCATAGTTTCGGGGCAATCCACAAAAAAATCATCTTTTTGCCATTTGAACGGAGCGATGTGCAATATCACAAACACGATTTTCTTATCCTTGAATTTCTCCAGTGAAGCCTTGATAAATGTATTATCGGGGCAAACATAGGTTCCTTTTGTATCCGCAGTATTGGCCAGTACAAAAGCTATATCGCCAAACTCTACAGTATACTTATCCTCATACCCAAAATTCTTTTGCCACAGGGCCGCATCTGCAAAATCATGATTACCGGGAATTGTATGATAAGGCATATTGAACTTATCCAGGTATTGAGTCTTTATCTCGGGCAACAGATCTGGGCGGTTATGCACCAGGTCGCCATTGACAATTACCATATCGAGATGATTTTTAGCATGATCGGCATTGATCCATTTAACCATGTTGCCGGTATTCAGCGCGTAATCGGTATCCGGCTGTCCGTAATGGATATCAGATGCAAGGGCAAAACGTAGTTTAAGTCTGCCTTTATTTTGGCGGTTATATTCATTATTAACGTTTGCAAAAGTATTAACAGCAGGTAGTAATGTTAAGGCTGCTATACCGGCCAATCCGGTACCAATAAAATCTCTGCGGGTACTCATGGTTGTTTTTTTAGTAAAAATACGGTACAGGTGTTAAGTTAGAATTAAGGATGGAGAGTGAATAGAAATAAATACCATTTAACCTACTCTATTGCGAAAAAGGAAGTAGTCCCGTCACTTATCATTTTCGCTTTTTAAGAAGTGCCCTCATTCAACAAGGCCTGCCGAAAATATTCCTGGGCCGTATTATAAATAATTTTATTATAACCAGCAACTCTCCTAACTTCAATAGTGATATTCTTACTATCGTCTCCCATTTCAAATGACAGGTATTTTGATCTTCGATACTCCCCCCACGAGACCTCTATTACATCTTTCCAATATATCGTTTCACCCGTCATATAAATCGTTACCTTCTCTTCATCAAACTCAAGTGCTACTTCGCCTTTGAAAACAGAAATAATATGCTTTAAAAGAGCTAAAACAAATACAACTGTGAAGAATAAAAGCCCAAATACAACTATTACCCAAGGCTTAAATTCGTTAGCTAATATCCCCATGGAAAGTAACACACCAATAATGAGAACGAAAAAGATCATACCCAACCACGCAAAACCTTTACTATACTTAAATGTCGTTATTCCCATAGACAATATTCTCTTTCAAATATAATAACATAACAAGCCAACTTGTAAGTATTCTATGAGGGCACAGACGACGGGGAGAGAGAGTAGTAGCAGAGTTACCTCAACCCCCTCCCTTTTAAATATTTCACCAATGCCGCCGGGTGATCGGTTTGTAAACCAGATAATCCCGTCGCCAGGGCCTTGTCCCAATCGGCGGGGCCTTCGCCAGCACTTTGAATATCAGGCCAAACGGGTATATGTTTACTTTCGGCCAGTTTTACCATATCTGCGTTGTACTGTTTGTAACTACCATCTAATATATCGGGCTGGTATTTGGAGATAAAATCCGCCATCCCGGTAACCGTTTTAACACTATCGGGCAAGCTCAGCATCAGAGGCATTTTTGGAGCAGCTTTGCGCCAGCCGGTAAATTGGGGAGCGCTGTTGATGTACACCAGTACTTGTTTCTCCATTCCGTACTGCCTGATCATCTGATAGGCAATAGCAGGATCAGCAGCTTTAAAATCAAGATAAATATTGATCTTGTTTTTGCAGACCTGCAATATCTGTTTAAATGTAGGGATGCGGTAAATTTCTGTTGATGTGATGTCTTTACTTTTTACCTGGAGCAGTTCAAGCTCTGCCAGTGTCAGGTCTTTAATTTGCCCTTGTCCGTTGGTCATCCGGTTTACACTACCATCATGCATGCTTACCAGTTCGCCATCTTTGGTTGTCCGCAGATCTATCTCTACATAATCCGCCTCGTTTTTGATGGCTTCGCGGTAGGCTTCCAGAGTGTTTTCCGGATAGATCACATGATCGCCACGGTGTGCGGCAACTATGAATTTGTGTTTTGATACCGGTGCGGGATTGGGTTGCCAGTTGTCACTTGCAGTTATTGAAAGCAACACTGTTATTAATATGGGTAAACGCATTTTCTATGATAGTAATAGTGAAGAATTATTTACCAAAAACATTATCTACAGCATCACCGACCTCATGCCCTGCCGAAGCTTTAAAATCAAAGCCCAGCAGTTTCGCAATGGTTTGAGCCAGTTGTTTATGATAAGTTGTCGTAGGTAATTTCATTTCGCCACCAGCCGGAGTATCTGGCCCTAAAACAGCAAACCAGGTTTGTTCAGAATTCGGGGTTTCTTTACCATGATCGCGCCATTTGGTTAATGGCACATCTCCCCTGCCATGATCACAGGTAATAATGAGCGTAGTTTTATTTTTATAAGCCGGATCGGTTTGTACAAAATCCCATAACTGCCTGATATAATCATCTTCCTGGTGGGTGCGGTCAAGGTAATATTTATAGTTACCGGCATGGGCCATATCATCCGGTTCGTCAAAGGCCACATATAAAGCACGTGGTTTAAACTGCTGCATATAGGTTTTGGCAAACTCGAAGGTTAAAAAATCTATCCGGGTGGAATCGCCAAGGAAATGCGGTACTTCATTCAGCATCTCGTTAAGGTGTTTCAAACGATCATTGATACCCGGAACATTTACAGGCATATAGCCCGAATTGTTCAGGATGCCTGAACGTTGAGTGTTCAGTATTTGCGTAAACCGCTCCCACGATGAAAAAGCGGCAACCTTACCTTGAAATCCCTTTTGTTTATTTAAAAACTCCAGCACATTCATGTTTGGATTGGTGATACCTTCGTTGGTATTCATCCGGGGATCGGGAAAACCGGTAAATATTTCGTTATAGCCCGGGTACGAAAAATGGTATGGGTTGGCCACCTCATCTTTACTGCCTATATCGCGGTTGCCATATAACTGGCCCTGCTGTACAATGGCCGACCAGAAAAACGGCATCAACAGTTTACGGCGGTCATCGGTGTTTGCTGTCCAGAAGTTTTTACGAACTGCATCCTTCTCATTAGTTTCCTTCGAATTGATCAAAGCCGAATCCGCACCGCGAAAAACCTCCTGCCAGCGTAAACCATCAATAGTCACAATGATCACATTTTCTGTTTTATGCTGCTGGGCAAATAGCGCCGAGATAGAGCCGGCAAGTAGTATTGTTAAAATTATTCTTTTCATGGGTTTTTATTTAATTCAACAAAGGCCCCCTGGTATACCGGGGGGCCTTTGTTATTAATTATTAATATTCATGGTTTATTTCAATATCCACATAGTTCCGTTGATATCATCGCTGCCTCCATATTGGCTGCTTAATGCTTTATTATAATTAGCTGCATTAACTGTTCTTTCTGATGTTGGATACTCAAAACGTAGCGGTATACGGGTACTGTTACCTGTACCTGGACCTACTGTAAATGTAGGCACACCTGTACGGCGATAAGTGAAGTATGATTCCAAGCCCGAATGACGGAACAAGGCAAGATACTTTTGTTGTAATATTTGCTTGTAACCTGTTGCCCCGCCTGCATATTTAACTAAAGGCTGTGCATAATAGGTATCCCAGTTTACACTAACCTGATAAGTGTTATAACTGGTTGGGTCCGTTACACCTTTAGAGTTAGTTGTAGGATGGTAAAAATAGGCTGTGAATGCGCCGGTACCCGTAGGTATGGTATAAGAATCAAATGAAGCCTGTATGCCTTTTTTGTAATAAGCTTCGGCATCGCCTGATGCCCAGCCCAGGTTAATACCTTCGGCAATATTAAACATCAGTTCTGGATAACCAATTTGGATGCTTGGTTCGCCGGTATAGGTTGAATAAAAATGCTTACGATTTAAAAATGAGTAACGTTGCAGGGTAGCGTTGTTATACATTACACCAAGGTCAAGACCAGCATCGGCGCCAACAAATGAAGCAAAATCAGTTGGGCTTTGTTTTAATGTATCAACCAGGTAGCGTGAAGGCTCGGCAGTAACAAATACACGTGGGTCTTTAAACTGGGTAAGCAGGCTAACATAAGTTGCCGACATGTTTTGCCTTGAACCGTTTTGTCCAAAATTGTTTGGATTTTGCGGATAGTAGTTACTTGGCGAAACAAATATATACTGCAGGTTATCAGATGCATTATTCATTAATGGATATTTGGTAGCATTGCCTATAATAGCTGCAAACTGCGATTTCACATCAATATCGGCAGTTTTTTTACTTAAGGCCAATAATAATCTTACGTGGAAAGCATTAACCGTTTTTTGCCATTTGGAAAGATCATTGTTAAAGTATATATCGTTGGTTAAACTTGAGCCAGCGCCCGAGCCAGCAATAGTTGGATCATTAATTAACTGGGTAAGGTCGGCATTCGCGCTCTCCAGCCATGCCAATGATTGTGTCATTACCGTTTTCTGTGAGTCATAAGCAGGTGTAAGATTATCCAGGCCTTTTATGGCCTCAGTCATCGGGATATCACCTTCTTCCAAACTCATCTTGCTAAAGAAATAAGCTCTGAAAAATTTACCTAGTGCCTCGTATGGATTAACCGCGCCACCACCTGTAGCGGTTGCCTGTTTTTCCATATCCAACACGTTTTTAATGGTGCTGTAATAATTGTCGCCACCACTGGCAAAGCCATCATAACGGTTGTTGCCATAATAATCATAGTTGTATATGTAATACTGGCAATAGATCTCATTACTGGTTTGCGGCAGATCGGCCATTCTGTTTAATATACCATTAAACAACAGCGAGGCAGGTACCGTACTTGGAACGTTGTTATTTTTGGTCAGATCTTCAAAGCTCTTTTTACAGCCCGTTACCGCCAATACCATAAATACAGGCAGTAAGTAATTGATAAATATCTTTTTCATCATTATTTAATTTTTAAATTAGAATGATACATTTAAGTTAACACCATAGCTACGTACCGTTGGCGACTGTAAAACAGTGCTTGAAGTAGCGTAGTTATATTGATCTAAATCCACATCCTTAAAGCGTTTGTCACCATAGAAATACAATAAGTTACGACCATAAACCGATACTGATGCTTTTCTGATGAATGATTTATCCAGCCATGCTTTCGGGAAATCATAACCCAGCGTTACTTCGCGCAGTTTAGAGAATGTTTTGCTCATGAGGTTTGACTCATCAACATTGTAGTATTTACTCACGTAATCCTGCACCAACGCAGTTTGTTTGTTTGGTGAGTATTGCAGCGCGCCGTAATTGGTTATTTTGCCGGTTGTTGGATCATAATTGATGGAAGCTCCGTTTGATACAGTTACACCTTCACCTACATAACTGCCATTATAGTCTTTTTTACCAAAGTTTTGCCAGTCTTTATAACGAGCATCACCCAGGGCGCCCGTAGCTGTTTCAATGTTTGAACCACCACGCATGGTTTTATTGTGCATGTAATCAATAATTACACCACCAACAGATCCGTCAAATTGGAAACCCAGGTTAAAGTTTTTGTAGCGCACTTTATTGGCAACACTCCACTGGTATTTGGCATTTTCATTACCCAAGTATTGAGGAACCGGTAAAGCCAATGGTTTCCCTGCAGCATCATTGATGATCTGACCTTGAGGGGTCCTGGCGAAGGCCGTACCATATAATTTATCGGTACGATCACCTTGTTTAAAGAACTGTTGATAGGTGTTTTGTCCCGGAGGCAACTCTTCATAAACATCTTTAAAGGTTGATACGTTAACCAAAACATTCCAGGTAAAACCACCCAGGTTTTTAATCGGCGTACCTTCTATTGAAGCTTCATAACCGGTTTTCTTGGTTTTTAAGGCATTCAGGTATAAAGTAGTATAACCGGTAGCGGTTGATATACTATTGGCCAATATCTGCGGACCATCAATGTATTGGAACGCGGTAGCAGAAAGGCCTAAACGATTTTGCAAGAATTTAATATCGAAACCTTCCTCGTAATTAACACGGGTTGATGTTTTGATGCCTGGCTGATAAAGGAAATCTGAAGCCGAAGCAGCAGGCTGACTGTTATATGGTTTACTGGTTAAGTAAAATGGATTAAGCTGATAGCTTGGACCGTTGTATGGTGAGTTATATGTGCTGCCATAACCCAGTGGATTCAAAAATAAAGGATTTGAACCTGGGCTGTTGGTAGTAGTTTGCCCCCCATATACCGAAATAGCATTGAAAGGAGCGGGACCGATAGTTGGGCTCGAAGCATCGGATTTAACGGTTGAATAAGAGGCCCTTGCTTTTAAGAAAGAAATAACCTCTGGCAGTTTAATATAATCAGAGATTACCGTAGCGGCCGATATACTTGGATAATAATAGGTAGTTACATTTTGAAATGCTGATGATTTATCAACACGACCGGTGCTTGATAAGGTAGCATATTTACCAAATGTAGCATCCAATGAATAATAACCGCTTAATACACGTTCTTCTGAACTAAAGGCGGTTGATTGTACGGCGTTTCTGGAGTTGGCGAAGGTATAAACCTCTGGCACGTTCAAATAATCGGTTGATGTCCAGCTGGAATTATAGTTGAAGCTGCGTAAGTTTGAACCTACCACACCCGATAAGTTCAGGAATTTTTTAACGGTGTAGTTATAGTTCAACATCAACTCTGTATTGTTGTCAAACAGGTTGCGGCGGTCCTCGCGATAATCGCCCTGGTTACCTTCGCGACCGTAAGGGTGGGCCGAGAATGGCAGATCCTCTGTGCGTAAGATGTTATAGGTATCGATCTGTGAACGTAAAGTAACATTCAAATTATCATTAACCTTAAAATTCCCAGACAAATATCCGTAGATGTCATTTTTATAGTGACCTCTTGTCCATTTTTCGGTTAACAACCAGGGGTTGTGGTAACGGGTGTATTCGGCAAATACCGATTGAACACCTTCTTTACCTGGCTGCCAGATAGCTTTGATATCAGGTGCATTCACATTCCAGTCGGCGCCAGTCCAAACGGCAATGTTATAAATGATACTGTTCGGGCCGTATTGAACGTCTGGGAAGTTATCAGTTGATTGTCTGTTGAAATCAACGTTGGCTTCAAATTTCCAACGGCTGGTAGGGGTAAATGAAGCGTAGAAGTTAGCATTGGCTATATCCAGGTATTGTGCCGGGATGTAGCTGGTTTGGTGCTGTTGTGAAACCGAGAAACGGGTTACGTAAGTATCACCCACAGAACCTAATGAAATGTTATTGTTGGTTTGGTAACCTGTTTTCAAAAAGTTTTTCAGGTTATCTTTACCACGGGCCACCCATGGGGTTCCCTGGCGTACACCATTAACAACAGGGCTGTCATACTGAGGTATTAACTGACCGGCAAAATACGGCCCCCAAACGTCATAATCGCTATCCACACCACCTGGTGCACCGCCTTTACCGTCAACGAAGGTATAAAAGGTGTTTTCACCCGGGCCATATGAGTTTTGCGTACGCGGAAATGCCAGGAAGCCGGTGTTCATTACTGTACTGCTGTTGATATCAACAGTAAGGCCTTTTTTGTTCTTTTCACCTTTTTTGGTAGTGATCAGGATAGCACCGTTTTGTGCACGACTACCATATAAGGCGGCCGCGGCCGGGCCTTTCAGTACAGTGTAGGTTTCAATATCATCAGGGCTGATATTATAAGTATCCGTATTGATCGGGAAACCGTCAACAACATATAAAGTTACTGAGTTACCCCTTATTAATACCGATGGGTTACCTAATAGCTCCGCTGAGGGACCTACTGATAAACCTGCAACCTTACCTGTTAAACCGGTAATAGGATTAGGGTCACGCGCGGTGGTAACATCGGCACCGTTAACCGCCTGCAGGGCGTAGCCAATACGGCGGGTTTCCTTTTTAACACCAAGAGCGGTTACAACAACCTCGTTAAGCGTTTTGCTGTTACCATTCATGCTTACATTAACAATGGCTTTATCGCCCACTACTACTGATTGCGGGGTGTAGCCAATAAATGTAAAAACGAGCGTTTGACCGTTAGAAGCTGTAATAAAGTAATGACCATCCACATCGGTAACAGTACCCTTGTTTTGATCTTTAATTTTCACACTTACTCCCGGAAGCGGCAAATGGTTTTCGTCGGTAACTGTACCGCTTATTTTGGTTTGTCCAAATAAAATAGATGGCGTAATACAAAATAATAAAACCGTGATAAGGTTTTTTAGTCTCTGGTAAAACTTGTTCATCTGCTAAAATTTAATGGTGAAAGGATTGATTTTTTCATACAGCAATACTAAACTTTGTTTATTATTAGTAAACCAATTTAGTATTAAGCTATACTTAATCTTATGTTCACCCTGTGTTAAGCAGGCGGTTTTTGTAACAACGGAATTACATATCGCTTACAAAAACTTAATATAGAAATATCAACTATTTACCAGTTGCAGGTGGGTTAGTGCGATAGATTTTAAATAATCGATATTATTTACAGGCTGGTGCATTTCTTTGGCCATATCATCCCAATACCGCAAACGTATAATTAGCTCGGCATCAGGGTTTAATTCAAAATCAGTGGCCTCTTCTTCAGTCATTACACCACCCTGAAACTCCAGCGTTCCTTTGCTGGCATCAGATAGCCGGTTATAGTATTCTGGGTATTTATAAGTAAGATAACGCTTCGCTATTACGTGGCCCTGCACCAGGTTGGCCACTCTTTCAGAAAAACCACGCTCCAGCAAGTAATCGGCACCTAATTTTTCATGATCAACATTACCCATACCATCCATGCTTCCCGCCTCCTCGGCATCCGCACACAGATGACCAATATCATGAAAAAAAGCGGCCAGTATTACTTCATCGTCAAAACCTTCGGCCTGTGCCAAAGCAGCAGCCTGCGACATGTGCTCCAGTTGTGAAACCGGTTCGCCTATATAATCTTCGTCGCCAAATTTTTCATAAAGTGAAAACACTTCATTTACAACAGCCTGGGGATCATATTGAGAAAAAGCCATGGTTAGTTTATTTTTTGCAAATAAAGGGTATCCACATTATGAAAATATTAAATGTTTGTAAAATATCGTTTTCGCTTAATATTAACCCTGGGTTATACGTTATTAACTCATTAATATCATTATTAGGTGATTAAGTGCCCGTTTTGAAGGCTTTCCCGTGTCAATTTATGGTATCACTTTAATGGATGGAGATTTTTTGAATTTTGACTTTTGGATTTTGACCACTACTTTGCACCCGCTAATTGGAAACTAAATAATGGAAGAAGATATACTGATACAGATCAGTAACCGGATAAAAGAACGTCGCCGCGAAAAAAACATCACCGTACAGGAACTGGCCATACGGGCCAATGTAAGTAAAGGATTGATATCACAGATTGAGAATAGCCGCACCATACCATCATTAATGGTATTGATAGATATTATCAAAGCCCTGGAAATTGACCTGAACGAGTTTTTTAAAGACATCCGCTCAAAAAGTGATCATTTACCGATACTGATAAAACGCAAACATGAGTATGATCATTTTGAAAAAGAACATGCTATCGGTTTTCATTACCAACGCATCTTTACCCAATCCATAACGCAATCTACTGTCGACATTGTGATCCTGGAATTGGAGCCAGGCGCTACACGCCCGCTTGTGGAAACAGATGCCTTTGAGTACAAATACATTTTGCAGGGCGAAATAGAATACCAGTTTAATGACGACCGGATAGCCATACATCAAGGCGATTCTATGCTATTTGACGGCCGCATTCCACATACACCTAAAAATTTGGGCAACACCACAGCCATCATGCTTGCGGTTTATTTTTTTGAAGAGAAAAAGTAACCGGCTATTTTATAATTAAGTTAATTACAGCACGAACTATTGACCTGCACAGGCGGACATTTGTAAGTGCCGTAGCTGCAAAAAACACAGCGATCGCCCTCCTTAGGCTTTAATAAAGTATTACAGTTGCCGCATTGGTAAAAATACTGACAGGCACTCACCGGCATCTCCTCCTGTTTTTTAAAACCACAAACCGGGCAGGTAATTTCTGAAACAAGTATTACTTCCATACTTAAAGTTAGCATTATTCCTGCTGACATCATGCCCCATATGGAGGATACATATTTACTTTGACAGCAAGAGGTTATTAAGGGTGCAGGTTATACTTTTTCGCACAAAATCCTCTCATCTTAACCATATCTTAACACAAATTTAGTTTGATATTAATAAACAAAGTTTACTATTGCTAAACATTATTTCATTAATATTATGGCCATTAAATTAGTAGTTTTTGACATAGCCGGTACCACGGTTAAAGACGATCAGGAAGTGAGCAAAGCTTTTCAAGCCGCTTTAAAAAAATACAGCTATCATATAGAACTTGACCGGATCGATCCTTTAATGGGTTATGAAAAAACGCTGGCCATTAAACAAATATTGCTATTGATTGAAAGTGATATCAATAAAATCACCCCGGAGCTGATTGGCGACATTCATAAAGAATTTGTACACCAGATGATCAGCTTTTACAAAAACGAACCGGGCATTGAGCCCCTGCCCCATGCAGAAGAAACATTGGCAGCCCTTCGCGCGGCCGGTATACAAGTAGGTATCAACACCGGTTTTTCACGTGATATTGCCGATACGATAGTAACCCGCCTACAATGGCGCGAAAAGGGTTTGATTGACCATGTGGTTGGCTCTGACGAGGTAGAACTCGGCCGCCCGCATCCCTATATGATCCAAAAAATGATGAAGGAAGGTAACATCACCGATCCATCAGAGGTAGCCAAAGTTGGTGATACCGAAGTTGATGTGCGCGAAGGTCAGAACGTGGGTTGCAAATATGTAATAGCTGTAACTACCGGCGCATTTACCCGCGCGCAGTTGGAACCTTACAATCCCACCCACATTATTGATGATATAGCACAGGTAATTGACATCATAAATCAATAGTTGGATTATGGGACTTTGGGATCATGGACAAAAGACTTAAACTCATGAAGCCAATAATTATATAAAAATGAAGCGTCCATTTTAAAATCTTCAAATTAAGTACAAATGAAATTGGTCGACCGCCTCAAGGCAAAAGTAGCCAAATGGCCTTACTCTCTGCTATCTGTAATGGCCGCTGTGGCTTCATTTGGTTTGTATACATCCATGTATGCATTTCGCAAAGCCTTTGCGGCGGGTACTTTTACCGGTCAGCAATACCTGCACATTGATTATAAGGTATGGCTGGTTATTGCCCAGGTGGTAGGTTATACCTTCAGCAAGTTTTACGGTATCCGCTTTATTGCCGAAGTAAACAGCCAAAACAGGGCGCGCTATATTTTAACCCTCATAGGTATTGCCTGGCTGGCGTTGCTGGCTTTTGCTATAGTACCAGCCCCTTTCAATATCATTTTCCTGTTCATTAACGGATTTCCATTGGGGCTCATCTGGGGCCTGGTGTTTGGTTACCTGGAAGGTCGCCGCTCTACCGAATTTATGGCAGCAGTGCTATCCATCAGTTTAATATTTGCCTCGGGTTTTGTAAAAACAGTTGGTCGCACCCTGCTCAGCGTTTTTCACGTGAACGAATATGTTATGCCCTTTTTAACAGGCGCTATATTTGTTTTACCACTGCTACTGTTTGTATTTTGTATGGAGTTGATGCCCGCCCCTACGGCCGAGGATCAAAAGCTGCGTACTAAACGTAGTCCCATGAATGCTATTGAACGTAAACAATTCCTGCTGCGATTTTTACCGGGCATTATCCTTACCATTATCATTTATGTATTGCTCACCATTATGCGTGATGTCCGCGATAATTTTGAAGTAGAGATATGGGCCGATCTGGGTGTAAAAAGCAATAGCATTTATACCAATATCGATTCCATTATATCAGTCATTGTACTGGTGGCCATGAGTTTGCTCATTTTGGTTAAAAAGAATTTAAAGGCTTTCAGTATCATTCACCTGTTCATTATTGGTGGTTGCCTATTGGTTGGCGCATCAACCCTGCTATTCACCATGAAGCTGATCAGTCCAATAAGCTGGATGACCATGGCCGGGCTTGGCCTTTACCTGGGCTATGTACCATACAATGCCATATTTTTTGAGCGGATGATAGCCACCTTTAACTATAAAAGCAACGTAGGTTTTATCATGTACGTAGCCGATTCCATGGGTTACCTGGGCAGTGTGAGCATCTTACTGATAAGAGAACTGGGCCATCCAAACATTAGTTGGGGTCACTTTTTCCAGGAAGGCGTAATGATCGTAGGCCTTGTCGGCGGTATCTGCGGTGTGCTGTCGCTCATTTACTTTTTGCAAAGCGCCAGACCAAGTCAAAATTCAAAAGTTAAAAGTCAAAATGAGAGCCCTGGCCTATCGGGCAATGACCATCTGGTAACAGGTAACTCCATAAGCTGATCATCCAAAAATATTTCGGATTAAGTTTGTTGAAGTGCCCCCATGAACAATTGAACTAATGAACCAATGAACAAACAAGCAATCATCATAGGCGCGGGTATTGTTGGCTTAGCCACAGCCCGCGCTTTAGCCATGCGTGGTTATAAGGTAACCGTATTTGAGCGTAACGAACGCGCCGTTGGTGCATCCATTCGTAATTTTGGGATGGTGTGGCCAATTGGGCAGGCAACCGGGCCTATGTATGACCGCGCCATGCTATCGCGCAGTATCTGGAAAACCATTTGTACCGAAGCGGGTATATGGCATAATGAGGTAGGATCATTGCATTTGGCTTACCATGACGATGAGTTGCAGGCCATTAAAGAATATGTAGAGGTAAATCACCGATTCCGCGATTGTGTATTATTAACGCCAGCCCAAACTTTTGCCAAATCGCTTGCCGTTAATCCCGAAGGGTTAAAAGGCGCCTTATGGAGCGGGGAAGATATGATCGTGGAATCACGCGAGGCTGTTGGTCAGGTGGCCAAATACCTGGCCGAAAAATATGGGGTGGAGTTTCACTGGAACACCGCCATCAGCCGTATCGAACATCCCAAAGTAATATCGGGCAACCAAAGCTGGCAAGCCGATGAGATATTTGTTTGCAGCGGTGCCGAATTTGAAACATTATACCCCGAACTATTTGCTCAAACCCCTATTACCAAGTGTAAACTACAGATGATGCGCCTGGTTACCCAGCCAGATGGGTGGCGCATAGGGCCGTCATTATGCGGCGGTTTGTCTATGATCCATTATCCCGGTTTCCAGGCAGCGGCTTCGTTACCGGCTTTGCGTAAACGTTACGAAGAGCAATATGCTACGCATTTAAAATGGGGCATCCATGTAATGGTTTCACAAAATGGCAGCGGAGAACTAACCATCGGCGATTCGCACGAATATGGCCTGGTTCATGATCCATTCGACAAGGCATTTATTAATAATTTAATAATAGAGTACTTACATACTTTTGCCACTTTTAAGGACTGGAAGCTCCTGCAATCATGGCATGGTATCTATCCCAAAATGACAAACGGGGCAACCGAACTGGTTGTGGAAATTGAACCCGGTGTAACTATTATCAACGGCATGGGCGGTAATGGCATGACGCTTTCATTTGGCCTGTGTGAAGAGGTGATTGCGGCAAGAGGTTAGATTGTAGTCCATAGACCAGAGTCGATAGTCCATAGATTAATTTAAAGTTTAGAATGTAGTATTTCGGTAATAGATTTTAAAATTTCTTAATATTGAAAAAATAATAACCATGGTCTATGAACCATCGACCATGGACCAATAATAAATAAATACCCATGTTTGATACCCGCAGAGACTTTTTAAAGAAAGCAGCATTATTGACAGGCGCGGCCGGTATGGCCAGTATCTTGCCCGAATCTATTCAAAAAGCGATGGCCATTAACCCGGCAGCCGGCAGTACCTACTTGGATGCCGAGCATATCGTGATATTGATGCAGGAAAACCGCTCTTTTGACCATACCTACGGTACGCTAAAAGGTGTACGGGGTTATAACGATCCGCGGGCTATTGATCTGCCTAATAAAAATAAAGTATGGCTGCAATCAAACAAAGCTGGTGAAACTTATGCGCCTTTCCGCCTGGATATCAAGGGAACCAAAGCCACCTGGATGTCATCACTACCGCACTCCTGGGCCAACCAGGTAAATGCCCGTAATGATGGAAAATATGATGAGTGGCTCAATGTAAAACAAAATGGTATTAAAGAGTACAGGCACATGCCGCTTACCCTGGGTTATTACAACCGGGAGGACTTGCCTTTTTATTATGCCCTGGCCGATGCCTTTACCGTGTGCGATCAGAATTTCTGCTCGGCATTAACCGGAACCAATCCTAACCGCTTATATTTCTGGAGTGGTACCATACGCGCCGAACAGCATGAAGACTCACTGGCCCATGTATGGAATGAGGATATGGATTATGGTACGCTCAACTGGGCTACTTTCCCCGAGCGTTTAGAAGATCATGGCATATCCTGGAAACATTACCAAAACGAGGTAGCTATCGACAGCGGTTTTGAAGGCGAAGAGGATTCCTGGTTGTCCAATTTCCAGGACAACCCATTGGAGTTTTTTGGCCAGTACAATATCAAGCTGCATGATAATCATATCACTTATCTGCAAAAAAGATCAACTCTTTTGCCCGATGAGATAAGCGCGTTGGAGAAACAAATAGCCGCTTTACCTGCCGGCGACGCGCACATCGATCACCTGCAAAAACAGTTGAAACAGAAAAAACGCGACCTGGACAGTATCAAAAAAGATATGGCCAGTCTTGACCCGGGCAAATTCGCCACATTATCACAACGCGAAAAAAACCTGCACCAGAAAGGCTTTGTCACCAATACCAACGATCCGCATTACCGCCAACTGGTTAACCTCAAATACAACGATAACGGTACCGAGCGTGAACTGCTGGTACCCAAAGGCGATGTGCTGCACCAGTTTAGAGAGGATGTAAAAACAGGACAGCTACCAACCGTTTCCTGGATATCGGCCCCTGAAAATTTCTCGGACCATCCCAGCGCCGCCTGGTTTGGCGCCTGGTATGTATCCGAAGTAATGGATATATTAACCCAAAACCCCGAAGTTTGGAAGAAAACAATTTTCATATTGGCCTACGACGAAAACGATGGTTATTTTGACCACGTACCACCGTTTGTAGTGCCTCATTCTAAAAAACCGGGTACCGGCCTGGTTTCAAAAGGCATTGACACCAGTGTTGATTTTGTGACCCTTGCCCAGGAAAAAGCGCGCAATAATTTCCCACAGATGTATGACCGGGAATGTTCTATAGGCCTGGGTTATCGCGTGCCATTGGTTATTGCTTCGCCATGGTCAAGAGGAGGCTGGGTAAATTCCGAAGTATTTGACCATACTTCAACCCTGCAATTCCTGGAGAACTTTTTAAGCAAAAAAACAGGCAAAAAAGTATCTGAACCTAACATCAGCAGCTGGCGCCGTACCATTTGCGGCGATTTGACCAGCGTTTTCAGACCATACAATGGCGAAAAAATAGCCAATCCTGAGTTTGTAGCTAAAGACGCGTTTTTAGAAAGCATCCACCAGGCAAAATTTAAAAAACTGCCCACCTATAAACTGCTTACCGCAGATGAAATAGCGCAAATCAATAAAGATCCGCACTCGTCTCCATATATGCCGCAGCAGGAGCAAGGCATCAAACCATCATGCGCCCTGCCCTACCAGCTATATGCCGATGGCAAGTTGAGTGCCGATAAAAAATCGTTCGACATAAAATTTACTGCCGATAATAAAGCCTTCGGCGATAAAGCTACCGGCGCGCCATTTAATGTTTACGCCCCGGGCAAATACGCCAGTTTTAACGATCCGCAAAAGATGGAATCCCTGCGTACCTGGGCCTACGCCCTTACCGCGGGTGATAATCTTACCGATAGCTGGCCCGTACATGAATTTGAGAACGATGAATACCACCTGCGTGTTTACGGTCCCAACGGTTTCTTCCGGGAATATAAAGGCAATGCTAATGATCCGCATCTGGATGTTACCTGCGATTACGAACACATCAGTAATAAGCTCACAGGCAATGTCGCTTTAAAACTATCCAATACCGATGGCAAAACCCACGCCATCGAAATAACCGACCATGCCTATAAAACCAATAACTTTAGGAAAGTATTGGCAGGCAAAGGACAAAGCACCCTGGTGCTTAACCTTGCCAAAAGCCATGGCTGGTATGATTTCAGTGTAAAAGTAAGCGGCAGCCAATCCTTCGAAAAAAGATACGCAGGCCGCGTAGAAACCGGCAGACATAGCTTCAGCGATCCGCTGATGGGGAAAGTGGTTTAAGCTGATAAAGAAAACATGTCATTGCGTAGTTTCCCGCAATTACATGTTTTCCTGTTTCTCGGGTATTCTGGTTAATAGTTTAGATCTCCTCCATAAATAATCTGCTTATATTTACGGCCATTATACCCCGTTTGTTCATATGCATCAACCCAATACCGTCCACCAAACCAAATGGCTATACCTGTTCATCGGCATGGCCGTGATCATCAACTTTACTGGTTTGTTTACCACCATTATGGGCCCGGATGCTAACCTCTATGCCAACATAGCCAAAACCATGGTGCTGCGTAACAACTACGCCGACCTGTTTGCCTGGGAAACCGACTGGCTCGATAAACCTCATTTCCCGTTTTGGGTTGCCGCCGTATTTTTTAAATGCTTTGGTTTTACTACCTGGGCATATAAGCTTCCGGGTATATTGTTTATGATGATGGGCGTGGTGTATACCTATCATTTTGCTAAAGATCTTTATAATAAACAAATCGCCTTATGGGCGGTGCTGATATTACTTACCGCCCAGCATATCATCCTTTCCAATACCGATGTACGGGCCGAGCCTTATTTAACCGGGCTTATCATCGCCGCGGTTTATCATTTTTATAAGGCATATACCCGTAATAATTTTGGACAACTGGTGCTGGCCTGCTTGTTCACTGCCTGCGCCGTGATGACGAAGGGCATGTTCGCACTCATCACTATCGGCGGGGCTGTAGTTGGCCATTTGCTCATTACCCGCCAATGGAAACAGCTTTTTCATTGGCGCTGGCTGCTGGCCATTGTTTTGGTGCTTTTATTCATCACACCCGAAATATGGTGCCTGTACAAGCAGTTTGATCTCCACCCCGAAAAAATAGTATTCGGACACACCGGTGTATCAGGTATCAAATTCTTTTTTTGGGATAGCCAGTTCGGGCGTTTTTTTAATACCGGACCTATTAAAGGTAATGGCGATCCTACTTTTTTTATCCATACTACGCTCTGGGCATTTCTGCCATGGTCGTTACTACTGTTCGCGGCTATATTTCAGTTCATCAAAAAGGGGATCAAAAATGTACAGGCGCAGGAGTGGCACTGCATCTGCGGATCGCTTATTACTTTCCTGCTATTCTCGGCATCCAAATTCCAGCTGCCACATTATTTGAATATCGTATTCCCGTTTTTCGCCATCATTACGGCGCAATATCTTTATAAGCTCAGCTCCGAAAAAAGCATTAAAGCAGTACGCATCACCCAGGCTATTGTTATTATATTGATGCTGTTGATTATAAGCATACTGGGGTATTTCTATCGCCCCGAAACATTCGGTTGGATCACCGGATCCATCATCGTTATATTCCTGCTATTATTGATATTTTTACCGGGCAGAATTTCCACGGGTATGCAGCGGATCATTTTCAGCACCATGCAAGCCTCGTTTATCGTCAACTTGTTTCTCAACCTGTGCTTTTATCCATCGCTACTGCATTATCAATCAGGTAGTGAAGCTGCCTTGTGGATCAACCAGAACAATCCACAAAAGCTACCGATTTATATTAATGACGGCCAGTTTCATGACGATTTTAATTTTTACCTTGATACACCGGCTACCGAAGTTAGCGAGGCCGACAAAAACAAAATAAAGGGCCAGGCCCTGCTATATGCCAACACTGGCGTACTGCATGATCTGGAGGGAAAAGGCTGGAAGTTTAACATAGTAAAAACCTTTAAACATTATTCCGTAACCCGTCTTAAGCCCACATTCCTCAACCGCCATACACGCCAAACAGAACTATCGGAGGTACAGGTAGTGCTCTTAAATCCATAGACAACACTCATAACATCGTTATAAAACCCAAGCTATTGCATTAAATATCAATCCTTTAATGTATATTCAAATAACTTAAGTTTTATCGATGCCCACACCACCTGTAAATAAACAGCGCGTTCAATCAATTGATGTGCTGCGCGGCCTCATCATGCTTGTTATGGCCCTTGATCATGTACGTGATTTTTTTCATCTCAGCAATGTCAATCCTACCGATATGGCCACTACTACGCCATTTTTGTTTTTTACCCGGTGGATAACCCATTTTTGCGCGCCTACATTTGTTTTTCTGAGTGGTGTATCGGCAAACCTGGCAGGCTCCAGGCGCAGTCCGGGCGAGTTCTCCGGTTTCCTGATCAAACGTGGTCTTTGGCTCATTGCTGTGGAAGTTGTGCTGATGACGCTGGCCATATCGGCCAACCCGTTTTATAATTTTATCATATTACAGGTGATATGGGCAATAGGAATCAGTATGATCATCCTGGGGCTACTTAACCGTCTCCCAATAAAAGTGATTGGCTTTATTGGCTTACTGTTGTTTTTTGGCCATAACCTGTTTGATTTGCCCGGCCTGTTTAATCCTGCGACGGCAGGTTCTGCCACTAAAATATTGTTTACCGCCAGTGCCGCCATAATACCGCTCGGAAAATCGCATTTTATATTTTGCCTTTACGCCATACTCCCCTGGACCAGCGTTATGCTGCTGGGCTATACTTTTGGCGCGCTATATCGTTCGGGCTATGATGCCGTGCTCCGGCGCAGGCAGCTACGTTACGCTGGTCTGATCACGCTGGGGATCTTTGTTATCGTAAGGGCCATTAATATTTATGGTGATCCCGCGCCATGGGCGGTACAACGTAATGCATTGTTTACAGTGATGTCATTCCTCAATACCACCAAATACCCCTGCTCGCTGTTATATCTCTGTATGACGCTCGGCGTATCGCTGCTGCTGCTCTCCTATTTCGAGAAAATACAAAACAAGGTCACCGATATATTTAATATTTACGGCAAAGTGCCTTTCTTTTATTACGTGCCCCATTTTTATATCATCAGGGTATTGAGCATCATTTTCTTTTTTGCCTGGGGGTACACCAGTAAAGATATCGGCACACCACAATCCCCTCTCTGGTTCCGTCCCCCATCCTTTGGCTATAGTTTGCTGGTGGTTTACCTGATATGGCTGCTGGTTATCGCGTCTCTTTATTTTCCATGCCGGTGGTTTGGCAAATACAAGCAAACGCATAAGCAATGGTGGTTGAGTTATTTGTAAGTCTCTTTCCTAAGTTCTGAGTCGGGAGTCTAAAGACAAGCCATCAGCCTAATCAAAAGTTCCCCATTCAGGCTGTTAGGGGCCTCAATGAAGCACCTTTGGCCGTTCCCTCCTTACGGGTGTTAAATAGTTATTATCCGTTAGCCAATCGGCCAGGCGCTGTGGCCAGGTATTGATGGATTGCAGTTTAGACCGGTTGCCCATGTTAAAACCATGGCTGCCCTGTGTGTACAGATGCATCTCTACAGGTATTTTGGCGGCACGGTACGCGTTCAACAATTTCACCAACGGTGTTGAACAGCAAGGATCATCATTGGCAGCCAGCAAAAATGCAGGCGGTGCATCGGCAGGTAATTCATCAGGTACGTACAGCGGACCAGGATATATCTGGATCACAAAATTTGGTCGGGCATTCAGTCGATCTACCGGATCAGGCGCATTCGCATTGCCTTTACCCTCTCCATAAGCCACCATATCTACCACCTCGCCACCTGCCGAAAAGCCCATCATCCCTATCCGGTTAGTATCCAAGCCATATTCGGTGGCCTTACTGCGCACCAGTCGCATGGCCCTATAACCATCCTGTTTGGCATGTACATCAATTTTATAGGGCGATAGCGTGTCCCTGCCCAAACGATATTTTAATACAAAAACGGTTACGCCCAGGTTGCTCAGGTATTTACCAGGCTCAATCCCTTCGGCCGTATAAACCAGCAAACGATGACCACCACCCGGGCATACCACAATGGCCGCGCCGTTGGCCTTACCCGCTGGTGGTGCAAAAACCGTGAGCGATGGATTATGGATGTTTTTCACCCAATAGTCTTTAGCCTGCTCAGGCTCATTACGACGGTTCTCAAAACCCGGCGCGCCTTTGGGCCAAAGCGGTATCACGATTGGTTTGTCCTGTGCCAATATGGCTATAGGCAAAGCCAGCAGCAGATACAGGCAGATGATTAGTTTAGTTTGCATGCTTAAATTTAGGGATTTTATTTAGTGATTCTATGTTTACTACCGTCACTCGGCTGAAGCCAAGCAACTGCGAGGTGGTTTTTCTTTCTTCCCGTTAGCAGATAAGCTTCGGGCGAAAGTGGGCAGAACGATGCGGGCCTGTGGGAAAGGAGGGGCATAGCGAACCTTACCTGAAGCGTGGATAATGAGCGAACGAAGTGGAGGTAAGGTTTAGCAGCCCGTGGTTCTGCCCGGTTTGCAGGGCAAAGGCCACGTGCGGCAAAGAAGCATTTCTGATGACTTGATTTTTGGTTACTTTGTATCAAGACAAAGTAACAGCCTCAGCGGCAATTGAGCGCTCTACAACACGCCTTATTCGCCCTGTATAGCTTAGAGATTGCTTCGTACCCTTACAGCAATGACGTATTTTTTATCATAACCCCAAAGTCATAATATACTCCATCCCTCTAAATACCCTAAACTTTTACGAAATTAGAGTGTTCATAACAAGTGGACTATGAACTTTCACCCGTGAACTAAATAAATACGCTATGGCAAATTTCCAGGAAATTATAGCATCAGAAACTCCTGTGCTGGTTGATTTTTCGGCCGAATGGTGTGGCCCTTGTAAAATGATGCCACCCATATTGCAGGACGTAAAACACGCCCTTGGCGACAAGGTGAAGATCATCAAAATAGATATCGACAAAAACCCATCGGCAGCCAACGCCTACAGGATACAAAGTGTACCTACCCTTATGATATTTCAAAAAGGGCAAACCAAATGGCGGCAAAGCGGTGTGATACAGGCCCGGCAATTACAACAGGCGGTGGAGCAGTTTATATAATGCCTCACCCCGGCTCTCCATCCCGATAGTTATCGGGAGAGATGGAGTAATAAAAAAGTAAAAATCAAGCAAAGCAAAGTCCTCTCCCTTGGAGAGGATTTAGGTGAGGCTCTTAAAAATTCAAAATTATGGCAACTATCGAAAGCATTCAGAACGCGTATATTGATTATGTACTCACCGAGGGCGAGCAGCCTAAATCGGTTTACATTTTTGCCAAACAAAACGAAATGACCGAGGCTGAATTTTACCAGTTCTTTGGTTCATTTGAAGCGGTTGAACAAAACATCTGGGCCGAATTTGCCCGAAAAACTCTAATGGAAATTCGCGGACAAGAGATTTGGGGCGGATACAGTGCCCGCGAAAAAGCCCTTTCGTTTTTTTACGGTTTCTTCGAGCTGATCAAAAACAGCCGCAGCTTTGCCATTTATACCATCAACAAGCAACCCAAAGGTTTTACTACCCCGCGCGTGTTTGAGCAGTTGAAGGATATTTACGAAAACTTTGCAGACGAGATACTAAAAGAAGGACTGGAATCATCAGAGCTAAGCGATCGTAAGTTTTTCAGCAAGCGTTATAAAGATGCCTTGTGGGTGCAATTTGTATTTGTATTGAACTTTTGGGTAAATGACAACTCTGCCGGGTTCGAGAAAACCGATGAAGCTATTGAAAAAGGCGTTAACGTTACGTTCGACCTGTTTCAGCGTTCACCAATCGACAATCTGTTTGAATACGGCAAATTCCTGGTTAAAAACGGCGGTATAAAGGATAAGATGGGATTTTAATATTACCTATGACAGATGAAAATAATAAAGTCTCCCCTACTGGGGGAGATCCGATAGCTATCGGATTAGAGGGGGCCTCCGAACAAAACAGTATGCCCACCACCAAGGTGCAGCGTTCGGCCAAATTTGTGACCACTGGTATTAAAATTGGCGGCAATTATATCAAGCATTATTCCAAAAAGTTATTCAACCCGGACATGGACAAATCTGAGTTGAATGAGGATAACGCTACAGACATTTACAAATCATTAAGCGAACTTAAAGGCAGCGCCCTTAAAGTGGCGCAAATGCTCAGCATGGATAAAAACCTGCTGCCGCAGGCCTATGTCGATAAATTCACCCAATCGCAATACAACGCACCACCGCTTTCGGGACCGCTGATCGTGCAAACCTTCAGAAAATATTTCGGTAAAAACCCAGATCAGATTTTTGATAAATTCAACATCCGATCTACCAATGCCGCCTCTATTGGCCAGGTTCACGAGGCAGAGCTTAATGGTAAAAGGCTGGCCGTGAAGATCCAGTATCCCGGCGTGGGCGATTCTATCTCGTCCGATCTGAAACTGGTGAAACCCTTCGCCTTCCGGATGTTAGGTATGAGCGAGCGCGACCTGGAAATTTATATGCGCGAGGTAGAGGAACGCCTATTGGAAGAAACCGACTATGAACTGGAAGTACGCCGTTCCGTCGAGTTTTCAACCGCCTGCGCCAACTTAGATAATGTCGTATTCCCTAATTATTATCCCGAACTGAGCAGCAAACGCATCATTACCATGGATTGGCTCGAGGGCAAACACCTGCGCGAGTTTCTGGCCACCAATCCATCACAGGAGCTGCGTAACCAAATCGGCCAGGCCCTGTGGGATTTTTATAATTTTCAGCAGCATGAGCTCCGCGCCGTACATGCCGATCCGCATCCCGGCAACTTCCTGATCACACCCGATGGTAAACTGGGCGTTATTGATTTTGGCTGTATTAAAGAGATGCCCGAGGATTTTTATTATCCGTTCTTCTCCCTCACCTCTACCAATCTGCTCGATAACAAAGTGGAAACCATCAAGGCTTTCCGTCAGCTGGATATGATCCACAAGGATGACAGCCCCGCGCAGATAGAGTTTTATTATACCCAGTTCCGCGAAATGATAGAGCTGTTTGCCATGCCCTACCTGCATGACCACTTTGATTTTAGCCAGACAGCCTTTTTCGATCAGCTATACCGCTTCGGCGAACGCTTATCTAAATTACCTGAGTTTAAACAGGCCCGGGGCGTAAAGCATTTTATCTACGTAAACCGCACCAACTTTGGTCTGTACAATATCCTTCACGAACTTAAAGCCCAGGTTAAAACCGATACTTACAAACCGCACGTAGTGCTGGAGTATTAAGGTTTTTCAGTTGGCGGATAGCAGTAAAAATATATGGTCCTGGGGTAAAAGCCGGGGACAGCGCGATTCCTTCCTTGGGGAAGGGAAGGAAGGGGTTTCTGCTCATAGAGACCTGTCAGGCGTATATACCTCTCTGCCTGTACACAAATTAACCGCACCCCTCCAGAGGGAGGGAACTTAAAAAGTAACCTTATTGCGCAACAATGTTTTTAATACCTTTGAATAACTATCATCACCATATGAAAACCCTTTACCTGCTCCTGCTCATTTGTATTATTACCTCCTGCAAACCAAAACCTGCAAAAACCAATAGCGATGCTAAGGTTAAGCCGGTTAAAGTTTTGCCGGCATCTTATAAAAGCACCCAGACACTCCAGGCCAGCGCCAAGGATTCCGTTCAAAGTGAAACAGATACCATTAATTACGCCGATTATTACGTTGTAGTGGCAGATACCGGACGTAGTTATAATACACTCCGGGGAAAAATGTTCGATCTGAATAAATCTCTAAACATCCTTATTGACACTATGGATCGCGGTTACAATAAAACCAAAGACCTGATAGCGCTTCCGGATAATTATGACGATGAGATGTACGCAGGCGATTATTATCCACGAAGATCAGTTTCTGATTTCTTAAGCCTGGAATATCTAAACCAGTATAAATCTGATGCCAAAGAAAAAACCATTGCCCTGGTAAGGGGTATCTACGAAACCAAAACAAGCGCCGACAGCGCCCTGCTGGCTATGGGGCAATCAAAAACAGCATTTTCCTTTAAGGCTAAGGTTTATGTTGGCTGTATGCATTAAGCCAGTGAGCAATTTTCAATTCCTTATCACATCCGTATCAACCGGGATATAGCCCAGTTGCCTGCTCATATTAGCTAATTGCCCTTTATGATGGTATTCGTGAGTGATTACGTGTGTAAATAGCTCCAGCGGTGTTAAGGTTAGTACCGTTTCGCCCTCCCTTGGCAAGGTAAGCGGGGCATTAATATCATCCTTGTATTGTTGCAAAAAGCTGGTAACCATCAGGTTCACCTCATCAAACATACCGCGAATAGCCTGTATGTTCTTGTGATTGTCTTCAGTAAAGTAGGGCCGTTGTTCCTGCTGCAAAAAATTGAACAGCCAGCCTAAATAAGTATTAGCCTCATGCCTCATTAAACTACCCATACAATCGTTATTGTACAACGGGATTGCTTGGGCCAAATGTTCCGGACGGATGGTTTCACAATAGTTAAGCAATGCCCCACGGGATGACAAAACCAATTGATATTGATGTAATAGCGTTGCGCACATACTATTTGCCGTTTAATAATCAATCCAAATTTTTTGTATTGGACAAACATGGCAGCCTATTGGCAATATGGTTTGTCCTTCTTCACAAATTTACGTATCTTTATACTCAACAGCCCGCTTGTCTTTTTATCAGACAATCGGGCTGTTTTGTTAAGGACAAAACAAGGTTAAAAATTGATCATTTTTCATATAGTTATTTGACAATCAATTATTCAATACTTTTTAAAGTTTCAAAAACCGCTCAAAATCATGTTAAAAATTTGTTAAAAAGTGTTAAAATGAGGTGTTTTTGATCTGTTTTTAACCCCTTTTTGAGCAGAAAAATGTTAAAATTAAAGGTTTAAAAAGTTTTTAGCTTGTTTTAAGTTTGCACCATTGTAACCAACAATTCAGGATGTAAACATATAGCCGTTTTGTTCAAACATAGTATTGCGGAGTAATTTTAAAACACCCTACCCTTTTTATTGTTGCCCATAAATGAAGGTTTTACTTGCCGGTGCTAATAGTTATATAGGTAAGCTGCTGATCCCCGTTTTGTTGGAGAAAGGCCATGAAATTGTTTGCCTGGTAAGTGATAAGAGGCGTTTTCAGCAGCGCAATGATTTTGCCGGTCGTGTTACCCTCATCGTCGGCGATCTGTTGCGGGAGCAAAGTATTGAGGCATTCCCGGCAGATATTGAGGTTGCTTATTACCTGGTACATTCCATGGCGCAATCACAGGATCTGGCTGCGCTGGAAGCGCTATCGGCTTATAATTTTATACATGCCCTTGATCAAACGGGTTGCAGGCAAACTATATTTTTGAGCGGTATCAGCAACGGCAAAATTCAATCTAAGCATGCTGAATCACGCAAACATGTAGAGGATGTGCTAAGGGAAGGTAAGTCGGCCTTAACCATTTTACGGGCAGCTATTATCATTGGTTCAGGTAGCGCATCGTTCCAGATCATCCGTGATATCACCGAAAAATTACCGGTGGTAACCGTGCCCGGTTGGGTTAATTACCCCTGCCAGCCTATAGCAGTACGCGATGTGCTCACTTACCTGGAAAATATAATGCTAAACGAAAAAACCTTCCATCGCAGTTTCGACATCGGTGGACCGGATATTTTAACTTTTAAAGAAATGATACAGGGTTATGCGCAAATACGTCAGCTTAAAAGGCGTATCATCAGCATCCCCTTCCTGCCGGCAGGAGTTTTATCCTATTGGCTAAGTCGTACCAACTCTTTTGACTACGCTACTACCCGTGATCTGGCCAACAGCCTGATGAATGAAAGCATTATGCATGAGCACTCCATTCAGGATATTGTACCCGGTCAATGCTTAACTTATAAAGAATCGCTAATTTTAGCCATGAACCATATACCGGTAAAAAACAATGAGTAAAAACATCCTGATAACAGGTGCATCGGGCTCGGTGGGCAGGCGCCTTATAGCTTTACTGCTTGGTAAGGGTTATAGTATAAGTGCCTTAAGCCGGACACCGGGTAAAAACCCTGCTGTTAAAACCTTTATATGGGATGTTAACCAGGGCATTATTGATGACCGTTGCATTGATAGTATAGATACCATAGTGCACCTGGCCGGGGCAGGCATAGCCGAAAACCGATGGACGGAGAAGCGCAAAAAGGAATTGATTGACAGCCGTACCAAATCAATAGGATTGATATACGATCTGTTAAAAAAGAGGGAACACCAGGTAACCTCCGTGATCTCTGCATCGGCTATAGGCTACTACAGCGACCGTGGTGATGAACTGATGACAGAAAATAGTTCACCCAATACCGATTTTATGGCTCATTGCTGTATTGAATGGGAAAACGCGGTGGATGAAGGAAAGAAACTTGGGCTACGGATTGTAAAGTTTCGTACCGGAGTGGTGTTGGATAAAGATGGCGGTGCATTGTCCAAATTGGCTCAACCCATTAAATTGTATGTGGGCTCGCCTTTAGGTAACGGCAGGCAATGGATTCCCTGGATACACTGGCAGGATGTAGTGGACATGTATATGCATAGCATTGAAAACACGGCTTTTAATGGCATTTTCAATATGGTAGCGCCTAACCCGGTTACCAACGCACAACTAACCCAGGCCGTAGCTAAACAATTGCATAAACCGCTTTGGGCTCCAAACGTACCTGCTTTTGTGTTGAAGCTGATGCTCGGCGAAATGAGCACCATTGTTTTAGGCAGCACAAAAGTTTCGGCACAGAAGATCCAGGATGCAGGGTTCAGGTTTAAATTCACAGAAATATCTGCGGCCTTAAAGGAAATATATGGATAAAAAAACTCCGATAGTCATTTTCTGGTTTCGCCGCGACCTGCGTTTAAACGACAACGCAGGCTTATATCATGCTTTAAAAAGCGGTAATCCAGTTCTTCCCTTATTTATTTTTGATAAAGAGATACTGGATGATCTTGAAGGCAAAGACGATGCCCGTGTAACCTTTATCCATCAAACCATTGAGCAACTGAGCAAAGAGCTGCATAAATTAGGTACCGGTTTAACGGTCATCTATGATAAAGCCGAACATGCCTGGGACGACATTATTCATACGCATAACATCGCGGCCGTTTATACCAATCATGACTATGAACCTTATGCCATCAAACGCGATAAGGCCGTAAAAGAAAAATTAAACAAGCGTGGCATCGAGCTAAAAACCTTTAAAGACCAGGTTATATTTGAAAAAGACGAAGTTGTTAAGGATGATGGCAAGCCCTACACGGTTTATACACCCTATCAACGCAAATGGTACAGTCTCCTGAAACCATTTTACCTGAAGGTTTATCCTACCAAAAAATATCTGAAAAATCTGGCTAAAATAGAGGTACCACCCATTCCTTCTTTAAAACAAATGGGATTTAAGAAAAGCTCCATACCCTTTCCCGATCAGGAATATAAAGATGTGATTGCCGAGTATAAGGAGAAAAGGGATTTCCCGGCTGTTAAAGGCACATCGCGCATTAGCTTGCATTTGCGTTTTGGTACAGTAAGCATTCGGGAGCTGGCCCAAACAGCTTATGCCAGCCCCGATAAAACATGGTTGAATGAGCTAATATGGCGGGAGTTTTATATGATGATCCTATACCATTTCCCGCATACAATGGATCATGCTTTCCGGCCGGAGTATGACCGTATTAAATGGGTGAACGATGAAGCACAATTTACAGCCTGGTGTAATGGGCAAACGGGTTATCCCATTGTAGACGCGGGCATGCGCGAACTAAATGCAACAGGGTTTATGCACAACCGTGTGCGTATGATTGTGGCCAGCTTTTTAAGTAAACACTTACTGATAGACTGGCGCTGGGGCGAACATTATTTTGCCAGGAAACTGCTTGATTACGAAATGGCCAGTAATGTAGGCGGCTGGCAATGGGCCGCAGGTTCAGGTACAGACGCGGCTCCCTATTTTCGCATATTTAGCCCCGATGCGCAAACCAAGAAATTCGACCCGCAACTACAATATATTAAAAAATGGGTTCCGGAATATGCTGATTTTAGCAAATATCCGAAACCCATTATTGATCACGCTTTCGCACGTGAGCGTTGTTTAAAGGCTTTTAAAGAAGCATTAGCAAAATAACTACGGATTAGTTACTGTACCAATTGTAAAGTCATAATATAAAGGAACATCAGGTCCAATGGTAGTACCACTTCCACTCTTTCCATAACCCAACCTGGATGGTATAAGCATAGATACTACTGCTCCTGCTGTCTGTCCTTTTAATGCTTCCTGCACCCCAACAATGAGTTGCCCCAGAGTAAACGAAGATAAAGTTGTTGTGCCCGACGTCCCCGAGTCTGTCGCGGTACTGCCAAATATGCCGCCATTTAAAACTTTGCCTGTGTAATTACTTGTAAAAGAAGATGCCTCGGAAAGAGGATCGGTACCCGTGCCAGGTGTAACCACTTTATAATATAATCCCTGAGCCCGTCCCGACTTAACTTCATTAAATCCCGACAGGTTGTTTTTAGTTATATATTCATTAATTAAATAACGATCATATACATTTACATCTGAAATTACATTAACGTAATAATCAAGGCATTGATTACCCAAAATACGGGTACCAGTATTGCTTGAGCTGCCGGTACCGATACCGTTAACGCCGTAAGCTACCCTCGACGGAACCAGGATCCGGGCTCTGGTACCTTTATACTTGATAATATCATGTATGGCATATTGTAAACCCTTTGTAAACCCGAGTACAGGCCCACCACCCGATATATGCCCTAACAGGCCATCAAAGTGCGCCAAATTAAGGGTGTCTGCATTAACATACTTACCATCAAATGATCTTACGGTTAAAACAAACGCCACACTATCCGGATAATCCAAGGGAGTTGTTGTTGAGCCTTGCGAAAGTATCTGATAATAAATACCGCTGGTATCACCATTAGATACATCTCTTTTCATATTGGTAAGCCCGTTTGCCGAGATATAATTTTGTATCTGGGTTTGATCGTACTGAACAATATTCGGATCGTTCCTCGTTTTTCGGCAGGATATTAAACCTATAGATGTGATCAGTAAAAGCGTAAAAAGTGTTTGTTTCATTTAAATTTATTTGTTTTTTAACCGTTAAAAAGAATCAGTATAAAACCGGCTCTATTTAAGTTATTTATTTTTCGGGCTCAATTGCATTTCCACCCCTTTAGTTCTTTTTAATCTTAATTGATCACGTTATACAACTGTATATCAAAATCAAGCACCGAATTTGCCGGCAAATGTAGTGAATCCTGCGGATAAGGTCCATAAGCATATCTCGATGGTATAAACAACCTTATTTTACCATTCTTTTTCATCAGCGGTATACCTAATTGCCAGCCCCTGATCACATCGCTCAACCTGTATGAGGGATGAAATTCATTGGTCTGCGCTATTACTGTCTGTGATGTCAGTATCCGCCCGGTATACCCAACGGTAACCTGAGTTGAACTGGTGAATAGATCATTTCCTACGCCTTCCTCACCCGGCTTAATAAGATAATAAACCCCCGAAGTATCATTATCCGTACGCTTGGCGGTAAGGTTATTCGCTTTCAAATAATCCTGTATCAATTTATCATCGATAGCTTTCTGCTCATCATAATGAATCAAAGGATCGGTGGTCTTTTTGCACGCGCCAAAACCAATAACAATAACAAATAAAGCTAACAGCGTCCTGTTCATTTTTCAAAAGGCAAATTTATTCTTTTATAATAGAAAAACGGCAGCTTAACACTTTTTAACAATTAATAAGTCCATAAGCACACCATCGCCCTATACTTAAGGCTTAATTTTTGAATAAAACGTTCAATTTAAGGTAAAAGTGTGGATGTAATTATGGTTTATAGTTCAGCGTAAGCTTGTTGATCTTCTTCAGCATTTCGGTGAGGTATTGCTTATCGGCCTCGCTGATGTGAGAATCGAGATAATTATTAAATTGCTTTACTATAGCACGAGCCTGGTGACGTTTTTCTTTTCCAAGTTCAGTTAAATATATTTTAACAGAACGTTTATCACCCTGGTTTGATTCGCGGTATATCAACCCTGTTTTTTCCAGCTGACTAAGCATCCTGGATAAACTGGTTGATTTAAGACCAAGCAAAGCCGCAGCCTGCGAAACGGTAGTACCTTCCTTTTCGTCAATATTGATCAATAAGTAGCCAATAGACTGGGTAATACCAAATTCCGTAACCAACTGGTTATACCGGTTGGCAACTGTTTGCCATACTATCTTTAAAAAATAGTCAATCGTTTCCTGATGTTTAATGCTGTTTTGCATGCATACCAAACGTAAGAAATGCTTGTTGATTAAGCAAATTTAAGTTGGCAGTTTTAAGTTAGCAGTAAACAGTATTTGTAACTATAAAACTAATTCATGCAAACTGCCCACTAATAACTGCAAACTCAGTAACCCAGCTTTGTATCATCTCCGCGTGGGTCTGCCCCTCCCTGGTAACCTTGCGTGGTTTTCAAAATGGCGTCAACCCGGCCAATACCGCGTCTGTTGTTTATTTTATATCCTTTGCTTTGCAATTTTATTGTGGTCAAGCTATCCAATGCTCCCTTTTCGGCAGCTATTTCATCAGGCAACCATTGGTGATGAAAACGTTTGGATGCTACCGCCTGCTGCATATCCTGACCAAATTCGATTACATTAATGATGGTTTGAAAAACCGAAGTTATAATAGTTGAACCTCCGGGAGTGCCCACTACCATAAATAATTTACCGTCCTTTTCAACAATAGTGGGTGTCATTGATGATAGCATACGTTTGCCCGGTTGTATACTGTTAGCCTTCCCGCCTACCAATCCGTACATATTGGGCACGCCTGGTTTCGAACTAAAATCGTCCATTTCATTGTTTAGTAAAAAGCCGGCTCCTTTCACAAATATTTTGGAACCATAGCTATCATTTAAGGTTGTAGTGATGGATACCGCATTACCTTCATGGTCAACAATGGAATAATGGGTGGTTTGATCGCTTTCATAACCAGCAAAAGTGCCTGGCTGTATACTGCTGCTCGGCGTGGCCGCATCCCAGCTAAAATTGCTCATGCGCGATGATATATAAGCGGGTTTCAGCAAACTGTCAACAGGTACTTTGTAAAAATCAGGATCTCCAAAGTATTTCGAACGGTCGGCATATACCCGGCGTTCGGCTTCAACAATCAATCTTACGGTTGAATCCTGATTATAGCCCCATCTCTTTAAGGGATATTTTTCGACCGATTGCAGCAATTGCAGCAACGCAATGCCTCCGCTTGATGGTGGTGGCATGGTAATAATTTTATATCCCTTATAGTTTCCAATAACGGCCTTGCGCCAAACAGAATGATAATTTTGCAGGTCGGCTTTGGATATCAGGCCGTCGCCGGTCTTTATTTCAGCAACTATCTGGTCGGCAACTATGCCGTCATAAAATCCTTCGCGACCCTTATCGCGTATTTGCTCCAGGGTTTTAGCCAGATCCTCCTGTACCAGGATATCGCCTTCATGCCATTCGGTATCCTTTATTAAATAAGTTTTGCCGGGGTTTAATTTTTCGATCTGCGCTTTTAGATGGTTCAATTCATATGCAAAGGATTTGGTTATCTTAAAGCCGTTGCGAGCCAGGTCGATGGCGGGTTGTACCAGATCGGCCCATTTGATTTTACCATACTTTTGATGAGCCTGTACCATACCATCAACTGAGCCGGGTACACCAGATGCCTTGTGCGTGTACAGGCTCATATTGGGTATCACATTACCTGCCGCGTCAAGATACATATTGGCACTAGCCCCGGCCGGGCCTTTTTCTCTAAAATCAAGGGTGTTGGTTTCGCCGGTTTTGGAGCGATATACCATAAAACCTCCCCCACCTATATTACCTGCATCAGGATAGCTAACAGCCAGGGCAAATTGCACAGCTACTGCAGCGTCAACGGCGTTACCACCTTTTTTGAGTATATCAATCCCAACTTTTGCCGCATCCGGGTACGCGCACACCACCATGCCATTATAATATCCCCCCCGGGTATTGGTTACCAGCCGTTTTTGTACGCATCCTAATGGCACAAAAAACAACGCCGCCAAAATCATGCTGAAGCTTATTCTCTTATTTAGGTTTATATTATTCATTTTATCATGGTGAGATATTTCACTAAAATAATCCATTTGCGGGTATAATACCATTCTTGAGTAATCAATATTTAACACTGATTTTCAGCCTGATAAAATTTAACGGATACAGTTTTTTAATAAAAATGCCATAAAATTTTAAATCTGCCGTTTATTTGCAGGATATGTGCGAGTTGAACCGCCTCAACAAACAGGACGTTTTTCAAGCACAATAAGCAAATTCATTAACTTAAAATCACTTCATGAAAAAATTAGCTTACATTTTATTTTTCTCAGTTTCGTTCTTATTAATAGGAAAACGTTCACAGGCACAGGATTACAAAACAGCGGTTGGGTTAAAATTTGGCGCTTACGAAGTAGGTCCATCTATAAAATATTTTATGGATAATAGCGCAGCACTGGAGGGTATTATCGGTATACGTGACCATGGTGTGGTAGTAACGGGATTATATGAATTACATTCGCAGGCCTTTGGTGTTGATAAGCTTAATTTTTACTATGGCTTTGGTGGCCACCTGGGATCGGTAGGCAGCGGCTATTACAAACGCATAGGCGGCGATGATGAATACTATAATGGCAAACATATTTTGATTGGTGCCGATGCAACACTCGGCCTTGAATACAAAATACCAACCGCCCCTATTGCCATCAGTCTCGATCTTAACCCACGCCTTGAACTGGCCCGGGGTCCATTTTTTGATATAGCGCCAGGGCTGGGATTAAAATATACTTTTTAAAATAGCCAAAAGGGCATTTAAATAAAAAGCCTCCTGTACAGGAGGCTTTTTATTTTGTTGTTAAACCTGTAATGATTATCTGCCAATTATAATTTTACGGGCATATATCTTTTGCCCCAGCAGTACTTTTACTATGTAAATGCCCGGTATCTGTTTTGAAACATCAATCACTTTACTGAAATTCCCTTGTGGTATAGATCGTGCATCAAGATATACCATTTGCCCAACCGGGTTGATCAATGATAATTTAAGATCGGCAGCGTTTTTTGACGAGAAAATCACGTTAAGCTGCGTGCTTGCCGGCACAGGAAATACAGATAAACCAATTTCTGTAGCATCATCGGGCTTTTCAACGGTACGTGCATAGGTATAAATATCAGACATCGCCACACATCCACCTGATAAAGTATCCGCCACCTGATAGTCGCCACTTTGCAATGGGTCGTAGGTTTTTCCTTTAGCTCCAATTATCGCTTTACCGTTTAAAAACCACTGATTCCCTGTGGCAAAATTTGAATTTAACGTATTATTGGTTTGTGTTATAACCGGTTTGGAGAAACTAACAGGCTGCCGGGCTGCCGATTTACAGCCGAGGCTTTGCACCTTAACATCATAAAAATAATAATAGAAGTTTTTATAATAATTGGCATCTGGCGGCCCATCTGGTGTGGCATTATTACCGGTAATACTAAATATATTCCCTATACTGAAAGGGTAGCCTTGCACCCCTCCATTGCTCCTGTAAATAGTAGCCGTGGCATCAAACGCAGCCGATATGGTATAATCGCCGGCTGCGGGCAGTTCCAGGTTAAGGTCATATACTTTTCCCTGGTCATTGGGGTCATCCGCTTGTTCACCTGGTTGGGGGGTAGTTCGGGTAGCCTGCGCATCAATAGTTGTGGTTGATACTGTTTGTCCGTTACTGTTATTTACATTGAATGTTATTTTTCCGGAGTTGCCAATGTATAAACGAGCGCTTTGAATAACCATGGGTACCTTGGTATTCACTGTCATTCCCGGGGTAAACTGGTTATAGCCACCTGCAGTAAAAACGCTTTTGGTAGCAGGCCCTACAGAGCCTTTAAAATCATTTATACCTGCATAGTATGTATTGTTTACCGGTGGTTGCGCAGTAATAGCGGCGGAACCATACGCTATCGGTATAACATCATTTATATTTTGATACCAAAGTAAAGTACCATCACCAGAGCCGGATAACAAATACTGCTTACTATCGGTACAGTAATAAGCACTAAGATTACCAATTACCGCGGGGGTATTGATGGCTACAGTAGCGGTTATCGTATTGTTGGCCACAACCGGATCATTGGCCAGGTTACTTGTGGCGGTTATGGTATAAGTAGCACCCGCTACAGCGTTAAACTGCTGACTAAAGGTAAAATTGTCTTCAACCAAGGGCTGTAATGTTGCTGTATAGGTTTCGGTATAGGTGGTTTTGGTATTATCCGGTGCAGTAATGGTAACCGTAACCGGAATATTGGAGATAGACGCGCTTCCAAAATTCTTAAGCCTGATGGTAACAGGCGAACTTGCCGAACATGAACCGCTTGAGCCCGGGTTAACGATAGCCACTACACCCGCGTCAATACTGGTTTGTAAAAATTGTACCCGGTAATCTTGTGTTTCGCCTTTGGCATAGCTGCCACAAGCTTTGATGGTGGCGGTATCACTTGTTTCGGTTAGTACTACACGCATCAGGCTATAATTACCTGGTATTACAGATCCAGGCACCTTAATATTACCGCTAAACGTTCCAGTGCTACTAATCACAGCGGTAGTGGCAGCCAATTCATTCGCATCAAAAACACCATTGCCGTTCCAATCCACAAATACTTTAGCGGCTTTATTAAAATTACCGCCGCAGGTGCCCAAAGTAATGTTCAAGGGATAGGTTTTTGCCTGCTCCAACTGAACGGTTAAATTGGTATAGTCTGAATAACTTTTGCAACCGGCGGCAGGAGTATTATTGATATTTGACAGCTTCAAATTATCAATACGCGAATCAGCATTAGACAGTGGAGCCGATGCGCAATAGGCCGTGCCACCGGCACCGGTAACTATAAGTGAATAAGCCTGCGGCCCTTGTTTCAGCGTACCTTTGTGCGATACGGTGATGGTATAACTCTTTCCGGGTGTGGTATTGGTGATATAAACCTGCTCTATATTATCCCTGATATTGTCGCCGGTAGTAGCGGGTGAGGCAGGCGCATCCGGGTTGAGTACCCAGGCATTGTAGGTATTTGTACCATCGCTGATTTTGATATCAAGGTCGTTGATGAGTTTTGGCGTACGGCTATTGATAGTTCCATCGGCACTGGGTGTCCCTTCAGGATCTGTCCATGATATGGTAGCCGCCAAAACATCATTACCCGAGGCTACCACATGAAATGTTTGAGTTTGCCCTTGTTGCAGGGAATTTTCGCTAATGAGGCTCTTAGTCCCGTTATCAGTTATAGCCTGGGCCGCTTTTTTCATATCCAGCACACCCCAACCGTAAATATAATCGGGACCTACGTTACCGGCATCAAAAGCGGTTTGGCACACCAATCCTTTTAACGTGGCCGCCTTCATGAAGGAGCCATTATTTTTTTGCGCGTAATATTCCTGCAACAGATACAAGGAACCGGTAATATTGGGAGCCGCCATAGATGTGCCGGAAAGTGTAAGGTATGCAGTAGGATTAGCTACACCTACGGATAATACATTTACCCCATTACCCACAATATCAGGTTTGATACGGCCATCATCCGTTGGGCCCCAGCTGCTAAAAAAAGCGCTGCTGATATCTTGCCGGCTACTTGGCCCATATGGTAACGGGTTTATAGCGCCCACTGTTAATATATTTTTAGCGTTGCCGGTGGTGCTGATAATATCATAACCATTATTATTGCTGATACCGGCTGGCCGTGGCCCTTTATCAACCAGGGTTTGGTCGGTTTTGCTTTTGTAGCCATAGTAATCAGCGCCCACAGCAGGGCCATTGCTTGAGCGGGCGTTACCGGCCGATTCCACAATGAGATAGTAGGGCGCATTATAGGCTATTCTGTCCCATGATTGGGCGCGGGTGTCATAAAAGCCAAAAGTATAATCAACCGAATCACCGGGCAAACCATACCATTCCCAGCGGTTACTGGCATCATTAAAATTCCAGCCCGCTTCATCCCCATAGGAATGGTTGGATAATAATAAACCCGATGCTGCCGCGCTCATTTCGGCTACGTCATTATTGTAATCATATGATTGCAGGGTGGGTGTATTAAAGGCCATACCTTTGGCCGGGGCATAAACTCCCCTGGCAATCATAGTACCCGCCACGTGAGTGGTATGATCAAGTACCGATGAACCATCCTTAATAGTGATACTTTTACCGGCAAACTCCTGATGGGCGGTATATACAGAGCCGCCATCCCAAATGGCCAACTTATTATTCAAAAAGGTACTTGAACCCGACAAACTAAGCCCGAGCGAACCACCAGGCTGTACGGCATTGGTACCCGTTGTAGCCGCCGATGTAGTATTATTATGCGTGATGAGATAAACAGGAAAACCTAAAGCATTAACACCTTGTAATGACACCAGGTTACCATTTCTGGTACGGCGCTGTACCTGCCAACCCTTACTTGCCGCTAATGATAAGGCCCGTTGATGACTGGCGTCATAACTGCTGCGTAATTGGCTTGAAAAGCGGGACAATTCGGCACGCTTAGCATCAGTTACTAATACTTGTTGGGCGAAAGTCCGGGCTGTTGCACACAGCAATAAAAGACATATACAAATTGCTGTGTAAGATTTATTCATCGATCTGAGATATAGGCGTTTTTACAGCCCTAAATCTATAAATATTCCCTTAGTTATTAAAGCTCAACTACTAAAGAGTATTAAATATCTGTATATAACAAAACCTATGGAAACTTAATAATATACTTTGATGATCGGCAGGGCGAGTACTCCCTGCTACGTCTGCTTTCGCCGAACCCACTTGTTAGGATCACTGATGATATGTTAACCGCAAATTGATTTATAGTTTGGGCTTATGGATAGCCAAATTGACAAAAAAGTGGGTTTACATGGTTTACACTTTTCAGGGTTAATATTCATATAAACAATTGATAATCAATTATTTAAATTCTATTTACTCAAAAAAGTGTAAACCCACTTTTGTAACAAAATGGCATGCTTTTCTAACGATGATTATGACAGATACTTACCTACAATAGGCATCCTGCGGCCCATACCAAATGCTTTTGGCGATACCCGAAGTATAGGTGGCGTTTGATAACGTTTGTGCTCGGCCAGGTTAGTTAGCCTGATCACCCGGCGAACAGTAGCTTCGTCATAACCCATTTTGATGATATCGCTTGATGAACGGCGATTCTCGATGTACTCGGCCAGTATCTTGTCCAGAATATCATATTCAGGTAACGAGTCGGTATCTTTTTGATCGGGTCTGAGTTCTGCCGATGGTGGTTTGATGATAGAATTGATGGGGATAATTTCCTGGTTACGATTGATGTAACGGGCAAGCTCAAAAACCTGTGTTTTGTAAACATCACCAATTACCGATATCCCACCGCACATATCACCATATAAAGTGCCGTAACCTACAGCGGCTTCGCTTTTATTACTGGTGTTTAATAAGATATAGCCAAACTTATTGCACATAGCCATCAGCAATATGGCACGGCTGCGCGATTGTATATTCTCTTCGGCTATATTGAATGGCAGGTTATTGAACTGCGGATGTAACGCAGTTTCAATGGCTTCGGTGATGTTTTTGATCGGCACCAATTCGCTTTTACAACCCAGGTTGTTCACCAGGTCTTCGGCATCTTTTAAGGAGTGATCGGTAGAAAAACGCGAAGGCAGCAATACCGCCATCACATTTTCCGCACCCAAAGCTTCAGCAGCCAACGCGCACACTACTGCCGAATCGATACCACCAGACAAACCAAGAATAGCCTGCTTAAAGCCCGATTTATGAAAATAATCGCGGATACCTAATATAATGGCCTGGTGTATTTGATCAATATCAGCAGGGCGTTCGGCTTTCAGCGTTGAAGGGTGATCAAAGCTTAGTGAGCCGTCGTTATTTAAGGTATAGTAAGCCAGGTTCTCTTCAAAATACGGCATTTCGTCTATCAGCTTACCGGTATTATCAAAAATCAGCGATCCGCCGTCAAATATGAGTTCCGTTTGCGCGCCAATCTGGTTTACATACAACAGGGGTAACCGATAACGACTGGCATTATCACTCAAAATAGCAATGCGCTCTTCGTCATGATTATAAGAAAATGGCGATGCCGCAATATTGATCATTACATCGGGCTGCTGATGGATGAGGCTATCCATTGGCCGGGTGATATATAGCGGATTTTCGATGGTATTCCACAGATCCTCGCAAATGGTCAGCGCTATTTTTTTGCCTTTAAATTCAATGCAGTTAAACTCCGTGGAAGGTTCAAAATAACGATACTCGTCAAATACATCATAGTTAGGCAGCAGTGCTTTATTCACTACAGCCTTTACCTGGCCGTTCTCGATGAAGTAGGCAGAGTTATTCAGATCTTTCCCTTCGTCTTTATGATTATAGGTTGGTAAACCTATGATGCAGGCTATATCGGTACAAACCGCGGCTATCTTTTTGGCAGAATCTTCGCACAGGTCAATAAATTCATCAAACTCCAAAAAATCACGTGAAGGATAGCCCGAAACGCACAACTCGGCAAACACTACCAGGTCGGCACCGTTTTGTTTGGCTTTGTGTATATGATCGATAATTTTGGTTGTGTTTGATTCGAAATTACCTATATGATAGTTAAGCTGGGCTAATGCGATTTTCATCAATTATATTTATTTTTTTTGGTGATGAAGCTATCGTGAGTTGTATTTATTTTTTTATTAGCAACTCCCGATGGATTCATAGACTGTATAGTAACGTATTAATGCAAATAAAAATTATTTTTGCTCAAAGGATAAAGATGATAAACCCCCGGCTCAAAGCAAAGCAAATTTACTTAATTTTTTCCATCGCCCTGATATTCGCGTCATGCGGGCGCAACAAAAAGATCGATGTAAGTAATATTCCGGTTGAAGTTAAAGTAGAACGTTTTGATCAGGATTTTGATGCCATGCGTACCAAACCCATGAATACTCAGGCTATATTCCTGCAAAAAAAATATGGCACCTTTTACCAGGACTTTATCAGTCATATACTACAGGCAGGCGCTACCACAGATACGGCCTATTTTAAAACGCTCCGTGAAGTTTTTAAAGGCAAGGCATACCTTGACCTAAAACATGACGTGGATGCCGCCTACCCCAATATGGATGCGCAGAATGCCAGTCTTACACAGGCTTTTAAATACATCAAATACTACTATCCGCAAAAAAGGCTGCCCAAGGTGTATGCTTATTTTTCGGGTTTCCAGGCGCAAACTTCTATTGGCGATGGCTATTTTGCCGTTGGACTTGATCTGTTCCTGGGTGCCGATTCGCGGTTTTACCCTGCGCTTACCAATGCCTTTCCGCATTATTTATCCAGGCATTTTACGCCCGAAAATATTACCCCGCGCGTAGTTGAAGGTATCGCCCGCGAGGATATGTTTCCGGAGGACGACAACAATAAATCGATGCTGGAGAAGATGGTGTACAACGGCAAGATCATGTACTTTATGGATCAGATGCTGCCGGAGGTTGGTGATACCACCAAAATTGGCTATTCCACCCAGCAACTCAAATGGTGCGAGGATTTTAAGGGGAAAATATGGGCATATTTTTTAGAAGAAAACCTGCTTTACGAAACGGATTATCCTAAAATTCAGAAATACTTTACAGAGGCCCCCTTCACTCCCGGCCTTGGTGAAAAAAATGAGTCGGCTCCAAAACTGGCCGTGTGGACCGGCTGGCAGATCGTTAGGGAATACATGGACAAACACCCGGAAATTACCCTGCCACAATTAATGGCCGAAAAGGACGCGCAGAAAATACTGAATCAATCCAAGTACAGGCCTAAGTAAGCCCCCTGGCGTATAAGTATGTCATCCTGAACCTGTTTCAGGATCTCTCAAGACGGCCTGCAGCACGGTGTAATCCTTAATATCGACGGCTTTGCTTGTGGGATCCCGAAATAAATTCGGGATGACCTGATTTATTTTATTCTACAACGGTAGGTGGCCCCGTGAAACGCGTTAACTAAAAACTCTCCCTTCTTCAGGGGGCTGAGCGGCATAAAAAAAAGCGTCACGGAATCCGCGACGCTTTTTACATATCTTATGATCCGCTAATTACTTGATGATCCTGAAAACGGTTCTTAAGCCGATTGCCACACCTACAATAAGTAACAAGTTGGCTATCCATGAAAAATAGGTTGAATTTTCATCACCAGCAAAACGAATGAAAACACCTGTCATGCCGATAACGATAGCTAAAACCAATACTTTATAATGTTGTTCTGAATTAGCGTTTTGTGTAGAATCCATGGTACTTTGTTTAATGTTGGGCAAAAATAGAAATGTTTACGGAATTTACCACCAAATTTTTAGGATTTTATTGCGCCGGGTATCGCAGGATGTTTTCTTCTATAATAACGGATCAACAACCAGGTACTCACACCTCCTAACACGAGAAATACCCATGCATTAGCCAACCCAATAACCAATTCGGCAAAAAGCGACCAACCATAGGTTAAAGCGCCTAAAAACCTCTTATAAACAGGTAATTGATAAGCCGATGGATCATCATTGGCAACAACCTCTTTAACGATGCCATTGTTTTGATAGAAACTCAAGCTTAGGGTACTTAATTTCACAGCCTTATCTATTTTAAGATTGTTTATTTTACTATCAACTAAATCATCTTTAATCGTTAGTGCGGCGGCAGCATCCTCACTGTTTCTGTTCTTCCGGGCAACAAACGCGGCTTTATTATTCTGTTTTAATTTGGACGACAGATATTCAAGTGATTTATCGTCAATATCCATTTTGCTGGAGTTAACATATAACCCTATACGAGCCACCTGAAGTATAAAATCCTCCAGGTGATTGGGAGGAATATTTACAGTCATATCGGCAACGCGGGTAAATGAGGTTATGTGCATAACTGAATCGTTACTTATACGCACATCCTGACTCCGCTCTGTAGTAGCCTGCATTTGATGGTGCATGACTATACCATTATATTTTGTAGTAAGCGCAGCAATATTTTCGACAGTTTGCTGCACATCCTTCACCTTAAATCGCATATCCGCAGTTTTCACCAGCTTCGATGCTTCGGAAGTATCAACAACCGATGATCTGACAGTATCCGCGTTATCAGCCTTTTGATCAGCATTATACCCTGAACCTGAACCCTTACAAGCGCCCAGCAGCAAGACGGCCGCCAATGGCAGCAATAAAATTTTTGTTTTCATGTTGTTGTTAATTTTTTTGGTTACTATTGATACCAAAAAAGGGATTTAGGTAACCCTTAGTGGTCTGAATCAGAATTTATAGAATTTAAGAATTAGCCGAATGATAGGACTGCACTGTTATCTTGTCAATTCTTAAATTCTGTAAATTCTGATTCAGACAAACAAAAAAAGCCCGGCATATACCGGGCCTTTTTAAATATGATTATGGGAATAATTAAACCCCTAATAATAATCTTGCTGGGTCTTCCAGTAATTGTTTTACACGTACCAGGAAGCTTACCGACTCACGACCGTCAATAATACGGTGGTCATAAGATAATGCCAGGTACATCATTGGGCGGATAACTACTTGTCCGTTGATGGCAACCGGGCGCTCAATGATGTTGTGCATACCCAATATAGCCGATTGCGGCGAGTTTAATATCGGGGTTGACATCATTGATCCAAACACACCACCGTTGGTGATGGTGAATGTACCGCCTGTCATTTCCGGAATAGTTAGTTTATTTTCACGGGCTTTGCCGGCCAATACCACAATTTCCTTTTCAATTTCGGCCAGGCTCATGCTATCTGCATTACGGATCACCGGAACTACCAGGCCTTTTGGAGCCGATACAGCGATAGAGATGTCAGCAAAATTGCTATATACTACTTCTTCGCCTTCAATACGGGCGCCAACAGCAGGCCAATCTTTCAAAGCTTCGGTAACCGCTTTGGTAAAGAACGACATGAAACCTAAACCAACGCCATGTTTCTCTTTAAATTTATCTTTGTATTTACCACGCAGTTCCATGATAGGCTGCATATCCACCTCGTTAAAGGTAGTAAGCATGGCCGTCTCATTTTTAACAGCCACCAAACGTTTGGCCACTGTTTTACGCAGTGAGGTCATTTTTTCGCGTTTCTCGCTTCTTTCGCCGGCAACTACTGGTGCAGCAGCAGGAGCCGAAGCAGCAAGTTGGGCAGCAGGTTTTGCCGGTGCAGCTTGCGCGTTTAGGGCATCACCTTTTGTGATACGGCCATCAACACCTGTGCCATTTACACCTTTAGGATCAACACCTTTTTCGGCCAGTATTTTTGCAGCGGCAGGTGAAGGGGTACCAGATGCATAGGTTACCGCGCCATCAGCCGTAGTTGGTGCGCCACCACGTGGCGACTCATCAGTAGCGCTTACAACAGCAGGTGTTACCGGAGTAGTTTGAGCAGCAGCACCCGAACCCTCAATGGTACAAACAACCGCGCCGATAGGCAGTACATCGCCTTCTTTAGCTATAGTTTTTAACACACCGGCTTTTTCGGCGGTTAATTCAAATGTCGCTTTATCTGATTCAAGTTCGGCCAGTGCTTCATCCATTTCCACAGTATCGCCATCCTTTTTGATCCAGCGTGACAAAGTAACTTCTGTTATCGATTCGCCTACAGTAGGCACTTTAATTTCTAAAGATCCACCTGTGGCAGGCGCAGGAGCAGCGGCCACCGGAGCCGGAGCGGGTGCATTAGCCACAACTTCGGGCTGTGGTTGAGCTGCAGGAGCGCTTTCCTTTGCAGGAGCGGCGCCGCCGGCACCTTCTTCAATATTGGCTACAATAGCGCCAATAGCCAAGGTATCACCTTCATTGGCCAATGTTTTTAGGGTTCCTGCTTTTTCGGCAGTCAATTCAAAAGTGGCTTTGTCTGATTCTAATTCGGCAATAACCTCATCCATTTCCACGTGATCGCCATCTTTTTTCTTCCAGCTTGATAGGGTTACTTCTGTTATTGATTCGCCTACCGGCGGAACTTTGATCGCTAAACTCATATTTTAGTTTTGTAGATTTAATATTTTTAGTTGCGGGTTGCCTGTTGCGAGGTTTGTTTAAATAGTTGGTAACTTAACACCCGCACCCCGAAACTCGCCACAGGAAACGGAACTTAATCCGCTCCGGCATCAGCCATTTTTTTTGTTGTCTTTTTTATCGCTTCTTTTACTGCTTTACCGGCAGGTGCTTCAAATGCTTTGGAAACAATATACGCTTGCTGCGCGGCATGTTGTTTAGCAAAACCGGTAGCTGTACTACTGCCCTCGATACGCGAAATTACATTAAGGTTGATCACCTTATCGTTATGGAACTTGCGGCATATATACGGCCATGCACCCATATTTTCGGGTTCTTCCTGTACCCAGATAAACTCGGTGGCTTTATCGTATTTGGCTTTAATTTTTAATATCTGAACAACCGGCGTAGGGTATAATTGTTCTACACGTACGATGGCTACATCCTTGCGTTTGTCTGTCAATTGTTTTTCCTGCAGATCATAGTACACTTTACCGGTGCAAAGTAATACGCGTTTTACTTTTTTAACATCAGCATAAGTATCATCAATCAGTTCATGGAATTTACCATTGGTAAATTCATCAATCGGCGACACGCACTTAGGACTGCGCAGCAAGCTTTTTGGTGTAAAGATGATCAGCGGCTTACGGAAATCGCGGTGCATCTGCCTGCGCAGGATATGGAAGAAGTTGGCCGGTGTAGTGCAATTAGCTACCTGGATATTGTCATCGGCACAAAGCTCCATAAAGCGTTCTACACGCGCTGAGGAGTGCTCAGGACCTTGTCCCTCATAACCATGCGGCAACAGCATAACCAAACCATTACCACGCTGCCATTTAGTTTCGGCACTGGCGATGTACTGGTCAACAATGATCTGCGCGCCGTTGAAGAAGTCGCCAAACTGGGCTTCCCATATGGTTAAGGCATTAGGGTTTGCCAGGGCATAGCCGTATTCAAAACCTAAAACACCGTATTCAGACAACAAAGAGTTAAAGATGCTTAGTTTAGCTTCGGTATCAATAGTAGCCAGCGGAGTGTACTCATCTTCAGAATCAACCAAAGTTAATACTGCATGACGATGAGAGAACGTACCACGTTTAACATCCTCGCCGCTTAACCTTACCGGATAACCGTCTTTTAACAGTGTACCATAAGCCAGCAACTCGGCCATGGCCCAGTCAAATACCTGGGTATTATTTACCATTGAGCGGCGATCTTCAAATAGTTTTTCGATCTTTTTGAAGAAGCTCATATCGGCAGGCAAAGCCGTAATCTTATTACCGATCTCGATGATTTCTTCTTTAGGCACCGATGTATCTACAGCCGATACCAGTTCTTTATGACTGGCTAAGTGCAATCCGCTCCAAGCGCCTTCAAACATGGCGATGGTCTCGGTAAATCTTTCTTCGGCTTTTGATTCATCCAGTTTTTGCTGCAGTTCATCCCGGAAAGTTTTTTCCATTGATTTAAGCAGATTGGCATCAACACTGCCCTCGGCCACTAATTTTTGGTTATAAATGATCAGTGGATTGGGGTGAGCCTCAATAGCTTTGTATAATAATGGCTGGGTGAACTTTGGTTCGTCAGACTCATTATGACCGTAACGACGGTAGCACAGGATATCAATGAACACATCCTCGTTAAATACCTGGCGGTATTCCATAGCCAGATTAACTACGTATGCCAATGCTTCAACGTCGTCTCCATTTACGTGGAAAACTGGTGAAAGTACAGTCTTGGCCACATCAGTACAATAAGTACTTGAACGGGCGTCTTTATAATTGGTGGTAAAACCAATCTGGTTATTGATCACCAGGTGAATGGTACCACCTGTGCGGTAGCCATCCAGTTTTTCCATTTGTAATACTTCGTAAACAATTCCCTGGCCTGCTACCGAAGCATCGCCATGGATCAATATCGGGGCGATCTTATTATGGTCGCCATTATATTTAAAATCGATCTTTGAACGGGTGATACCTTCTACAACCGGGTCAACCGCTTCCAGGTGCGATGGGTTTGGACAAAGACTCAGGTGAACTTTTTTACCGTTGGAGGTAGTCACGTCGGTCGAGAAACCCAGATGATATTTAACGTCGCCACCAAAAGGTGTTTCAGAATCAAAATTTTTACCTTCAAACTCAGAGAATACCTCTTTATAGGTTTTCTCCATGATGTTGGTCAGCACATTCAACCTGCCGCGGTGAGCCATACCGATGATAAACTCCTCGATACCCAGATCGGCACCTTTGTTTATTACCGAATCCAATGAAGGGATCAGCGCTTCGGCTCCTTCCAGTGAAAAACGTTTCTGGCCCAAAAACTTGGTTCCCAAAAAGTTCTCGAAGGTTACCGCCTCATTGAGCTTGTTCAGCATCAATTTCTTTTCATCAACCGTAAATGAAGGCGTATTGCGGTTGCTCTCCATCCTGTCTTCAAACCATTTTAGTTTGATAGGATTACGGATATATCTGTACTCGGCACCAATGGCACGGCAATAGGTATCTTCCAATAACTGGCGAATATCGCGCAGGGTGGCAGCACCCAAACCAACTTCAACACCGGCATTAAACACGGTATCCATGTCGGCTTCGCTCAGACCAAAAGTCTCCAGTTCTTTACCGGGGAAATAATGACGGCGCTCACGTACCGGGTTTGTTTTGGCAAACAGGTGACCGCGTGAACGGTACCCGTGAATCATATTGAGTACATTGATCTCTTTTAAAAAGTGATCAGGAGTTTTGTCACCTACACTTGGCGCGGTTGTTCCGACAGGGGCTTGTGTATCCTTGCCAAAATCAAAACCTTCAAAAAATTTCTGCCATCCATAATCCACCGATTCGGGATCCTGTTTGTAGCTGTCGTATAGGGTATTAATGTAGTCTGCGTTGCCGCTATTGATATAATTGAGACGATCCATGAGAAACTGATCTTTAAAACGGTACAAAAGTAAGCATATAGGCTTATATACTTCATAATTAATTGTAAAGAAATTTACATATGCCTAATATCTGTGTTATAACGACTAAAATGATATTATGAGATACCGAATTGAGGAAATAGTTTAATAGAAGCAGTGAATATTGAATTATGCCCCTACCAGATCGCCGGCTTCATCAATGGTGGAGTATTGCCAGGTGGTTACAAAATCGCTGTCGGCATCTTTTGGCTGCATGGCTGCTATGGCGTATTTGCTTTCTTTAGCGTCGTTCACCCCGGCAATAAATGCCCAGTTTCCCCAGTTACTGGCAGGTGAATAATCGATCAGTTTTTCTTCAAAATAAACCGCGCCGAGTGTCCAGTTGACTTTAAGATCATGTACAAGATAGGAGGCCACTATCTGGCGGCAATGGTTGCAGATATAACCGGTAGCATTGAGTTCATGCATACAGGCATCAACAAACGGAACGCCGGTATCGCCGTGGGCCCATTTGTTAAATTCAAGCTCGTTAACAGCTATATCAGCTTCATCACTTTCCTCATTTTTGGCTTTGATGAATTTTTGCCCGTGTTTTTTAAACATAAACCGGAAATAGTCGCGCCAAAGCAATTCCAGTTTCAGCATGCTGGCATTTTGCGCGAAGCTATCGCCGCTATGTTTAAATATTTCCCAGTAAACCTGCCTTGGCGATATACAACCTACTGAAAGCCATGGGGATAATTTTGACGAATTATTAGTGCCGCCCTTGGAGCCTTTTGGCTTAACCGCCTGTTCACTTTGCGAAAAATATTGATGCAGCTGCACCAAAGCCGCAGTTTCTCCGCCTTGAAAATAGTTGGTAGCGCGAGGGTCATCAATGGGCTCATCCAGGCCTAATTGCTGCAAAGTTGGCAATTCGCCGGCATCGGTTATTTCGGGAACGATGATCTGCTCAGGCGTAGCTACACATGGGCGTACATTACTATCGCGCTCCACCTTCTTTTTAAACACAGCAAAGCTATCCGGAATATCCTTGATCGGGAATGGCAGATCTTCCTTATGATACAGTGTATGGCCGATAAAATGCTTCAGATTAAGCTTCAGCTTCCACAAAGCGGTTTCTACCTGTTCAGATATCTCGGTTTCCTCATAAGCCACCTCCCGGTGATGATATACTTCGCTTACCTGGTATTGTTCGGCTAATTGTGGCAATATTTCGGCTGGATTGCCTGTCCTGATGATCAATTCGGCTCCATAGCCCTGTAAATTTTTACGCAGATCGGCAACCGCTTCTAACAGGAAGCGAGCCCTGAAATTACCCGTTTTTGAAGCTCCGGATGAGGTATGATGAAAGTAGTAAGGATCAAAACAATATACGGGCAGCACCTTATCGGCCTTACGTATAGCCTCCAACAAAATTTCGTTATCGTGTATCCGTAAGTCATTTCTGAACCAAACCAATATCGTCTTTTCACTCATCGTTAAACAGGGATTTAACTGAATATATGCAGACCGCAAATTTGCAATTTATTTGTGTCATAAACACACTTTGTTGCAATATTTGACACCGTTTCAACATTTTTTCTGTTTTGCCGACAGTTTTAAATGCTATTTTTTTATAAGCTATTGAATAACTTATTAGGGATAAATATAAGTTATATCTTGAATATTACAATAGCCGTGCGCCGTTGCAAAAACTTTTTAAACCCTTTATTTTAACACTTTTTTGCTTAAAAACCGGGCAAAAACAATTGAAAAATGCTCGAAACTCACTCAAAACCATCGATTTTAACAAATTTTAACAAATTCTTGATGGCTTTTGAAAAGTTTAAAAAGTATTAATTTATTAATTATCAAATAACTACATACCAAACGATTGATTTTTGGGTGATATTTTCCCTTAACCAAACAGCCCGGTTCTCCTTTTTGATCAGGAAAACCGGGCTGTGTTTGTATACAAATATACGCATTTCCTGGCAGAATACCGTCAGGGTTTGCTTGCTAAACGTTGTCATTCTGCTTGTAAGCGGTGTTACCGTCTGGTATAGCTATTTTATTCTACTTAACATGTGGTGTTTTCAAAAACCGGGTAATAATTGGGATCAAAAGATCAGTTTGGTCAACCACAGTTACATGTGACGTGCCGGGAAGAATTGCCAGTTGTTCATTCGGTAACTCATAAAGATCGCCCCAATTACCTCCGCCTAAAAGCCTGAACATAGCTATCTGGTGCTCAGGAGTACTCAGATCCTCATCGCCAAATATGAGCAGCACAGGCGGTTTTAAATTTTTAATATCGCTTGCCTGGAAGCCTTTCCATGTACCCATTAAGCCATACATCTTTTGGAGCAGTTTAGGCCATTTTGTAGAATCAGGAGCAACCTTATTGTAGTTTTTTCTCCAGACAGATTGATTCACATCCTCCGTTTTTTAGCTCTCAACCCATCCGGATTTGCCATATTACCACCTTCCGGGCTATAAGATGTTGAGGCCAAAACCAAATGCCTAACCAATTCGGGATGAGTAATAGCTACCTGCAGTGCAACACCTCCACCCAGGCTGTAACCCAAAAAATCGGCATTGGTTACTTTTAATTGCTGTAGTAACGTTACCACATCACCGGCCATCGCTTCATAGCTTAAGGGGCGGTCAATGTCTGCGGTATGTCCGTGGGCCTGCATCTCGATACCGATTACCTGGTGATCCTTTGCCAATTCCGGGATTATTTTACCAAAGTCCTTATCGATGGTTGATAAAGCGCCATGAAGTAACACCACAGGAGCTCCTTTGCCTGCCGTTTCATAATACATTTTTATGCCATTTATCATCGCATAATTTCCGACAACGCCGGCCGTTTTAACATCCTTATTTGTTTTTGGTAAAGTTGCCGCCCGGGTACCGCTGTTAAAAGCGATGATCATGAACAGCACAGCAGGTATAGATATAATTTTTAAAGTTTTCATAATGCTTTAATTACGTGATTGGTTTTTGTGTTTTAAGTTATGTAAAGGTATAGCAGCATTATTACAGCAATAGCGTGTTATTACGACCTTTTTGGGGCGATATGCGACACTTATTTATCGCGCATTTATTCACTTTGGCCACTCTGGGATCATCGACCTAAATAAGCGTATTAAATAGAAGCTAACCTGCATCCTGATTAACGCAAATGATTAATATTGACTTTTTCTGCATTAATTATTTACTCAATTCTTCTATGGTGGTTGGTTTTCCTTTACCCGTGGTGATCAGGCTTTTTAAGCTACCAGTGATATATCCGGTCCAGGCATTGGAACAGTCTTTAAAACACTCAATGTCCGGCAATAAACCAACTTGTGTAAAGCGCAACTCTGTTTGGTTACCTTGTTTGGTTATATCAAAAACGATTTGGTTACCAGTCCACTCAGCTTCATCTTCAATAAAAGTCAGCTTACTATCGGTTACCAACCAAACGATCTTGGTGTTAGGAATAACCTCGATGAGCTTTTGCCTGGAATAGTGTATATCCCAAAACCGAACCGAAAATTCATCGTTAAGTTTTTCAGTGTTACCATCCACACCTTCTGTCCACCAGCAGCGCACATTATTGGTGGCATCAAAAACTTCCTTTGGTGTTTGATCAACCAGGAAACTGATTGTGAAATCTTGCTTAGTCATGCTGGCCTCCTTTCAATGTTTCTGCGCTATTAATAGCCGGAATATATGGGTTAGGTTTGCCTTTACCTGTTTCTATCAGGGCTTTTAAACTCCCGTTGATATAGTTGCCCCATGCATCTGAACAGATATTGTAACATTCATAAGCCGGTACCAAACCAATATGCGTAAAGGTGAGCTGCGTTTTGTCGCCCTTTTTGGCAATTTCAAAAACTATTTGCGTTCCTTTCCATTCGGTTTTGTCTTTGGTAAAATCAAAATGATTATCCACCACCAGCCAAACCACTTTTTTGCCGGGAACAAATTCGGTGATCTTCATTTTGCAGCGATGTACTTCCTTGTAGTGGTAGTTGAATTCTGCGTTTAGTTTATCGGTTGGGCCATCAATTTGCTCTGACCACCAGCCGCGAACGTTATTGACGGCATTAAATACCTGCTCAGGACTTTGATTGACCAGGAAAGAGATTGTATAATCTTGCTTTGGCATGGGTTTTACATTTAACAGGGTTATAATTGTTGTGAGATAAATAATTAAAGGTTTCATATTGCAGTGAGATAAATAAGTGAAAATGTGATGTATGTTTTTTCTTACCATCAAAAGTATTGTGCATGACCGGCTTTTTCCGGGTGCCATATAGACATCATAGGGGGTTGATATAGACATCACTAACCATTATCTTTATCAAAAAACAGCGGCATGAAAAATGTAACTATCATCTTTCCCGGAGAACGAAGTAATCATAGTACAATAGCCTGCATAACGGGCGCTTTTGAAATATTTGACGTTGCCAACAGCTATTATAAGAGAACCGGCAAAGAAGAATTGTTTATCGTTCAATTAGCGGGTACAACTACCCGGGAGGAGATATCCGGGGGAATATTTACGGTACAGCCACAAGCCCATATTTCATCCATAACAAAAACCGACCTGATCATTATTCCTTCATCTATTCCGTTTTACCAAAAAGAAGGTAAAGAAAATGAAATGCTCCTGGAGTGGCTAAGGCAGCAATACAAAGCGGGTGCCGACATAGCCAGTATGTGTTCGGGCACATTTACGCTGGCTTCAGCGGGTTTGCTTGATGGCCGGAGTTGCTCTACGCATTGGGCCCATGCAGATGCCTTCAGGCAACAGTTCCCCAATGTAAGTTTAATGGCCGATCAACTCATAACGGACGAAAACAGAATATATACTAATGGTGGCGCTTATTCTTTTTTAAACCTGATGATATACCTGGTTGAGAAATATTACGATCGGCAAACAGCTATTTATTGTTCCAAGATCTTCCAGATAGAGATGGACAGGAACCGCCAATCGTCATTTGCCATATTTACCGGGCAAAAACTTCATGGGGACGAGATGGTAGAACAAGCTCAATCCTTTATTGAAAGTAAGTTACAGGAGAAGCTATCGATAGAAGAACTTTCATCCAGCTTTTCGATCGGCCGCCGCAACTTTGATCGTAGGTTTATCAAAGCAACTGGTAATACACCTATCGAATACGCGCAAAGGGTGAAGATCGAATCGGCCAAAAAGGCATTGGAAACCAGCCGCAAAACCATTAACGAAGTGATGTACGAAGTGGGTTATTCGGATGTAAAAGCCTTCCGCGAGGTGTTCAGAAAAATTACGGGAATGTCGCCTTTAGAATATCGTAACAGGTATAATAAAGATGCCTTAAAGTATTAAAAAACGCATTTCTTCAAGCTTGTGTTATCACCACTGCATTATTTATGATGTACCTTTTTAGGTTAAATAGGTCCTCATTAAATTAATTCACAAATAACTTAAAATATTTCCCATGCCTGTTCGTCTTCATCGTTATGGCGAACTTATTATTTTTAGGGATGCCCTCGCATGGGCACGTGAACCCAACTTTAGGGTTAGTAGCTGAATTGACCTTCCGGGGTGAAACAGTGCATTATTTCGCGTCGGAAACTTTTAGGGCGAAGATCGAAGCTGCTGGCGCCGTTTTTTATGCATACAACGAAGACCTGGATATTTTCAAAGGCGGTAAACCGGGGCAAGGCGGCGGTCTGATGAGTGTGGCCAATAAAGCGCCCTCTGTAATAGCCGGTATCCTAAAACAAACCGCGGGAATTAAATTCGACTACCTCATTCATTCGGCGGCTTTCCCTTTTACGGGCGCAATAGTGCAATTGCTGAATATCCCCTCAGTTTCTTCACTTGCGGTTTTTGCCGGGCTCGATAGGTTTAAGCAATTGGCTAATTTCCCCTTACCCGATAGTATCCGTACTGATTATGACCGGGTGGCGAATGAACTGAAGGCCACCTACGGCATCATCCTACCCAGCCATCCCATGGAACTTATGCTGTACCCCAGTCCGCTGAAATTGGTTTATACCTCGCGTTACTTTGCCCCGCCGTCTGATTATCTTGACGAAACCTGCCGTTTTGTAGGGCCTCCAATTTATGAGCGCAAGGAGGATATGGATTTCCCCTTTGAGAGATTGGCCAATAAGCGCGTACTTTATATATCATTGGGAACTGTTTTTGGTGGCTTCGATACACGAGTGTACTCTATTTTCAGAGAAGCATTTATCGATTGGGACGGCGTGGTAGTGATGACCGCACATGGTGTTGATTTAACCGGCATCCAGTTCCCTGATCATTTCATCGTGCGGGATTATGTACCGCAGAACGCGCTATTGAAACATACTGACGTAGCTATAACCCATGCGGGGATGAACAGCATGAGCGACCTGATCAGCAATGAAGTACCCTTCGTTAGCTTGCCCATGGGGGCAGATCAGCCACTACTGGCAGCCCGTGCAACCGAACTTGGCGCCACTATAACGCTGGACATTAATCAGCTACAGGCAGATGAACTTAAAACCGCTGTCAATACTGTACTAACCGAACCCGGTTACCGGCATGCGATCGGAAAGATTGCCGACTCTTTTAGAGCGGCGGGTGGCTATCCAAAAGCAGTGGATGAAATATTTCAATTGGTGCATCATTAAAAGGGAGACACGCTTTGGCTGAGGTAAAGCTCAATGTTTAAACTGTGAGCAGATCAGGTACCTGTATTTACCCAATGGCCTAATAAATTAGTCTTTCAGCTTACGATCAATGTTATTTCCACATTACCACACCAATTACAAAAGTGGGTTTACATGGTTTACACTTTTTGCGGTTAACACTAATTTATATAACTGATAATCAAATAATTATAAATTATTTAGTTCGTTTTTTGGGTTTACAGTGTAAACCCAAAAAGTTTGAAGGAATATCCTTATCTGCGGTGTCATCATCGTTCTCCGTAAGCCGTATCTACCTGTCGGCCTTTACCTTAGCGCGGATGATGGAATCTTTTTGCGCCGGGCTCAGCTTGTAATTATATTGAAACAGCGCGCCTTCAAAATCACCGTATGATGGGTTTGGAATTACGATATAGCGGCTGCCAAATTCCTTTTGCAATTTTTGGGTTATCGCGGTACGGTTTTCTTCGGTAGGATGATTGTCATACAGCATATCAAAATCGGGTAGGTTATCGCCGCAGAGCAGCAATATTTCGTGCGTTTTTAATACTTCCTGGCGGCGCTCTTCTTTGCTGGAGTTGCCGTTTTTTAAAAACAAATGCTCGTCATTGGCGTTGGGCATGGCATATTTCTGCAGGTTATACAGCGTAGCGCCGCGCTCATTCTCGTTACGGTTGGTGATATAGTAAATGGTGATACCTTTGGATGCCGCGTATTTAAAAAAGGCGGGAGCACCGGGTACAGTATCTGCCTGGGCTTTATCTGTCCACTGTTTCCAGGTTTTATCGCTGTAATCCTGATTTTTTAAACCCTGGGCTGCATCATAGGGACTATTATCTAACAAAGTTTCGTCGATATCGGTCACAATAGCCAGCGGTTTTGTACTTACCTTTTTTACACCTTCGTCCACACGTTGTTTGGCTATATTATATGCCTGAAAACACAAAGCCCGGTATTCGGCAGCTCGTTGCTGCCATAACGAGGCCCATATTTTACCATCATTAGTAATGGAGGTGTTGCCATTAGCAACGGATGCTGTATTTGCTGAGGATGTTGTTGTTGTAGTTGCTTTTTTTGAGGCGCAGGCGCCGAGCACCAAAAGGGCGGGTATTAGATAGCTATAACTTTTCTTCATTTTTTGAGCATAAACCAATATAATGTCATACTGAACTCGTTTCAGCATCTCACATGCGAGGTTTACAGCATGCTGGCTACCTGTGCTGTGGGATCCCGAAATAAATTCGGGATGACCAACATATTAGACTTTATAATAGTTCGGGCTTAATTTTATCCTTGAACTCTTTGGCAAATTTATTCAGTTTTGGCTGGATCACAAATGCGCAGTATGATTTATTGGGATTATCATTAAAATAGTTCTGGTGATAATCTTCAGCAGAATAAAACTCGCTGGCCGGAGTAATTTCGGTAACTATCGGATCGTCAAACACATGCTCGTTGGTGAGCGTTTTGATCATGGCTTCTGAGGCCAGTTTTTGCTCCTCGGTATAATAAAATATGGCCGAACGGTATTGGGTACCTACATCGTTGCCCTGACGGTTGAGCGTAGTTGGGTTATGCGTTTTGAAAAACACCAGCAGTAACTCGTCAAACGAAATTACGTCGGCATCATATTCCAGGTGTATCACTTCGGCATGGCCGGTGGCGCCGGTACAAACCTGCTCATAAGTAGGGTTTAAAACCTTACCGCCCATATAACCTGACGTTACTGATGTTACACCTTTAAGTGATTGAAATACAGCTTCGGTGCACCAAAAGCAACCGTTGCCAAATGTTATTTTTTGTATGTTCATGCTATTTATAAACGAAGTTAATACTTGTTTGGTTTGTCCGGATAATGTATGGTTTGAATATGTCAATTAAATTACTAAATTAGTAATTACACGTCCACTAAAACCCTAAATTCATGAAAATTGCAGTATTAATCGCCCGCATTTTACTGGGCCTCATCTTTGTGGTATTTGGTCTGAATTTCTTTTTTCATTTTTCGTTTATGCCAGCACCGGCACCCATGTCCGATAAAGCACAAGCCTTTGCCGGCGGACTTTATGGCTCCGGGTATTTTTTCCAGTACATGAAAGTTATTGAAATTGTAAGCGGCCTGGCTATATTGTTTAACCGTTATACCGCTCTGTTTTTACTCATCCTGTTCCCGGTAAGCGTGAACATATTTCTGTTTCATTCCATTTTAGTGCCTTCAGGCGTGCCCGTTGCAGCTGTTATTATTATACTGCACCTGTTTTTGGCTTTTGCCTATCGTAAATATTACGCCAGCCTATTTACAGCTGTGCCAACCATATCATAAGCAAAAAGCCTCCCGATGTACATCGGGAGGCTTTTTGCTTATTGACTCTTTTGGGCTTGTTGCATGGGATTTGGCCCGCTGGTTGCGCCACGTGGTAGGCTTTGCTGTTTAAACAGTTCAAACCTTGATGGCTGGTATTCGCGGGGCCAACTGTTATTGCTTTCGTCAATATCGGCGGTTTCGCGGTATGGATCGAGCTTAATGCCTTTTACTTCTTTGGTTTTGGCAAAAACCTTGGTGATCTTATTTTCATTTTTACGCCAGATGTAGGCCGATATTTTTTCAACCTCCCTGGTACCATCGGCATAGGTCCACTCAATAATTAAAGGAGTAACCAGGCCACCTTTGTTGCTGAAGCTAACCTCGTAAAAGTAGTTCTTACTATCATACAGTTTCTTTTCGGCAGGGCTGGCGGCATTATACATGGCCTGGTAACTTTGTGTGGTAGCCGGTGTTGCCGCGAAACGATCCCATTTACTGTAAAAGTCCTGCAAGGCAGTATCCGCCTCAACCGCGAAACGGGTACCCGCTTCTTTATTACGGGTGGTGCTGATATTTTCGAGATTACGATCATACTGGGCACGATCGGCAGTAGCTTCCACAGCCGGGTTTTTGGTATTGAGGCGATAGTATTTTACGCTGTCGATAGATACGTCGACAGGTTCGGTTCCGTAGAACCATCCGCGCCAGAACCAGTCCAGATCAACCGCCGAAGCATCTTCCATGGTGCGGAAAAAGTCGGCAGGCGTTGGGTGCTTAAAGGCCCAGCGGTGCGCGTAGGTTTTAAAGGCGTAGTCAAACAGTTCGCGGCCCATTACGGTTTCGCGCAGTACATTTAGTGCCGTTGCCGGTTTGGCGTAAGCGTTGGGGCCAAACATCACAATGTTCTCCGAGTTGGTCATGATGGGCTCTAACTGATCTTTCGGCAGTTTCATGTAATCAACAATCTTATAGGCCGGACCGCGTTGCGAGGGATAGCGGCTATCCCACTCCTGCTCGGCCATGTACTGGCAAAAGGTATTCAGGCCCTCATCCATCCAGGTCCACTGGCGCTCATCAGAGTTCACGATCATCGGGAAAAAGTTGTGCCCAACTTCGTGAATAATTACACCGATCATACCGTTTTTTGTGGCCTCGCTGTAAGTACCATCCTTTTCGGCACGACCATAGTTAAAGCAGATCATCGGGTATTCCATACCGTTGGATGCTTCTACAGAAATAGCTACCGGGTACGGGTAAGGGAAAGTATGTTTGGAATAAGTTTTCAAGGTGTGGGCTACCACTTTAGTAGAGTACCTGCGGTAAAGCGGATAAGCCTCGGGGCCATAGTACGACATGGCCATCACCTTTTTGCCACCATCAATCTGGGTACTCATGGCATCCCACACAATGCGGCGTGAAGATACCCAGGCAAAATCACGTACGTTTTCGGCATGGAAGGTCCAGGTTTTACGTGCTGACGCATGGTTTTTCATGGCCTGTTTTACTTCATCCAGCGTAACTATCTCCTGCGGTGCAGTTGCAGATTGCGCGGCATTCCAGCGTTTCAGCTGTGCCGCGGTAAGGGTTTGCGCGTAGTTAGAGCATTGACCGGTACCACCTACAATATGATCGGCAGGCACGTTCATACTTACTTTAAAATCGCCAAAGGTTAACGCAAATTCACCGCGACCCGTAAATTGCTTGTTTTGCCAGCCCTGAAAATCGCTGTAAACAGCCATACGCGGGTACCATTGTGTCATGGTATACAGGTAATTGCCATCCTCTGCGAAGTATTCATAGCCTCCGCGACCGCCAATAGTTAAACGATCAGATATATTATACCACCAGTTAATTTTAAAGCGGAATTTCTGTCCGGGCGGTAAAGTAACAGGGAGCTCAATACGCATCATGGTTTGGTTAATGGTATAGCTGAGCGCGTTGCCATTGGCATCTTTTACACTCACAATATGGTTACCCAGATCAAGATCATGACCCATAATGCCTTGCAACTGACGGATGGTCATTTTGCTTTGCATTTTACTTTCATCAAACCTGGCACTTTCGGCATCCTTCTTATGCTCATTCTCATCCAACTGCAGCCACAAGTAAGTAAGCGGATCGGGCGAGTTATTAGTATACGTTATGGTTTCGTTACCATCTAAACGTTGTTTATCATCGTTAAGGGTGGCGCTGATTTCGTAATCGGCCTTTTGCTGCCAGTATTTTGGCCCGGGAGCTCCCGAAGCCGAACGGTACTCGTTTGGCGTAGAGATCATGGTGCCCAGTTGCTCAAACCGGTTGCCGTGGTTCGAGCCGGGATTGTTATCATACTGCGCCCAGGCAGCTGATGTTAATAGTGAACAGGAAAATAATGCGAAGTAAAATTTATTCATCTGAATTTTATGAGTAAAAAGCGCTCGATGCACATGATAAAAGCAATTCCAAATATAGCCGACGAGAGGAACATTGTCCACTCCCGTTGTGGTGTTTTAGCAAATTTGATGAGTAAATAAGAGATAAGTAACGCAGATATTACAATTAACACCTGCCCAAACTCCAATCCAAGGTTAAAAGCAAACAGCTGAGCGGTAATATTACTGCTGCTGCCCAGCAAACTTTTGAGGTAATTAGAAAAACCCATACCATGTATCAGCCCGAAAAAAAGGGCCAGCGTATAGTTAAGGCGCATGGTAGTGGCGGTTCGTTTTTTATTGAATACATTTACCAGGCTGGTAAAAACAATGGTTACGGGTATCAGGAATTCAATAAGGGATGTATTGATATGAATGATATTTAAAACACTTAACGCAAGGGTGATAGAATGCCCTATGGTGAACGCGGTAACCAGCACCAGAACCTTGCGCCAATCGGCCAGCAGGTAAGTTCCGCACAGTACGGTTACAAACAAAATATGGTCGTACCCCGCCCAATTACAGATATGCTGCCACCCCAGTTCAAAGTATAAAGAAAAATCAGTCATGTAGTCAAATTCGCAATTGCCAATAAAAATAACGTTTTTTGTGTAAAACAAAACAAGTTAACGCAATTATGTTGCAATTAATAATCATCAGCTGGCTCAGCTTGTTCCATCCATTTTATGTGAGCGTTACCGAAATTAACCATAACGCCCGCAGCCAGGAAGTTGAAATAAGCTGCCGTATATTTTACGACGATTTGGAGCGTACGCTGGAAAAACAATATCATACCCACGTAGATATTGTAAAGCCCGCGGATAAAACCAAAATGAACCAGCTGCTGAATGATTATATTAAAAAACACCTGATTGTTAAAGCCGATGGCAAACAGCTCGCGTTAAGTTATGTAGGTTACGAAATTCAGGAAGATGCCGCATGGACCTATTTTGAGGTAAAGGGTATTAATAAAGTAAAGAAATTTGAGGTACATGACGATTTGCTGTTCACCGAGCATCCCGAGCAAATCAACATGCTGCATGTAACCGTAGGCGGCCAGCGTAAAAGCACCAAACTCAGTAACCCGGATAGCGACGCGGCGTTTGAGTTTTAAGGAGGGTGTGTCCTTCTAAACGCGTCAATTGCGAGGAGGAACGACGTGGCAATCCCCTATATGCAAAGCGTCTCTGTAAGTAGGGGATTGCCACGCTGCGCTCGCAATGACGTAATTTTTTCACCTTCCCTGTCTGGTAGCTTAAATCCCTTGCTCTTTGCTCCTTCTCCCTACTCCCCTTTTTTCAAAATGCCTTTCTGAACACTTTCGTCTATTAGCGCTTTGGCAAAATTCCACAGGGATTGCGAGCCTTTTTGTATAATACTTTTCTTTTGAACAACCTGTTCATAGCTTACATTATACTCCTGCCAGGTGCCACCATTGTTGGATACATTTTGCAATAAGGGTTCCATTCTGTCCATAGCCCGGGCAAATTTAGCTTCAGCGGTTTCACCGGCTTCAAACTCTTCCCAAATGGTTATAAATTCTTCGGCCTGTTCTACGGGTAATAGTCCAAATATCCTTTCGGCGGCTTTGCGCTCGGCTTCGGTATTGGTGTGATTGAGGACGGTATCGTACAAAAACACATCGCCGGCATCAATCTCAACTACGTCATGGATCAGCAGCATTTTGATCACCTTAAGCGTGTCTACCGGCTCATTGGAGTGTTCGGCCAAAACCATGGTCATAACCGCTAAATGCCAGCTGTGCTCGGCATCGTTCTCGGGTCTGTCGCTGTTAAAAAGGCGGGTTTTACGCTGGATGTATTTTACTTTGTCTATTTCGTGGATGAAGGCCACTTGCTGAAGGAGATGCTCAAAATTCATATCTTATGTTTAAGCATTGCAAATATAACTCATATTTAAGTTTACACACGGTTTTAATGAAAAAGAAACAGGATACGGTTTGTTTTGTTAAATAAACCATAGCTCAAAAATTACACCTTTTTGTATTATCCGGCACATCCGATTTCACAAAAATTGCTGTAACTTGCTTGCATATTAGTTAACTTTTCTAAAAATAATTGCCGTTGACGTATGACCGTATTAGAAAACGAGTTTCTTAAAGTAGCCATCGATTTGAAAGGCGCGCAGCTCAGTTCATTTTATAACAAGCAAACAGGTATTGAGCACCTTTGGCAGGCTGATCCTGATGTTTGGCCCTGGCATTCGCCCAATCTTTTCCCGGTTGTAGGCGGCCTCATCAATAACCAATTACTGGTTGACGGGCAAGCGTACGATATGGCGCGACATGGTATTGCAAGGCAATCGGAATTTATTCTACTGGAAGCTGACGAGGTGTCTGCCAGCTTCTCGCTCCCGTACTGCGAAAAAACCTTGCTGGTATATCCATTTAAATTTGATTACCAAGTTTTATACACACTTATCGATAATTCGCTAAGGATAACACATAAGGTGATCAATCTGGATAAAAAGACCATTTATTTTTCGGTCGGAGCACATCCAGCCTTTAACATTCCATTTTTTAAAGGCGAAAATTACGAGGATTATTACCTTGAATTTGAAACCGATGAGCATCTGGAAGCCAATATGCTATCGGCTGATGGCTTTTTTACCGGCGAAACCCACCCGGTAGCTACGCCAGGGAATAAGCTTTATTTGACCCGCCACCTGTTTGACGCCGACGCCCTTGTTTTTAAGCAACTCAACTCCCGGATGGTAAGTATCAAAAGCAAAAAGCATGATCAATCTGTTTCGGTTGAATTTCCACACTATAATTATTTAGGCGTGTGGGCAAAACCCGGTGCCGATTTTGTATGTATTGAACCCTGGCTGGGCTGCGCCGATACCGAGGGACAACATGTAAATATCAATAAAAAAGAGGCGATACAAACCCTGCATGCAGGCCATGTTTTTGAAGCACCCTATTTTATTAGTCTTTAGGTATGATTTTGCAATAAAAAATAAGGAAAGCGGTAAAACATTTTTGCCGCTTTTTTATTTTACAATAATTAAACACAACACGTTATTAAAACTAATTAACATGAAAAAGAAAATTTATCTTATCGCGCTCACCATGCTGCTTTCTGTCGCGGCATTTAACAGTTACGCTTCTACTGCTACAGACGGTGCTTTAACCATACTGAGCAAAGAACAAATAGCCAGTATGACCACTGAGCAAAAACAGGCGCGCATTGAAGAGATCAAAGCCCGGGTGAATGAAATTAAAGCAATGGATAAGTCGGAGCTTACCAAACAGGATAAAAAAGAACTACGTACCGAATTGAAAGGTTTAAAACACGAAGCAAACGCTTTAGGCGGCGGCGGTATTTATCTTTCTGTTGGTGCTATTATCATCATCATCCTGGTATTGATCCTGATACTGTAATTTATATACAAATTGAAACAAAAAAGCCTCCCGGTATAAACGAGAGGCTTTTTTGTTTTAAAACAGGCCTAACTGGCCCTTATCATCTAACTGGATATCATCCGGATTGGTGATCTCAAAGTCGACCTTTTTATGAACTTCCTTGGGCTGATCATCAGGCTCCGGTTCTTTGGCCGGAGACTCTGCCACTGCCGGCTTTTCGGCTACGGGCGCTTTGGGCTTCGGTTCAGTTTTGGGCTGCTCCACTTCTTCCGTTTCTTTCTGCCCGGATGCGTCTGATTCTGCCTGTTCGTCCGTTGTTGTTTCCGGTTCTTCAGCCTCAGCGTCAACAACATCATCAGCGCTTTCACTGTCGGCTATTAGGTCCACCGATTTTACCGGGAATTGCGACAGGCGGTTGCCCATGGCCTTCATCCCTTTTACATCAATCAGTTCGGCCAGGTTTATTTCAATCGTTTCGGGAGTTTGATCTTTACCTTTCAGTTGTACCACACTCACCAGCGGCGATTCTTTTGCTATCAATATTAATTTCGATCCGGCTTCTTCGCTGATGATGCTTACCTGTTTACCCAATGCTATAGACTCAAACGAGAAACGCTTTACCATATAGTTTTTCGATTTGCCATCCAGGTGAATAACCGAGTAAACTTTTTTAGGATTGTATTTTTCGATAAGGATCATCTTATCATCAAAATGATTGTTCAGATCAAAGCTGGTGAGTTCGTACACGCCGTTGCTCAACACATTCAATATGCGGTCGTCGCCATCAAATTCGCCCAGGTATTTGCCACGACTATCGGCATTCAGGCGTTTCAGGATATCGTCGTACCAGATCTTTCTACCGGCCAGTGTGGATACACCTTTGCTTTTCAGGATGATCTTTTTAACCGGATATTTGGTGATGATATTACCCATCGATCCACGACCTTTGATAGCCAGGGCGGCAAAATCTTCGTCGAACTGCAGCTTTTTGAGTTTGGAATGTGGTTTAAGCTGCACGTTCACTACTTCGGCTTCGCCATTTGGATTGGCCGAGAAGTAAAGCACCTTGGTACCCTTGGTACCTTTGGTAAGGTCGTACTCCTTATCGCGGGTTACGCCCACCACCGAAAAGCGCTTGATATAGCTGATACCACTTGTGCCATCCTTATAAATCATGTTGTACACCGTGCGCTCATCGTTCTTTTTAAATACAGCTACGTGTATGATCTCCTTACCCACAAAAACCTTGTCCTGCACCTTAGTAATAATGCAGCGCCCATCGGCACGGAAAACGATGATCTCGTCAATATCCGAGCAATCGCCAACCAGTTCTACAGAACCATCTTTTTTAAGCCCCGAACCGATAAAACCATCCTCCCGACTCACATACAGTTTGATATTGGCCAGGGCCACCTGGGCGGCTTCTACTTTATCAAAGGTGCGCAGTTCGGTTTTACGTTCGCGATCTTTACCATATTTTTCCTTCAGTTTTTCAAACCAGGCAATGGTATAATCAGTGAGGTGTTTGAGGTGATGTTTTACCTGTTTGATCTCGTTCTCCAGGGTTTTCATCAGCTCATCCGCCTTCTTCACATCAAAGCGGGTAATGCTGCTCATTGGCTTATCGATCAGCTTTTTATAATCCTCGGGCAATATCTCGCGGTAAAACTGCGGGAAGAAAGGCTCGAACAAACGGTTCAATACCTCCAGTACAGCTTCAAAATTACCCGAGTTTTCATATTCGGGGTGTTTGTACATCCCCTCCTGTATAAATATTTTGAGTAAGGAGCTAAAGAAGATGCGCTCCATCAACTCTTTCAGCCTGATTTCCAGTTCCTGTTTCAGCAGGTCGCGGGTAAAATGAGTGCTCTCGGCAAGCATGTCATTTACGCTCATGAAGCGTGGCTTATCATCCTGGATAACGCAGGTATTGGGCGATATGGATACTTCGCAATCGGTAAAGGCGTACAGCGCGTCGATAGTTACATCGGGCGAAATACCGGGTGCCAGGTGAATAATGATCTCGACATTCTGGGCGGTATTATCTTCGATCTTTTTGATCTTGATCTTACCCTTATCATTGGCCGATATTACACTATCGATCAAACTGCCGGTAGTGGTGGAGAATGGGATCTCGGTTATAGCCAGCGTTTTTTTATCGCGCTCCACAATTTTAGCGCGTACACGGATCTTACCGCCGCGCTGCCCTTCGTTATATAACGAGGCATCGGCCATACCACCTGTAGGAAAATCGGGTACCAGGTTTGGCCGCTCGCCCTTCAATACGCCGATAGATGCATCCAGCAGCTCAATAAAGTTGTGGGGTAATATTTTGGTAGCCAAACCTACGGCGATACCTTCGGCGCCCTGTGCCAGCAGCAAAGGGAACTTTACCGGCAGGGTAATAGGCTCCTTGTTACGACCATCATAACTGGCCTGCCAAACGGTAGTATCGGCATTAAAAACAACATCAAGGGCGAATTTCGACAGGCGCGCTTCAATATAACGCGGTGCCGCGGCCGAGTCGCCGGTTACCGGGTCGCCCCAGTTACCCTGGCAATCGATGAGCAGGTTTTTTTGGCCAATCTGCACCATAGCATCGCCAATAGAGGCATCACCATGCGGGTGATACTTCATGGTATTACCTATTACGTTGGCAGCCTTGTTAAAACGCCCGTCGTCCATTTCCTTAAGGGAGTGGAGGATACGGCGCTGTACAGGTTTTAAACCATCGTTGATATGCGGAACGGCACGGTCGAGAATTACGTAAGAGGCATAATCCAGAAACCAGTTTTCGTATAACCCGTCGAGAGAGGTAACATTATGTAATTTTTGTTCATTGCTGTCGGGGATATCGTTTTGATTCAGATCTTCACTCATTATATGCTAAAAAACTTTTGGATGGGTAAAGATAAAAAATTATGCGCGGATGTGCCGACGGCGGATTTACACATTTTAGATTTTGTTAACAATTGGGGACAAAATCTAAAACATGTTCTCTGTGCTTCATTGCGAGGTACGAAGCAGGAGCCCCCTCTAAACGGCGAAGCCCTCATGTAATAATCTCCCTCAAAGGGGGAGACTTCAAAAAAACGGCTAAAGCTCTCTCCTTTGGAGAGGGTTGGGTGAGGCTCCTATTTCTTAACTCTTAATCTCCTGGCTCTCTCACTTCACTATATCATTACAAATAAACAAACCATACTTGTTATCCATATTCAATACTTTGCCTTCCAGCACGCTTTGCCCAGCGCTGGCGGGGTTATTTCCCTGGCCCAGTGGCCAGCTGCCGTTAGTATATAAAATACTGATACCCGCGGTACTTGCCAGGCTCAATCCAAAATCGGTACAGTTATTTTTATTGAGGTTGTAGTTTTTCATGTCGTACTGTTTTATCACTCTAAGTATCCTTTTAAACCGGCGCTCGGATATGAATTTGCCCACAGTTTCGTCCCAGTCATGCTGTTCATCATTTTTAAAAACGGAGCCTGTTGTAGGGAACAATGGTGTGGCCGATAAAAAGTGATCTTTTTTGGGATAAAAACCGAACGACCGGGACACCGATGTGGAATCGGTATTATATTTTATAAGGGTAATAAAGGTATGCCCTACTTTACTGAGTTTCACAAATATTTTTCGTTTGCCCGATACTGGTTGTGAAATATGGATCAGCAGGGCATAGGCCGAAGCTTTTTTACCATCATCAAAAGGATCAATGATATTGGCCAGCTGCGTAGTCGGCGATTTTACTTCACGGGCTGTATACTGGTAATTATTTGAATCGGCTAATATTTGCTCATCCTTATGGTTAATGGTCAGCAAACCGGTAACCGAAGTATCACGCTGTAAAGCAGCCAGGGTAAATGCAGGTTTACGCTCTGCTATATAGGTAGTGTCCCAGGCGGCGGAATCAATCAAATGTGTATTTGCATCTTCCCCCACGGGCAGCGTTTTAAAATAACACTTCATCGCCAGCGAATACATCCGGAGCCGGGCGAATATATTGGCCATATGATAATAAAACTTATGACTACGTTTTTTATCGGCAGTAACGGCTTTTAACTGGTTGGATTTTAAAAGATCAACAACGGGACGGGCATCATGCTTTTTCCCATAAACATCAAGGTCGGCAATTCTTTGCAGATAGCTATCTTCGTCAAAGTCGGCCGCGTTCAGGGTATTATCTGCAACAACATCAGGCTTTTTTATGGTATTTGCGGCCATTACCCTGCTATGCACACCACCCGAGTCGACCCTTAACTGCGCATACCTAACTACCGGAACATCCTGTGCATAAAGCGGAATTTGAAACGATAGTGATATAATAGCGCTATATCCTATCCATCGTAATAATGCTTTCATTGAATTGCGGTTTGGTTGAACAAACGGTTATTAAAAACGAAAGCCTTTCATAAAAACTGAAAGGCCAACAATATATATTTATCTGTATTTTATACTGTCGCCTTTACCATAACCGTGTGCTACAACACATAACGTTGCATACAGAATTAATGATATAAGCGGCATTTGTAATCATATGGATACAAACATACGAATAGTCTACAATTTTAGTAGTCATTTTGTAAAAGATTTTTGTACACTTGTTTAACTTCACCCCAGCCCTCTCCTTTGGAGAGGGCGCTAAAAACAAAATGCAAGGCAAAGTCACTTCCTTTAGTGAGGGTTTAGGTGAGGTAGATAGTTAGTTTTTTATACTTGTTTGTTTTAATATTATAGTTATTACATGAATACTTACGCGTTAATTACCGGGGCCAGTAAAGGCATAGGTCGGGCTTTAGCCATACAGCTGGCCCAAAAGGGTTATCCTGTTTTACTGGTAGCCCGCTCTGCAGATGAGTTGCAGGCATTGGCAACGGAAATAATAGTACAATACCAGGTAAAGGCCCAATGGCTCGCTATCGACCTATCTGATAACGATGCTGCTGAACGGGTTATCAAATGGTGTACCGATCATGCCTACGCCGTATCTGTATTGATCAACAACGCGGGATACGGCCTTTGGGGCAGTTTTGAAACTGTAGACATAGCTGGGCAACTCAACGTGATCGGTTTAAATATCAATACGCTGGTAAAACTAACGCATGCGTTTATCCCTTTATTAAAGCAACAATCACCGGCTTATATTTTAAACGTGGGCAGTACAGCAGCCTACCAGGCCGTACCTACGCTGGGGGTTTACTCGGCAACTAAAGCTTTTGTACTGTCATTTACCAGGGCTTTGCGGTATGAGCTTAAAAGTTCTCCGATATCGGTAAGTTGCCTTAGTCCCGGCCCTACCGATACGGGCTTTGCCCATCGCGCAGGTTTGGATGCCTTTGCCGATCTGGCTGCTAAATTCAATATGCAGCCCGAGGAAGTAGCAGCAATAGGACTGAAAGGACTGTTCAACAAAAAGGCCGAAATTATACCCGGTTTATTAAACAAGCTTTCGGTGACCGGGGCCCGGCTCTTGCCCAAAGCCCTTATTGAAAAAATAGGCGGCGATTTGTACAAGAGTAAGTAGCACCCCCTCTAAACGGCGAAGCCCTCATGTAATAATCCCCCCCGAAAGGGGAGACTTTTAGAAAATATTTTAAAGCCCTCCCTTTTGGGGAGGGTTGGGTGGGGCTCCTCCTCGCAATGACATGTTAAATAAGGTTTTAAAAAATATTTTCATAATTATTTGTTTTTTCCGATTCACTTCCTACATTTGCAATGTCTATTAAATCTATAGACATTATATATTAAATAATTGACAACACAAATTTTACATATCACCAACGCATGTTACATGCGAATGCCTTTCGCCAGGAGGGTAATGGTTTGTTGTTGTTGTTGTTGATCTTTTTCATCCCGCTGCACACCGTAATACCATGACCGGCTATCACATAGCCTGGGATTTTTCACATTATTTTTCCACCGTTTACATTTTCAACATGAGTACTGTATATAAAAAATTCACCTTAGGCGATAAGCTTACTACCGAACAACACAACTTTTTTAATGAGCACGGATTTATCCATTTCAAAAATTTTATTAATCCCGAAACCGTACAATCAATTACCCGGGCATCTGAGCAGGTGCAGGAGCAATGGATAAAAAACGAGGTAGCCAAGGTGAATGGCGTACCTATAAAATATGGCAAAGATCTGAATGGCGACACTATTGTACAGCGTTTCGCTTTTATTAACCAGCACCACCCGGTATTTGCCGAGTTTATACAGGATCCCCGCTTTAATACTTTGCTTGATCTTATTGGCCCTGATGCCAGGTTTGGTACACATGAAAAAGATGGAATGGTATTGAATCATTACGTAAACAGCGAACAAAGCAGCTTTACCAAAATGGGCTGGCACACCGATGGCTTGCGCGATATCTTCCACGGACAAAAATTAAACCCGATGCTTAATGTGGGTATCCACCTGAGTACCCTGAAACCAGAGAATGGAGGACTAAGGATACTACCCGGAACTCATAAACAGGGCTTATACCAAATGTTGTTTAAAAAGAAATATTTCCTGGATCATGATGCTGATGAAAATGAACTGGCCATTACACCAGAAGCCGGCGACCTCACCATTCATGACGGCAGGTTATGGCACCGGGTAGCGCAGTCGTCGGTAGTTGGCGAGGACAGTCGCCGCAGGGTAATCTATGTACCCATTATTGCGGGGAAATATGCTCCGAAAGATGCCAACAGCCCTACTGTGTTTTATCAAAAATTTGCAGGCTTAGTTAAATAACCAGATGCTTATACTCTTATTATTCGGCTATTTGGCACGCACAGGTAAGCTTGCCCCGGCACAAAACGCGTTACTCAAATTAAAATATTATTATAAAGGCAGGCGAGCTGCTTTTGTACGTGTATTAAGCTAACGCGAAATATTATAAATGAAAAAACAATTACAATTTAATCTACTAAATACATAGATTTAATAGAATTAATATTATATTTGCAACAGAAAGTTTATAAATGGTGGTTCATTTAATATAAGCAAGCAGGTGCTGGTTCGGCAGCAAACGGATGGGTTCGATTCCCTCCCCTGCATCTCTCTTCTCTCATATTTATGTTTTATAATTGGTTAATTAGAGTTCCTGCCCATCAGGAGCTCTTTTTTTGTTTTATCCTCTGCGAGTAATGCCATTATTTAAGACTACTCCGGAGGAGTAAAAGCTTTGTAGTAGACAAACAATAAGTATTTAGCATGCCGGAGGTATGCAACGGATGTGCAGTACCTCCGGCACTGAATAGGAATTTACCCTTTTCTACAAAGCTTTAACCCCTTTGGGGTTTAAAAAAACCTTAAATAATGACATTACTCTTAAAAGCTCAATTATTTTTTAAATGAAGAGGCGCCTACTTGCGCCTCTTACATCATAATATTTTTAAACCTTAATAAGTATCCTCTTATGTGATTATTTAACGATTTGATAAAATCAATTTTACTTATTAAAAAAATTTAAAAAGTAGTTGAAATTAAAAATTAGTTTTATTAAGTTTGTAACAATAATGTACAGCATGTTATTCAACGGAATTTACTTGAGCCTCATGTCGGTGAGGTTTAAAAGGTTTTGTTAATTGGTTTGATAAAAATCCTCGTTTCGGCGGGGGTTTTTTGTATAGTGACTTTTTTTATTCATCATATAACTAAAACACAGGTTCTTAGAAAATTATGGCCCGATTAAATTTATTGGAAGAGACCCGGTACGAGAAGCTACCGGTAAGCGTTTATGGCAGTCAACAGGAAGCCTCACTGGCAGTAGCCGCCCGCATTGCTAAACTGATCCGTGATAAACAATCACGTGGCGAAAAAGCTGTGCTCGGTTTGGCTACCGGTGTTACCCCTATTGGTGTGTATAACGAACTGGTGCGGCTACATAAGGAGGAAGGTTTGTCTTTCCAGAACGTGATCACTTTCAATCTCGATGAGTATTATCCCATGAAACCCGATGCAGCCCAAAGCTACGTGACTTTCATGTATGAGAACCTTTTCAGCCATGTTGATATTGATAAAGCCAACGTACACATCCCCGATGGTACTTTGGATAAGGACGATGTGGTGGCTTTCTGTTTAAACTATGAGCGCCAGATCGAAGAATTGGGTGGCCTTGATCTCCAGATCCTGGGGATTGGTCGTACCGGTCACATCGGTTTTAACGAGCCGGGTTCTGCTCCTAACTCGGGGACCCGTTTGGTAACTTTGGACGACCTGACCCGCAGCGATGCCGCCCGTGATTTTGGTGGTAAAGCCAATGTGCCTA